>Ga0315281_10001182_pt1 | contig 38339 bp, 30 predicted proteins | sample YL17G07_0_MG_FD_204540 | JGI IMG/M metagenome (GOLD analysis project Ga0315281, IMG submission 204540) | Sediment microbial communities from Yellowstone Lake, YNP, Wyoming, USA - YL17G07_0 | ecosystem: Environmental > Aquatic > Freshwater > Lake > Sediment | place: USA: Wyoming | collected...
TTCTACTTGATTTTGTGATTGACAAGGATATATATTAAGCACAAGCAATAATCGTCAACGGCAAGCCTTTTGGGTTCCGAGAAAGAGGGGTGAGGTGACTTGGAAAGGCTAAAGGGGTATCAAAAAAGTCTGATCCTGGCGGGAATCCTCGCGGTAGTGGCCTTCTTCTGGATATGGCTCTACCAGTACATCGGCGGTAACGGCTACTGGGCGGCTCTGGTGGCCTTCGCCGTGTACGTGGCCTACGGTTCCAGGCCCAAGAAGCTACCGCTGATGGTGCTGGGAGGTTTGCTTGGCGTGATATTCGGCGTAGTCACATACGCCCTTTCCATGCTCTTCTTCCCTACCTTCGCAATCATCTCCGCGGCGATAGCCGGGGCAATCCTGATCCTGGTAGGCGCGCTGGTGAGCGTGCCACGCATGAACGACATGCTGCCCATGACGGTGGTGGGATGGGGCTGCTTCATGGGCGCCATGCTCCGCTACGATGACCTCATCGGCACAAAGCCCGTCTGGGCGATACCGAAGCTCGAAGCCGCACTGTTCGGAGTGATACTGTCGCTAATCGTGGGACTGCTTATAGGAGCCCTGATCGCCACACCCCTTTTGGGGACCGCCACTACGGCGGCCTCGGAATAGTGGATAGGAGGGAAGAGCAAGATGAGTAGCGTTACAAAGAACATCTCGAAGATACTGGTATGCGCCCTGGTCCTCGCCCTCGTCTTTCCCCTCGTGAACCTGGTCGGTGGCTCCCTGGCCACGACCAACGGAGAAAACGTGAAGGTGCAGAACCACCAGTTCATCATTGAGGAGATGGACCCATCCGGTAAGGTGGAAAACGTGAGGGTGATGGACTGGCTCGCCCTGAAAGGCGACGGCACCGTCGACGTCACGAGGCCGACCGGGCTCAGCAAGCCCCCCAAGATCCAGAACATGAAGGGCTTTGCCGCCCCCGAGGTGAAGGGCGACACGATCTACTGGAAGGGCCTCAAGGCCAGCGGTCCAGTCAACGTCACCAACGTCGTCAGCCAGAACATCCTGAACAAGGACGACCTCACCGAGAGCGCCTTGACTGAGAAGGTCCCCCTCGAGGTGAAGTACTCCTACTTCCTGGACGGCAAAAGGGTTAAACTCCAGGACATTGCGGGCAAGAGCGGCCACTTCCGCCTCGAGTGCTACATGAAGAACCTCTCGAAGAAGAAGGAGATGGTGACCTACACCGACTCCACCACCGGTGAGCGCAAGACCGAGCTCACCGAGGTCTACCTGCCCCTCGTCGTATCCCCCATGGACTGGTACTTCGACAACAACGTCTACTCCAACGTCAAGACGGACCCGACCGGTATCATCAGCTACATCCCCACCGACTTCCAGATAAGCTGGTCGATACCCCTGTTCCCGCCCGCGACCGTGGAAGACAACACCATCTGGATGGAGGCCGACGTCAAGGACTTCTCGATGAAGCCCCTGTCGCTGACCTGTGCCTTCATCTTCCCCAAGACGAACCAGGCGGACCCCATCCCACAGTTCCAGGCCGGGCTGGCCCAGCTCTACGGTGGGGTCGAACTGCTCGGCGCAGGGCTCAGCCAGGCGGTAGCCGGCGTCGGCTCGACGGGGGCGTCAATGACCCTGCTCTGGGCCATCAGCCAGTTAACGGGCGGGCTGAAACAGCTCGCCGACCCGGTGGCCGGTCTTCCGTTCGCTGCGTCCATGATAAGTACGCAGTTCATCCCGGGCGCCGAGGAGTTGTTGGCAGGGTTGGGTTCAGCGGGGACCCCCGATACCCTGCTCTGGGCCACGGACCAGATATACGGCGGCCTCAACCAGATAGCGGCCGGTATCGGAAGCACGACCACGCCCGGCACGCTGCTAGCAAGCATCGGCCTACCCACAGACTCGTATCTCGCGGGACAGGCGACGCTGATAGGCGGCCTGAACGATATAAAGACCGCCTGCGGTAATCCCACAGACGCTTTCCCGGCACAGGAATCACTGATGGCCGGCTTAAATGAAATAAAGTCCGGCCTCGGCAGCACCGATACACCCGATACACTGCTAAATGGCTTGTACCAGATATACGGACAACTGCCAACCTTGAGCGCGGGTTTTGAGCCGGTACCCTTGTATGACGCACCAATTATATTCGGACCATTTACAATACCAGTGCCCGCAAATGTGTATACAGCGCTGACATTGATCGCTGCTGTTTCTGATCCTGCTAATCCCCTTAATCCTCTCGCCTCTTTAATAATACCCTCGATCATAAATGGGGCCGACCCGCCACTTGTCCCCGCCCATGTCCCGGGTCTTATTGAGCAACTCTGTACCACCGGCAAACCGCCAAATCCATCCGCTTACCAGGGGACCGTGCAGCTGCTGGCGGGCGTCGGCACTCCCAAAGACGTATATTCACCTACCACGAAAACGCTGTTCGCCGGCCTTAACGCCATAAATGCCGGTGTCGGCAATGCTACAGATACTTACCCGGCACAGAAATCACTGATGGCCGGGGTAAACACTATAAACGCCGGTGTAGGAAGCGCCGCCGACCCCGTGTCACTGCTGGGTGGCATCGGCAATCCCACGGACTCGGCTCTCGCGGGACAGAGAACACTGTTCGGCGCCTTGAACGATATAAAGGGCGGTGTCGGCAGCCCCACCGCGAACCCCTCCCTGCTATACGGCACAAACGCTGTCTTTGGAGGCCTGAGCCAGATAAAGGGAGCCGTCAGCACGGGCAGCACGACGAACCCGGGACTGCTCGAGGGACTGGAGCAGCTCGGCAGCGGCCTGAACGAGGCGGTGGCGGGGCTAGGCTCCCCCTCGAACTCCAATTCGCTGATCGGTGGTTCAACCGCGATGGCGAGCGGGCTGGAGCAGCTGAAGGCGGGCCTCGTGCAGGCCAGCACCGGAGTAAACGGCCAACTGGCGCCGGCGATAGGCGACAGCCTCAAGCAGCTCGACGTCACCATGGGACAGCTCGAGGCGATAGCTCAGAGGGGCGCGAAGTTCGACACCTTCATGGGGAGGGTGGAGAACACGGGCTCCACGAGCGACATGCGCTTCCTGCTCCAGACCAAGCCGGTTCAGAACCCCAACCAGGGCAAAGGCTGGCTGATAGCGCTGGTCATATCGCTCGTCGGCGGGGCTGCCCTCGTGGTGCTGGGCCTCTTCGCCTTCAAGAAGTTCGCATAAGAAAGACAACAGACAACGACCTCAAGGGGTGGGGCACGGGCTCCACCCCTTCTCTTTTGCTCTGTCAGTGGCTCTGCCCCGGAACGGTCACCTCTGAGACGGGCCCGACGCCTTCGAGGAGCGCATCCGCGGCGCGTACTCCGCTCTCGATGGCGGTCGGCACGCCCCCCGTGAAGAGCCAGGACAATGCCTGATATCCCGCCATGTACAGCCCGCTGACGGGAGTCCGCACCAGCTCGCGGAGCACGAAGTCACGGCTGTCGCGGTAGTCCTGAGACCAGCCCGCGACCGCGCCGCCGTACCTCCCGCCGCGCGCTTCAAAGGTAAGCGGAGTAGCCACGTCCATGACCGATATCGCGCCGGCCAGTCCGGGGGCGAGGTTCGACACTTCGGACACAACAGCTTCGGCGAGCCGCATCTTGTAATCAGCGTATCCGGGATTCCTCCGTCCGTATCGACCGAGAAACTTCGAAAAGTGGCCGTAGTCGGCCGACGCCCTGATGACCATGACCGCTCCCCCCTCCGGCGCAAGCCCGGGATCGTCATCGCTCCACAGGCAAATCTCGAGCTCCTGTACCGCCAGGTCATCGGCGCCTGAGGGCATATCGCCGCGACCGCCCCGGTAGATAACCCTGCTTGCATCCTTGAAAGCGGAAAGGTCAACCCCGCGCGCATCCAGACCGAGGCAGACCTGGAAAACCGAGGAGGTCTGGCGGGCCGCGGATACCGCACGGTGCCACTCGGGCGGAAGGTCCTTTTTGTCAAGCAGGTTCAAGAAGGTGGTCTTGAAGTCGGCGTTTGATATCAGGGTCGGCGCCTCCAACTCTTTCCCGTCCTTGAGGATGACACCCCGCACTATGCCGTCTCCAGCCTTGATCCCCGATACCTCGCTGCGCAGCCTAATCTCGCCATTGCCGGCAACCGCACCCGCCAGAAGCCCGCAGAACGAGGAGAAGCCTCCCGAGGGATAGAAGATCCCGACGTCGCTCATGAGGCGCCACATCGCGGCCAGGAGAGGAAAGCCAAAGCTCGGTTGTCGTGTGCCGATGCTCCCCAGTATGCGCCTGAGCCTGTCGTCCTTCACAACTCCGTCGAGATACTCGCCCGCGGACACGATCATACTGCGCTCTGAACCCGCTCTTTCCAGCCCCGATGACACCTTTTCAACGTCCTCGAAGAAGCGACGCAGCCCCGCCTCCTCGGTCGGGAAGATACCCGCGAGCTCATCTATCAAGGTCGCGTACGGCAGCGACACGACCGCCTCGATACCGAACGCCGTTACCTTGTAGTCAACGTGACGGAACTCCAGGCCATGACCCAGGCCCAGTCCGCGGAGCGTATCGCGCACTAGGTCCGGTGAGCTGAAACCGAGCGGGCCCATCGGGAAGGTGAAGCCCTTCCGTGAATACACGTAGGCCGTTCCTCCGTAGTGGCCGTTCTTCTCGAGCACCACGACCCGCAGGCCGGAACGCGCCAGCCGTGCCGCCGCGGTCAGGCCGCCGACGCCGGCCCCGATGACTATCGCGTCCCACCGCTCTGCCGTCACCATACCCGCACCCTCTTTTTCCTCAACGGACTTACACGGATAGCGCCCGTCCGGCACTCGAGCTCGCAGCTGAAGCCGCTACCGAAAGTGAAAGGGACGCGCTCAGTCGACTTCTTCCATGCTCGTGGCCACCCAGCCAGTCCCGCCCCCTGATTCGACGAGCGAAACGTGGAAGCGCTTGCCGGTGGCTGGGTCTTTCAACCACACGTCGGCAATCGAGCTGATGACACTCACACCGTCTCTCTCGAGGCCGAGCTTTCCCCGGGTCGACGCGTACTGTTGCGCGGCGCTGTACACGGCGTCCTCCTCTGCAGAAGTCACAACCGGGGTCGGCAGCGTCTGCACCGGCGCGTTGATGTTAGTGTCCACGGTCTTGACAGGCCTGGACACATATCTCCTGGTGATGTAGGTGACAGCCCCGCTTGCAACCACGAGTATCGTCACGATGGGTACCAGGATCTTCTTGGCGGTTCGCTGCCTGCCGACCTTCAGGGGAGGCGCCGACTCGGCGGTTATGCCCGGTTTTTCCGCCTCCGCAGCAACTTCCTCGGCCGGCGGGGTTGGAAGAGTGGCTCCGCAGTGCGGGCAGTATTCGGCTATAGCGCTGTGCTCTTTGTGGCAGTCGGGGCACTCCATGATGAAAAACCTCCGCGAGGGTCCTCGTATCTTATTTCACTCAAACTCATCGGGCACCTTCAGTACATACTTAAGAGACTGGCAAAAACGAAGAGGGAAAACGCCACTGGCTTTCATATGTTAAGATTTTTACTGTCAAGCAAGCGAATGGAGACGACATGGAACCGGAAGAACGTATCTACGCCGCGCTTTCCGGTCAGAAGCCCGACCGGATACCGACGCTGTCCCTCGCCCTCGATCCGAACATCATCAACCAGGTCTTGGGGCTCCCGCCGGTGCCCGCCCTGCAGGTGATCAACAGCCAAAAGATGAGCGATTTTCTCGACCGGCGCGGGTCCACGCCTGAAAACCGGGGGATATTCTTCACGACCGTGATGTTCCTGATGGGAGGCCTGGGCGCGCAAATGAACTACCGGATCGGTTTTGACGGTTTTATCCTCCCGTATTACCGTCTCAAGTTCCGCAACCACGCGCAGGCCGAGGACATGTTCGGTCGGGTGTACGACATCGTGGACGACGGTTACGGCAATCCCTACTACATGTACCACGAGGGGCTCATCAGGACCCCCGAGGAGTGGAGGAGCTGGCCGAGGCCGGGTATCGCACGGTATGCCGAATCCTCGGCAAGGCTTTTCCGTCTCTGGAGGCGCATCTGGAGAAAGAGGATAGCGGTGATACCATGGGTGATGCCGGGCATCTGGGAGAACGGCTGGCAGCCCATGGGTTTTGCCAATTTCGTCTCGCTGATGCGAAGGGACCCAGGGTTCGTGCGCGAGGTCGTTGGTTATTTCACGACCCTTACGGACGCCATGATCGACGCCTACTGCCGGGATGGAGCGAAGGTGGTCGCCCTCGCCGACGACCTGGGTCACAAGTCCGGCCTGCTCCTCTCCCCTGACATGCTGGATGAGTTCTACGCCCCGAGTTACCGCCGGATAGCGGCCACCGCCCACCGACACGGGGCCAGAATAATCTTTCACTGCTGCGGGAATACCAACGAACTCGTCGAGAGGTTCGTGGAGTGGGGCTTCGACGGCGCGCACGCCTTCGAGCCGACAGCGATGAACGACCTCGCCGAGGCCAGGCGCAGGGCCGGGAACAGGCTCTGCCTTATCGGGAACATAGACGTGACACACACGCTGGTGGACGGGACCCGGGAAGAAGTGGAAGCGGAAGTGGTGAAGGCCGTTGGTGACTCAACCGGAGGCGGCTTCATCCTGGCTCCGGCTCATACTCACGCATCCATAAACGCCCGGAACCTGCGCTGGATGCTTGAAGCTGCAACGAATCTCGACCCATAGAAACCGCAGCACAGCAAATACTCGGCCAAAGTTAATCTGATATAATACCCGCACAAGTGTCGAAGAAGCGGAAAGGGGGAACCATGCCGGACAGCGTATACAAGATAATTGAAATAGTGGGCTCAAGCCCGACATCGTGGGAGGAAGCGGCCAAGGCCGCCGTGGAGACGGCGTCCGAGTCGCTGAAGGACCTCCGGGTCGCCGAGGTGACAAAACTCGATTTGAAGATCGAGGACGGGAAGATAGCCGCTTACCGCGCCAGGGTAAACGTCTCCTTCAAGTACCTCGGAAAAGAAGACTGAAGCACGCTGAGTTTACGGTAGTGAATAGCCGTTGGCGCGCCAGCGCCGGCGGCTTGCTCGTTCAAGAAAAGCACGAGCTGCGTTTCCTCGTTGCAGATCACGCCTCAAAACATCTCAAGAGCCAAAACTCATATCAGTTTGTTTTATACCATCTATCGGCACATATGAAAGAGGGCGGCCGTTTGGCCGCCCTCCAGCGTTGCGTCTTATCCTCTTACAGGTTTAGTCCGAATAACCCCCGATGGTGTCGGTCCCGGCACCTCGAGAGTTCCAGTACATGGCGCGCTCGACCATTATCTTCTGTCCCGCGGTCTTGGAGGTCACCATGATGGCGGCCCTGCCGTTGATGCCCTTATCCGCCATGTTGTAGGTCTTGCGTGAGTTCGCGGGTACAGTGTCCGTAAAGACCACGTTACCCGCTCCAGAGGGAGTGAGGTAGGAGATCTGGACGGTTACGGCCTCGGCGTTCGGGTTCTGTACGAGGGTCCAGGTCTCGCGACCCTCGCTCGTCTGACCGTCGGGAAGGTAGAAGGTCGTATGGGGAGAGGCCATGCCTACCGAGTCGTGGGAGGCCTCACCCAGCGGCTTGTCCGCACCCCAGTACATGGCACGCTCCGCGATTATCGGCTGGTCTGCGTGTACCTGGGTGGAGAGGTCCTTGCCCGGCAGCACGTCGTTCACCCTTATCGTCTTTCTCGAGTTTGCAGGCATTGAGAAGGGGGCCTGGGGTTGAGGGCCTGCGCCTGTCATGTAGGTGACCGTCACGTTGGCCGCAGCGTCATTGGGGTTCTGTACGAGCACGTATGTGGTGAAGCCCCAGTCCGTGGTCCCCTCAGCCAGGAAGTAGTCGGCAGCGGGGGCGGTGGCGCCGATAGAGCAGGTGCCTTCTCTTCGGTTGTTACGGTACATGCTCCGCTCCGCTATGACCGGTACGTCAGAGGTCACCTTTATGGAGGAGTCATGGGAACCGATGTCTGAAGCCATGTTGTAGGTGGCCCGCGAGAATGCGGGTATCTTCTTCTCGAGGACCTTGGGACCTGCGTCCTCTGTCATGTAGGTGAGCTTGACGCTCGCCTCGGTTGCATTCGGGTTCTGGACGAGCGTCCAGGTCTCGAACCCCCAGTTGGTGGACCCTTCCGGGAGGTACCAGGTGTCAGAAGGTGACGTTGTCCCTATCGAGGAGTGTGCCTCGGGGGATGGTGCCCCCGGTCCAGTCCAGGTCATGGTGCGGTCAACCGCTATGGTCTCACCTTCCACGCATTCCACCTTCGTAGAGAAGTCCGTATTGTAGCCAAGGTCGTCCCTGGGGTTGATCGTTGTCTGGGACTGCGGGGGCAGGGTTATCTGCTTCTGTGGGAGCACGCGGCCCTTCCCACTCTTCCCGCCGGAGGAGGCTTGCGGGTTCATGTAGGTTATCTTCGCCGTTACGGCCGTACTGTTCGGGTTCTCTATCGTGATGTAGGTGGAAAAGCCCCAGGCGCACGTGCCTTCTGCCAGGTACCATGTCGGGTAGGAAACTGTGAAGATCTTGTCGGCGTTGGAGGTGCCAGCTCCTGTCACCACAGTGACCGGTCCAGCGGTAGCGCCCTCGGGGACGCTGCAGACTATCTTGGTGTTGGACCAGGATTCATACAGGGTTGCGTTCACCCCGTTGAAGGAGACGTAGGAGGCACCCTTGCCGCTCTTGCCCTTGCCCGCTCCTCTGGAGTCACCGAAGTTGTTCCCCGTTATGGTTACCTGTGTCCCAGGTGGGCCGGAAGGCGGGTCGACCGAGGTGATGGCGGGAGTAGTCTGGGCATTGATAGTGAACGTCTGGGCGTTCGACTCAGACGCGCCGTTGAGCACTGTCACAGGAACGGTCCCCGCTGTCGCTATGTCGGAGGCGGGGATGGCAGCCGTGAGCTGTGTGCCTGACACGCATGTGGTGGTGCGGGCGGATCCGTTCCACCGTACCATCGAGAGGCCGTCCACGAAGTTGGTGCCGTCCACGGTCAGGGTGAAGCCTGCCTCTCCCGCGGTCTTGCTGGTGGGGCTCAAGCCGGTAGTGGTCGGTACGGGTGGGGCATTGATGGTGAACGGTAGGGCGGGGGTTGAATCTGGAACCGCCGCGAGGGGATTGCGCACTGTCACGTTCGCGATCCCATCTGTTGCTATGTCGGAGGCGGGGATGTCAGCCGTCAGCACTGTGGTTGATGTGTAGTGGGTGGTTTTGAGGTTTCCGTTCCACCGTACCTGTGAGACGCCGTCCACGAAGTTGCCGCCGTTCACGGTCAGGGTGAAGGTCCCCTGCCCCGCGACCTTGCTGTCGGGGACCAGGGTGGTAGTCGTCGGGTCAGGCGGAGTACTGATGGTGAACGGTAGGGCGGGGGTTGACTCAGGAAACGCCGCGCCGTCATTGTACACTGTCACGGGCTTACTCCCCACTGCTGCTATGTCGGTGGCGGGGATGTCAGCCGTCAGCACTGTGGTTGATGTGTAGTGGGTGGTACGGGCGACCCCGTCCCACCGTACCACCGAGCCGGCCCTGAAGTTGCTGCCGTTCACGGTCAGGCTGAACGCCCCCTCTCCCGCGTACTTGCTGGTTGGGGAAATGCTGGTAGTGTGGGGGTCAGGCGGGGGTTCGGCGTTGATGGTGAACGTCAGGGGAGGGGTTGACACTGGATTCGTCGCGCCGTCATTAAACACTGTCACGGGCTTGGTCCCCGCTGTCGTTATGTCGCCGTCTAAGATGTCAGCCGTCAGCACCGTGGATGATGTGAAGTGGGTGGTACGGGCGACCCCGTCCCACCGTACCACCGAGACGCCGTCCACGAAGTTGGTGCCGTTCACGGTCAGGGTGAAGGCCCCGCTGTTTGCAATCGCGCTGCTGGGGTTAATGCTGGTAGTGGTCGGGTCAGGCGGAGGAGGCGGGTCGGTTATCACCGATACGGAGGTTCCAGGTGAGGTGTCGACGGACCCGAAGTTTGCAGCGTAGATCTTGTAGGCGTTCTGGTTGACGTCGGCGCCCAGGGGCATCGAGGTTGCGCCCAACGCGATGGTGTTGATAACTGCTCGCGTCGCACCGTTTATTACCGATACATTGTTGCTCTGGCTGTTTGTCACGTAGATCCTGTCGTTGTTGGGGTTGTAGCAGACACCAAATGGGCCCGAGCCCACGGTGATGGTGCTGGTTGTCCCTGTGGGAACGTCTATCACTGTTACGGTGGTGCCGAAGGCGGTTTCGTTACCCATGTTTGCCACGTATATCTTGTTGTGGGTGGAGTCGTAGCAGGCGCCTACGGGGCCATAGCCGACTGTGATGGTGGCGGTAACGGCTTTGGTCGCAGCGTTTATCACCGATACTGTGTTGCTATTCGGGTCAGGAGCAAGCGGGCTGTTACCGCTGTTTGCCACATAGACAGAGTTGTTGGTAGGGCTGTAACACATGCCTAAGGGGCCATGGCCCACCGTTATGCCGCCCGTGGGGGCTATAACCGTATTGGTCGTCGCATCTATCAAATATACTTTGTTGTACACAATGTTTGATACGTAGACCCTTTTGTTGGAGCCGTCGTAGGTGGCGCCTATGGAGCCTAAGGCTAAAAGTCCATGAAGGCCGGTGATGGTATCGGTAACGGCGTCAGTCGCACCGTTTATCACCGATGCGTTACCGCCATATACGTTCGCTACGTAGACACTGTTGTTGTCGGGGTCGTAGCAGATGCCCCCCGGGCCTATACCCTCCGCGCCCACCACTATGGGTGACCCGATAACGGTATCTGTCGCGCTGTTTATCACAGATACGGTGTTGCCGGCGGTGCGGGTGGATCCAGAAGCTAACGGGATGTTACCGTTTGAGACGTAGATCTTGTTGTTGGTGGAGTTGTAGGCCACGGCAGTAGGGCCATCCTGGCCTGTAATTACAGTTGTCACGGTAGCAGCCGTTACCATGGCCGCGCCGCTCAAAAGAACCGCCAGTGCAACGAGCAGGGCGGTCGCCATCGCTACGATTGTTCTTCCCCTTGAAATGCCTGATGTTACCCTGCCGCCTGCGTGTTTCTTCTTCAATGAAATCCCCCCCGTTCTTGACGCGTTAGTCTGGTCCATAAATCCTATATCGTTACCCAGGAATTGTCCAGTGTCAACAGGCTACGCCTTCTTAAATAACCCGACATCCTTCATATACCGCTTCTGACGCCGATTTTATAGCACGATTTCGACCTTTCCAGCAAGGTTGTGCGCTGGTCCCCTACATAGGGCCTGTTGCCAAACTCTCTCTTTTTTACTGATATGATACTAGTCTTATGACCAGGGGCTGATCGATGACGTCATCCAGACCGATGCAGCCCTCAATCCGGGAAACTCGGGAGGCCCTCTTCTGACCTCGGGGGGCGACGTCGTCGTAGGCTACTGCGGCCACCCTATATCGGGTGTCGACGACCTGCACACGCTCCTGACAGAGGAACAGATCGGGGTCAAGAACACCCTGACGTTTTGCCGCACCGAGAAGCTGGATTTCGCGATAGTCCCAGAGGAAAGAAGGGCCGCCTAAGACCTCGACCGGAGAACCCTTTTACATCGGAATTCCCTGTTATGAGTATATAATATCAAAAAGCCGGACCGGCTCGACGCAGGTAAGAACACCGACTTGGTCGAAGAAAACGACGGTTTCACCCGTGAAGCGCGAAAAGATGCAGGTAAAGGGAGGTAGCGATGCTTTGTAAGGAGTGCGGCAAGGAACTGGGTCCGGGTGACATCGACTGTCCACACTGCGGAGCGCCCCAAGGACAGGGGGTAGTTTCCGAGAAGGATCCACCGGGGGTCGAGGCACCTGCTACGGTTCCGGCGGGAGCAAAGCCAGGGAAGAAATGGCTGGTACCCCTTATCGCAGTGATCGGCGTTGTCGTCGTTGCGGCGATCGTCCTCGTACTCGTCTTTGTCGTCTTCAAGGGATCGTCGCCTGACAAGACCGCAAGGCAGTTCTTCACAGAATTCGAGAAGAAAGACGCCGCGGGAATATCCGCGCTCGTCGACCCCGAATCATTCAAGCAGGCATCCGGTTCGGAGGCAGCGTTCAAGGATATCCTGAAGAAAAACATACCCGGATTCGTCAAATTCGAAAATCTTGTATTTGATACCTCTATCAATGGAAATGAAGCGACGGTGACCCTCACAAAAGGAACCATCAAGCAGAAAGACAAAAGCGGGAAGGTCGTATCGGCGACCGTGACGGAGGCCGGGGTCCAGACCACCTACTACCTCGTGAAGAGGGACGGCAAGTGGTACTTCGGGAAAAAGACGTTTCCCGGTTTCTGGGCAAAATATGACCTTCAAAAAGCGGACAAGTCGCTCGAGAAGCTGAAGTCCGACCTCGATGCCACGGGCGGCGAAATCGACAGTTTCTTCTCCACCCTGGGAGAAGGCGTGTTGAGTTATCAAGGGCTCGATCAGAAGTATAAGGAAGGCTCGGCGGACTTCGTAGATACGCTTAAAGGGCTCTCAAAGAAAGCGGAAGCCACGAAGTCCATGTACAAGAGCATCAGCGAAACTGGTAGTGCTGCGGACTACAAGAGGTACGCGGCCCTGCGGGAGCAGCAGGTCGACGACGTCATCAGGATGTTGGACGCGTACCAGAGGGATTTCAAGGAATTCGGCGATTTTACGGGCAATCTGGCCGCAAACCCCCAGACCAGTCCGGCTGCGGCCACGCAGGGGCTCACCGCTATCCAGAACAAGAACACGGGTGAGCTCCAGGCGCTGAGAGCTGAATACAATAGTCTTGATGGTGAGGCCCAGGCCCTCAAGAGCCAACTCGGCCTTTGATACACGAACCTATCCAGGAGCGTGAGTGATGCTTGACCTTCTCATCCGCGGCGGCGAGGTGATCGACGGGACCGGCAAGAAGGGGTTCACGGCCGATGTCGGCGTCCAGGGAGACAGGATAGTAGAGGTCGGCAAGGTCTCCGAGGCGGCAGCGGCAAAGATCATCGAAGCAGACGGCAAGAAGGTCTGCCCGGGGTTCATCGACATCCATTCCCACAACGACTTGTACGTGATCCGTAACGATTACAAGCACCTGTTCGAGCCGTACCTGCGACAGGGGATGACCACGTGCGTGTCCAACAACTGCGGCTGGTCCGTGGCACCCTGGCCGGGGCAGGAGCCGGACCTGATGAGCGCGACGATCCGCAGCATGGGCATCCCCAAAGACGTCGAACACCCGTGGGAGACGCAGAGGGAGTTCCATACTTACCTCAAGGGGCGCGGGCTTCCCATGAACTTCGTCCCCCTGGCCGGGCACGGGCCCATCCGGATCGCCGTGATGGGAGACGCGGCCCGCTTCTCGACCGAGGATGAACTCGCCGGCATGAAGCGGCTGGTGAAAGAGGGGATGGAGGCCGGCTGCCGTGGGTTCTCGACCGGCCTCACCTACTTCCCCGGGATGTTCGCGCATACCGGCGAGATAGTCGAGCTGGCGAAGATGGCCAACGAATACGGCGGGCGGTATGCGACCCACGTGAGAGGACACTCCGGGACGTACGACCTCGCGGTCAAGGAGGCGATCGATATCGCCTCCCGCAGCGGCTGTCCGCTTCAGCTCTCCCACGTTTTCGCCGTCCCTTACCTCGGCCGCCTCGCGGACTTCCTGGTCGGCCTGATGGGCGCGCTCGAAGCCGTCAACAGGGTGGTGCCGCTCCCCGGGTTCCCCAATCCAGTCCTGAAAAAGGCCATCAAGCAGGTGGACCAGGCGTTGGAGAGCGGCCTAGAGGTGGGAATGGACTTCATCCCCTACGTGATGGGGAACACGACCGTAACACAGCTTTATCCACCCTGGGTGAACGTCGGTGGTACGGACGCCCTGCTCGGGCGGCTCCGCGACCCGGCCGAGAGAAGCAAGATAAGGAAGACCGTCGAGACGCTGAAACCACGATGGCCGCACTGGGAGGAGGGGTCCTGGTCGGATAACTACGTCAAAGCCATCGGCTGGAAAATGCTCCGGATCCTCTCGGTGGCGAGCGAGAAAAACCGCTCTGTGGAAGGAAAGAGGGTAGTGGACCTGGCGCAGGAAGCAGGCAAGGACCCGTTCGATTACCTGGCGGACCTCACGATCGAGGAAAACGGCATGGTGACTTTCCTCTTCGGCACCCCGCCGCGGCCCTGGTCGGAGAAGGTCTTCACCAAGGTGCAGGACCACCCGCAGCTCTCCATAGGCGCGGACGTGCTCTTCCCGGAGGTGGGTATGCCCCCACAGTCCGCCTACGGGACCTTCGTAAGGATAATCGAGCACTACGTGAAGGAGTTGAAGTTCTATTCGCTAGAGGACGCTATTCACCGGAGCACGGGGCTGTCCGCTTCCCGTTACGGGTTGGACGACAGGGGCGTCATCAAGCCCGGTGCGGCTGCAGACATCGTCGTCTTCGACTTCGAGAACATCCACGACAACTCCACGTACGACGAACCCGAGCAACACCCCGATGGAATCGAACACGTGATCGTCAACGGCAGGACCGTTGTGGACAAGGGAGCTTACGACCCCGAGGCGCTCGCGGGCCAGCTGCTGGAGAAATAGAAGCGCCCGGGTCAACCGCCGATACCGGCGCGCCATAGACTGTAACGGTAAAGCGCGGCCAGGGCCCTGGCCGCCGGCTCCGGCGAACCGAAGACGGGGATGTCCGGACCCGCCACTTCCCTCATCTTGCTGATGAATTCGCCGTGGCCCACCGCGCAAACCACCAGCGGTTTCTCGGGCGCCGCCCTGCGGGTGGAGGCTATATCCCCGAACCATCCCGTGCCGGGATAGCCGCGCTTCGCAAGCTCCCTGAATATCGCAAACGGTATGATGCAGATCTCAAGCACCATATCGATTGCGGGGTCCTCCAGGAGGGCGGTCAGAGCCATCTCGTATTGAGGGGACGGCCCGATGTCCAGGGGGTTCTTCACGTTCATCCAGGCCGGTGCCTCCTTGAGGACCCTCTCGACCGTCGAGTCGGAAAGCGGAGGCAGCACAAGCCCTCCCGAAACCGCGGCGTCCGTCGCCATGACCCCGAGACTGCCGCTGGAGGTCAGTATGCCCAGGCGGTTGCCCCGGGGCAGTGGTTGAGACGAAAAGACCCGTCCGAGCTCCACTAGGCCTTCGAGGTTGTCAACACGGATTGCCCCGGTCTGCTCGAACAGGCCCTCGTAGATATTGTCCACGCCGGACAGGCTCGCCGTGTGCGACGCCGTGGCCTTCCTGCCCGCCTCGGTTCGCCCGCTCTTCAGAACCAGGACCGCCTTCTCCCTTGCGACCTCCGAGAGCTTTTCCTTCAGAAGCCTTCCGTCGGCCGCGCCCTCCAGGTACATTATTATGACCCTGGTCGCAGGATCGTTTCGCAAGTACTCGAGTATATCGCTCTCGTTGATGTCCATGCGGTTGCCGAGCGTGACGGCCTTCGAGATAGGCAACAAGAACTGGGGGAGAAGGTCGAGAAGGACGTTGCCGAACACGCCGCTCTGGGCGATGATCGCGGTCGAGCCCGGCTCAAGGGCCTCGTCGATAACCTCCACGGTCGTAAACCGGCTTGCGGCGTTCACGACCCCCACGCAGTTCGGCCCGATGACCCTGATGCCGTTCTTCCGCGCTACCTCCAGAGCCCGGTCCTGCAGCGCGCGACCGGCCTCGCCTATCTCCGCGAACCCCGCGCTCTCAATGATCACGTGGCGGATGCCGCGGGCGCCGACTTCGTCCAGCACCCCGGGGACCACCTTCGCGGGGACGATGACCACGGCGAGGTCCACCGGGTCCGGGACATCCGCCACACTCTCGTATACCTTCATTCCGTGGAGCTCGCCGCCCGCAGGGTTGACGAGATACAGTCGGTCAGCCCAGCCGTGTCGCTTGAGCACTATCGGAATCCCATATCCGAACCCCGCGGAGTGACGGGCGCCTATCAGGGCGACGCCACGAGGTTCGAAAAAAGTGTCAAAGTCATGTGATTGCATTCTCGCTCCTTTCTACAGCAGGAGCATCTCATAATACTGGACGTCGTGCAAAACGGGGGTCAGACCACTTTTGTTGCATCCCGGCCTGAGAGGCCGGGCTAAAGGGAGCGGCGCAATAAAAGTGGTCTGACCCCCCTTTTGCGTTCGAGTGATAGAATGTTCTCCTAGCGTTGGCGACCACCTAATCTCAGGAGGAGACATGTCTTCGAAGAAGGTACCCAGAATCCTCGCCATCGACGCCGGCGGCACCATGACCGACACCTTCATCATAGACGAGAAGGGGGAGTTCGTCGTCGGCAAGGCCCAGACCACTCCCGAGGACGAATCAGAGGGGTTCCTGAACTCCTCTGAGGATGCCCTTTCTTACTGGGAGATGAAGGTCGAGGAGGCCTTTCCCTCACTGGCCACCGGGATATACTCAGGGACAGCCATGATAAACCGCCTGCTCGAGCGAAAGGGCAGGAAGATAGGCGTGATCGTCACAAAAGGTACGGAGGACTACTTCCGCCTTGAGAGAGGCGCGCAGAGCTACCTCGGTTACTCCTACTCAGACCGGCTGCACGTCTGCACCCACCAGCACAACGAACCGCTGGTGCCCCACCACCTTATCAGGGGGGTCCCCGAGAGGATAGACGTCTTCGGCGACGCAGCCATACCGATAGACGAGGACGCCGCGAGGCGCGCGGTCGAGGAGCTGCTCGAGGAGGGCGTCGAGGCGATTTGTGTAAACTTCCTCTTCTCCTACCGGAACCCGGCCCACGAGCTTCAGATGAAGGATGTCGCAGAGGAAGTGCTGAGCGAGAGGGGGGTCGAAGTGCCCGTCACCATCTCTTCGGATCACTACTCCGTCCGCGGCGACTTTCCCCGCCTCAACACGCTGGCCGTCGACGCCTTCGCGGCGGAGCCCTCGCGCCAGCAGCTCAAGAACATCGACAAGAGGGTAAAAGACAAGGGGGCTCACTTCGACCTGCGCATAATGGCGAGCCATGGCGGTACTATCTCTATCGAGTCGAGGGAGCTCGCCCGTACACTGGTCTCCGGCCCCATAGGCGGGGTGATCGGCGCGAGATGGCTGACGGAGAAGGTCGGCGTCGAGAACGTCTTCTGCACCGACATAGGCGGTACGTCGTTCGACCTTGCGATTATCACAGGCGGCGAGTACGACCTGAAGCCCTACCCTGAAATGGCGAGAATGCTCTTCGCCATCCCCCAGGTCGAGGTCGACTCCGTCGGGGAGGGTACGGGCTCTTATATCCGTATCAACCCTACCTCCGGGCGCATCGAGATCGGCCCTGACTCCGCCGGCTACCGCATCGGCACCTCCTGGCCCGAGGGCAACATCGACATCCCGACCATCAACGACTGCGACCTCATACTCGGCCTCATCAACCCCGACTACTTCCTGGGCGGGGAGATAAAGCTCGACCGTGAAAGGGCCCTTGCCTCCGTCGAGGAGCAGATCGCCGGGCCGCTCGGCATCGACGTCTACCAGACCGCCGGCGGGGTGGTGGAGCTCTTCGAGGAGGGCCTCAAGAACAACGTCTACTCGCGGATAATGGGGAAAGGATACGCGCCCGTGAACTACACGCTGCTCTCCTACGGCGGCGGGGGCCCGCTGCACGTCGGGGGTATCTCGTACGGAATGGGCTTCGAATCGGTGCTCGTCCCCGCGTGGGCAGCGGGGTTCTCGGCGTTCGGCTGTTCCTGCTCCGATTTCGAATACCGCTTCGACGCGTCGCTCGACCTGCCGCTCGCTCCCGACGTCACCCCCGACGAGAAGGAAGGCGTCGTGGACATGATCAACGGCCAGTGTGCCTTCCTGCGCGAGAAGATAGTCGAGGAGTTCGGAAAGAGCGGACTTGCAGAGGACGACATCCGCTTCCGGATATTCATACGCATGCAGTACATGGGGCAGTTGCGCGACCTCGAGGTCCGGACCGACTTCGAGTGGCTGGACGGCGCGGACTCGCTCGACCGGATCGTCGCCGACTTCGAGGAGCTCTACGCGAAGGTCTACGCGCTGTCGGCACGCTCGCCCGAGCTGGGTTACCTGGTGACCATGGTGGTCCTCTCGGGGACGGTGGAGGTAGAAAAACCGGCACTCCCCACCGAGCCGCTGGAGGGAGAGAGCCCTCCAGAGGATGCCTACAAGGGTTACCGCGACGTCTACTGGAAGGGAGAGTGGTTGAAAGCCGAGATTTGGGAGATGGAGAAATTGAAAGCGGGCAACCGGCTGCCGGGCCTCTCCATAGTCGAGAGCCCGGCCACCACCCTGGTTATCCCGCCGGGGTCGCACACCTACCTGGACGAGCACCGCATCTTCCACCTCGTATGGAAGGAGGGGGAGTGAGAGATGGCCGAGTTTCTGCACAAGGAAAAGGGAAGGTTCGAAGAGGAGTACAAGCCTATCGGCTGGGACGGGATGACACTCAGGGACATGCTCGAGACATCCGAGCGCCTTATTGCTGAGACTGGTAGCTACTGGGGTGTGGATGAGCTCGTGCTGAAAGAAAAGGACCCGATCCGCTACGAGAAGATATTCGCGAAGCTCAGGGGCGGCCTCGTCAACGCCCGGGAGACGGCCATGAACATCTCCGCCTCCCCCATCGTACAGGAGATAGGCGAGCTCTGCTTCGCCCTGTACACCCCCGAGGGGGACTCGGTAGCGCTTTCGACCGGCATCATCGTGCACGTGCACACGATGAGCGACGCCATAAAGTTCATGGCGCGGAACGACTACGAGCTCAACCCCAGGATCAGCCCCGGTGACATGTTCTCGAACAACATCCCGAAGATCGGGGACGTGCACAACGCAGACGTGCAGACTTTCGTGCCAATCTTCTGGGAGGGCGAGCTGGTCGGCTGGGCCGGGGGGGTCACACACGTGACCGACATCGGCGCATCCACGCCCGGCAACGTCCCCGTGGGGCCGATCTCGAGCTACGAGGACGGGCTCGCTCTCACCGCCAACAAGATCGGCGAGAACGACATCGTCTACCGCGACCACCAGATACGCTGCGAGCAGGGTGTGCGCACCCCCATGTTCTGGAAGCTGGACGAGCGCTGCCGCATCGCCGGCTGCCACATGATACGTGACGCGGTGGAACGCACCATCCGGGATGAGGGTATCGGTATTTACAAGCAGTTCGTCCGGGAGGCTATCGAGGAGGGAAGGCGGACGTTCATCGAGAGGATCAAGGAGCTGATGATCCCCGGCAGGTACTTCGCTCCGACGTTCATGGATATGCCGATGGGGGGTGAGAAAGGCCTTCCGGACTACGCGGCGGTCGACACGGTCTGCCACGCTCCCCTCGAGCTCGTGATCGGCCCGGGAGGCGAGTTTCACATCTCCTTCGACGGGACCAACAAGTGGGGCTACCACTCTTTCAACTGCCCGCCGAGCGCCATGCAGGGCGCCATCTGGGTACTCATGACCCAGACCGTGATACCCAACGACAAGGTCAACGACGGCGCTTACCTCGCGACCTCCAGCGAGTTCCCGCCGTACACCCTCGCCAACCCGGTCGAGAAGGAAGCCGCCACCGGAGCCGCCTGGGGCTATCTCATTCCTGCGTTTACAGGCCTTATCCGATCCATATCGCGCGGCTGCTTCGCCCGCGGCTACGTCGAGGAGGTACTTTCGAGCTACGCCATGACCATGAACGCGCTGCAGGGGGGAGGCAAGGACCAGTACGGGAACGACACGGGGATCCTGAGCTTCGAGCTCTCCTGCGTGGGGGGAGGAGCGCGGGGCGTCACAGACGGCCTGGACTACGCGGCGGCCATGTGGAACCCCGAGGGGGACATGGGGGACATGGAGCTCTGGGAGCTCATAATACCGTTCCTCTACCTGGGCCGCGGCGTAAAGCCCAATACGGCCGGGATGGGGAAGTACCGTGGTGGCAGCGGCTTCCAGTCGCTCTACGCGGTGTGGAAGACGACCGACCTGGTCATGCAGAATGCCGGCGACGGTAACTCATTCCCGAGCCCCGGCATATTCGGCGGGTACCCCTCCGCCTCGGGTTACCGGCACAACGTGCTGAATACCGACCTCCTGGAGCGATTCCGCAAGAAGCAGCCGTACCCCTCGCGCGAGGACGACCCGGCCGACTCCGAGATAAGCAGGTACTGCGAGGGAGAGCACCTCTTCGATACGCGCACGCTCAACTACCCTTACCGCATGTCCCACGGTGACATCTACTACTCCTACTACAGGGGGGGCGGGGGCCTGGGCGATCCCATAGAGCGGGAGCCCGGGCTCATAGAGAAGGACCTGAACGGAAACTACGTGCTGCCGCGCTTCGCGGAGAAGGTCTACGGGGCTGTCATCCAGCAGGACGAGGAGGGATTCTGGCGGGTGGACGCGGAGGCGACCGCAAAGAGGCGCGGCGAGATAAGGGAGGAGCGGGGCCGCCGGGCGGTACCTGTGGGCGAGTTCCTCGCCGGCGAGCGCGACAAGGTACTCGCCGGGGACGTCGCCCCGGAGCTCAAGGGCATGTATAACGAGTCGCTTGATTACTCCACACGCTGGAAGGACTGGTTCAGGGGCTTCTGGAACCTTCCGGACGACTTCCACTTCGCGGAAGAATGAGAAAGGAGGGGAGCGAAGATGCCTGATTACGACAGGGAAACGCTCGAGAAGCTGATAGACGGCAGGCTTTCCTGGCCCGAGGTAAAGAGCATAATGAGCTCGTTCAAGGACCCCGACCGCTTCGACAAGTACGTCGAAATCCTGCAGGAGAAGGTGCCCTGGGACGACCGCATCCTGCTGCCCTTAGGCCTTCACCTCTATATCGTGGAAAAGGAGGACGGCTCGCGGGTGGTCAAGTGCGACTGCGGCCACGAGTTCGGCGACTACCATGAAAACTGGAAGCTCGAGGCGCTCGTTCACGTGAGGGACACGGAGGAGAAGCTCCAGGAGGTCTATCCGCCGCTCATGCACTCCGACCCGAAGTGGATTGTGCTCAGGGAATATTACTGCCCGGGCTGCAAGACGCAGTTGGAGGTGGAGGCGGTACCGCCGGGGTACCCTGTCATCTTCGACTTCCAGCCGGACCTCGAGACGTTCTACCGCGAATGGCTCGGCAGAGAGATATAGGGGGGATAACGATGCTGACTTTCTCCAAGGAATGGATAGACGCGCTGGCCGAGAAGCTGAAAGCGGACGCTGAGTACCAGAAGGCGGCTGTGGGCTTCAACGCCATCTTCCAGTTCATCGTCGAGGCGGAGCCGGACAAGGGCATCACAGAACGCAGGGAGGTCGGGATAAAACTCCCCGAGTGCGACGAGACCTGGCAGGGGGTCCGCGACGACGCCAACTACACCATGAGCGGGAAGTACGGTATCTACGTCGATGTGCTGAAGGGCGACATCGGGGCCACCAGGGCGATAGCCACGCGGAAGCTGAAGGTCAAGGGGAACCTCGCCAACCTGCTCAAGTTCAAGCGCGCCATCGACCGCTACGTGGAGGTCCTCGGCGAGGTCCCGTCCGAGTTCGAGGGCGACTACGCACAGGGGTAGAAATGACCGCTGAAACCGAAAGGCCCCCGGTCGGCGAAAGGGCGAAAGAGCTCTTCCTGTCCTCTGAATTCAACTGAGCAGAGTCGGTGCTGCTCTCCGTTATGGAGCAACTCGAGGAAGAGGGCAGCTGGCTCCCAGGGGGTGCTTCGGGGTTCGGGGGCGGCATCGGGCGGACCGGTCTGGTCTGCGGAGCTATAGCGGGGGCGGTGATTTCGGCGGGCTTGCGGTACGGAACGGGTTCCCCTGATTCCGACAGGGACAAACTCTGCGAGCTCGGCACCTCCATCGTGCGGTCTTTCGAGGAAAGGTTCGGCTCTGCGAACTGCAGGGAGCTCATCGAAGTCGACCTCAGGGATCCCGCCGAGAGGAAGAGGGCGCTCAAGGAAGGCGTCTTCGTGGATAAATGCGCCGCATACGTCGAGTTCTGTGCTGACGAGATCGCGAAGACGCTATAGAGAAGGGTCATCCCAGATGAACGTACTCGGCATAAACTGCTTTTCACACGACACCTCGGCGTGCCTCCTCTCGGAAGGTGAGCCAGTAGCGTTCGCCGAGGAGGAGAGGTTCCTGCGGACGAAGCACACCAAGGCGTTCCCGGACAATACGATCGCCTACTGCCTCAAGGAGGGTGGCCTCGATATAAGTAACGTTGATTACGTTGCCTTTACCTACCGTCCCGTGCTCGACTACGCGCGGGCATTCCGCGATTTCCTTCGGAGGTTCCCTTTTTCGGCCAAGCGCTTTGCGGTGCAAACAGCGGTGGACTCGATGCTCCTTTACCGCGCGCACGATTTCAAGAAGAGATACGGATACAAGGGCAAACTTATGTTCGTCGGTCACCACGACGCCCATGCGGCCAGCGGCTACTACCCCTCCGGCTTCAAGGAGGCCGCGATACTCTCGATCGACAGGGGAGGCGACTATCTATCAACGCTTCTCTGCAAGGGGACGGGAAACCGGATTGAGACCATCGAGATGATACGGAACCCCCACTCGGTCGGCTCCCTCTACACCGCGGTTACAGAGTACCTCGGCTTCACTCCCAACAGCGGGGAAGGCAAGGTGATGGGGCTCGCTCCCTACGGTGACCTCGAGCTGCTCGACGAGTTCCGGAAAATCGTACGGCTGAAGCCTGATGGCGACTTCAAACTCGATCTCTCCTACTTCCACTACAGCGCCACCCGGTTCCAGACCTCGGATAAGTTCCACCGGATCTTCGGCCCGCCCCGCGTCCCTGAGAGCGAGATGGAAAGGAGATACGAGAATATCGCCCGAGCCCTGCAGGAGGTCACCGAGGAGGTCGCCCTGCACATCTGCCGGTACCTTTACGAGCAGGCCGGCTCCAAGAACCTGTGCATCGCAGGGGGCGTCGGGCTCAACAGCGTGATGAACGCGAGGCTATTCCGTGAGCTGCCCTTCGAGGACATCTTCATCCAGCCCTCCGCCAACGACGCCGGGACCGCGCTGGGGGCGGCCCTCTGGGTCGAGCACATGGTGCTGGGCAGACCCAGGAAGTACGCGATGATACATCCATACTACGGCCCTGGCTACACGGAGGACGAGATGCTCGAATGCATCCGCAAGCGGAAGGCGAAGTACCGCAGGGTGGACGACCCCGGCGCCTACGCCGCTGATGCACTCGCGAAGGGGAAGATAGTCGGCTGGTTCCAGGGCCGCATGGAGATGGGGCCGCGCGCGCTCGGGAACCGGAGCATACTGGCGGATACCCGCCGCAAGGACATGAAAGACATCCTCAACCGGGAGGTCAAGCACCGGGAAGGTTTCAGGCCTTTCGCCCCGACCATCCTCGAGGAGGACGGAGCCGATTATTTCGACGACTACTACCCGGCTCCGTTCATGCTGTTGGTCCTCCCCATAAAGAAGGAGAAGCAGGAAGTGTTACCGGCCGTCGTCCACGTGGACGAGACGGGCAGGCTTCAGACACTGGATAGCGCGGCGAATCCCGAGTACAGGCACCTCATAGAGAAGTTTCGCGAGTTGACCGGGGTGCCGGTTGTCCTCAACACCTCTTTCAACATAAGGGGAGAGCCGATCGTGATGACACCGGACGACGCGCTGAACTGCTACTTCTTCACGGGCATAGACAGCCTCGTGCTGGGCAACTATGTCCTGGAAAAGGACCTCTAAGACCCCCGTGCTCCTCTATATGTCCATCTCCTGGGCCCTGTCGCGCAGTTCCCTGCGAAGCACCTTGCCCGCCTCGCTTGCCGGCAGCGCGTCCTCGATCATCAGTACGCGGATCTTCTTGTACTTGGCCAGGTGCTCGTTCGCGTACTCCCGCAGCTCTTCCTCGGTGACATGGGAGCCTTCCACCAACTCGACGAAGGCGATCGGCAGGTCTCCGTAGCGGTCGTCCTTCTTGCCCACCACCGCCGATTGGGCCACGGCCGGGTGCTCGTTGAGGACCTCCTCGAGGTCTCGGGGATAGACGTTGTAGCCCTTGTAGATGAGCATGTCCTTTTTACGGTCGACGATGAACAGATAGCCGTCCTCGTCGAACTTCCCGATGTCACCGGTGTAAAGCCACCCGTCCTTCAGCACCTGGGCGGTCTCCTCGGGCTTGTTCCAGTATCCCTTCATCACCTGGGGACCGCGCAACACGACCTCGCCGACCTCGCCTATCGGGAGCTCGGTTTCCCCCGTCTCCGCGTCCATTATCTTTATCTCGGTATCCGCGAGCGGCAGCCCCACGGAGCCGAGCCTGTAACCCTCACGGCTCGTGGGGTTCATGGAGCAGCCCATGGTGCACTCCGAAAGCCCGTACGCTTCGCATACGACCCCAGGGAGTTTGTTCAACATGATCTCGAGGAGGTATTGGGGGATGGGTGCGGCGCCTGACACCACCAGCCTGATACCAGACATGTCGGTCTCGGCGAACAGCGGGTGTTCCACCAAGGGGACGAAGAGCTGCGGGGCGCCCCCGAAAGCGGTGGGCCGGAATTTGCTGATGCCCAGCAGGTACTCTCCGGGGTCGAAACGCGGATAGACGACCATGGTCGTTCCGGACAGGACCTGCAGGTCGAGGTATCCGATGACTCCCATCGCGTGAAACCATGGAACCACGACGAGAAGCGACTCGACGCCCCGGTTAATCACGTGGTCCTCTTCCTTATCGCCCTCCATGCGCGTTTGGCCGATCTTGCCGTCTTCGTATGTCACGTCTCCCCCACCCAGCCAGTAGGCGAACTGGCATGAGTTGACCACGGCGTTGAAGTGGGTGACCATCACGCCCTTGGGTGTGCCGGTAGTGCCGCCGGTGTAGGCTATATGGGCCAGGTCCTCCCTGGGGTCGAACTCAACCTCCGGGGGTTCCGGCGGGTACCCGGAAATCAGGTCGGTGAAATCATGGGTCCCCTCGGGAAACGGCTGCTTCGCCAGCGCTTTTACCGGCGCGGTTATCGGAGGATAGCAGTCCGCCATGCTAACCAGGATGGTTCTTTTCACCGGTGTATCGGGAATAACCTGTTGGGGCACCGCGAAGAGCAGGTCGAGGCCGACAAACGTCGTGACCCCGGCATCGTTGAGCTCGAACGAGAGCTCCCTGTCCGCGAGCAGGGGGCTCAGGGGCACGAAGATGGCACCCGCCTTGAGGAGGCCGAAGTAGGCGATGGCGAACTGTGCGCAGTTGGGAAGGTGGAGACCGACCCTGTCCCCCTTCTTCACCCCCATGTCCGCGAGCGCGGTCGCGAAGCGGTCTGAAAGGTCGTCTAGCTCACGGTAGGTCATCTCCATGCCTCCGAATATGAGGGCGTTGCGCTCCGGCCACTGGCGCGCGGAGGAGCGCAGGAATTCAAATACGGGGACCTCCGGATAGCTGAGGTGTTTGAAAACACCTGGCGGCCAGCACTTGTAGTTCTTGTCGGTGAGTTCTTCAGGCATGGCAACTACCCCCTTTATCCCCAGTCGTTTCACTCATTTAGGCCGGACTCTCAGCCCGGTCGTCCCCGGCCTATAGAGGCCGGGCTAAAAAGAGGCCGGGCTAAAAACGTTGTAATGTTGCCATTCAGAGCAGTTCCTGTTTAACACGAAACTCCGGATAGCACAAGTGAAAAAGCGCGCTAAATCGGTGCCGGGCACCGGTGTGAAAGCTCAGAGATCGAACCTCACGACTCCTGAGCAATCGCCGCGAGCCCGCATCAGGCAGCCCTCGACGGGGGGCTCGATCCTATAGGCGACACCCACGTTCTCGACCCAGCATGCGACCCTGTAAAGAACGCCACACTCGTACTGGTCGCCGGCGCCGATCCTCTTCATCCCCTCGTACGCGAAGCACCTGTTCATCTGCCAGCTCATGACATTCTCTGATGGAAAATCGTAGTTGAAGTCCATGAAATCGCCTTTGACTACCGAGAACATGCCGTCGATAACTTTTTTAAGTTCATCAAAAGTCTCGATCCCTTCCCTCTTTATGCCCAGAGCGTCGGTGATCCTGCCAAGCTCAATGGCCGATAATGTCCTTATCGCCGCCTTGTTCAACCGGTTTGCGGCATCCATGCCGAATTCCTGCATGCAGCTGTAAAACCAGGAGCCGTCGTGCGTCATCCAGCACTTGACCAGCAGCTCCTTAAGCTCATCTGTCTCAAGCGTTCTCATATGTCCCCCCTGTCCCGCGGGCTTTCATCCATAAACACGACCCCGGCGGCACGCTACATATGCATCATTGCAAATCCGGCGTTCCCCATGCAATTCTCCTACAAAGAGAGGGTGAAGAAGTTCTCCCGGTTCCCGCCGGGGGGGGCGAATCCTAACTCGCCGACCTGTCAGATTCTCAAATATAATAGAGTCGCCATGGGACAGGCGACATAAGTACTGCTGCTCGGTATCTGCTTGATGCAGAGGACGATCATATATAGGGGTCCGCATGAATTCGATTGAAAGAGTGAAGGCGGCGATCCATTTCAAGGGCCCGGACAGGGTCCCGGTGTTCAAGGCGGGTTTGGGAGATGTGCTCCCGATGCTCATGATGCCATCAAAGTACTGGCGCCCCGGGCACGCGGAATACGAACACGGGCTTTTCCCCTATCACGGCGATGACATAGCCGTAAAGACCGGCTTCTGGCGCTGGAAGAAGCCGGAATGGGCGAAGGCCCCGGAGTACCGTCACTGGCTCAAGATCCCCCGTGAAGAGGTGGACGAATTCGGCATGATATGGAACCGGGAAGGAAAGAACGTCACAATGGGCCATCCGGGGAGGCCGGCCCTTGCAGACTGGGCGGACTACGAGGAGTACAAGAGAAGGTACTCGCCTGATGCCGATGACAGGAGCAGGTACAAAGACTTCATCAGGATAAGCAAGCTCGCAGGTAGAAACCGTTACAGGATGTGCGCCCTCGGTAACATGGGCCCATTGACGGAAGCGCACGGCATACGGGGATTCAACAACTTTCTGGTGGACCACCGTAAGAACCCGGACCTGCTGAAGGATTTCCTCGGGCACCTGACCGACTTCTGCGTGGATGCCGCGAGGTGCTGGGTGAAGTACGGCGCGAAGCCGCACGGGTTCATACTGTACGACGACCTGGGAGACCAGCGCCGCCCGCTGATGAGCCCGGACATGTTCGCCGATTTCTACGAGCCCGTCTTCAAGAGAATAATCGACACGGCACACGAGCTCGGATGCGAGATGCACCTGCACTCCTGCGGGAAGATAGACCCCCTTATGCCGCTGTTCATCGATTGGGGGCTTGACGCCTTCGAGTTCGACAGCCCCCGAATGATCGGTTACGAGGATCTGGAACCGTTCAGGGGGAAGGTGATGATGTGGGGGTGCGTGGACATCCAGAAGATATATTCCGTGGGGACCCCCGAGGAATGCGAGCGGGAGGTCTCTTTGATGGTCGGTAACATGGGGACACATGAAGGCGGGTTCGGAGCATACTTCTACCCTCAGATCTACCACATAGGCGTCCCGAAGGAGAACGTGAAGGCGTTTGAACGCGGCTTGAAGAAATACGGGGATTACTCAAAGATCCCGCCCGATTCCTTTGCAGGGGAGGTCGAGTGAAAAGCCAAAAATGTAAAACGGCGATGAAAGCGGCAACAGGCGCGTCGCTGGCTCTCTACGGTGCTTACATCTACCTAGGCTTTAAGACACCACTTCCGGGACAGGACCAGGACGTATCGCAAGGACTTGATGTGGAGAAGCACGAGTTCGTCACCCCCGACGGGCTCACTCTCCGCTTGAAGCGCTACGCTAACCCCGACGGGCTGCCTGTCCTGCTCTGCCACGGCTTCAGCGGAAACGGGTTCGACTTTGACATCCCGCGGGAGAAACGCAACCTGGCGGTCTACCTGGCCGGGGAGGGCTACGACGTGTGGATATCCTCATTCAGGGGATGCGGACGCGAGCCCTATATCAGCGACGGCGGAGACTGGAGACACTCTATCGACCACCTCGCGATATACGACGCCCCCACGCTCGTTGACGGAATCATCAAGACGACGGGCAGGAAACCCTTCTGGATAGGCCACAGCATGGGCGGTGAGGTGTTGTACATGTACCTCCAGGGCGTGCGCTTCGAAGACGGGGTCCGTGTCGTTTCCGACCCACAGCTTGCAAAAGCTCATCGCGAGAGTCTCGTCGGGGGCGTGACGATCGGCTCGCCTCCCGCTTTCTGGTGGGCCAGGCCCCACCCGCTGTACAGGATCACGGAATCCAGGGTCATCAAAGCGGTGCTGAAGGCAGGCATCCGCATGATGCGCCGCAGAGAGGAGACTTCGCCGCGCGTTTACGGGATAGGCGGCAGGAAGAGGCTCTTCCGGGACCACCCCCGGCTCATCATGGCTGTCTCCCGCAGCCCCTACGGCGCCGTCGCCTACTACAGGCCCAACACCGACAAGGAGACTACGACCTCACTCGGCAGGTGGGGCACGGACGACGTATCGGCGGGCATGTGGGTCCAGCTCCTGGAGGGGCTCCTCAACGGCGACCTGCACCAGTATCTGCCCGCCGGCTCGAACGTCGACCCTTACGATTACACCGAGCACATGCACCTCGTCTCCCTGCCCATCCTCTTCCTCACCGGTAACAGGGACTTCGCCAACCCGGCAGCGATAAAGCGGTTCGGCTACGAACGGGTTAAGAGCGATATGAAAAAGTTCGTCGACCTCTCCGGTTACGGGCATACAGACCTTGCCATGGGCCGCAACGTCGAGAAGGAAGTCTTCCCGCTGCTGTCGGACTGGATAAAAGTAGCATCAGAGCACTGACCTTCAGTCGGCCGCCGCCCAGAAGCACCTTTTGGGAGACACGACCTTGCCCTCCTTTTTCAGAGCGTTTATGGCCTTTGCGACCTCGTCCTTTCCCAGGCCGGTCATCTCGGCCACGTCGCCGGGCCTAACCGGCTTCCCCGCCTTCTTGATCGCCTTCAGCACCTTTTCTTCATTGCCGGCCATTTCCGCACCCCCCTCAGATGTATTGTTCCTTGGTCTTTCGATTGCATACGTGAATCGGCACTACCCAGGAGAATCGCATAGCAGGCTATCACGGGAGACGCGTATCGTAAAAGGAGTTCCATTTCTGCTGCGACAAGTTAATATATATAGACATCAGCCTGCGCGAAATGGAGCTTGAAGGAGTACGTGATTGCCATGGAGTACGGTTCCGAGAGACTCGACGAGATGAGGGAGGCCTACCCCGAGAAGTTCGTGCCGGAGAACAAGGTTTTTAACGTTATCCACAGGGGGGCCCACCTCTTCATAGGGACGGGGTGCGGCGAGCCGCAGTACCTGGTCGGTGCCCTCGCGGAGTACGTCGGCTCTCACCCGAAGGCCTTCTTCGACGCCGAGGTCTTCCACGTATGGACGCTGGGTGTCGCGCCTTACGCGGATGATAAATTCAAGCATAACTTCAGGCACAACTCGTTCTTCATCGGGGATAACACAAGGGACGCGGTAAACACCGGGCTAGCGGACTACACCCCCATCTTCCTGTCCCAGGTCCCGGAGCTGCTACGTCGGAAATATATCCCCATCGACGTGGCCATCGTACAGACCTCGCCGCCGGACAGTAACGGTTACATGAGCCTTGGGGTCAGCGTCGATATCACGAAGGCGGCCGTCGAAAACGCATCGGTGGTGATCTCCCAGGTGAACTCGAGCATGCCGCGCGTGCACGGGGATACGTTCATACACATAAAGGACGTGGATTTCATCGTTCCACACGATGAGCCGCTCCTGGAGTACAAGCCGGAGGTCTCAGGCGAGATCGTGGGCCAGATCGGGAGGTATGTGGCCCGCATAGTGGAGGACGGGGACACCATCCAGGTCGGATACGGGAGCATACCCGACGCGATCCTCGCGAACCTGGAGGGGAAGAAACACCTCGGGGTACACACCGAGCTCGTGAGCGACGGCATCGTGAGCCTGCTGAAGAAGGGGGTCATCGACAACAGCCTGAAGTCGCTCGACCGGGGAAAAACGGTGGCCACCTTCTGCATGGGGACAAAGGGGACTTATGAGTACATCAACGACAACCCGAGCATAGAGTTCAGGCCGATCGATTACACGAACAATCCCCTGAACATCGCGCAGAACCGCAACATGACTGCCATAAACAGCGCCCTCCAGATAGACCTCACGGGCCAGGCTACCGCGGAATCGATAGGGACGATATTCTACAGCGGGATAGGCGGGCAGGCGGACTTCATGAGAGGCGCCGTCCTTGCACCCGGCGGCAAGACCATCCTGACCCTCCCCTCCACGGCGGGAGACGGCGAGGTATCGAGGATCCTGCCGTCCATACAGGAGGGCGCCGGTGTGACGCTGACCAGGGGCGACATCCACTACGTCGTGACGGAGTACGGGATCGCGTTCCTGCACGGGAAGAACATCCGTGAAAGAGCCATGGAGCTGATAGCGATAGCGCACCCGAAGTTCAGGCCCTGGCTTGTCAAAGAGGCAAAGAAGCTCAACCTGATATACGCGGACCAGGCATTCATCCCCGGGGAGAAGGGCGAGTATCCCGAGGAGCTGGAAACGTTCCGGACCACGAAGGACGGAGCCGAGATCCTGCTCAGGCCAGTAAGAATAAGCGACGAGCCGCTGCTCAAGGATCTCTTTTACTCCCTGTCCGACAACAGCCTGTACAGGCGGTTCATCTCCTATCGCCGGGACATGCCCCATGAAAGGCTCCAGGATTTCGTGATCATCGACTACACGAAGGAAATGGTTATCCTCGCGGTCATGCCGGGCGGAGAGAAGGAAGTCGTCTCCGGCCTGGGGCAGTACGTCGTAGACGAGGCTACGCACACCGCCGATGTCGCGTTCGTCGTCTCGGACGAGTACCAGAACAGAGGGATAGGCACGGAGCTTCTCGCCTACCTGACCCTGCTAGCGAAAAGGCAGGGGCTGCTCGGCTTCACGGCGGAGGTCCTGGTCGAGAACGAACCGATGCTCCACTTGTTCGAGAAGACGCTCGACGTGGAGAAGAGCGTCGATTCCGGCGTATATTACCTGAAGATGGGCTTCAGGTCCTGAAGTCACCCCGGCCGGGCTCAGCTAACCCTTTTCGCCGACGTAGTACAGGCGGTTGAAGTCCATGAATACACGCCCGCCGTCCGCGATCCTCTCCACTTCCTCCCTCACCGCCCTGTTGAAGCCTTCAACATACTCGTCGGTCACGTCGCAGTCATAGTGCTCCGGGTTTGCGAATCCCACCGCAGCACCGATGGCGTATACACCGTACGCCTCTTCGACGGTCTGTTCGTCGACCTCGCGGTCTATCGAAAGGTGTACCGTCAGGAATCCGTGGCGCTCGAACATCTCCCGGTAAGCGGCGACGTCGGGAAGAAAGAACCACGGGCTCCTCCAGTGGGCAAAGACGGGAGAGATCTCCGGACGCCGGGCCACTCCCCCGATCACCCTCTCGAACCAGGGCGAGAAGTGCTCCGTAGCAGGGCAGGCTACAGCAAGGCGGCCGGGACTTTTGAGTGCCCTGTGGATCACGCCGAGCGAGCGCTCCGCGTCTTCAAACCACTGCAGCGCGCTGTTGCAGAAAACGGCGTCGAACTCCCCTTCGAAGTCGAGGTCCTCGGCCGCGACGCTGCGGAACTCGATACCGGGATGACTCGAACGCGCCTCCTCTATCATCGCCTCGGAGACATCGGTGCCCAGTACCTTTCCGGTCGTCGTCCCTGCGAGGAGCGCAGTGATGTGCCCCGGGCCGCACCCGACGTCGAGAATCGATTCGTTCCCGCGCATGTCGAGAAGGCCCATGAGTTTCTCTGCGGCGCTCTTCTGTATAAGCGATTTTTCCGCGTACTCGTCCGATACCCGGTCGAATGACATCTCGCGCCTCCCGGTGCTCGATACTATACTACCCAAGTTGCCCGCCGCGTATCTATGGAATATGTTTATGCACGGCGATGAACGAGCATGGAGGAGGTCACAGGTAACGATGGAATCACATCACAGCGTATGCAGGTGGACGTTCCACGCGGGAAAGGGCGGGTTCGTACCTCCCGACATGATCCCCGGGTGGAGCGGGGAGAACCTCGACACTGTCGGGATGATCGAACTTGTGAAAGGGAAGATAGCGCCCAGGCTGCCGGAGGACATCCGGCTCGGGATCGAGCTCCACTACGATTACGAGGTGGACGAGGACAACGCGGACGACGTCGCCCGGGCTATGGTGGACAACAACTTCCACCTCGCGTTGCTCACGCCGGGAGCCCACCGCCACTTCGCGTACGGGGGCGTGGCATCGCTCGACCCTGGAGAACGCAAGAGGGCCGAGGAGTACGCAGTCCGCACGGTTGACCTCCTTTACGGCCCGCTGCGCCGGGCCTGGCACCCCGAGCCGGGGATGTATCCGGCGCTGGTGCTGTGGAACGGGTCCTGGGGATACGACCTTGCCACACCCGAGATCGGGCAGATGTACCGAAACCTGAAGGAAAGCGTGGCCGACCTCTGCCGATACGAGCAGCAGAAGGGGGGCGAACTCTTCATCGCCATCGAGCCGAAGCCGAACGAAGGACATCCTGCCATGCTGTTACCGACGGTCGCGAGCGTCATAGTATTCTGGAGAAGGCTCGCCGAGGAGTACGGGTTACCCCTGGAGCAAAAAGGCGTGAACAAGGAGTTCGGCCACTCGGAGATGATAGGTCTCGACCACGTCTACGATACCGTGGAGGAGATCGACAACGGGATGCTCATTCACATGCACCTCAACAGCCAGGGTTATAACGACGGCATCATCCTGGGCGGTCCGGGGAAGTTCGACATCGACCACGGGGTTCGCATCAACGGGATGAACGTCGCCATCGCGGCGCTCGTGCGCGAGGCGGGTTACGGAAGGTGGAAGGGCCACGACATGCAGGTCCGGCCTTACGACAACGAGGAGCAGGGGCTGGACCGCGTGGTCCGGAGCATCCTCAGCTGGGAGGCGTGCGAGCGAGCCGCGGAAGAGATGGACCACGCTCAACTTCTCGAAACACTGGCCGGGCGTGAGACCGCCCGCGCCGAGGACATCATGCGGGCCGCGGTCGTAAGCGCGTCGGGGCACTTCGAGGAAATGTACAGTGTAGCAGCAGAGCATCCGCGAGCATGAAACATGCAAGGACATGAAACACGATAATCTGGACTGTCATATACATATCCTGCCACCCGCCAGGATAAGCGGGCTCGTGCGCTGGATAAAGAAATCCTTTCCGGGACATCCCTCGGGCGAGGACATGACGCCCGGGGAGATCCTCGGCGACCTGCGCGAGTGCGGCGTTGGGACGGTATTCAACCTGGTCTTCCCGCTCAGGGAGGAGGAGACTGAATCGCTTAACGAGTTCAGCAGGGAGCTTGCGGCCTCTCACGAAGGGATAGTCCCCTTCGGTTCACTCCACATCGAAACACCGGGGAAGGACGAGGTCGTTGAGCGCTGTATCACCGAGCTCGGCCTCGCGGGTATCAAGCTTCATCCTTATGCCCAGCGTTTCGAGGCGTTCTCCCCGGAGTTCGAGCCCATGTTCCGTAAGCTAAACGAGTTAAAGCGCCCTTTTATCGTACACACCGGCTTTGACATCTTCTACGGGAAAACGCAGGACCTCGCATACCTCGGCGGCATTCTCGACAGGTACCCGGAGATGCCGGTCGTGCTCGTGCATTCGCTTTTCCCGCGGTTCGAGCTGGCGCTGAGCCTGATGGAGCGGCACGAGTACCTTTATCTCGACATGACCAACGTGATCGCCTGTGTAAAGTACTACCTGGACGACCCCGCATTCTGGGCGTCGCAGGCCGGCTTCGAGGACGTTCCCGATAGCCTTGATTACTTCTACCGCCTTCTCGACGGCTTCAGCGACAGGATAATGTTCGGGACGGACCATCCCGCCGGGATGGGCTCTCCCCGCACGATCTACAACGACTTCGCGAGCTTCCATTTCAGCGAGGAGATAAGCTCGAACCTTCTCGCAGGCACAGCGCGCAGGTTCCTCAACCTCCACTGCGGCTGCTGAGAGATGCTCTGCGTACGGGTCAATATCCCTTGCATTCCAGTATGCCCATCTAGAGTCGGGGTAGCGTAATGGTGTTAACAGATGCTTCGAATTGGGTAGAGACTCGCACTCTCTTCCGCAAGTTTACAATTGCGTGTGCATATTCCTTCATCTTACCCATCGACACCACTTTCGCTAGAATCGTTGTGCGGTTCAAGCGGTGTTTCCGGGCCAGGTTTGCATTGCCCGGAAACCTGGGGGTGCCATGAAGAAGACCATCATAGCAATCATCTTGACTTCCTTTATTTGTCTGTTCCCTGCCTTAGCGCCTTCGACCGCGCCGGCTGACGACGGCGTTTCTGTTCTAACGTACAGACTTGACAGCGATCTTCCCGGCACCGACCGCCAGTTCTCGTTCGCGCACATAACGGACCTTCATATCGGGGAAAGGTTCGACGACTACGGGACGGCCGGCTATGAAGATTCTCCGCCTCCCGGCGACGTGGGAGCCTCGGCGGTAGCCCTTCGAAACTCCGTGAACTGGATAAACGCAAACTGCGATAAGCGCTGGATCAGGTTCGTGATAATAACCGGGGACATAACGGACAGCGCCGAGAAGTCGGAGTTCCTGAAAGCAAAGGAGATACTAGACAGCCTCTCTGTCCCCTATGTCCCGATGCTCGGCAACCACGACGTCTGGCCGTACACCGCTTCGGCCGGCACCCAGTTCCCGATCGGAGACCGGTACTTCAGCGAGGTCTTCGGTAGCCAGTTCAAAAAGCTGAAGGACCTGCTGCCGGGGTGGGACGATGGTACCCGCAGCACTCCCATCTGGAACGGCGAGGCCGACAGCGCATCCGGCGCGGACGTGGGGTGCGTCTCTTATTTTCAGAATTTCGCGTTTGACTACGGAGGTTACCATTTCATCTGCGGCGATTTCAACACAAGGAATTTCGCGATAAACGGAAAGGGAGCTATGCCGGAAGGCGACCTGTTCGATTCTTCAAAGTGCCAGGGGACCTGGCCTTGGTTCAAGGACCATTTCAACGCGTACCCCTATAAGGCGTCAAAGAACATGCTCATGTTCTCACACCAGCCGTTCTCCCCCATCTCAATTTTCAATTTCGACAGCATAGAATACGGGACCATAACCGGCTTTCTCGGATTTGGTGATAACAGGGACTTCTCAGGTGTTTCCGTTGGCGGGCACATTCACCTTGACTATGAATATTACATCTTTGACAGTGGTAGGAAAGTCTGCCCCACGTTCTGGACGGGGGCAAACAAGGATGGAACCGGGCACCTGAGGGTGGTCGAAGTCTGGGGGAAGACGGCGAATAACTATTCGTGGTTGGTAATCGTCCTAGGTATGCCCCTCTTAGCCCTTCTCACCGTGCTCTTCATCGTGCGAAGACGTCGTAATAGAATATAGGTTGGTGGCCGCGATCTACCATCATCCCGGTGCGTGCCGGTGGGACATCCAGTTCAGCGGATCTCCCCTACTTGCCGCATGATATTTCTCTTGCCCTTCGTTTGCGCTCGCCGCTGAACCTGTACCATGTACTCCCCGCGGCTTCCACCAGCCTGAAGAGGTTAATCGCCGCCGGCTCCTTCATCGCCCACCGGCCCGAGCAGACAGGACGCGCATCGGTTTTGCGAGCGGGATCCAGGGTGACCTCCTGGACGATCACTCCTTCTTCATCGCCGAGCTGCGCTTTCAGTCTCCCGTCGGAATCGACTATCGCAGACAGCCCCGGGAAACTCGAATCCTGCTTGATGAAAGGTAAAAATGGAACCGGGGACTGCCAGCGTCCGCTTTTGTTGACCATGATCACCGGAATGCCGAGTAACCGGGCGTAGTGGCCTGCCAGGTCTTTGAGTCCCTCGTTATACATATCGACGTATTTTCTCGGAAACAACGGGTTCGGCATCGGCGCGGGCGCCGAGTGGGGCATGAGCATCATGTCCACCGACTGCGCGTACATCAAACGCGGCGTATATGCGAGCTGGTTTTCATAACAGATGCCGACTCCGACCTTTCCCAGCGCGGTCTTTATGAGATGCGGGCCCCGATCCCCCTTGGTGAAATAAGCTTCGGCAAACGCCGGCGTCTGCTTCCGCACCCTCCCGTCTTCCCCACCGTCCGGGTTGGTCAGCACGAATGTGTTATAGAAGTCCTCTCCCTCAGCCTCGAGAAAGCTCGCACCCAGCCACACGCCCAGCCTCTTTGAGTTCTCCCTCAACCACTTCACTGTCGCCCCTTCTCCCGGCTCGCCCCCCTCCCAAATGGCCTTTGTGAAGATATAGCCGGTGGCCAGAAACTCGGGAAGCAGAATAAACCGCGCACCCTGTCCCGCCGCGTCTTCCACAAAGCGTAAAGCGTGTTCAAGGTTGGCTTCGATCTGACCGTTTTTCGACTCCATCTGCACTGCCGCCGCTCTCAGGGTCCTAGCTTTTGGTCCCAACGTCCACACCCCCTGGTCTCGTATACCGATAATCAATATATTTTACCCCCAATAAGCAAGTAGGAAGTTCATTGATGATGTTTCTTGCAATCCCGAGCGCCTGGCAACAGGGAAAGGTTGACCGTAATCATACGTCGACCTGCTGGACGCTGCTATATTATTAGAAGGAGGTTGAGTATCAATGAAACTGAATGAGCTGACGCCCGGAGAAGAGCGAATCATAATCCACAAGGGTACCGAGCCGCCCTTCAGCGGGGAATACGAGGACCACTTGGAGCCGGGAGAATATGTATGCAAGAGGTGTGATGCTCCGCTCTTTCGGTCTACGGATAAATTTGACGCGGGATGCGGCTGGCCCAGTTTCGACGATGAAATAGACGGAGCGGTCAAGAGATTCCCCGATCCGGACGGCACGAGGACGGAGATAGTCTGCGCCGGCTGCGGTGCCCACCTCGGGCACGTATTCACCGGCGAAGGATTCACGCCTAAGAACACCAGGCACTGCGTGAATTCGATCTCACTGAGGTTCAAAAATGAAGGATAAACCCGAGAGAATCGCTCTTGGCGGGGGCTGTTTCTGGTGTACGGAAGCGGTTCTTGATAACGTGCAGGGAGTCATCAAGGTCACTCCCGGTTACGCGGGCGGAACGACCGTGAACCCGAGATACGAAGATGTATGCAAAGGGAACACGGGACACGCTGAAGTCGTGCTCGTCGAATACGACCCCGAGCAGGTCTCGCTGGAGGACCTTCTCGACGTCTTCTTTGCCATGCACGACCCGACCTCCCTTGACAGGCAGGGCAATGACACGGGGACTCAATACCGCTCGATAATCCTGTACGATTCAGAGGGACAAAAAGCAAGGACCGACAGTTTTATGGACGAAATCTCGAGGAACCATGACAAACCTGTCATCACCGAGGTAAAGCCGCTTGACTCATTTTATCCCGCTGAGGAATACCACCGGAGATACTATGAAAAGAACCCCCGCCAACCTTACTGCCAGATCGTTATCTCGCCCAAGGTCGAGAAAATCAGAAAAAAGCTGGGCAGGACCTGACTTTCCCATGTCGCACCTGCGAGCAGCGCCCTGGGTGCGTTCCTGCTGCGGAGCAAAGCCCGCTACGTCGTGCCCGCCCGTCCAGACTCCCTTGTAGTTGAAGTACATGGGGCGCTCCGCGATTATGCTCCCTCCGTTGGTGCACTCCACCTTGGCCGAGAAGTCGTGGGCCGCGTCGTCCGCTATCCCCAGCTTGTCGCGAACCACGACGGCGGAGCGGGAGTTCTTCGCTACTGTGAGGGTCTGCTCCTCGGTGTTCCCGTTGCCCTTCATGTAGGTGATGGTCACGTTGGCGTTGCTGTTCCCCGGGTTCTGTATGTCCGGCTCGGTGATAAGCCCACTCCCCTTGCTCCGGACGAGTCGGGATTCCTACCGTTACGACTAATGAGTCCTCCATTGCTATAATCTTAAGTTGGAGGTGCACCCGGGTGGACAGGGAAAAGGCTCCTTATATCTATATCATCGATGACGACGAGCAGGTGTCCCGCGTGCTCGAGATCCTACTTGCCCAGGACGGGTTCGAGGTGGGGGCAAGCAGCGACAGCGAAAAGGGCCTCCAGATGGTGAAGGAGGCGCAGCCGGACCTCGTCATCCTAGATATCATCATGCCGAAGAAGAGCGGGCTCGACCTGATGGATGAGATGCGCTCCGACTATAGGACCAGGGACATCCCGATCCTGTTCCTGAGCGCCATCAGGGAAGAGGAGACTCTTGTGAAGGCCCTGAAGGGCGCGGACGACTACATGGTCAAGCCTTTCGGGTCCCTGGAGCTCAAGGAGCGTGTCCGCAAGATCCTCGACCGCAGGCGGGCGGGCGGCGCTCCGGGAGCGGGTCCCGGGGAACCGCCCTACGAGCGCGTGCCTGTGCAGATCGGGAACGAGATCTTCCTCATTCCCTCCAGGGAGATCT
>Ga0315281_10001183_pt1 | contig 38338 bp, 33 predicted proteins | sample YL17G07_0_MG_FD_204540 | JGI IMG/M metagenome (GOLD analysis project Ga0315281, IMG submission 204540) | Sediment microbial communities from Yellowstone Lake, YNP, Wyoming, USA - YL17G07_0 | ecosystem: Environmental > Aquatic > Freshwater > Lake > Sediment | place: USA: Wyoming | collected...
TGTCCTCGCGTGTTGGTCCATGATAGCGCGGCTGCGGAGGCCGCGTGCCGATGGTAAAATGCGCACCCTCGGAGAGGTGCCAGAGTGGTTGAACGGGCCGGTCTCGAAAACCGGAATACGCGCAAGCGTATCGTGGGTTCGAATCCCACCCTCTCCGCCAGACAGTCCTGCTAGATTTTCTCTGCCGGAACCCGTTCGCAAGTTCGTGCGATTGGTGAATACATTGCTCACTCCCATGAGGAGCGCAATCACCAGGGGCTGAATAACACGCTGATCCGAGTAGAACTGAGGGATGCTACGAACGACGCACTCATTCATCGCCGGCAACGGCCCAGCGGAATACTCAACTATTACTACCGTGCAGCAGCGTAAGGTTCCCGGCCGCGTTTTTGTGGACACTGCGGGATGCGCCAGTTGAATCGGTGTAGAGTGAATGCAGAGGCGCGGCGGGCGGCAGGATGAGAGGATCGTGTATTGCCCCCACGCCGTGATTTCCCAGGCACTGAACCGAAGGAGAGTCGGACATGGATATGAGCGTGGCAATCGGTGCGGGCAGTAGCGAGGAGAAGCGGCGGCCCGGGGATACGGCCGGGAAGGCGGCGAGCATCGACATCGGCAGCGGCCTGGAGGCATGGCTGGCCAAGGTCGAGGCCATGGGGGAATTGAAGCGCATCACCGCCGAAGTCGACCCGGACCTCGAGGCGGCCACGCTCACCTATCTGGTGGGCCTGGAAAAAAGCCCCGCGCTCCTGTTCGAGAACATCAAGGGCCATCCGGGCCACCGGGCGCTCTACAATATGATCGGGTGCAACCTGTCGCGCTTCTGCCTGATGATAGGCGCCGAGCCCGTCGAGCATCCGCTGGAGGCAGTGCGCATCCTGCAGCAGAAGCTGGGGCGCAAGATCGCCCCGGTGGAGGTCCCAGCCGAACGCGCGCTCAGCAGCCAGAACGTGGTTGTGGGCGATGCGATCGATATCCGGAAGTTTCCGGCGCAGCGGATGTGGCCGCTGGATGGCGGGAGGTATCTGGGCACCTGTGACGCCGTGATAACACGGGATCCGGAGAGCGGCCGCGTCAACGTCGGCACCTACCGGATGATGATCAAGGGCCCGCGCGAGGTGGGCGTGTACACCTCGCCGGGCAAGGATGCGGGCCTGGATCGCGACAAGTGGTGGGCGCTGGGCAAGCCCATGCCCATTGCCGCCGCCTATGGCATAGACCCCCTGCTGTTCCTCGTCGCCGCGACCAGCCTGCCGAAGACCGAATCCGAGTACGACTACTACGGCGGCATACGGGGCGCCCCGATCGAAGTCTTCAAGGGCGACGTGACCGGGCTGCCGCTGCCCGCGCACGCGGAGATCATCCTCGAAGGCCACCTGTATCCGGACGAGACTTTCGCCGAAGGGCCGTTCGGGGAGTTCACCGGCTACTACGGCCGGCCGAGCGGCGCGACGCCCTACATGCGGGTGGAGAAACTGCGCTACCGCAGCAATCCGACGCTGACCTGCGCGCTGATGGCCGATGGCGCATCCAACGAGGCCGGGCTGTTCTGGGGCGCGCTGCGCTCCGCGGGCGTGTGGAGCGATCTGCAGAAGATGGGCGTGCCGGGCATTCGCGGCGTGTGGTCGATCCCGGAGGCCGCGGGTTGGGGCATCACCGTGGTCTCGCTCAAGCAGATGTACGCGGGGCACGCCTCCCAGGTGATGGCGCTTGCCGCGCAGTGCACCGCCGGGGCCTACTTCGGCAAGTTCATCATCGCCGTCGACGACGATATCGACCCGACCGACGTCCACCAGGTGCTCTGGGCGATGGCGACCCGGGCGCGGCCGGCGCAGTCGATCGACATCCTGCGCGAGACCTGGAGCACCTATCTCGACCCGAGCCAGAATCCGCCGGAAATCCGGCCCTGGGGCTCCAAGGCGCTGATCAACGCCTGCATGGAGTACAAGTACATCAAGACTTTCTCCAAGCGCACCAAGCTGTCGAAGGCCGCGTACGAGAACGTGGTGAAACGCTGGCAGGAGTACGGTTTTCCCGGGAAAGCGCCCGCCATCTCGATCTTCGAGGAAGACCCGTTTCCGGAGAAGATGGATTAGTTCGCGGTCGCGGATCAAGGTTCGCGCCAATAACCAGGTTCCCCCTCGTCGGCAACGGCAAGGCGATCGCGCGCGGCGACAGGCATGGTCACCTTCTGAGGAGGAGGGAGAGATGGCACAGAGTGCATTTGCGGATCGTCGCATACGCCGCCGGATCCTATTTGGTGGTGCGGCGACGATGGCCTCCTTGCTGCTGCCGGTCGCTTCGCGGGCGCAGGGGCTGTCCAACCGCACGGTCCGGATCCTGATCGCCCAGACGCCGGGGACGACGCCGGACCTGATCGCGCGAACGCTGGCGCCGAGGCTGCAGGCGCGCTGGAATCAACCGTTCATCGTCGAAAACCGCGCCGGCGCTGCGGGAGCCATCGGCATGGAGGCGCTGGCGAAATCCACGCCCGACGGCCACACGATCAACATAAACGTGTCCAGCACCGTGACGATACCGCTGTTTTTCAAGGTGCCGTTCGATGTGCTGACAAGCTTTACGCCGATCACCATGGTCGGCAGCAACATCTTCGCGCTGGTCTCGCATCCGTCGGTGCCGGCGACCAACGTGGAAGAGTTCATTCGTTGGGCCAAGACGCGCGGCAACGTGGCGAATTACGGCTCGCCTGGCAACGGCACGTACCACCACCTGTTCATGGAGCAGTTCAAGCTGCTGACCGGAATAGAGATCACGCACATCCCGTACAAGGGATCGGCGGGGGCGTTTACGGACTTCATGGGCGGCCAGCTCTCGGCCATGTTCCTGCCCATGGGGGTCGCGCTCAATATGAGCCGGGACGGCAAAGTGAGGATGCTGGGCGGCTCGGGGCGCGAGCGCTCTCCCCTCACCCCGGACATTCCATCGCTGCACGAGATGGGGGTAACCGGTTTTCACGGCGAGATGTCGCTTGCGGCGTGGGGACCGGCCAATATGCCCCCTTCCATCGTCAACCGGTACAACTCCGAACTGCACGCGATTCTCACGCAAGCAGGGGTTGGCGGTGCGCACCAGCACCCCCGAGGACCTCGGCCGGGCGCAACGCGCCGAATACGAGGCGCTGGCGCAGGTGGTGCGGGCCGCCAACATCAAGGCAGACTGAGGAATACTCAAACAAGCGCGATTTCGTCATTTCCGCGTGAGCGGTAATCAAGGAATCGCGGGTAGAGTGCTGGATCACCGCTTTCGCGGGAATGACTTCGAGGTGTGGCAGTGATGAATTCAATTCGAATCTGTGCGACGTCAATCGCGCTGGCGACATTGGCGATCGCGGCACCGGCCTCGGCGCAAACCTGGCCCGACAAGCCGGTGCGGCTCATCGTCGCGTTTGCGCCGGGCGGGCTGATCGATACCTTTGCGCGCACGCTGCAGCCGCGACTTGCAGAGGGCCTCGGGCAACCGCTGATCATCGAGAACCGCGGCGGTGCGGGCGGCACGCTCGCCGAGTCGATGGTCGCGAAATCCGCGCCCGATGGCTACACCGTGCTGGTCAGCGCCGACAGCCCGCCGGCGAACCCGCACCTGTTCCGCAACCTCAATTACGATTTCTTTCGCGATCTCGTGCCGGTGTCCATGATCGCGCGCGTGCCGTTTGCCCTGGTGGTACACCCTTCGGTTCCAGCCAACTCGCTCGCCGAGTTTGTGGCGTACGTGCGCTCGCGGCAGGGGCAGTTCTCGTACGCGAGCCCCGGAACCGGTACCGGGAATCATCTTTTCATGGAACTTCTGAAAGGTATGGCGGGAATGGAGATGACGCACATCCCGTACAAGGGCGGCGGCCCGGCGATGAACGATCTCATCGGAGGTCAGGTGCAGGCCTCGCTGATCTCGATCACGCTTGCGGCGCCGCAGGTGCGCTCGGGCAAGGTGCGCGCGGTCGGCATGGCGAGTGAGAAGCGTGCGCCGCTGTTGCCGCAGGTGCAAACCTTCGTCGAGGCAGGGTACCGTGACTTCATGCCGCACACCTGGTGCGGGCTGTTCGTGCCCGCGGGTACGCCAGCCGCGATCGTGCAGCGGCTGTACGCGGAGTTCGCGAAGGCTGTGCGTGCGCCGGAGGTGCAGACCCGGTTCCAGGAGCTTGGCGCCGAGACCATCATGAATTCTCCGGCTGAGTTTGCGGCGTTTCTGCGCACCGAATCCGAGCGCCTGGGCAATCTGATCCGGGAGCGCAAGATCGCCGCGGATTGAGGCCCGCCCGCCGCCAGACAGTCCCGCCGGATTTTCTCTCGCGGGGATCCAGTCGCAGGTTCATGCGATGTTTCCGGCGCCTGGCGCTCGGCCTGCTACGGACTCACAATCAGCAGCGCATCGGCGATCCGGCAGCCCTGGCCCGCAGGCATGACCATGACTGGATTCAAGTCCAGTTCCCACTGTCCGGGCCATTGCACAGCCAGCCGGCTGATTTGCGCCACCAATTCGGCAAGCGCCTCGACATCGGCGGGTTTTTGGCCGCGGATACCCGTTAACAACTTGAAGCCGCGCAGTTCAGCGACCATGGCCCTTGCGTCATCAGCGGTCAGCGGCGCCAGCCGTTGGCTGACATCCTTGAATACCTCGACGAAGATGCCCCCCAGTCCGACCGTGACCACTGGGCCCATCGGCGACGGGGACACGCCGACCAGGATCTCTGCAACTGCGCCCTCTACCTGTTCCTGAACCAGGCAACCATTCAGCTTGGCATCGGGCTTGAAGGTTCGTACGCTGGTCATGACATCCTTGAACGCATGCTGGACCGCTGTGCTGTTCCCCAGCCCCAAGCGCAGCCCTCCGGCCTCCGTCTTGTGCGGAATGTCCGGCGAGTCGATTTTCAGGACCAACGGATAACCCATCTGTTCGGCGACCGCGGCCGCCTCGGCGGGAGACGTGACCAGGACTTCCCGCGTCACGGGCAGCCCGACGGCAGCCAACAGACTTTTGGCCTCGCGTTCGGTGAGAGTCTGACCGGGCCGTGGCCAGCCGACCGGCGCCGGGCCGGGAGCGGGAAGGGGTGCAACACGAGTCCCGGTGTTGCGCTGGGCAAATCGGACCAGGGCTGCGATCGCGCGGACTGCGCGCGCCGGACTCGGAAACACCGGCACCCCTGCCTGCTGCAGCCGTGCCGCTGCGCCCGGCGCCAGGAACTCGCCGCCGGTGCGGGAGACCAGGATTGGTTTGTTTGTTTCGGCCAGCACCGTCAGGAGATCGTCTACTGGCCGGTCAACGTCGGCTCCCTGAAGAACGCAGAAGCAGACCAGAAGGGCGTCCAGCGCGGGGTCTCTCGCCATCGACCGCAGGGCCGTGCGGAACAAGGTGGGGTCGGACAGTATCTGGCCGGTGAGATCCAGCGGATTGGCTATGGTTCCGAACGCGGGGAAAATGGCCTGAATCTCCTGGCGGGTCCGCTCGCCAAAGGCAGGCACTCCGAGCCCGGCCGCGGACAGGCTATCGACCGCGAGGATGCCGGCGCCGCCGGAGGTCGTCATCACCCCGACACCGGGGCCGGCCGGAAGCCGCGGCTGTTGAAAGATCGCAGCCAGATCGAGCATATCGTCCACGTCGTCGACTCGGAGCATGCCCAGTTGCCGGAAGGCGGCGTCCCAGACTGTATCGTCGCCGGCCAGTGAGGCCGTATGCGATGCTGCAGCGAGGCTTCCTGCCTCCGAGCGGCCGGACTTCAGCACGATTACAGGTTTGGCCCGCTGCTTCGAAAGGCTGCCCAGCGTGCGCCAATCGGTCGCCCGCTTGACGCCCTCGCTGTACACCATGATGGTGGAGGTCACATCATCGTTCAGCAGTTCCTCCACCAACTCGGCCGTGCAGAGGTCGGCCTCGTTGCCGGTATTGACGATGCGGCTGAACCGCAGCCCGCGTTCCACCGCGAGCGAAACGATTCCGTAGCCGAGAGCGCCGCTTTGCGTCACCATGCCAAGCTTGCCCGGCTCGAACCGGACGCGTGAGAACAGCGGGCTGAAGCCGGCTACAAGGTGATCGGCGGGGCTGACCAGCCCGATGCAATTGGGGCCGATGATGCGCATGCCATTGGCCCGGGCATAGGCGGCCATCTCCTGCTCCAGCGCCACGCCGCGCGCGCCCATTTCACCGAATCCGCTGGCGTGCACCACGACATAGGCAACCCGTTTGGCAGCGCAGTCCTGCAGCGCGCCCATTACCCGCTCCGCTCCGACCAGCGCCAGCACAAGGTCCACGGGGCCGGGAATCGCGCCCACCGAGGGGTAACAGGTGAGCCCATCCACCTCAGGGTAGCGCGGGTTGACGGGATAGACGCCGCCCGCGTATCCATGCTCGCGCAAGTAGCCGAGCAAGCGTTGTCCCAGGGAACCTGGCGTGGCGCTCGCGCCCACAACCGCCACCCCGCGCGGCTGCCAAAGAGCCTTCATGAAAATGAGTTTCCCTTCACGCGCAAGTCCTGGTCAGGTTTCCACGTGGCTGCGCCGTGTCAGTCCCTGCACGAGGTCTACCACCTCGTGCATCGAGGTACCCGGACCGAGCACCGCTGCAACTCCCATGACCAGCAGCCCTGGCCGGTCGTCATCGGGGATTGTCCCACCCAGCAGCACCGGCACATCGTTCATCCCTTCGGCTTTCATGAGCTCGAAAATCTCGGCCATGATCGTGTTGTGAGCGCCCGACAGGATGCTGAGGCCCACAATATCGACATCTTCCTCGAGCGCGGCGGCTACCACCTGCTTCGGGGTCTGGTGCAGGCCAGTGTAGATAACCTCCATGCCGGCATCCACGAGCGCCCGCGCTATGACCCTGATGCCGCGGTCGTGCCCGTCCAACCCCGGCTTGGCCAGCAGCACGCGAATTCGCTTGTCCATCGTGATCGGCTCCCTTCACCTAAGCCAGCCCGACCGGAACTGGTTGGTCTTGCCCTTTTTCAGTCTCGTGTTTTCGTGCTTTGCAATTTCGCAACTGCACTTCGCAAAGCACGAAAACACGAGAAGCAAACAAAATTCTTCGCCGGAATCGTCAACAGTACGGTCGCAAGAGACTAGAACGCAGCCGGGTCCCTGTACCGGCCCCATACGCGGCACAGCGCGCCGCAAATCTCTCCGGTAGTGGCGTATGCCTCAACGCAGGCAATCAGGGACTCGATGGTATTTTCGCCTCGACGGGCCACCTGCTCCAGGTCGGCCAGCGTCGCCTGGACGGCAGTATTGTCGCGCCGCGACCGCAACTCCTGAACTCTCGCCACCTGGCGCCGTTCCACCTCCGGGTCGGGCCGATAGACCGGTATCTTTGGCTCGTCGCTGGCCTTGAAGGCGTTGACGCCGACCACCACGCGCTCCCCGCTGTCGACCTCGCGCTGATACTGGTATGCAGCCCTCGACAATTCCTGCTGAAAGTAGCCGCTATCGATGCACGCCGTTGCGCCGCCCTTCTGCTCCACCTGCTCCAGCATCGCCAGCACCCGCTTTTCCAACTCGCTGGTCAGAGTCTCCAAGGCCCAGGAGCCGCCAAGGGCGTCAACAATGTCGGCAACGCCTGATTCATGCGCCACGATTTGCTGGGTGCGCAGGGCGATAGTCGCAGCCTCCTCCGTGGGCGTCGAAAAGGCTTCGTCGAATGAGGACGTGGCAATCGTCTGCACACCGCCGAAAACCGCCGCCAAGGTCATGATAGCCACCCGGGCGACGTTGTTGAGCGGCTGCTGGGCTGTCAACCGCCCGCCCAGGGTGTAGCAGAAAATCTTCAGCGCCTGCGCCTCCGGGGTTGTGGCCCCGAAACGCTCCCGCATCAGGTTGGCCCAGATGCGGCGGGCGCAGCGGAACTTGGCCACCTCTTCGAGGAAGTTGATGTCCCCTGCCAGGAACATCCAGACGTTGTGGGCGAAGTCGTCCACCTTGACGCCGCGCCGTTCCGCCTCCTGGAAGTAGGCAATTGCATTGGCCAGGCAGAAGGCCAATTCCTGGGCCGGCGTCGCGCCGCTGTCGCGGATGTGATAGCCGGATACCGACATGGGCGTCCAATTCCGCAGCCCGTTCCTGGCGCAATACTCGATCACATCGACGCAGTGTTTCAGCGACGGCGCCGGTGGGTAAATGTAGGTTCCGCGGGCGATGTATTCCTTGAGCACATCATTCTGAAGGAAAAGGTTGATCGACTTGGGGTCTATCCCCTGGCGGCGGGCCATGGCGATCACCATCGCGGCAAACAGCGGGCTGATCGCATTGGCGGTGGTGCGGACCTGGCGGACCTTGTCAAACGGGATTCCGTCGAACAAGCGCTCCAGATCCTCCAGCGAGGCCAGGCTGACACCGACCTTGCCGACTTCGCCTTTGGACATCGGGTCGTCCGGGTCATAGCCCATCTGGGTGGGCAGGTCCAGCGCGATGCTGAAACCTGTCTGGCCCTTGCTGATCAGGTAACGGAAGCGCTGGTTCGTTTCCTCGGCAGTGCCGCCGCCTGAATACATGCCCATGATCCAGAAGTTCTGGCGGTGCATTTCAGGGGAGACCCCGCGGGTAAACGGGAACTCGCCAGGCATCCCGATCTGGTCCTCGCTGCTCAGCTCCGCCAGATCGGCGGGCGTATAGACTCGCTTGAGCAGAACATTGTCGAGGCTGCGGAATTCCTTCTTGCGCAACGTCTCTGCCATCGCTGCTCCTCCTGGCTATGCTCGGCGGTACTCAGATGTCAGATGCGGCGGTGCCGCCCATCCCAATAGGGCTTGCGCAGTTCACGCTTGAGGATCTTGCCGTTCGGGCTCTTGGGCAGGTCGTCCAGCACGTCGACTGACTGCGGCTTCTTGTAACCAGCGAGCCATAGTCGGCAGTGGTCCAGCAAGTCCTCCGCGGTGGCAGGGTGCCCGGGTTTCAGGGAGACCACGGCCTTTACAGCTTCACCCCACTTGGCATCCGGCACCCCGATGACCGCGCACTCGCGCACTGCCGGATGTTTGTAGAATGCCTCTTCCACCTCGCGGGGATAGACGTTGTATCCGCCGGAGATGATCATGTCTTTCTTGCGATCAACGATGGCGATGTAGCCTTCTTCATCGGCCACACCGAGGTCACCGGTATAGAACCAGCCATCCTTCATGACCTCGGCGGTCGCCTCCGGCTTGCCCCAGTAGCCAATCATCACGTTGTCGCCCCGCGCGGCGATCTCGCCGACCTCACCGGACGCCGCTTCGCGGCCATCCTCGGTGACCAGTTTTACGTCCACACCGATGCTGGGGCGCCCGGCGCTGCCCAGCCGCCGCGTCAACTGCTCGGGCGTGCCAGCGACATGGTCGCCCTTGCCCATCGACACGATCGGATGCGGGGTTTCCGAAAGGCCGAAAACCTGGACGAAGATCGGGCCGAAGACTTGCAGGGCTTCCTTCAGCCGTTCCACCGGCATGGGGGCGCCGCCGTAGACGATGGTGCGCAGGCTGGAGAGGTCATACTTCCGGCGCTCCGGGAAATCCATCAGCATGCCTATGATGGTAGGCACGAGCCAGGTGGTAGTGACCTGATGCCGCTGCACCGTCTGGCAAAACGCTTCGATGGTGAACTTGGGCAGATAGACGTTGGCAGCGCCCTTGAGATAGTGGTTCAGCACCTTGGTGCCGCTGCCATGGCCCAGCGAGGCGACATGCAGCATCACATCCGAAGGCTCGACGAAGTTCTCGTTTTCAGCCGAGGTGAAAATGGTGAACCAGCGGGAGCGCAGGGTCGTGGTGGCGCCCTTGGGCCGGCCGGTAGTCCCCGAGGTATAGAGGATCATGTAGGGGTCATCCATGCCGGTGTCGACCTGGAAACCATCTGGCTGCCCCTGCGCCAGCACGTCGTCCCAGCGCAGGGAGCCCGCTGGTGCCGGACTCGCTGGTGCCGGACCCGCTGGTGCCGAACCCGCTGGTGCAGAACCCGCTGGTGCAGAACCGACGGCCACGAAGTGGCGGGCCTCTGGTAGATTCGGGCGGATGGCGTCGACAACGGATGCGTAGTCGCTGTCGTACACGACCAGATCGGCGCCGGAATCTTTCAGGATGTACTCGACCTCCGACGGTGCGAGCCTCGGGTTGACCGGCACGCGGACCAACCCGGCCCGTATCAGCGCCCAATCGGTGATGGTGAATTCCGGGCAGTTGGGCAGCAGCAGGCCTACGCGGCTGCCTTTCTGAACACCTAGACCGTGCACCAGGGCCGAAGCCAGCCGGTTGGCGGCCTCGCCCACCTGGGCGAAAGTGACCTGCCGATCGCCATAGATAATGGCGGCCTTGCCCGAAAACTGGCGCTCGGCACGTGAGAGCAAATTGGCTAGCTGGTTCATGCCATGAAACGCCCGCCATTGACATCGATCGTGGCACCCGTGATGTAGCGCGAGGCGGGAGCCGCGAGGAACACAACCACATCCGCCTGCTCTTCGGGGGTGGAAAGGCGTGCGAGGGGAATGGCGCCCAGGGTCTCCTCGCGCTCACCCGGGGTCAGTCTGTCCCACATGCCGATCACACGCTCTCCGGCCAGCGCCACGCCGGGAGCGATCGCGTTTACCAGAATGTCCGGCCCCAATTCGCCGGCCAGCTTGCGCGTGAGAGCCATGACCCCGCCCTTGGAAGCGGCGTACTGAACGCCTGTCAGCACGCTGGGCAGGCGCCCGGCGATGGAGGCGATATTGATGATTCTTCCGCCGCCATGCTCCTGCATCACCGGCGCCACGGCCTGGCACATCAGAAAGGTGCCTTTCAGGTTCACGTCCAGCACCAGGTCCCAGTGATCTTCGGTTACGTCCTTGAGCGCCTTGGGGGTGCGGAGGCTGCCGCCGGCACTGTTGACCAGGATGTCGATCCGGCCCAACTCCGTCCTGGTCCTCGCCACCGCCGCCTGGACCTGGGCCGGGACCCGCACGTCGCACGCAATCGCAACAAAACGGCGCCCCGGAACTGACGCAGTCAATTCGGCCGTCACCGCCGCAAGCGCGCCCTCGCTGGAATCGAACAGCGCCACGTCCGCGCCCGCGACCGCCAACGCCTTGCAGAATGCCTTCCCCAGCACACCGGCCGCCCCGGTCACCACGGCGATCTTTCCCTGAATTGGCACCATCACACCTCCGCGTTCTCGTGGTACGCCGTTTGCGGCCCGGAAGGGCGAATTACGGCCGGGTCCACCGCCCGTGAACGCCGCATTGACAGCGAGTATAATATACTATGAGTATGCTCATAAAATGCATGGGGCACAAGCCGCACCGGCCGTGGACGACGGGGGGCGGGTCATTCGTCGTCCAGCGATCGGGTGGATCGGCGCCAGGGCGTGGCGGCATCCGGCGTGGCGGGTGCTTGCTCGTGCGCGGCCAGCAGCGTGCGCAGCAGCCGCATTAAGGTCGCCTGCTCCTGCCGGGACAGGGGCGCGAGCAGCTCTTTCTGCGCCCGGCGCACCTCGGGCGCAACCGCGGCCAACAACCTGTCGCCGGCCCGCGTCAGCGACAACGAGCGGGTACGCCGGTCCAGTTCGCCCGTCCTGCGTTCGACGAGGCGTTTGGTTTCGAGTCGTGCGACGATGTCCTTGACCGTCGAGGTATCCAGATTCGCGCCGGAGGCCACCGAGATCTGGTCGATTCCCGGCTGGGCTCTGATGGTGCGAAGTATTGTGTACTGCAACGGCGTAATGTCGAACGCGCGCAGCCGGTCCAGGAACAGCGAGACCGAAACCTGTTGCATGCGCCGGAACAGGAAGCCGGGGTTCTTGTCGAGGTTGGGCTTGATCATTTGATTGCTTGCAGGTGAAGGAGTGAACAGCAATGGTAAATGACGTCTACATCGTCGGTATAGCGATGACCGGGCTGGGCAAATTCCCGGCGCGTTCGGTCAAGGACCTGGCCCGGGAGGCGGTCCACGGGGCCCTGGACGATGCGCGCTGCGGCATTTCCGACATCCAGGCCGCCTGGTTCGCCAACACCCGGCAGGGAATGATGGAGGGGCAGAACGTCATCCGCGGCCAATGCGCGCTGCGCCCGCTCGGCTTCGCCGGGATCCCGATCGCCAACGTCGAGAACGCGTGCGCCAGCGCCAGTACGGCGCTGCGCGAAGCGTATGCGCACCTGCGGGCCGGCATGTGCGATGTGGCGCTGGTCGTCGGCGCGGACAAGATGTTCTTTCCCGACCAGAAGCAGCAGATGCTGCGCGCGTTTCTCGGCGGTGCCGATGTGCACATGATCGACGCGACCTGCGCCTGGCTGGCGGAGATCGGCCGCGGCATGGGGCCGGAAGAGAAGGCCGGCGGCGGCGTGTCGGCCCACAGCTTTTTCATGGACTACTACGCGGGCATGGCGCGGATGCACATGCGGCGGTTCGGCACCACCCAGCGTCAGATCGCGGCGGCCGCGGCAAAGAACCATTTCCACTCGACGCTCAACCCGCTGTCGCAGTACCGCGACGACATGTCGGTCGAGCAGGTGCTCGCCGATCAGCCCGTGAAATGGCCTCTCACCCGGTCGATGTGCGCGCCGGTCAGCGACGGCGCTGCGGCGGCGGTGGTGTGTCATGAGCGGGCACTGGACCGTTTCGATCGCACGCGGGCGGTGCGCGTCGCGGGCCTCGCGCTCGCCAGCAGCAGCGATCGTGACGTCGAGGACTACGATCGTCACATCGGGCGCGTGGCTGCGCTGCAGGCCTACGAAGCCGCGAGCGTCGGCCCGGGCGACATCGACGTCGCCGAGGTCCATGATGCCTGCTCGTTCGCCGAGATCCTGCAGGCGGAGAACCTGGGCTTCTGCGAGCGAGGTGCGGGCGGCTGGCTGGCCGAACAGGGCGTGACGCGGCTGGGCGGGCGCATCCCCGTCAATCCTTCCGGCGGCCTCGTTTCCAAGGGGCATCCGGTCGGCGCCACCGGCCTCATTCAGATCCACGAACTGGTCGCGCAGTTGCGCGCCGAGGCGGGTGCCCGGCAAGTCGAAGGCGCGCGCCTGGCGTTGGCAGAGAACGGCGGCGGCCTGTGGGGCGTGGAGGAGGCGGCAACGACGGTGACCATCCTCGAGGCGCCCCGGCGGTGATGGCGAAAATCATGTCGATAGAGCAGCGCCGGGCAAGGAAACCTATTTCAACCGCTGTACTTTGAGGAAAGGGTAGGCAGATGAGCGTTTTCAAACGAATCAAGGGCGCAGATTTCAAGCCCAAGCATTTCCTGTGGAGCGTCAAGGACAAGGTCGCCACCGTCACCATCAATCGGCCCGAGCGCAAGAATCCGCTGAGCTTCCAGAGCTACGGCGAGCTGCGGGACACGTTTCGCGAGCTGCAGTACGCGACCGACGTGAAGGCCGTCGTCCTGACCGGCGCCGGCGGCAATTTCTGCTCGGGCGGCGACGTGCGCGAGATCATCGCCCCGTTGCTGGAAATGAAAGTCGACGAGATCATCGAATTCAACCGCATGGCCGGCGACCTGGTGAAGGCGATGCGCCATTGTCCGCAGCCGATCGTCGCCGCGGTCGATGGCGTCTGCGCCGGCGCCGGCGCCATCCTGGCGATGGCTTCGGACCTGCGCTATGGCACGCCGCGCGCGAAAATCGGCTTCCTGTTCGCGCGCGTCGGTCTGCCCGGCTGCGACATGGGTGCCTGCAACCTGCTGCCGCGCATCGTAGGCGCCGGCCGCGCCGCCGAGCTTCTGTATCGCGGCCGCAATTTCGGCGCCGACGAGGCGATGGCCAACGGTTTCTTCAACGGCGTGTTCGATCCGGACGCGCTGCTGGCCGAAGCCACCGCTGTGGCAAGCGAACTCGCCAACGGTCCCTCGTTCGCCCACGCAATCACCAAGCGCATGATCCACAAGGAATGGGACATGAATATCGACGAGGCCGTCGATTCCGAGGGGCAGGCCATGGCGCTGGCGATGTTCAGCCAGGATTATCGCCGCGCGTACGAGGCGTTCATCAGCAAGCAGAAGCCCAGGTTCGACGGTAATTAGTTCGGCCCATGCAGGTCGCCGCTTGTTAAGGGTCAGCGCAGCGTCGCGTCGATCAGCACCACGGCCAGCAGCGCCGGCTCCTTGCCGTGGTTGACCCACGCGTGGTTGGTGCCACGCTGGATGACGACGTCGAACGGCTTGAGGGCCCGCTCGTCGCCGTCCAGCACCAGCGTCACCTCGCCCTGCAGGAGGATGACGTAGTCGATGGTGTCGGTCTTGTGCATCCACGGGCTGCGGGCGGTGTCCGGACGCGCATGCGTCGCGTTGTACGCGGCGAACGCTGCGGCCGCGCGTTGTTCTTCGACCTTCGGGTCGGCGCCGGTCTCCTCCGGGGCGACCGTGAAGTACATGAACGTCGTCCCGCGAGGCGCCGGAGTCAGGGAAAACGGCAGCTCGAGCCGGTCTTCGGCCACGCGCGAGTCGACCGTGCCGCCATCGGTGCTCCACAGATCGGTGAGGCCGCGGCGGTTCGAGCCGAGCCGGCGCGGCAGTATCCCGTCGAAATGCACGGCTGAGCGCCCGGTGTCGTCGTGGCCGGTGACAATGCGTCGGATCTTGTCCAGCATCAGCTTTGCTCCATCCAGGAAATGTAATGTTCAACCGATCTTGGCGGCCGGCGACTTGAAAATCAACAGGGCGACAATCACCAGCGCGGCACCGGCCAACTGTATCGGCGACATATGCTGATCGAGAATCAGAGCCGAGAAAAAGATTGTCGCCACAGGTTCGAAATTCATATAGAAAGAGGCCTTTACCGCGCCGATCGCGCCCACGGCAGCCATCGTGCCGACGATCGCAACGCCGTACAGGAATGGCACGGCGGCAAATCCCATCCATCCCCGCAATCCCGCCGGAACGGAAACGTCTCCGGTCAGCGCGCAGGTGGCGATCAGCAGCACCGCCGCGGACAGCATCATGTGCAGCGTGCGCGGGCGCGAATCTCCGCCGTGAAACGACCGGCCCGTCAGGTACATGAGCAGCCCCCATCCGGCCGAGGCGGCGATGGCGTACGTCAGGCCAGTGATATCGAGCGATTCATCCTTCACCTGCAGCGTGAGCGCGATGCCCGAAAAGGCGAGCGTCAGCGCGATCGCGACGCGCGCCGAGAACCGTTCCACCCCGGTTACCCAGCTGGCAATGCTGGTGAGCAGGGGATACGTGTAGTAGATCAGGATGGCGATCGCGACAGGGATGATCTCGAGGGCCTTGTTGAGCGCCAATGTCGACAGGGCCAGCAACGCGCCAAGCGCCAGCGCGCGATTGCGGTCGCCGGATGGAAGCCGCCATGGGGCGCGGCGCGCTTTCAGGAACAACCACAACACCGGGACCAGAAGGACGATGCGCAGCGTGATTACCGTCAGCGCATTGCTTCCCGCGTCGTAAGCGATGCGCGCGCATATGGATACCAGCGAGAATACGGCCGCGACCCCGAGCACGTGGATCGCGGTCATATTCGCGGTGACATTCGTGGTGTCATTCGTGGTGTCATTCGCGGTGTCATTCGCGGTGACATTCGAGGTGACATTCGAGGTGACATTCGAGGTGACATTCGAGGTGACATTCGGTGTTGATTGCATGTGCCGGCAGCGCCCGTGAATCCTGTTCACCGCGCATCAGAGCATGCCTGGAATATCTTGACAATGCCCGGCAGCGCCGCTCAAACTCGCCCCGGCTTGCCATGAAAATCGTCACGTTCGTCAAACACGTTCCGACTTCGGCCGTCACGCCGAGGATAGCCGATGCCGGGGATCGCATCGAAGAGGATGGACTTTCCTGCGAAGTGAGCGAGGCCGACCTGTACGCGCTGGAGGAAGCTGTCCATCAGAGGTCGGTTCACGGGGGTAGCGTCACGGCCGTCACGGTGGGCCCTGCCAAGGCAAGAGATGCGCTCTACCTGGCTTACGCAAAGGGAGTCGATCATGCCATCCACGCGGTCGACGAGATTTTTCGCGGCGCCAACGCGCATGTCAGCGTCAGCGCGGCGCGGGAGATAGTCGGCAAGCAGGGCTTCGACATGATATTTGCCGGCATTCAGGCCGAGGATGATCTGCGAGGCCGGTTTGGAGTGGCCCTGGCCGAAGAACTCGGCATTCCGGTGATCACATCGGTCACGGAAATTCGCGCAGAGCCGCAGAATGGAAGGGCCACCGTGATTCGCGAGCTTGGCGCCGGCTACAAGCAGGAAATCGAGGTCGACCTTCCGTGCCTGCTCACGATCCAGTTTGGAATCAGGCCGCTGCGATATGTCCCGGTGCTCTCGATTGTCAGGGCGCGCTCGCGAAAAATTGAATCCGTTTCCGTGGAGGCCATGGCGGGCCGCCCGGATCAGCTGCAGCCAGAGGGCCGGTTCCGCGTGGTCCATCTCTCCTACCCTGAGCACAACACCCACTGTGAATTGATCGAGGGATCGCCGGACGAGGTCGCGCGAACGCTTGCCGGCAGGCTCACGAAGGCGAGCGCGGCCTGAGATGGCGCACACCGACGTCATCATCGTGTGCGAGGCCGGACGGGGACAGACGGAATCGGCCAATGCGCGGCTGATCTCGATGGGCGGCGAACTGGCGAGACATTCAGGCGGGAAACTGGTCTGCATACTTGCAGGCCACGGCATTGCCGAAAAGGCGGCCGAGCTGAGCTGCTGCGCGGATGAGGTGTTCGTGGCGGATTCTCCGCGTCATGCGGACTACAGTCCGTACGCGCACATGTACGTTGCGCAGCATCTCGTCAAGGAGCGCCAGCCGCTTGCGGTCCTCTTCGGGCACACGTATGTCGGCATGGATCTCGCGCCCAGGCTGGCCGCAAGGCTGGGAACCGACTTCGCAAGCAACTGCTTCGACATGGCGATCGAGGCCGATGCGGTGTATTTCATGCGGCCGATGTACAGGGGACGCATACACGCCAAGGTCGCGATGGATTACAGGCCCATGATTGCCACCATCCAGGGCGGCGCTGCCGAGGACCTGCCGGCCAGGGGTCCGGGTGCGATAACAAGTGTCGATGTCGTCCCCGAACAGGGTGCAAGGACGAGGGTGCTGAGGACCATAGCGCCCGCGCCGGGAGAAATCGACATCGCGAAAGCCGACGTCGTGGTCGCAGGCGGCAGGGGAATCGGGGAGCGGGAGAATTTCAGGTTCGTGTCGGACCTGGCGGAAGCACTGGGCGGGGTTGCAGCGTGCTCGCGGCCGCTGGTCGATATGGGCTGGTGCGGCGTCGATCGCCAGGTGGGGTTGTCGGGAAATACGGTCAAACCGAAAATCTACGTCGCATGCGGCATATCGGGCGCGGTGGAGCATGTCCAGGGAATGAAGGAGGCCGGCATGATCGTGGCGATCAACAAGGATCCGGAAGCGCCGATATTCAGGATTGCGCACTGCGGCGTTGTCGGTGACCTGAACGAAATCCTGCCCCGATTGGCTGCGGAGATCAGGGCAGCGGGCAGCCGAACCGGCGCCGGGCAGGACTAGGAGGGGAAACGACATGGACGCAATGCGCTTCGACGGCATCATCGTTGGTGCAGGCCATAACGGCCTCATCACCGCCGCTTACCTTGCGAGGGCCGGCCTCAAGATTGCGGTATTTGAATCAAGGCCGAATGTCGGCGGTGGATTTGCCACCGAAGAACTCACGGTGCCGGGCTTCAAGCACAACATTCATGCCATTCACACCAAGCTGCACGACAGCCCGGTCCACGGCGACCTCGACCTTGCACGCCACGGCGTGTCCTACATTTTCCCGACGCCCAAGAAGGCCTTTGTCAGGCATGACAGCTACTTCCTCTTCTTCCAGGACGTGGAGGCGAATTACAACTCGATCAGGCGCATCTCGACAAAGGACGCCGAAACCTACCGTAAGGTCGCGAGGAAATGGCAGCAGTGGTATCTCGACTTCATTCTGCCGGAGCTGTACTCGGCCCCCAAGCCCCTGGATGAGTGGGAAGCCGAAACCAGGAAGAAACCGGGCGGGAAGGAATATGTCGACGTGGTGCTCGGCTACAGCCCGGTGGAGTATGCAGCCGGGCTGTTTGAGTCGGAATATTGCCGGATGTCGCTCTCCGGAGGCGCGGTTTCGGCCGAGTATGACCCGGCCACGAAGGGGATTCCAGCGATGGTGTTTGCGACCATGTTGGACTGGTTCGCCGGGAAGACGGCTTTGGTCCGCGGCGGAACCAGGCAGATCGCGGAAGGATTGGCGCGCAGCCTCAAGGAACATGGAGGGCAGGTATTCGAACGCCAGCGCGTAGGGCGCATCATTGTCGAGGGCGGTGTTGCGAAGGGGATCGTCCTCGAGGACGGCAGGCAGGTGCACGCGGATCGCTTCGTCGCGAGTTCCATCAACCCGGTGCACACATTCCTGTTCATGGTCGGCGAAGACAAGCTGCCGCAGGATATCCAGGAAAAGGTTGCGGGGTTCCAGTTCCGCGAGACCTCGCTGTTTCGGGTGCACCTGGCGTTGAAGGAGAGGCCGCGATTCAGGATCGCGGACCGGGAGCCGGCGATCGATGATGCATGGAAGCTCGCGATAGGATTCGAGTCTCCGGGGGATGGCGCGAGGATGGCGCAGCAGGCCGAAGGCGGTGCGATACCCGATATCACCGGGCTGGATGCCGGCATCATGACGGTTCACGATCCGTCCCAGGCGCCGCCGGGCAGGCACGTCATGTACATCGGAGTACCCGCTCCGCTGGAACTCGCCGACGGCGGTGCGGCGCGCTGGAAGGACATCGCCAGCATAGCGGCTGACAGGATGCTGGAGAAGCTCAGGGAATACGCGCCCAACATGACCCGCGACAACATACTTGGGCGGTTTGCCTATACGCCGAAGGACATCGAGGAGTATCTGCCGGACATGATAGGCGGCGACATTTGCCAGGGAAAGATGTGCCTGGAGCAGCTCGGATACAACAGGCCCTGGCCCGGCATGTCCAGGTACCGGACTTTCATAGACCGGCTGTACCTGTGTGGCGCATCGACGCATCCGGGAGGGCATGCCACGGGAGCGCCCGGCTACAACGCGGCGAACGCGATCGCCGATGATCTGGGCATAGCGAAGTGGTGGCCGCCCTTCGAGCCCAGAAAGGTCGTGTCGTTCTGAGGTTGCGCCGCGGCGCGGGCATGTCCCGCGCCTAGGCATCCGATTCAAGCCGAAGGGGCCATCGCATGGGCGACCCGCTCATCCCCGCAAGAGAAATCTTCCGTCACTTCCCGGCGGCGGCTGTCGTCGCTTTCTATCTGGTCTCCGCGGCCGCCACGGGGACGTTCCTCTACGGCATCTGGCGCAGGATAGACAAGTATCGCGCGGGCAGGCCCGCGCATCGCCTGAATGTCCTGTGGGAGCGCCTGGCCAGGCTGGCGAAGACCCTCGCCGGTCACGCCGCACTGAAGCAGCGGGACCCGCTGGCCGGGTGGGCGCACGCGCTCGTTTTCTGGGGTTTCGTGGCGCTTTTCCTGGCGTCCTTCATCATCATGGTGGATCAGGATGTGCTTGGAATCATCGATCCGGCGCTTCACTTCTGGAGGGGAACGTTCTACCTGTGGAATTCGCTCGTGGTGGACCTGCTCGGCGCGGGATTTCTCGCAGGCGTCGTAATTCTCGCGCTGCGGCGATGGCGGTCCGGGCTTCCGCAACTCGATTATTCGCGCGCCGACGGCAGTTCCAACGAGGACATCCGCGCCGCCTATGTCCGGGACGACTGGATCTTCCTGTCGGCGCTCATCCTGGTTGGCGCTACGGGATTCCTGATCGAGGCACTGAGAATCTGCGCCGACAGGCCGGATTTCGAAATCTGGTCTGTGGTCGGGTGGCAATTTGCCAACGGGCTGGACGCGCTGGGGCTCAGCCCGGAGGCCGCGAACCGGCTCCATTTCTACGGCTGGTGGCTGCATGCCGCATTGGCTCTCGCTTTCATCGCGTTCATCCCGTATTCCAAGGCAGCGCACATGCTCGTCGGCATGGCGAGCCTTTTCTTCCGCGACCCCCTGGCCGGAAAGCGCCTTGCCGGGATTCCCGCAGACGCCGTCAGCATGGGGTATCGCGGCCTTGCCGATTTCTCGTGGAAGGAACTGATCGATCTGGACGCCTGCACGAAGTGCGGGCGCTGTCACGCCGCCTGTCCGGCCCGGGCGGGAGGATGGCCCCTGTCTCCACGGGACGTGATTCTCGATCTCAGGGAGCAGGCCGAGTCGGCTCTGGGAGGACGGAGCTGGTACTTCAGGCAAGGCCGCGGGAAAAGCGGCGGAGAAAATGCCGGATCCCTGATCGACCCCGTAGCGCTTTGGGCGTGCACGACTTGTCTTGCCTGCGTGGAGGCGTGCCCGGTCGGCATCGAACACGTTCCCCTGCTCGTGCAGATGCGCCGCCGACTGGTCGAGGACGGAGTGCTGGACAGGAACCTGCAACGCGTCCTGGAGAAACTGGGGATGCAGGGCAACTCCTACGGCGAGCCGGAAAGCGACCGTGCGAAGTGGGCGCAGGGGCTCCCGTTCAGAATCAAGGATGCGAGGAAGGAGGAGGTCGACTTCCTGTGGTTCGTCGGTGACTTTGCATCCTACGATCCGAGGCTGCGGGAGATCACCCGCGCAGTGGCGCGCGTCTTCCACCGGGCGGGCCTGGACTTCGGGATCCTTTACGAAGGCGAGCGGAACTCGGGCAACGATATACGCCGGGTCGGCGAGGAAGGCCTTTACCAGCTCCTGGCAGAGGCGAATCTGGCGGCACTGGCGAATGCACGATTCAAACAGATCGTCACCACCGATCCGCACTCCTACAACACCATCAGGTTCGAATATCCCGGACTCGGCGGGACCTATACGGTGCGTCACTACACGGAAGTCATCCAGGACAGCATCGCTTCGGGAAGGCTGCCCCTGCAGCGGCGCCTGGATGCGATCGTCACCTACCACGATCCCTGTCATCTGTCGCGCTACGCCGAGGTGACGGACCCTCCGCGCGCGATTCTGAAGGCGCTCGGACTCGACCTGATCGAAATGGGTCGGAACCGCGCGAACAGCTTCTGCTGCGGCGCAGGCGGCGGCCGCGTATGGATGACGGATGCCGGCACGGCGGAGCGCCCGAGCGAGCAACGGATCAGGGAGGCGATGTCAATTCCCGGGGTCCGCTATTTCGTCGTCGCATGTCCGAAGGACTTCACGATGTATCGGGAGGCGGTCAAGGCAACGGGGCACGAAGGCCGTCTCGAGGTGAAGGACCTGATCGAGTTCGTTGAGGACGCAACCGGCAGCGGGGACGCGGCTCGCCGCTGAGCGCGGCCATGCCTGATGGGTACCGTGAGACCTCGAGAACCTGAGACCGTGAGGGCATGGGGCCTTGCAGCATCGGCGTTGCAGGGCGCGCAGCGCTCTCCAGTGTTCAGTGTTGTGTTGCGTTGCAGCACCAAGCGCCGCCACGATGGTTGGCGTACCCAACTATTTCCGTGAAGCTCACGTTTCAGGCAGGCAGTTATCCCGATTTCCTTAACCTGCGTCACATTCGTCCGGCGCGGGCGCCACCTACACTGCGTGAGCGGGTGATCTGGCGCAGGCAACAGGACGAAACCGCATAGTCGCGACGTCCGTTGATTGTCTGCGTGTGGGCAGTGCCAACAGGAGGAGTCATGGTACACAGGGCATCGATGTGGCTGGCAGCGATTGCGCTTGCCGGAGCAACGGGAATTACTGCAGCGCAGACCGTCAAGATCGGCATCATTTCAACCTATTCCGGCCCCACTGCCGCGCAGGGCGATCAGCTCGACAAAGGCTACAAGCTTTACCTCAAGCTCAACGGCGACAAGCTGCCGCCCGGGGTCAAGGTCGAGCCCATCTTCCGCGACGATACCGGTGCCAACCCGGACGCCGCGAAGCGCCTGGCGCAGGAGCTGATCCAGCGCGACAAGGTCCAGTTCCTGACCGGTGTTGTATGGACGCCCAACGCCGCGGCGATCGCGCCTCTCACCGCCGAATCCAAGACGCCGTTTGTCATCGCCAACGCCGCCGGCGCCAATATCCCGCTCATCTCGCCTTACGTCGCGCGCGTATCGTTCACGCTCTGGCAAGCCGCTTACCCGATGGGCAAGTGGGCCGCGAAGCATTACAAGCGCATCTATACGGTGGTCAGCGATTACGGGCCCGGCATAGAAGCGGAAGACGGCTTTATCAAATCCTTCAAAGAAGCCGGCGGCGAGATCGTCGGCAGCGTGCGCGTCCCGCTTGCGAACACGGATTTCATTCCCTTCATGCAGCGCGTCAAGGACGCCAAGCCGGATGCGCTGTTCGCTTTCAATCCTGCCGGCAAGCAGGCGACCGCGCAGATGAAAGCGTATGCCGACCTGGGTCTTGCCAAGGCCGGCATCAAGTACATCGGCACCGGCGACCTCACCAGCGATGACGAGCTGCAGAACATGGGCGATGCGGCGCTGGGCGTGGTCACGGCGCACCATTACTCCGCGGCGGGTGACCGCCCGGCCAACAAGGCGTTCGTTGCCGCCTTCAAGAAAGAGTACGGCGCGAACGTGAATCCGAGCTTCTTCGTCGTCGGCGCCTGGGACGCGATGGATGCGATCTTCCACGCGATCCGGGAGCAGAAAGGCAAGATCGATCCGGAGAAGACAATGCAGCTGCTCAGGAATTACAAGAACGCCAATAGTCCCCGCGGCCCGATCGCGATTGACCCGGAGACCGGCGACATCATCCAGAACGAGTACCTCCGCGAGGTCCGCAGGGTGGGCGGCCAGCTCGCCAATGTCGAGATAGAAACCATCGCAACGCAGCTGAAGGACCCACTGAAGGAATTCAACAAGACCAAGAAATAGTCCGGGAAGCGCCTCTGCGGCATTTTCGTACCGCAGGGCATTGCGCCCGCAATGCGCCGCGGCCGGGTACTTGAAAACATGCCCGGCCCAGACCTGCCGGATGGAGGAGCTTGGACAGAATGGCGCAGACAACGGGAATTCGCAGCAATCGCAGGCGGCTAGTCATAGGTGCAGCGCTCGGGACGGCAGGCCTGCCACTGCGCGCGCTGGCGCAGGGTTTTTCGACATCCCCGGTGCGGGTCATCGTGCCGCAGACGCCGGGCACGACGCCGGACCTGATCGCGCGCTTGCTCGCACCCAAGCTCCAGGCAGAATTCGACCAGCCGTTCGTGGTCGAGAACCGCGCCGGCGCCTCGGGCGCGATCGGTGCCGAGATGGTGGCCAAGGCCGCGCCGGACGGGCGCACTATCATGGTCACCGTCAGCACGATCTGCATCTATCCGCATTTCTACGCCGAGCTCAAATTCGACGTATTCAAGAGCTTCCAGCCGATCACCAACGTCGCCTCGAGCAGCATGGCGCTGGCGGTGCACAAGTCGGTGCCGGTCAGCAACGTGCAGGAGTTCATCGCCTATGTCAGGGCGCGCCCCGGGAAGCTGAATTACGGATCGGCCGGAAACGGCACCCATCATCACATGTGCATGGAACTGCTCAAGCTGCAGGAGGGGCTGGACGTCGTGCACATTCCCTACAAGGGCTCCGCGGGCGCCAACACCGACCTGATGGCAGGGACGATCCCTGTCATGTTTACGCCGGTGCAGGTCGCGTTGCCGATGGTCAAAGGGGGCCAGATCAAGATATTGGGACAGACCCTGCTCGAACGGCATCCGCTGTTTCCCGACATTCCTTCGCTCAACGAGCAGGGGGTGAAGGGCTACAACGTGGACATCTGGATCGGCGTGTGGGCGCCTGCGGGCCTGCCGGCGAATATTCTGGCCAGGTACAACGCGCAGGTACGCAGCATCGTTTCCCAGCCGGACATCAAGGAAATGTTTGCGAAGCAGGGTCTCATCGCCAATACCACCACGCCCGAGGAGCTGGCGCAGATCACCCGTGCCGAATACGACATGTGGGGCAGGGTGGTGCGCGAGGCGAAAATCAGGTTCGACTGAGCGTCCGCCCGCGCGGGCTTCCTGCGCGACGGGACTGGCCGTCGTATTGCGACTGCCAGGGGCGTTCTGCGAGCTGTTAATTGCGGAAAGGCAATCATGGCAGAAAAAAAGAAGCGCGCTGCGAACCGCGGCTCATCCCGGAAAACGCGGGCGGCGCCGATTCAGGACTTGCGCGAATGGCTGCAGCGGGTCGAGGAGATCGGTGAGCTGATCCGCGTCAATCAGCCGGTGGACCGCGACGAGGAAATGAGCGCCGTGAGCTACCTGGTGGCGAAGAAGCAACCCTCCCCGGCGGTGCTGTTCGAACGCGCCAGCGGATTCGAGAAAAGCGCAATCGGCGCCAAGATGCTGTGGAACGTACTGGGTCCCAGCCTGAAACGCATTGCGCTCACCCTCGAGGAGCCCGCAGACACGCCGGTGATGGAATTGATACGCCGGATGAAGGACAAGCTAAAACACCGGATTCCTCCGCGCGAAGTGTCGCGGCGCGAGGCCCCCGTGTACGAGAACACGGTCACGGGAAACAAGATCGACCTGAATCAGTTGCCCATCCCCAGGCACTGGCCCCTGGACGGCGGGCGCTATGCGGGCACGGGAGACGCGGTGATCACGCGCGACCCGGAAAGCGGCTACCTGAATATCGGGACCTACCGGATGATGTTGCAGGGCAAATCCCAGGTGGGTCTCTATCTGTCGCCGGGAAAGGACGCGCGCCTGCACATCACCCGTGCCTGGCAGAAAGGGCAGCCCATCGAGGTGGCGGCCGCCTGGGGCATCGATCCGCTGTTCATGCTGGTCGGCTCGCAGACGTTTCCCAAGAATCTTTCGGAGTACGAGTTCGCGGGCGGAATCAAGGGCGAGCCGATACCGGTCGTGCGGGGTACGACGACCGGCCTGCTGCTCCCGGCCAATGCCGAACTGGTGATCGAAGGCATCATCCGGGCGAATTCAGTCAAGGCCGAAGGACCTTTCGGGGAGTTCACGGGCTACTACGGAAGGCCGGAAGCGGGTTGCCCCCTGGTTGACGTCACGGCGGTGCACTACCGCAGCAAACCCATTCTCACCAACGCCCTGATGGCTGACTATCCATCGTGCGAGCAAAGCGCTTTCTTCGGCATCAGCCGCTCAGCCAAGATCTGGGAGGATTTCGACAGGCTGGGCATCCCGGGAATACAGGGCGTCTATTCTCATCCGGCCGCCGCGGGCGGTCTGGGCATGACGGTCATCAGCCTCGAGCAGCGCTATGCCGGTCACGCGGCGCAAGTGCTGGCCCTGGCGGCGCAGGTTCCCGGCGGCGCGTATTACATGAAATGGATCATCGCCGTCGACGAGGACGTCGACCCGACCGACATGGACCAAGTCATCTGGGCGATGGCAAGCCGCTGCAATCCCGTTGACGACATCGATATCCTGCGCAATACCTGGAGCACCTGGCTGGATCCGAGCCAGAATCCGCCCGAGAAGCGGCCCTACGGTTCCAAGGCGCTGATCAACGCGTGCAAAGAGCACCGCCATCTGCCGGTTTTCTCCAAGCGGACCACGTTGCGCAAGGCCGTGTACGACAAGGTGGCCGCGCGCTGGAAGGAACTGGGACTGCCGGGAGAAATTCCTGTGGTCCGGGCTTACGAGGAGGAAAGCAAGGTCACCTACCACGAAGTCGGCGGCTTCGAGCCCGGGTTCCAGCCCGGCGAAGTGAAGGCCGGTTCCGCGAAGCGAAAGTGAATGGCCCGGGCCGGCCTCGCCGGACCCGGTGGCCTCTTTAAGTCTCGTGTTTTCGTGCCTTGCAGTTTCGCAGCTTGATTTCGCAAGGCACGAAAACACGAGAAGCATGCAAAACCACTCTTCGCCGGAATCGTCAACCGTCGAGTCCGTATGCGACTACGCGGCCCTCACGTAGGGCGGCGCGGTGTAGAGCCAGGCAAGCCGGTCGTAATGTTCGGCCGGCGTGCGTCTTTCGAAAATGCTGTTTCTCGCCAGCCGCGCAACGCCCCCGGCATGGTAGATCCTGTCCATCATCAGGGACGAGAGCTGCACGCGCGCGGCGCGCACGCTGCGGATCGCCTGGTAGCGCTGGAACGCCGCAGGCAGGTTGCCATCGCATTCGTCCGCGGCCACCGCCAGGCAGATGGCATCCTCGAGCGCCATGGCCGCGCCCTGCGCGATGTACTGCACCATGGGATGCGCCGCGTCGCCGAGCAGCGTTACCGGCCCCGCGCTCCAGTTCTCCACCGGTTCGCGGTAACGGATCAGGTAGCGCCGGAAGCGCTTCGGGATGCGCATCACGCGTAGCGGCGCGTCGCAATTCCTGGAAAACAGCGGCAGCACCTCGTCCGGCAGCGCCTCGCCGTTCTCGTCTGCCGTAGTCTGGCCCGTGACGACCGTGCCGCCGAAATTGAACACCGTCCAGTCACGCACCGGGTAGTAGATGATGTGCGTGTTCGGGCCGGCCCACAGCGTCGGATAGGGTTTCTGCTGGTCCTTCGGCATTTCTGCGGCCGGAATCACGGCGCGGTAGATGACCGCCCCGGAGGCGACCGGCTCGCCGTCGTTGACGATCCGCTGCCGGATTCTGGAATGCACGCCGTCGGCCCCGACGAGCGCCAGCGCCTCGATGCGTTCGCCGGATTCGAGCGCGACCGACACGCCGCGATCCCCGCTGTCGAACCCGGTCACCCGGCAGTTCGTCCTCAGTTCGATTTGCCCGCAGGCCCGGCAGCCCTCCAGAAGCGCGCCGTGGATATCGGCGCGGTGCGCCACGGCATACGGGTTGCCGAAGCGGGCGCGGAACTCATCGCCGCAGGGGATGTTGATGACCTCGTCACCGGACACCCCATCCATCATCACCATCCGCTCGATGAGGAGGGCATTCTTCTTGGCCTGGGCGCCGACCCCGAGCGCATCCAGCACGTGCAGGGCGTTGGGCGCCACCTGCAGCCCCACGCCAGCTTCGCCGAACTCGCGCGCCTGCTCGAGCACGACCGTCCTGAAACCCCGCTGCGCGAGCCCGAGCGCGCAGGCAAGGCCGCCGATGCCGCCGCCGGCAACGGCGATGGGCTTTGCGTTGCGCGGGGCGCCCGTCATGCGCAATGTGCCTGCAGCGGTCGCACGTCAGCCCTTCGGCAGCGCCGCAGTCATCTTTCTCAGCCAGCGCGCATCCGCGCCTTTCAGCGTTTGCAGTTCGATCGTGGCCTCCGGATTGCTTTGCAGCACGCTGCGCACCACGGTCGGCCTGTCCCGGGCGCCCGGTTGGCAGCAGGCTTCCAGGCGGATGCCGTTCGGATCATGGAAGTAGATCGATTTGAGGCCGGGCAGGATGTCGATCGGCCCGCTGTAAGGCACGCGGTTGGCCTCGAGGCGCAGCCGCAACCTGGCGAGGTTGCGCGGCGTGACGGCGAAGGCGCAGTGCTGCATGCCCCCGATCGCATCGCGCTTTGCCTCGGGCTGCGCTCCGGCGGGGATCTCGAAGAATGCCAGCAGCGAGTCGTTGCCCATGTCGAAGAAATAGTGCCGGATCCGCTCGTAGGGCGGGTTGCCCCGGTTGCCGGGTCCGGTTCCCAGCCCCGCGGGCACCTTCATCGCGTGCACCAGCGGCATGCCGACGACGCGGACATAGAATTCCGTCGTGGTCTTCATGTCTTCCGTGGTGAGGGCGAGGTGATGCACCCCGCGCGTAGCGGAAATGCCCGTGTACTTGCGCGCGCCGCGGCTGCGCGCCGCAGATTCCTTTGCCATGTGCTGTCCCCCTCCTGATTTCGCGATCCGCCCGGGATTCATCCCCAGGCCCAGGCTAGACCCTGATCTGTGCCAGGGCTTCCTCGGCGAAGATTTCCTCGACTTGCAGGCGCCGGTGGCAGGTCCCCTGTTCGAACGCGTACTGCAGGAACGCCTCGAGCGTGGTGCGGTTCGCGGTGACGCCATAGGGCCAGTAGTCCTTGTCCTTGAACACCAGAGCGCTGCCCGCTTCGCGCGCGAACTCCATTCCCCATGGCACCGGCACGTGGGAAGCGGTCAGATCGAGCATGCGCGCAACGCTCCGGTCGCGCGCCTCTTCGAACGCGACCATGAGGTTGCGGGCGATCCACCGGTTCGCCGCGTAGACGTCGCGTCGCATCACGACCGTGTGCATGATGGGAAAGATTCTGGTGTCGCGGAAATAATCCTGCTCGGCCTTGCGGAATTCCGGAAACAGGCGGCGGATGCGCGGGTCGCCTTCGGCGGCGGGGCGCGGCACCCTGGCGCTGATCATGGCATCGATCTCCCCCGCGAGCAGCATTTCGGACAGGCTGCGGTCGGGCACCGCGCGCAATGAAAGCCCCGGGGGCAGGCGCAGCTCGGCGTGCTCCTCGCGTCCCGGATCGTTGACCCCTGCCTGCACCCACGCGATGCCCGACAGCGGAATGCCGACCGTCGCGGAGAGGTAGCCGCGCACGTAGATGGTCGCCGTCTGCGACCACTGGGGAACGCCTACGCGCTTGCCGGCGAGGTCCTCCGGCTTGCGTATCGCGCCGTCGCTGCGCACGTAGATCGCGGAGTGGCGGAACACGCGCGACGGAAATACCGGGATCGCGATCATGCGGTCGTCGCCGCGCGAAAGCGCCGACGTATACATCCCCATGGACATCTCGGAAACGTCCCACTCCAGCCTGTCGTAGAAGCGGAAAAATATCTCCTCCACGTTGAAGTTCAGCACGGTGAGGTCGATGCCGTGGGGCCGAACCCGCCCCAGCGCCAGGTCGCGCGTGTGGTCGTAATCACCTACTGCAAGTGTCAGTCTCAGATTGGCCATCTATGCTTCCAGTGCGTCGCGGCGGTGCATCCGCGCGGGTCCGGTCAGTCCGCCGTGGCGCCGGAGAGTTTCACCGCTTTTGCGTACTTGCCGATGTCGGCCCTGATCAGCGCCGCATAGGCTTCCGGCGAATTGCCCACCGGATCGATGCCCAGCGCTTTGAACCGTTGCACCGTATCGGGATTGCGAACCGCCTTGGCGATCTCGGCGGAGAGCTTGTTCACGACCGGACCAGGCGTCGCGGCAGGCGCGAGTATCCCGATCTCCGGAATCAGGTCCATGTCCGGAATGCCCAGTTCCGTAAACGTCGGCACGTTCGGTTCCTGCGCCGAGCGCTCCAGCGTGTTCACGGCGAACACCTTTACCGAGCCTGCCTTGATATGGGCCGCCATCGCGGGCAGGGCCGTGAACAGCAGCGACACCTGCCCTCCGACCAGGGCGGGCACGGATTGCCCGCTGCCCTTGTAGGGAACATGGATGACGTTTACACGCGCCTGGGCCTTCAGCATTTCCATGGTGAGATGGTGGACGCTGCCGATTCCGGCCGAGCCGTAGTTGATCTGGCCAGGTTTCGACTTCAGCAACGCCATCAGTTCCGAAAAGTTCGACGCCGGAACCGACGCGTGAGCAACCAGGAACAGGGGCGAAGTTCCCATCAGGCTTACCGGCGCGAAATCGCTGACCGGGTTGTAGGACAGCTTGCGGTACAGAGCCGGGTTGATCGCCGTCTGGCCCACGTCCGCAACCAGCAGCGTGTAGCCGTCCGCGACGGCGCTTGCCACCATTTCACAGGCGATGAGCCCGCCGGCGCTGGGCCGGTTGTCGACCACGAACTGCTGGCCCAGCGACTCGCTCAGGCGCTGGGCGACTATGCGCGACATGGTGTCCGGCAGGCCGCCCGGAGCATAGGGGACGATCAGCTTGACCGGCTTGACCGGAAAATTCGCCGCTGCGTCCTGACCGAACGCAGGCGCGGCCACGAACAGGGACAGGAAAGCAGCCGCCCGCAGAACTGACGCCAGCGTTTGACACAGACGGGTTTGATACCGCCGGGTTTGATACAGCAGGGCTTGACACCGTTGCATGAGTAGTCTCCTCCTCTTTGGCCGCAATTCGCCCGCGGTGGGTGTTGCGGCGCGTAACCGGTTTCAGCCGGGAATACTAGCCCGGAATCCGCTGCGCGCACAAACCTTTCCGGGGTCCCGCTGCGGGTCCGGCGCCGCTCATGATGCGCCGCGGCGCGCTGCGGTCCGGAGCGGCCAGATCACACAAATGCAAGATTGTCGAACAATTCTATTGACAATGATTCGATATGAAAATAACGTCGGTCGAGGCGGCCCCCGGCCCCCGGTCCGCTGCGGGCGCGCTACGCGAGGCGGATTCCCATGACGATCGATTTTGCCGTTCCCCCGGATCGCATCGAAGATGCGGGGTCCAGGACGTTCTGGCCGAACCGGGTGCTGGGCGATTACCTGGACGCGATGGTGGCCCGGCACCCCGGCAAGACCGCCATCATCGACGTGCGTTCGCAGCCGGGCGCCGCGACCCGAATGACCTGCAGGATGACCTACGCGGACCTGGCGCGGGCATCGACGCGCGTGGCGCTGGGGCTGCGCTCCTTCGGCGTGCGGCGCGGGGACGTCGTGTCATTCCAGTTGCCGAACTGGTGGCAGGCTGTGGCCCTATATGTCGCCTGCAGCCGCATCGGCGCCGTCTACAATCCGCTGCTTCCGGTGTTCCGCAGCCGCGAGCTCGGATTCATGCTGTCGCTTGCGCAATCCAGGGTCGCCGTCATAGCCGCGACATTTCGCGATTTCGATTACACGGACATGTATGCCCGGCTGCGCAGGGAGCTGCCCGCGCTGGAGCACGTGTTCGTGATCGGCGCCGACTCGCCCGACTCGTTCGAGCGGCGCTTGAGCGAGCATCCGTGGGAGGAGGCCATCGATGCGGACGCGATATTCCGGAGCATGCGTCCGGACCCGAACGACGTCGCCGAGCTGATGTACACCTCGGGGACGACGGGCCAGCCCAAAGGCGTGCTTCACACCCACAACACCCTGTTCGGAATGCTCGAGGAGTACAACAGGACGCTCGGCCTGGGATCCGACGAGGTCATCATGCAGCCGGCGCCGATCATGCACCAGGCCGGCCTGCTGCACGGCGTGCTCATGTCGAACATGCTGGGCGCGACCTTGATCCTGCAGGAGAAGTGGGACGTCGAGCAGGGCATACGCCTGATCGAGGAACACCGCGCCACCCACTTCCAGGCGCCGACGCCCTTTCTCGCGGACCTGGTGGGCAGTCCCCTCCTCGACAAGCATGACATCTCCTCGCTGCGCCGGTTCGTCACCGCCGGCGCGCCGATACCGCGCGCGCTCGTGCAGCGCGCCGCCGACCGGCTCAAGGCCGACATCATTTCCGCCTGGGGCATGACCGAATTCGGCACCCCGTGCTGCACGCGCCCCGGGGACCCGCCGGAAAAAATATTCGGCACCGACGGACTGCCGACGCGGGGCTCGGAGATGCGGGTCGTGGATGAGCTGGGGGAGCCGCTTGCCGCCAACGTGGAAGGACGGCTGGAGGCGCGCGGAATGTCCAAGTTCATCGGCTATCTGAAACGCCCGGAGCTGAATGTCTTTCGCGCAGGAGGGTGGTTCGACACCGGGGATCTCGCGCGCATGGACGAAGACGGGTACGTGCGCATCACCGGGCGCACCAAGGACCTGATCATCCGCGGCGGGCAGAACATCCCCATCGTCGAAGTCGAGGAGCAGCTTTACCGGCACCCGGCAGTGAGGGAAGTCGCCATTGCCGGCATGCCCGATGCGCGCCTGGGCGAGCGCGCCTGCGCTTTCGTCGTCCTGCACCCGGGATTGCACCTGACATTCGATGAAATGGTCGCCTACCTGGAGGAGAAGGGAACGGCGAGGCCCTATTTTCCGGAGCGCCTGGAAATCGTCGACGAGCTGCCGCGCACCGCGACCGGGAAGATCCAGAAGTACAAGCTGCGCGAACTCGCGTCGCGGTTCGCCGGGGACTATGCAAACAACGCGCGCCAGGGCGTCTGAGCGCAATGCGGCCGCATCGAATGGCAGGCCCGCTACGTCAACAAGGCAGGGAGGAGAGATGTCGGAAGTGACGGTGAACGCCGAATTCAGGACGCCCGCTGCGACGGTCTGGACGGCCGTCGGCGACTTCTGCGGCATCGGCAAGTGGTTGCCGGGGGTGCAGCGCGTGGAGGCCGAGAACGGGGGAAAACGCCGGCGCGTCGTCCTTCCCGACGGCCAGGCGGTGGTCGAGGACGAAATTTCCCGCGACGAAGCCGGCATGAGCCTCAGTTACCGCGTGGTCGAGGGGCCGATGCCGTTCACCGATTACGTCAGCACGATCTCGGTTCAGTCCACCGGGAGCGGCTGTTCGGTCTGCTGGGCCGGACGCTTCACGCCCATCGGACCCGAGGACAAAGTGATGCGCCTCGTGAACGGCATTTACGGCTCCGCGCTCAAAGCGCTGCGCGGTTATCTCGGGGAATCCTGATTCCGGCGCGCAGCAGGGGAAAGGACAACGCATGATCGAATTCGTACGCAGAAACAAGATTGCGGTGGTCACGTTGCGCCGCCCGCCGGTGAATGCCATCAATCACGAATGGATGGCGCGGTTCAGGGAAATACTCGACCAACTCGAAGGCGACAGCGGGATCGGCGTGCTGCACCTGCGCAGCGCGATGCGCGTGTTCTGCGCCGGTTTCGACATCGGCCTCATCCGCCAGCATCTGGAAACAGGCGGGGGCCCGGCCGCCCAGATCGACGATACGCGAAAACTCCAGGACATCTATTTCCGCCTCGAACGGCTGCCGCAGGTCACGATCGCGGAGATCAACGGCGCGGCGATGGGGGGAGGGCTCGAACTCGCCCTCGCGTGCGATCTTCGCATCGCCGCCGAGGCAGTCGTCATGGGCCTGCCGGAAGCCAATCTCGGCCAGGTTCCGGGCGCCGGTGGAACGCAGCGCCTGACCCGCCTGTGCGGCGCCGGCACCGCGTCGCGGATCATTCTCGCCTGCGAGTCGGTGAACGGCCGCAAGGCCGAGCAGTTGGGAATCGTGCAGTGGGCGGTGCCCGCCGGGAACCTGGAGCGCGAGGCGGCGGCCCTGTCCGAACGCATCGCCGCCCTGCCAAGCGAGACGCTGGCGGCCAGCAAGCGCTGCATCGCGGTCCAGTCGGAAAAGGGGCGCAGCGGTTACGAAATGGAACTGCAGATGAACCTGCGCCTGCTCGGTACCGCGGAGACGCAGGGTTGCGTGGCGGCCTTCTTCAAGCGGGCGAAGCGCTAGGCCATGGCACGGGCGCTGGCATCCGTCAATCCCCTGCACCCCGGTCCCGCGGCCGCGTCCCGCGAGGTCGCGTCTGAAACGCCGGCTTTTCACTAACTCCGTTAACCGAGCAAAGGAACCCGAATGCCCTCACTGCGCCGCATCGATAGTCACCATCACATCGTCCCGCCGTTCTACGCGCAAGCCGCCATGGCGGCCGGCGCGGGGCCGACGCGCGGCAGGTTCCCGGACTGGTCGCCGCAGAGGGGCCTCGATCTGATGGACGCCAACGACATCCAGGCGTCGATTACCTCCGTGTCCTTTCCCGGGGTGCATTTCTTCACGCCCGCCAAGGCACGCAGGATCGCCCGGCAGTGCAACGAATTCGCCGCCGGGCTCTGCGCGCGCTGGCCGAAACGATACGGCGCTTTCGCCACGGTGCCGATGCACAATCCCAGGCACGCCATCGAGGAGATCGATTACGCACTGGACGAGCTGAAGCTGGACGGTATCTGCCTGCTCACCAGCTATGCGGGCGTCTACCTGGGCGATCCGAAATTCGATCCCGTCTTCGACGCCCTGAACGATCGCAAGGCGGTCGTCTACACCCATCCCGCCCACGAGATGAAACTCGGCCTGCCCTGGCCGGGATTCATGATCGAGTATACGTTCGACACCACCAGGGCTGCGGCGAACCTCATGTTTACCGGCGCGATCAAACGCTATCCGCGCGTGCGGATCATCCTGTCGCATGCCGGCGGCACGCTGCCCTATCTCGCCTGGCGGCTGCACGTCGCCTCGGCGATCAGCACCAAGATTCCGAAATGGTCGTACCAGGAAGTCCGCAAGGGCCTGCGCCACTTCTGGTACGACACCGCGCTCTCGGCCGGTCCGGAACTGATGGATTGCCTGGTCTCGGTGGTCGGGCCGGACCGGGTGGTGTTCGGCACCGACTGGCCGTTCGGCACTGCGTCGGTCGTCAAGGAGGCGGTGAAGAACCTTTCTTCGCCGGGCTTTCTTTCCGCGACCCGGCGCGCGGACATTGCGCGCAGGAACGCGCTCGCGCTGTTTCCACGCTTCGCGGGATAGGCACGGCGGACCGATCGCAGGCCGCAACCGCATTTCGGGAACGAGGAGGGGCAAATGAAGTCACGTCTGGCGTTTTTCGCACTGGTCGCAATGGTCGCAACCGTCGCGATGTCGTGGTGCGGGGCTGTGCTCGCACAGGCGTACCCGTCCAAGCCGCTCAAGATCGTGGTGCCGTACCCGGCCGGGGGCTACTACGATGTCATTGCGCGCATCGTCGGACCCAGGCTGGCCGAATCGCTCGGCCAGCCGGTGATCGTGGAGAACCGGGTCGGCGCCAACGCGATCGTGGGCACCGATTTCACCGCGAAGTCGCCGCCCGATGGATACACCATCATGGTGGGCGGCATCGGCCCGCACGCGATCAACGTGAGCCTGTACCGGAACCTGCCCTATGACCCGGTGCGGGATTTCGCGCCGGTCGTACACGTGGCCGTCCAGCCTCTCATACTGGTGGTGCATCCCGCGAGCGCGGCGAATTCCGTGAAAGAAGTCATCGCCGCCGCCCGCTCGCAGCCCGGCAAGCTCTCCTACGCCTCGAACGGTTCGGGCAGCACGCCCCATCTGGCCGGCGAGATGCTGAGTTCGCTTGAGGGCATCAAGCTCAACCACGTGCCGTTCAAGGGAAGCGCGCCGGCGGTCGTGGCTGCTCTGGCCGGGCACACGGATATGCTTTTCGGCACTGCGAGCGACGTTCTGCAGCATATCAAGGCGGGAAAGCTGCGTGCCCTCGCCGTCACCGGCGCCAGCCGCATTCCCGCGCTGCCGGATGTGCCGACGATGGCCGAAAGCGGCATCCAGAATTACGAGGCCGTAGCGTGGTTCGCGTTCTTCGCTCCGGCGGCCGTAGCGCGCGAAATCATCCTGAGGCTCAACGCCGAAATCGGCAGGATCCTCGAATCCCCCGAGGTGCGGGAAAAGCTGTCGGCCGCGGGCACCGTCCAGCTCATGGGCGGCGCCCCCGAGCTGCTGGGAAACATGGTGAAATCAGAGATCGCGAAGTGGTCGAAGATCGTCAGCGATTCCGGGGCGAGGGCCGACTGAGCATGCCAAACGGGATGCCGGACACCGGAATGCCTGACACATTGAAACAACTGGCTAGCTGCCGGGGACGACTTTGAAAAAGAAAAGCACTTTCCCTCCCTACGCGATGCTGCCCACGCTGGTCAACCGGGTAGCCGAGAAAATCGTCGCCATGGCCGACGCCGATTACCGGGGCGTGGCGCTGAATGTCCGTGGAGCGCGGGTGATGCTCGCGCTGGATGGCGAGCAATCGCTGCGCGTGCACGAGATCACCGAACGCTGCGGAATCGAACCCTCGACACTCTCGCACCTGCTGGGCCGGCTGACCCGGCTCGGCTACGTCACCCGGTCGCGGCCCGAACACGACAACCGCGCGGTGGTCGTGGCACTGACCCCTACGGGCAGGCGCATCGTGCGCAAGTGCTTCGGCAAGGTGCAGGGGCACCACGATATCCTGGCCAATGCCCTGACCGAGCGCGAGGTGAAGACACTGAGCAAACTGCTGGTCAAGGTCTTCCACAGTTTCTGATGAGTGTATCCGTCCCGCCCATGCCTGAATTCGGATTGCAGGGACGCAACGCGCTGATCACCGGCGGGGCCAACGGCATAGGCCTCGCCTGCGCGCAATGGTTCGCGAAGCATGGATGCCGGGTCGCCTTCGCTGACCGGGACGAGACCGGGGCCCAGGCCGCCGCCCGCGCAATCGGCGGTGTTGCAGTCGCCCTGGACGTAAGGCAGCCGGATGCGGTGGAAAATGCCGTAGCAACCATCGAAGCGCAGCTGGGCAACATCCACGTGCTGGTGAATTGCGCGGGTGTCCTGCAGAACCCGCTGCCGCCGGGGAAGCTGAGCATCAGGGAGTGGGACCTGGTGACCAACGTGGACCTGAAAGGGACCTACCTGATGTGCGCCGCGGTCGGGCAACGCATGGCGCAGCGCGGCGAAGGCAGCATCGTCAACATCGGGTCGGTTGCCGGGATGCGCTCCGGTCCTCTGCATGCCTACGGACCGGCAAAGGCGGCCGTCATCGCCCTTACCGAGTGCCTGGCCGCTGAATGGGGCAGGCACGGCGTGCGCGTGAACACGGTATCACCCGGGTTCACGCAGACGCCATCGGTGGCGAAAAGCATGCAGCTCGGAATCCTGGACAAGGACATACTGGTTCAGGCGACGGCGCTGGGAAGACTGATCAACGTCGAGGAGATTGCGGCGGCAGTCGGTTTTCTCGCCTCGCCCCTGGCCTCAGCGATTACCGGCGTGAACCTGCCGGTCGATGCAGGCTACCTGGTGGCCACGCCCTGGCAGGCGTATGGCGGCTTGCGTCCGGCCGGCGATTTTTAACCAGATTGCTGACCACGGCACCGGGTTCCGCGGAACCCGGTGCCGGCATTCCTGCGGCGCCTCACCGGGGCTCTTCGCGCGTGGTTCTCTCCGAGCCGCCCCATTGGTAGCTCTTGGACTGTATCGAGTCCTGCTGAATGAACCGCTCGATGTCTTCGGCCGTGCGCTGTTTGCTGCGGTCGTAGCGGTCGTAATGCACCATCGCCTCGACGGGCCGGCGGCTGCTCGGCTGCGCCTTGACCGACACATATCCCACGGGCATCAGGTGGTAGACCCTCAACTCGCGCGGTATGTCGAGCAGATGCTTGAGCATCAGGCTGAAATAGGGTGAACTCACGTCGCTGATGTATTGCGTGGCCAGTCCCATGGATTCCGCCATCAGCATCATCTGCAGCAGCGCGTTCGCCAGGCTGCTGAAAAAATGCGATTCGGCCTTGTCCTCCTGCGTGCGCAGCGGAAACGAGGCGCTGGTGCGGGGATCGCCCAGGCACAAGATCAACACCGGCGCAAACAGCCACCCGATCGATCCGCCCACCTTGGCGTGGCCGCGGATCGTGCGCTCTATCTCCATCTTGTCCTGCAGCTGGCGCTTGAACAGCTCTGCGATGCGGTGCCGCGTTTCCCGGTTGCGGATCACGATGAATTCCCATGGTTGCGCATTGCTGGCAGACGGCGCTGCCCGCGCAGCCTCCATGAGCAGACTGACCTGTTCGTCCGATACGGGTCTGTCTTCGAGATACCCGGTCCTCGATGTGCGGCGCGCCCGCATCAGGCCAAGCAACTGCAGCGGGTCGAGCTCCGGACCATGCCCGGCCGGGGAAGCAGCTGTGGACACCATCTTGCGATTATAGGGGACAGACCACGGTTTTTAATAGGGGACAGACCACTGTTTTAGACGGCCGCGTCTACTCACGGGCGCCTTCGCGCGTTTGGGGGAGATGGAGCGCCGCGCCCTTTCATTCCGAATCAGCAAGCCATGCCCCGGCGAGCTCGCCTAAGTCTTGCCGGTATACCTTGGCACATCATTCAGCGCGGCAATAACCGCTCGGCGTGCTTTTTCGCTGAGGAGGACTACCGTCTCTACCTTGACTGCATGCAGGAGCTGGCGCGGCGCTTCGGTTGCGCCGTGCATGCATATGTTCTGATGACCAACCATGTCCATCTGCTATTGACGCCAACGCAGGAGAACAGCGCTGCTCTGTTAATGAAGCACCTGGGTCAGCGCTACGTACAGCACGTCAACCGGACATACCGCAGGAGCGGGACGTTGTGGGAGGGACGTTTTCGGTCTTGCCTGACGCAGAGTGAAAATTATGTGATGGCCTGCTATCGCTATATCGAGCTCAATCCAGTTCGGGCTGGCATCGTCAGCCAGCCCGATGACTATCGATGGACCAGTTACCCTGCCAATGCGCTAGGCCGGGCCGACGCGCTGATCACGCCGCACGACGAATATGTGCGCCTGGGACAGGAGGATGAGGCGCGCCGGGAAGCTTATCGGGGACTTTTCAAAGCCCGCTTGAATACTGAGACGGCAACGAAGATCCGGCAGGCGACGAATGGCAACCTTGCCCTAGGAGAGTCGAGGTTTCAAAACGAAGTCGAGCGCGCGCTGGGCCGGCGGGCGCGGCGCGGGCGGCCTGGACGGCCCAGGGCTGCGGTGCAATAGGGGACAGACCACGGTTTTGCGGCGCGGGCAGCGGATACAACCCAAGAATAAATGGTGGTCTGTCCCCTATTTCGCCGCTATTTCGCTGGATTTGATCCCTGTAGGCACAGATAACCTGGTCATGCGCGAGAAACGCAACGCATGGCCCAGAAACCCGCATGGATAGGGCATCGTGTGCCAAGACCGCAGGCATCAATGTATCGATGTCGGCGATACTTTACTGAAGATGAGGGTAGGTCCCTCGG
>Ga0315281_10001184_pt1 | contig 38331 bp, 23 predicted proteins | sample YL17G07_0_MG_FD_204540 | JGI IMG/M metagenome (GOLD analysis project Ga0315281, IMG submission 204540) | Sediment microbial communities from Yellowstone Lake, YNP, Wyoming, USA - YL17G07_0 | ecosystem: Environmental > Aquatic > Freshwater > Lake > Sediment | place: USA: Wyoming | collected...
GCTACCCCCTTTTTTTCCACAGGTATTACCCTGCTTCTTCAATAGTATGAGGTAGTCCGACTGCCATGACACTTTCGCAACTCCTTACCTTTTACCGCTTGTCGCTGCTTACTTTCCCTCCCCACTCTGCAGAAAGAAAAGAGTGGCATGGCTCTCCCGAGTTTATATTCGCTCCTTATAGTATCATGCAACGGCCTTAGACCCCGTCGGGTTCGCTCCGTCTTGCCTTAGCGACGCAGAGAATGCTGTCTTCCCACTACATGAACAGGGTCGACCTCCGACACGTTGATTATTTCGAGGCTCTATACCTTCACTTGCGTTGTAGCCTGATACCTCCCTCCTCACAGCTTCACACGGCTTGTTACCTCCACGTGTGTGTAATTCGGTGCTGGACTGGTGGCTATCCTTTGCCCAGACCAGACTTGCACTGGTAAGAACCAATACACTTTTCTCGGCGCTCTCATTTTCTTTCTCCCCTTCGGGGCTGGTTATCTTTTATTTCTTAACCAGGGGCTTCACCCCTGGCTATATGCTTTCTGCCCTTCGGGCCTGTTGTAGAGCGAAGAGGTTCTTCGCTCTACATGAAAAGACACGGTTACAGAACGAAGTACCACTTCGTTCTACAAGTGAAAGTCGCCGCAGGCTTAAATTTCAAAGTTTTTGGTAGGAGCCAACTCCTGTTGGCGACGGGGCATGTGCACACCATTGTGCATTGCCAATCGCCGTCAGGAGACAGCTCCTACCGCTGCATGTTTTAAGTCGCCGAGTGCCTAACTTGACGTATGGGAATTCCAATGTAATCTCGTAGCGCGGGGGGTTCATCCCCCGCCAATGCCGACCATAAAGGTCGGCGCTACAAGAAAAAGCCGTCGCCGAAGGCGACCTAATTTGACACTTATAGTCGCATAATCTTTAAACTCTCAATTCCCCTCGCGTCAATAATCTTCACCGCCACTACTCTGCCCGGGATAAAAGGTAAAGACACGGTTCCTCTGAAGGTTTCGATTTTTTCTTCATCAATTTCGGCCTTCAGGTTCTTTGCCAGCGTTGTCCAACCTTCTTTGTCGCCCGCCATCGGAAAGAATACTTGGGATGGGAATAAACTGCGTCCATCGTAATCATGGTCGAGCATCCATACGGCGATATCGCCCTTGCCGCCGCTGTCTACGGTGCCGGTTTTGGGATTGTAGTAATCAAAGCCGAGGACTTCTACCTGAGAGAGGTTTTTGGTTGTAAGTTTTGAGTTTTTAGTTGACGGGAGTCCTAACTCATTAATGATCTCTTTAAGGCTGCCGATAATTTGGCTATCTCTTCGCAATTGTCCAATAATTCTTCTGCATTGTTCGGTTGAATGTATCCCAAATTCTGACAAATCAGTATCAAAGTTTCTAATTCCGCTAATGAACCTTGTGCTATTCCAAGAAACTGGCGGAATTCCCCTTTGCTGTTTCTTGCCTGTCCTTCTGCTATATTTGCCGGTACTGAAATCCCAGCCCTTCTCATCTGAGAGGTAACGCCATACATCTCTTCCCTGGGAAAGGATTGCGTAATACTGTATATCTTGTTCACCAAGTCCATTGATTTCTGCCAGACTATCAAGTCCCGATAACTTCTTGAACGTTTCATATTCAGATAACCTCCTCTCACTACTCAAAACTAAAAACTCAAAACTTGAAACTGCCACATCCGGTTGGCCGATGAGCCAGAAGCTTTCGTTGCTGCTGCGTTTCTTTTTCAAGTCTTCGGTGAGGAGGTCGGCATTCATCTGCGCTTTGAGGAAGAGCGTTTTGGTGATTTCAGGATTCATCTCGTCAATATCTTTGGCGGCCTCTTCGTCAAACTGCAGGGCACAGAACAAAAGAATATCGGGTTTGTAAGGTTTTGCTTCTTCCCATGCAAGTTCCACCGTCCGCTGTTCCAATGGCGCATGTTCGGGACCAAACACCACATATACATTTTTCGGTTTATCTTCTTTTGTTTCGGCTTCGGCTTGCACATAACGGAGACCCCTTGCTGCTTCCACCCTTGTAAACGCAATCAGCTTGCCGCCTTTTGCCCTTACGCCTGCGCGAAGCAGTTCATCCCGCCAATTGCTTTGGCGAAGGGTTTCACCACTCCTTGATACCGAAGTGTCGGCGGTAAATTCCACCCCCGACCCTTGCGGGCCACCCCCGCCAGCGGGGGATATGTCACCATCCGAAGGAGGTAAGGGGGAGGCATTGAATTCTTCGAACGACCTTGCCACCGGCGCGGGAACCGCCTCAACCGTGAATGGGCCGGTTACCCGTAACCGTTTACCGTCTATAAACGGCTGGTCATATAAGGTTTCCTGTCCGGGAGGTTCGTTGTTGGCAATGGATTTGAGGGTGATGTGCGGAACGGTCTTGTATTTGAAGCCGCTGCCTACACCTTCGTTGGGATGGGCGAGTTCGTAGTAATCAAAACTTGCCGTCATGAGGCGTTGCTTGGCAAGGGTGATGGCAACCCTTGATGTATCGCAGGTGATCCATCGCCTGCCCCAGTTTTCAGCGACGGAAGCGGTGGTGCCGCTACCGCAGGTGATGTCCAGCACAAGGTCGCCGGGGTCAGTGGTCATGAGGAGGCAACGTTGGATAGCTTTAATTGATGTTTGAACTACGTATAATTTTTCTTCAGACCTACTACTGAAAGCTACATCCACCCAAATATTCTTTATAGGCAAAACAGGATAATCGTCATGAAATCTTATATACGCAATAGCTGTTCCCTTGCCGATAATTCTTTTTAATTTTTCTAGTCTCTTTAAGCCTTCGTAAGAAGTTGACCAACCTCTAGAACCTGCCGGTTTATAAGTTTTCCCATCTAATTCAAACTCAAATCTTGATGTTTCACTTCCTGTCTGAGAAGTCACTTGATCATATCTATATAATTTTCCTTTACCGTCTTTATATTGCTTAACAGCTTCTTCAATTTTTAAGGTTTTTCTTTCTCCATTAGGAAACTCAATTCCTGTGTAATCAGGATCATCTCCTGGTTCTTTTTCTTCAAATAACCGACGGTACTTTACTTTACATACTTCCTTGCTATACCATATTAAATAATCAGAAACAGGTGGTAATAAGTCTGTCGTTTGGGCACTTGTTTTTTGAATAGTTATCAAACTAACAAAGTTTTCAATCCCAAACACCTCATCCATCAAATTTCTGACCAAATGCACATTCTCATCACTAATCTGCACAAACACACTCCCGCTTTCATGCAGTAGTTCTCTGGCTAAGAGCAAGCGGTCGCGCAGATAGGTAAGGTAGCTGTGTATGCCAAGCTCCCAGGTATCGCGGAAGGCCTTTATCGTCTCTGGTTCGGAGGTCAGGTCTTCGTCCTTGCCGTCTTTGACGTCCCGTTTGTTCACAAATGGCTGAAAGTTGCTGCCGTATTTGATGCCGTAAGGCGGGTCGAAATAGACCATCTGCACCTTGCCGCCCATGCCCTCTTTTTCTAATAGGGAGTTCATCACGAGCAGGCTATCGCCCGCTACGAGACGATTGCTCCAATTTTCCTTGTGTTTGTAAAACTCAACGGCCTCGCGCAGGGGTTTCTTGTGTCCCTCGAAAAGGGACAATTGCCTGGGGCGATTATCCTCTGTTTGTACGGTCTTGATAATGCGTCTCGGGTCAATGCGTTCGTGCACGTGCAGGCTTACGGTAGGCACTTCAAAGCTGGTGTGTTCGGCCTTGCCCGCCCATTGCAGTTGCGGGTCGAGGTGCGGGTCATATTGGTAGGTCTTCCGTTTCTGACCGCCGTTATCGGTATGCGCATCCACCAGACCTACGGGCGGGTTATTGAGCCGATCCTTATCTTTGTGATCGTATTGCTCAATGGGCTTATGAGAAGCATCCATATTTCGTTTTCTTGCCATAATTCCTCCCGACAAAATTATACCATTTGACTCAAAGGTGTCGATAAACCGTTGGGCACGTTATTCAGGATGGTGTTCCTGGAATTCCCATTTCAGTTTCGGCTCTCGTGCCGCCCTAACTTCATCTGGGCGTCCGATGGGTGTCTCTTTGGGTGCGTTCCGGATAGTTTCCGGCTGAAGCTCGACGTCTTTTGCAATTTGTATCATGGCCGTAACAAAGGCGTCCAGCGTTTCGCGCGATTCCGTCTCTGTGGGTTCTATCATCAGCGCCTCTTCCACGATTAAGGGGAAATAAACCGTTGGCGCGTGAAAGCCGTAATCAAGCAGCTTCTTTGCAATATCAAGCGCGGAAACGCCCTTTTTCTTTTGCTTTTTTGCCGAGATGACAAATTCGTGCATACAGGTAGAGCCGTAAGGGATGTCATAATGTTCCTTCAGCTTGTGTCTCAGGTAGTTGGCGTTTAAAACGGCATATTCACCCGCCCGTTGCACGCCTTCTTTGCCCAGGGACAACAAATAGGTGTACGCACGTATCATCATGCCCACGTGACCGTAGAATGCCCTTACCCGCCCGATAGAATCGGGATAATGGTAATTTAAGATGTATTTTCCCCGCATCATTTCAATCCGGGGGACAGGTAAAAAGCGTTTCAACGCATCCGTAACACCAATAGGGCCGGCGCCAGGACCTCCGCCCCCGTGTGGGGTGGAAAAGGTCTTGTGGAGATTCAGGTGCAGAACGTCCACGCCCATGTCGCCCGGCCTCGCTATGCCCAAGAGGGCGTTCATGTTTGCCCCGTCACAATAGACGAGGCCACCGGCGTCATGCGCAATCTTGCATATTTCAAGGACATCTTTTTCAAACAAGCCCAGGGTATTTGGGTTCGTGATCATGATGGCCGCCGTATCCCTGGTGAACGACGCCCTCAGTTTCTCTTTATCGACAAGACCATTGGCGTCAGATTGGATTGATTCAACCACATAACCGCAAAGGGCAGCCGACGCGGGGTTCGTGCCGTGCGCGGAATCAGGGATGACGATCTTGTTTCTCTTTTCTCCCTTTTTATCCATATAGGCACGTATAATCAACATGCCGGTTAATTCGCCGTGTGCGCCTGCCGCAGGCTGTAAGGTGAAGGCAGACATGCCCGAAATGTCCTTCAGCATCTGCTCCAGATAATAGAGGAGTTCAAGAACGCCCTGGCATTGCTCGATAGGCTGGTATGGATGGACTTTTGTAAAGCCGTCAAGTCGCGCCGCATCCTCATTCACCTTGGGGTTATATTTCATGGTGCAGGAGCCTAACGGATAAAAATTTGTGTCCACGCAGTAATTCAGTTGAGAAAGTTTGGTAAAGTGGCGCACTACGTCAATCTCGGCAACCTCCGGTAATCTCGCCGCTTTTTCTCTCAACACGTTTTGCGGCAGAATAGATGTTACCAGTTTCTCCGGCACATCGCAGGCGGACAGGACAAAGCAACGTCTTCCCGGTGATGATTTTTGAAATATAAATGGTTCAGTTTGATTCATAGTAGTCTTAAATAAATATAACGAGGCGGCGCCTCCGACGAATTAAAAAAGCTTGAAACGGCAGATTTCACAGATTACACAGATTTTTCGGATTAATAAAATCCACGCAAGCGTATTGTAAAACAACAAAGCCTTTTTATACTATCAAATCAACGGTTCAAGTTACAAACCTGAACCCGACGGGAATCCGAAACGAAAAACTAGTGATCTGCTATCCGGGACATTTCTTCAACTAATCTATCAATTGATTCCCGTGTCTTTGTTTCCGTTACGCACAGAAGCATGGTATTATCCAGTTCAGGGTAAAACGATGATAGTTCCAGCCCGCCGATAATTCCGCTCTTCAGCAGGTGTTCATTGATTTTATTGGCAGAGAGGCCGCCGTGCGTCCTTAAAACGAATTCGTTAAAGAAGGGTTTTTCATATACCGGTTTGAAGATGTCTAATGCGCAAAGCCTGTTATATGCATAGTGGCTTTTCTGTATGTTAAGATTTGAGACTTCCGCTATGCCTGCCTTTCCTAACGCGCACAGGTAGATGCACGCACGGAGGGCTAGAAGCGCCTGATTTGTACAGATGTTGGAAGTCGCCTTTTCCCGCCGGATGTGTTGTTCCCGCGGTTGCAAGGTAAGCACGAAGCACCTCTTTCCCGTGCAATCTACCGTTTCTCCGGCAATCCGTCCCGGCATTCTGCGCAAAAGCTCTTTTCTGGCGGTGAAAAAACCTAAATACGGCCCCCCATAGTTCAGGTAGTTGCCGAAAACCTGGGCATCGCCAACGGCAATGTCGGCGTTATATTCTCCCGGCGGTTTTAACGTCCCTAATGAAATAGGGTTTACACAGGCAATAAAAAGGATATCACGTTTATGGGCGATGTTTGCTGCGGCTTCCATGTCTTCGATGCAGCCAAAGAAATTAGGGCTTTGAACGAGGATGGCGGCGGTTTTATCGTCGGCATATTTTTCTAATAGATTTAAATCCGTTGTGCCGCCGGGGAAGTCTGCTTCGACAATCTCGGTATGCAATCCCTTCAAATATGTCCTGAGTACCTGCCGGTATTCCGGATGGATTGCCCGCGAGCATACGATCTTGTTTTTCTCCTTAAGCCGTATGGCGAGCAGGGCAGCCTCCGTCAGGGCGGTAGAGCCGTCATACACGGATGCGTTAGCCACGTCCATGCCGGTCAGTTCGCACATCAGGGTCTGAAACTCATAGATTACCTGAAGCGTACCCTGACTTACTTCCGGCTGATATGGCGTGTAGCACGTGTAAAATTCACTCCTCGACGCCAGATGATTGACGATAGCAGGCACGTAATGCTCGTAAGCGCCAGCGCCTAAGAAGGAAAGGTATTGATCAGTGTTGATGTTTTTTTGGCTGAGATTGTTTAGTGCCTTTAGCGTCTGCGGTTCTGATAAGCCTGCGTTCAATTTTAAATCGAATTGACGCAGTGATGGGGGAATATCTTCCAGGAGTATGTCAACGGAACGCACCCCCATTTCCTTCAGCATGATTTTTTTATCATTGTCAGTATTGGGAATGTAGTCCATGATTGCTACCAGGCCATTATGCAGATTTTAAATTTGGGTAATAGTTCATAGCAGAGGACGCTGATGGTTCAGAGAAATAGAGGAAAATTGGTAATTGTTGCATGATTTTCTCATTGTCCTTTACGTTCTCAACGGTGTGATGATTTCACAAAAAGCCTATACTTATTCAAAATTACTAATTGCTTCGGGTTCGCCGATATAGTATCCCTGGGCGTAGTCTACTCCATATTCCTGCAAGAGTTTTACGGTTTCTGCATTATTTACAAACTTGGCGATGGTTTCCTTTCCCAGTCCGCTGGCTACTCCCACCATGGCCTTTACCAAGTGTTGGTCTTCCGTCTTGTGCAGCAGATCACAGATAAGGCTGCCGTCAATTTTCAGCATATCGACCAAAAGGTTCTTGAGGTAGTTGAACGAGGAAAAACCTATGCCGAAGTCGTCAAGGGCAAAACGGCACCCCATTTCTTTAAGGGTGGTTATGAAACGCTTAGACGCTTGAATATTTTCAACTATGGCACTTTCAGGGATTTCCAATACCAGGTTTGCCGGGTTGATTCCAGATGTTGTTAGACCTTCCTTAATGATGGATAATAACTCCGGGTCTGAAATTGCCATAACGGAAAGATTAATCTCTAGATATTGTGCGTTATCTATACGATGAAGGTTTTTTATGGTGTGCATAGCCTTAGAGACTACCCATCGGTCTATTTCACGGATAAGTCCCAATCGTTCGGCAAAACTCAAGAAGTGAGATGGAAGGACATGTTCTCCATCATCATTTATCATCCGAAGCAATACCTCGTGTCCTGCAATGTGATTATTTCTAATGTCAAGTATCGGTTGTAAATATAAGGCAAAGCGGTCATGCATCAAGGCTTCGTTGATACGTTTTTTCCAGACTTGCAGTATCTCGATTTGTGTTTTTCGCTCGTGGGTATAAATACAGCATCGATTACGTCCCTCTTCTTTTGCCTGGTACATAGCGAGATCCGCATGGGTAAGCAGTATTTCCGAGTCAGTGCCGTGTTCGGGAAAGAGCGCGATGCCTATGCTTGCGGTAACGCCAAGTGTTTCTCCTTCTTTAACCGTAGCGTGGCGTCTTACCAATTCAACAATTTCTTTAGAAACGGTCAACGTCTGCGCTAAATCGGTGCGTTGCAAAATAATTGCAAACTCGTCCCCGCCCAACCTTGCAAGCGTATCGGTGGTGCGTAGCCTCTTCTTGAGGAGTTCGGAGACAACCTTGAGGAGGGTGTCTCCCGTCCGGTGGCCAAGTGTGTCATTCACGTATTTGAAATTGTCCAGGTCTATAAACAACAACGCACCACTAAAATGATACCGCTGTGCCTGCGCAAGGCAGTTTTTTAGCTCTTCCTGAAAACGGCGACGATTGAAAAGATCGGTAAGGGGGTCCCGGTCCGCCAGATTGACAAGTTTTGTTTCCAGCCACTTACGCTTGCTAATGTCGTCCGTGACCGCGATATAATGGGTAATAACCCCATCAGGATTTTTGATAGAAGAGATAGCGGTGTGTCCCCAGTATAACTCACCGTTCTTTTTTGTGTTGTGTAATTCCCCGCGCCACGTTTTGCCGGAGATAATGGTTTTCCATAACTGTTCATATTCTTCGGCCGGCGTTTCACCCGACTTAAAAATGCTGGGGGTTTCCCCAACCACGTCTTTCGGGGAAAAACCCGTCATCTCACAAAACTTACTATTGACATATTGAATAATGCCATTTATGTCAGTGATAATGATTGCACAGGGATTTTGCTCTACGGCAGAGGATAACTCTCGAAATCTGATTTCGCTCAATTTACCCTCCTTTTTTTATGACAAACAATTGTAAATATTTTTATAAACATGCGTTGATAAATGCTTGCTTGTGATTTGCCATACTATGGTTTGTCACTAAGTTTAAACACACAAAACTCTGCGCACATGGAGCAAACCTCGCTGTTTTGGGGACGTCCTTTTTCACGAATACTTCTAGCCACCAGCGGATCTATGCAGGTGTTAAACTGGCCTTCCCAGTCTCTATTCCGTCTGAATTGCGACATCCTTTTATCCCACGCAATGGCGGATTTAATACCCTTGGCAATATCTGCCGCGTGTGCTGCGATACGCGCCGTCATAACGCCGCTTCGCACGTCCGAAGGCCCCGGCAGACTCAAGTGCTCGGTAGGCGTTACGTAACAAAGGAAATCCGCCCCCGCTGAAGCGGCAATCGCCCCGCCGATGGCGGAGGTAATATGGTCGTACCCCGGAGCTACGTCGGTAACTATTGGACCAAGCACGTAAAAAGGCACCCCTTTGCAGAGTTCCTTTTGAAGTTGGACGTGCGATACTATCTGATTCAATGGCACGTGGCCGGGACCTTCTACCATCACCTGCACGTCTGCTTCCAACGCCCTTTGAGCGAGTTCGGCAAGCACATTCAACTCGTACACCTGCGCGCGGTCAAACGCATCCGCAATAGCGCCCGGACGCATGGCGTCGCCCAGGCTTATGGTTACGTCATATTCCTTTGCTACCGCTAAAATTTCATCGTATTTTTCATAAAGCGGATTTTCACGATTGTTGTGAATCATCCATTCCACCAAAAAAGTCCCACCGCGGCTTACCACGCCACATATACGGCTTTTGTTCTTCAGGTGGTTAAGCACACCCTTTGTGGCGCCGCAGTGCACCGTGATAAAATCAACTCCATCCTCGCAGTGTAATCTGATGGCATCAAGCATGTCCGCAGCAGTCATATCAACAATGGATTGTTTGCGCTGGACGGCCTTTACCGCTGCCTCATAGATCGGCACACTGCCTACCGCAATGGTGGCAACTTCAATGATTCTTTTCCGTATCGCCCGAAGATCTCCGCCGGTGCTAAGGTCCATCACCGCGTCAGCGCCGGATTCTTCCGCAGCTTTTAGCTTTTCAAGTTCTTTTGCAACGTCGGCATAATCAGCAGACGTCCCGATATTCGCATTAACCTTTGTTTTTAGATTGACGCCAATACCGCACACCTTTGTGGCCTTGCGACGGCGGTTGGCGGGTATAATAATTTTTCCTTCGGCAATGCGCTCCCTCAGAAATTCTGGTGCAACCTCCTCGTCTTTAGCCACCTGCTTCATTTCCTGCGTTATTACGTTTCGCCTGGCTTGCTGTAACTGTGTCATATCGTTTTTAATCCTTTTCCACAAGGCAAAAAGGCATTTTTCCAAAGCCCTTTCAAGTTTTAGCGTGTGAATCGCAAAAGGTCCCTTTAATTAGGGAAGATTTACGGGGTTCTGTTTTTCTTTTTCCGGGCAATTTTACGACACCCTTTATCTCTCTTCGCTACGGGGGAATAACTCGACTTCTGCGTATTTCTTTCTACCAATGTATACAATCGCATAACTTCAGCGTTTGTCAATTTCCGGTATTTGGTAACCTTCAGATCCGGGTCGCACAAATTCCCTATCTTCGTACGCCTCAATGTTTGCACCTTATATCCGCAATCGTTGAGCATCCTGCGTATTTCTCTGTTCTTGCCTTCTTTTAAAATCATTTCAAATCTGCTTTTCTTTTTTCCCCTTCGCACGTGCTGAACGGCCACAGGGTTCGTTTTGCCAAAAGACAACCAAACCCCGGATTTCAGGGCATCGACAGCCGCACCCGTCAGGAATCCATCCACCTCGACAAAATAGGTCTTCTTCACCTCGTATTTCGGGTGAGACAGCTTGTTTGCCAGGTCGCCATCGTTGGTTACTATAATAAGCCCCTCACTTTCCTTATCCAGCCTACCGATGGTATATATCCTTTGCGTTATATTCTCCAGGATGTCAATGGCCTTAAGTCTGTCCAGTTCATCCCGGTTGGTGCAAATGTATCCTTTGGGTTTGTTGAGCAGATAATAAATCTTACGTTGTTTTTGCACCGGGGCTCCGTCAAAATCGATAGTGCATCTCTCCGGATTGACGACCGTTCCCAGTTTGGTAACAAGCTTCCCGTCAACGGACACCCTGCCGTCCGCGATATAACTTTCACATTCGCGGCGCGAGCCAATACCCGCCTCGGCCAGGAATTTTTGTAAACGTTCTAACATAAATAATAGTTCCTAAAATTCAGCTATTGATAAGTACACCTATTGTGGCAAATATTCTGTAATACCACACCGGTAAAAAATATTTTTCCTTTTATTCATTTCCATTCGTGTAAATTCGTGTCAAATACTTCTCTTACCCCTTGTTTTTAAACTTCCGCTTTGCGTCCCGCAGCATCTCCTGCGCCTGTTTCCGGGTAATGTCCGTCTTTTCATTGCCTCTGATCATGTCGGCGATTTCCTCAAGGCGGGTCTCGCCCGATAGATGTTCAACGGTGGAATACGTCTTGCCCTTCTTCACCACCTTGCTTACCTTCCACTGCTCATCTGCATAACTGGCAATCTGGGGAAGATGGGTGATACAAATTACTTGCCGTGAGGACGCGATACTGCTCAACTTTTCACCTATTGTTTCACCCATCCTGCCGCCAATGTTTGCGTCGATTTCATCAAAAACCAGGACGGGGGTGCTGTCCACCTTTGCCAACTGGTGTTTTAAGGCCAGCATGACCCGCGATATCTCACCGCCAGACGCTATCTTCCGTAAGGGTTTTAATTCCTCACCTGGATTCGGGGAAATGAGAAAATCAACCTGGTCAAAACCACAACTGTTCGCGCTGAGAATGTCAAAATCCCCACCTTTATTCATTGAGGGTGACGTGATTTGCACCGAAAAACGCCCATGTGGCATGCCGAGATCGTGAAGCTCATCATTGATCAGGGGTGTTAATTTCCCCGCAGCCGAGAGTCGCCGCTGAGTTAATTCACATCCTTTGCTTTTCAACGATTTGGATAACTCACCCAGTTCTTTGTCGATTTGGTCAGCCGTTGTACCCTCTTCTGAGAGCTGTTTTAATTTTTCTTCTACTTCATTTCGATACGATAAAATTTCCTCTATCGTGTTTCCGTATTTCGATTTTAACTTCCGGATTGCGCTCAAGCGCTCTTCGATGTATTCCAGCCGCTGAGGGTCATAATTAAAACCGTCCTTGTACTTGCCCAAGGAAAAAGCCGCATCCTCTAATTGGAAGAGGGACTGGGAGCAAGCATCAGATATCTTGTTAATGGTGTCATCATATTTTGAAACGAATTGCAACTCACGCAGTATCGATTTTAGCCTTTCAACAACGGCGTCGGAAGACTCATACAACTGCGCGTAGCTGGAGGTAACGCTGCTGTGGATTTTTTCCGCGTTGCTGAGCAGGCCTCTCTCTCTCTCTAATTCTTCCGTTTCACCCGGCCTGAGCTGCGCCTTATCAATCTCGTCAACCTGAAAGGCGTACAAGTCGATTTTTTGTCTTCGTTCCTGTAAACTATTTTTCAGGTCATCACGCAGCCTGGCTTTTTCCGTTGTCTGCTGAAAAAGCCTTGCAAACTCTTCCCGGAGCGGCGTCGTTCCACCAAAGTCGTCAAGGATATACAGTTGGTTAATCCCTTGCAATAAGGCCTCATGTTCGTGTTGTCCATGAATATTAACCAGCAGATCACCGACGTCTTTTAGTAGCGATACCGTAATGGGAACGTCGTTTATACGACACCTGCTTCTCCCATTCTTGTCTATGCTCCTTTGAACTAAAATATCTTCTTCAATGTCAGGATTATTCGACACCGACTTGATGGTCTTTAAAATCCGTTTGTTATTAATGTAGAATTTGCCTATTACCGTAGCTTCGTCTTTGCCTGTTTGCACGACGTCTGCGGTCGCCCGTCCGCCGAGAATAAAGTTAAGCGCCCCTAAAATCAGCGATTTCCCTACGCCCGTCGCGCCGCTAAATATGTTCAGCCGTTCGCAAAGGTTAAGGGTTACTTTATCAATCAGTACAAAATTGGTTATGTATAACTCCTGCAGCATAATTGATCAGTCATCATTTGCAAACATTAATCCGGCACACCATAAAAGGTGTCCTTATAGTATTACGCTGTGCAAACTTCTTTTTTTGAAAGTCTTTTGTGTCTTTTCCAGTTAAACCCTTTTGGTAGCAGTCACACCACACTATTGTATCTTCGATCCCGGTTTTATATCCTTTTCCGTTGTTAGAATGGCCAACATATCTTCATCCTTTGCAGCCAGCAACATCCCCTGGCTTTCAACACCCCTGAGAATGGCAGGGGCAAGGTTGTTCACAATAACAATTTTCTTTCCAACAAGGTCTTCTGGTTGATAGTGTTTACGAATCCCCGCCACAATCTGCCGGCCTTCCACCCCGTCTCCCGCGTCGATCTTCAGGATAAGCAGCTTATCCGCATTGGGATGCGGCTCGGCGTGAAGCACCTTGGCAACCCGCAGGTCAACCTTTAAGAAGTCCTCAATCGATATCATAAAATCCTTTCGCTGTAAAAAAACAAACATGCCTCATTGTAAAACCATACGACAAGCCACTTCGTCAATGAAAGAAATACAGGCATAAAATGACGTGCTATAATCACGCTATAATTCTTGAAGATCAACTATACCTGTTTTTAAAAGTGGTGTCAACGAATTAAACTTGCTGCTTAAGCCGCTGATAATGGAAGTTTGAAACAGTTCAACCAGCACTCATCAAAAGCCAGAAATATGTCCACTTTGCCATGCTCATTTGGGAAAAATATTAACGAACTGCCGCTTTGTTTAGCAGGTGAAAATGCTGGAGGCATAATTCAATAATTTTTAAGTGGCATTGCCCTGTAAATTTTGATAATCTAGCACCCAATACTTATCTTAACTTTTGTTTTCTTCGTTATGACATTTGTGAAAGTATAAAAAGCCTTATGACGTTACAAATTATTTTGCTTTTCTTGGGTCTCGCGGGACTCTATTATGGGGCTGAATGGCTTGTCACCGGTTCGGCGAGGTTTGCGTATGCGTTGCACATCAAACCGGTCGTTATCGGCCTTACGATAGTAGCATTTGGCACGTCCATGCCGGAACTCGTTACCAGCGTGATAGCGGGTATCAAACATTTCAATGACATTGCCGTCGGCAATATTGTAGGAAGCAACATAGCCAATATTGCCCTTATCCTCGGCCTTTCGGCTATCGTTCGTCCCCTTAAAATTGACATGAATCTCCTTACCCGTGACATGCCTGTTATGATAGGCTGTTCCTGCTTCCTCTATTTCATAAGTTGGGATGGTGTGCTTAGCCGTTGGGAAGGGATAGCCCTTTTTGTGGGTATCGTTACATATACTTTTTACGTATACATCGCTGCTATAAGTGATTCTAGGGCCATTGCGAGTGAACATCCTGAAGTTGAAGAATTAATCGGAACGTCACACAACGGCATACTGAAGGACGTCATATTGATTGTCGTAGGGCTTGTGGCGCTTGTTGCAGGGGCGCATTTTCTTGTCCACGCAGCGGTTTATATTGCGAAGGTCATGGGCATCAGCGAGTTGGTTATCGGGCTTACCGTTATAGCCGTAGGCACCTCGCTTCCCGAGTTGGCCACCTCCGTAGTCGCCAGCATCCGTAAGCAAGCGGACATCAGTGTTGGCAATATCGTGGGCAGCAATATTTTCAATATCCTGTCCGTGCTGGGGGTGGCCGCAATGATTCAACCGATAATGGTCAACCCCATCTCTCTTCGCCTGGATATGCCTGTAATGCTCTTCTTCAGCATCATCCTCGTGCCCCTCATCACCTGGAAGTTTGTCCTTACCCGCCTACAAGGGCTGTTTTTGCTGAGTGGGTATGGCGTTTATGTGTACTGGCTATTTAAGTAGCTCCAGTACCACCTGGGTGACCCTTTCCGGCTTAATCTGCATCATGCACCGGTGGTCTTTCGGACACGTCTTATGATGGCACGCCAGGCAATCCACATTTGCCCTAATTACTTGCCCTATCTCAGCAGGGGATGCCGTGTAACGAGGGTCGTTTGGTCCCATCAACGTCACGACAGGCCTTTTGAAGGCTACGGCGATGTGCCGGGGGCCGGAGTCTACGGTGATTAATGAGGCACTCCTTTTAACGAGCGCCTTGAGGACGTCCAGCGACCCGATATCGCTTGCCAGATTAACCACCCTTGACCTTGCCTTTGAGACAATATCTGCGGCAAGCTTTTGTTCATGAGGCGCGCAGGTAACGGCTACGTCGCATTCCACTTTTCCACTTATAAGGTCCGCCGTTCCGGCGAACCCTTCAGCCGTCCAGCATTTGGAAGAGCCGTAAGCCGCGCCAGGATTGATGAGGATGAGGGGGCGTCCGTTGTTGAGGTGGTGTTTTTCAAAGACTTCTTCCACACGCCGTTGCGCTTCTGGGGAAACAAACAACTCCAGTTCCTTCGAACGCGGCTTGCAGCCCACTTCCGCACACAAACGGAGGTAGTAGTCACCCATGTAGGTGGGCAGAAAATGCCCGTTTTCAGACGGACGTGGAACGCCATCAGTCAGGAGCCACGAACGGGCATCCCGTTTGTACCCTACCCGCCGTTTTACACCGCCCAACCAAAACGTGAGAGCCGAGCTAAAGGAGTTGGGAAGCAGGAAACCGAGGTCGTATTTTTTAGAGCGGATTTGTTCTATGACGGCAAGGGAAGGGATGTTTTTATCCAGGAGCATTATTTCGTCAAACCAGGGAGAACCTTCGATAAGCTTTATTACGTAAGGTTTCAAGGCGACGGTGATTTTGGCGGCGGGAAATGCTTCCCTAATGCACCGGAAGGCTGGCGTAGCCATAACAACGTCGCCCACCCAGTTGGGTGAACGGATAATGATGTTTTTTATGTCGGGGGATGCCAAGAAATCAATAATCACACCATCAACCCCTTATTTGTGTTGAATCCGTCATGTCCCCCGCTGGCGGGGGCGCAGGGGGTGGACTGGACTTCTTCACCACTTCAAATACCCCTTTATTGTGAATGCAAATATTCCTCGCAAAGCTTTCCTCTTCTGCCAATCCACCCCCTACCCCCGCCAGCGGGGGACAGTAGACGGCCATATCTCTGGTGACTTTCGTACCGTTGTAAGTCACAAGCATACATGGACAAACGGAGTTTGTCCATGCCACCCAAAAAATCGCCTAACTTAACACGTATGCCCCCGCACATAAACTAATGAGGGGAAATTTCTTTTTTGCTACGTTGTATTTCTCTGCGTCCTTTTTGCCCTCTGCGGCAAACTGTTGCGGTTTAGTGCCTTGTTGCACGACAAAACGTCTTACTCTTCCGTTTTTTCTGGGGCGCTGCTATCGTTTGTTACCCCCGGCACTTTTCCATCAGTGGTGGCCTCTATACCCTCTTCTGAACTTGGTTCCTCAGGAACAACACGTGCCACAGAAACAAGCTTGTCTCCCTCCTCTACAGAAAAGAGCGTAACGCCCTGGGTGTTTCTTCCTATGGAACGGATGGTTCGTACCGACGTGCGGATAACCATGCCCTTTGCGGTAATCATAATCAACTCATCCGTATCCATGACGTCTATGAGCGCAACAACGTTTCCATTTCTGTCGGTAGTCTTGATGTTGATAACACCTTGTCCACCCCTGTGGTGGGCAGGATACTCAGAGAAATCGGTGCGCTTTCCAAAGCCATTTGCGCAGACGGTGAGCAGGGTGGCGTTCTCGTCCACAACCACCATACCCCTTACCCTGTCATCCCCCTTTAAGGTGATGCCTTTTACTCCATGCGTTACACGCCCCATTGTCCTGACGTCTTCTTCAGAAAACCGGATGGCCTTTCCTTGTTCGGTGCCAAGGATGATGTCTTGTTTGCCGTTGGTCAGCTTAACGCCAATCAGCTTATCACCCTCATCCAGGTTAATGGCAATGATGCCGCCCTTTTTCGGGTTGCCATAAGCGCTTAAAACCGTCTTCTTAATCGTTCCGTTGCCGGTTGCCATCACGAGCTGGCGTTCGTCGAAGTCACGCACGGGGATAAGGGAGGTTACGCCTTCCCCTTCTTTCAGTTCCAGGAGGTTGATAATTGCACGCCCCTTGGCCGCCTTGCCCATCTGCGGGATGTCATACACCTTTTGCCAGTAGACCCGTCCCTGATCGGTAAAGAAAAGGATGTAATCATGTGTTGAAGCAACAAAGAGGTTCTCAATGAAATCCCCTTCCTTCATATCCGAGCCGCTGACGCCTTTGCCGCCTCTGTGCTGCTTACGATAGGCGTCCAGGGGCAACCGCTTGATGTATCCCTCGTGGCTGATGATGACGACGACGTTTTCCTCCGCAATGAGGTCTTCCAGGTTGAAATCGCCGACGGCGCTTACAATTTCGGTACGCCGTTTGTCGCCAAAGCGGTCTTTGATTTCTATGATGTCGTTTTTGATGATGTTCAGCACCAGCTTGTCTTGTGACAAAATAGCCTGGTACTCTTTAATTTCAGCGCATATTTTCTTATACTCTTCCTCAATCTTTCCCTGCTCAAGCCCGGTTAACCTTTGGAGCTTCATATCCAGGATGGCGTTTGCCTGCAGTTCAGTAAGGGAAAACCGGCTTATCAGCCCCTGCCGCGCGTGGTCTACCGATTCGGAGGTTTTGATTAATTTGATGATTTCGTCGATATTTTGAAGGGCGATCCTTAACCCTTCCAAAATGTGAGCCCTGGCCAGCGCTCTGTCGAGGAGATACTTTGTTCTGCGAATGATGACGATCTTGCGGTGTTCAATATAGTGAACCAGCATTTGCTTTATGTTTAGCGTTTCCGGGCGGTTGTTTACGAGGGCGATCATAATAATGCTGAAGCTGTCTTGCAGCTTCGTGTGCTTGTATAACTGGTTTAAGACAACCTCTTCTTCTTCGCCTTTTTTCAAGTCGATAACCAGGCGGCTTCCCTGCCTGTCGCTTTCATTGCGGATGTCGGAAATGCCCTTGATCGTTTCTTCCCTCACCAGTTCCGCGAGCCTTTCGAGTATGTTATCCCGATTAAGCTGGTAGGGTATCTCTGTTACCACGATGCTCTTCTTTCCGGTTTTTGTCGTTTCCACGTGAGCCCGAGCGCGGACGGTAATCGTTCCGCGTCCCGTGCGATAGCCTTCCTTAATGCCGGCAGTTCCGCAAATTAACGCCCCCGTAGGGAAGTCAGGCCCTTTGATAACCTCCATTAATTCATCGACGGTAACGTCCGGATTGTTAATTATCATAAGCATGCCATCGCAAATTTCATTAACGTTGTGAGGTGGGATACTGGTGGCCATGCCGACGGCAATACCGGAGCATCCATTGCAAAGCAGATTGGGGAATTTAGAGGGAAGGACGACCGGTTCCGTGCGGGTATCGTCATAATTCGGCGTATAGTCAACCGTGTTCTTTTCCAGGTCTTCCATAAGAATCATGGTGACCTCCGTCATGCGCGCCTCTGTGTAACGCATGGCTGCGGGCGGGTCGCCGTCTATCGAGCCAAAGTTTCCCTGTCCATCGACGAGGGGATACCGGAAGTTAAAATCCTGCGCCATACGAACAAGGGTGGGGTAAACCACCTGCTCGCCGTGCGGGTGATAATTTCCCGTGGTATCGCCGGCAATCTTTGCGCATTTCCTGAACTTGGTGCGGGGCCCCAAATTCAGGTCATTCATGGCAACCAGGATACGCCGTTGCGAAGGCTTCAAGCCGTCCCGCACGTCCGGAAGCGCGCGACTCATGATAACGCTCATCGCGTAACTGAGGTATGAATCCTTCATCTCTTCTTCGATGAATAAGTCTTTTATGTTTTCTCTTCTTTCACCCATGCGCATTTACCTCGCTAGTTTTTTAAAAAGGGGTTGTTTCTTTTCTCTTCTGCAATAGTCGTGGATTGGCCATGACCCGGATAGACAACCGTTTTTTCATCAAGCACAAACAACCGTCCCCTGATGGCCTGAACCAGCCGTTCCTGGCTGCAACCGGGAAAGTCTGTTCTTCCAATGCCGTCCTTAAAAAGGGTGTCGCCTGAAAACAACACGGGGGGCAATTCGCCCTCCCGGTTTTTACTGAACAAACAAATCCCGCCACGGGTGTGCCCCGGTGTGTGGATGACCTCAAAGTCGCATCCCTTAATGGAAACCATGTCTCCGTCCTTCAAAATCCGGTCTGCCAAAGGGGAGCGCACCGTAGTCCCTCCAAAAAAGGCTGCAAGGATAGAGAGATTTTTTGCCGGGTACGGCAGCATATCCTGGTCTTCCTCATGGACGCATATCTGTACGTCCGGAAACCTCTTTTTCAGCGCCGCGTTGGCGCCAATGTGGTCTCCATGCCCGTGCGTAATGACAACCAACCGGGGGATCAGCCGCCGTTCCATGATAAACGTAGTGATAACTTCCGCATCCGCGCCGGGATCGATAACGATTGTCTCGGAAGATGCGCTATCGACAACGATATAACAGCACACCTCCAAAGGCCCAACGTTGAGCTTATGGATAACCATAAATCCTCATTTGCACTTATGCAGATAGTTTTCGATTAACTCCTTCAGATCGCAACGTCCCTTGTTATCATAAAGACCGATAATCTTTCGTTCCCTTTCAGCATTTTCAACGGCGTCTGAGGCGTGTGCGGCGTTCTTCATGATGTCTTCACCGTAAATCCTTCTGATTTTGCCTGGTTCGCCCTGTTTGGAGTTTGTGGGGCCGAGGATGTTTCTGATCTTTAAGATTGCGTCGGGTCCACGATACAAGATGGCCAGGCATCGCGCCGTTCCCGGTTTTGCCTTATCGGCCTGACTTGCCTTATCAGGGTCAACTCCCGTCATATATTGGACAATTTTATTAAATTCGTGCCTGGCATTCATATCTTTCAACTGTTCCGATATTTGCTCGGCGTGGTTGTTAACGATGGAGGCTGGCACTTCGAAAGAAAAGGTAGTTTTAAACCCTTCCCGTAGTTTTTCGGCAATCTTTTCGGGCTTGGGTCTCAGTTTTTCCCTGAAAATGTCAACAAGCGGGCCGTAAAACTCGTTGGCCTGGTCAATGCTCAACCTCAGAAGCTTCATGCCCACAATGTACAGACCCGTTCTTGAAAACATATCGATGATATTTCCGGGTAGCGGGCTTCGGTCCTCAAACGGCTTCAGGATAACCAGGGTCGTCTCCGGCTTTGAGCCTTCAGGGAATTTTACGATATTTTCAATGACCCCACCATCTTGCGTTATATGCTCTGCAAACAAGGCCAGTTGCTTATTATTTGTTACCGGATCGGCAGAAGACAAAACGGCCGGTTCAAAATACTCTACCGTGCCGTCAGAACTCTCCACGTAATCACCAAAACTGCCCCGGATGGTGTGGCCCTGAAAGCTGGTAATGGGGCCAATTACTTCGTCTTTAAGCTTTTCAATAGCGCGTTTCCCGCGAAAGAAGAGCAGCAACATCCTGTTCGTAATCCTGAACTTGTTTTCTTTGCGGAAATTGCTGTTCACATAGTTTACCATAACCTTTTTCCACGCAGGTTTTGTGTCCTGTTCTTCAAGGGTTGCGCAGTATTTATCGACAAAAACGTCACTGGGGGCGAACATGGTCGCCCCAACGATTTCGAGATCAGTGAGGGAAAGTAATCGTCCCAAAATACCGCCTGTACGGCTTTTTAAAAGGCTGTAAGGCGTAATCAAAGCATAAGTTAATTCGTCAGCCATAATCTGTTTTTTCTCCAAAAGCAAAATAAGTAAGGTATACCTAACATCCGAAAAATAGTAAGGAGAAAGAGCGACGGGGAAAAGCCTACGGCAACCGCTAAACTTCTCCCCAACCCTCTTTCTCCTTTGGATTTTCAATAATTCGATAATTTTAGCAGAATCCTTGAGACAGGTCAAATACTTTTAAGCACAATCATCGCCGGCACTCTTTAAACTGTAACACCTTTACCCTTCCTTTCTTTTTCGGGATTAAAAAATACGGTAATAGCCCTCATTCTACTGGATCATATCAGGAACCACCCCACGGATTACACCTCAACACACGCCAAACACCAAGCAGCAAGCCAATAATAAAGCCTTTTTTTCAACGCGTCAAGCATGTACTGAGAACAGGTGGGGTTATAACGACACGAATGCGGCAATATCGGGGAGATGGAAAACCGATAGGCATGAAGCAAAATAACGATAATAAACTTCATGGCTTTTCTACCTGTTTTTATCCTTTCTGTAATTATTCTATATGTGCTTTCATTTTATCAGTCTTTCCAAGGCATTCAAGGGAATTTAATTCTTGTGTGGTTTTGTATGTTTTGATACGCTTTTATAATCAGGTACGACATGAAACCGCCGGTTTAACAAAGCATAATTGAGGAAACGCTTGAACTGATCAGGACGTGCGATGAGGCAAGGATTGAATTTGTACACCAGCATAAATACTTGGCGAACTCAACAGGAAGTCACCGGAAGCGTTCCGATATTGGATCAAGCAAAATGCCTATCTTGTTGAAATCCTTGAAACGAAACCTACCCGACTAAAAGATTAGTGATTTGTGTCACAATGCCTGGAAAATGCTACTCTGCAAAAAGGGCAAAAAGTTTTTTCCAGTAACCATCCCCATCTATTACTTCCGCCCCAAAAAGGTACCTATTGGAGTGGATTTCCGTTGTGTGGGCAATCCGGATGGAAAAAACGTTAGATATCCTAACATCCGGTTCTATGACTACCTTGCACTTGTATACACTATTTACCTTTATAGCAACGTCCATCTCTCCTCTAAAGCCGGTTTTGCTGATATCCCGTACCGTACACGTCTTCCACTCCGTAGCGTTCATCCCGATTTCTATAGACTGGAGACAATTAATGCTATTAGTAACTTTCAGGGCAACCCTGTACCGGTGATTCGCCCTGTTAACGTCATTTTGGAGAAGGTCATAGAGTTCGTTAACGCTCAAAACCGGCGACATTGGTTTCCTCGGCAAACTTTTCATTTCCACCGTATCTACCCTATTCTGCGGTGGTTTATGAACAACAATGTTGCCGCCTTGCCTTTTCCCTGCCGAAAGAAACTCTGCCGCCTGGACAATCAGTTCTTTTACCGTCTTGCCATTCTGCGGATACGTTGTTACGGCAATGGTCGTCGTTATCCGCTCCGGTTTCGCGCCAATAATCTCAACGGTGAGCGCCTTTTCCACGGCCACTCTGACTTTTCCTGCCGTTAAAATAGCCTCTGCCTTGTCTATACCAGGAAGGAGAATAGCGAATTCGTCACCGCCATGCCGGCATACAATATCGCAATCTCTAAGATTTGCCCTTAACACAAAGGCCAATTTCTTCAGTATTTCATTTCCAAACGGCCGTCCACGTTCATCATTAACACGTTTAAATTTGTCAACGTTCGCAACCAGGATTGAAAATATCCTGTTATATCGTTTTGCATTGCTTAATTCCCTCTGGCTGTTTTTCAGAAAATACTTTGCGGTAGGTAAGGCCGTTAAATCATCGAAAATGGTTTCGTGGTGAGTCTTTTCACAAAGCCTTATTCTTTCCATAACATTTGCTACCGTTTGAGCAAAGTCACAGAAGAAAGTCTTGTCTTCTTCCTCGAAGTAATTCAACTCAACTTTGTGGACGTTTAATACGCCAATTACCCGGTTGTCGTACAACTTCAACGGTATGGATATCAATGAACCCGTCTTTGCAATCCCTCCCTTATAACCGAGGAATCGGGCTTCCACGCCGGCATCCCTGACGAGGATGGCCTCTCCCGTTTCCTGCACAATATTTGAAACATCTTCTCCCGGCGAAAAAACCACACCTTGTATTTCATTATACAGGTTATCACTCGCCTTCCACACCTTAAGCTCTCTACTGCTTTCGTCCGTGAGCAGAAAACAGACACCATCCAAACGTAAAGAATGCATCAAGAAATTCTTTGTCCTGTCAAAAAGCTCTTCCAAACTCACAACAAGATTCAAATCATTGTTGAAATGATAAAGCGCGGAAATTTTTAAAGCATGACCTTTGAGCGACTCTACGGTCAGTCCTTCAGGTACTTGAAACAGGTGGACGTTTTCATCATAAAATCTCATTGGTGTTATCCAAATAATGTTCGGGGAATAATAATACCTCAAAGGACGTGAAAAAAAAGGACTACAAGAAATACGTGGTTTCAAAAGAGTCCGTGCTTGTGGGGTTTACCCTCCCCCGGAACCGAGAAACATGATAAAATGTTTCAGGTATGGCCAACTAAAATTACCCTTCATTTCGTTTTTCATTATCGTAAGCGCATTAAAAGGTTGCCTGGCGTCTGAATAGGACCTCTTGGTAGTTAATGCGTCGTACACGTCCACAATCTTTGCTATTTTGCCGAACTCATGGATATCGTTTCCTTTAATCCCACGCGGATACCCTCCCCCCTCGTCTCTTTCGTGGTGTTGCAAAATGGCGTAAAAAGACGCATCGTCAAGGCCTCCAAGTTGTTTAAGTAAAACAAAGCCCGCTTCAACGTGCTTTTTGATCTGCACAAATTCATCATTAGTTAACTTCCCGTTCTTGTTTACCAGTTCCGGGGCAATTTGGGTCTTTCCGATATCATGCAGCATGAGTCCCAAGCCCAGGTCATTCATCTTGTCGTCGTCAAGGCCGATGTACCTTGAAAACAACAGACCCAGGACGGAAACGTTCACCGAATGGGTATAGGTGTAATAATCATAAGAAACCATGCTTAACATGTTCGCAGAAGCGCCTTCATTCGTCATGATATGCTCAACAATGCTCGACACCCATCCCCTTGACCGTTCAACGTTTGCGCCGGAACGTGGGTTGTCAAAGACATCCGTCATGATGTTCTTTGCCACGTTATACACCATTTGCGATTTTACTTTAACGTCAATGCGGTCTTTTACAATGGATGACAAGGAAGATTCAATGTACTTGAAATATTTTGCCTGATCTTCATTACGAATATAGAGGTTCTGTATACCGTTGCTTTGTAGTTCTTCAAGATGGCTCTGCCGGATGGCATGCTCTCCGCTGCAATAGAGTACGTAGCGTACCTGCCCTCCTGCCAGGTTTTTTACGAAAAGGTCGTATCCTGTCACCATGTCGAGCCGAATGGTGTTCATAACTATCGGGACAAAGTCGTTTGTTGTGGTATGATCGGTGTTTTGCATAGCTTTTGTAATATCATTACTTTGTTAAAAATTGAGCAAAATAAATCGTGTTGGTTCACCGTAAATTAGAATTTTCAAATCAAAACTAAGCTACTAAAGCCGGGGGCTGTACCACAGGCCTAGGGTTTTTAGGCTCGAGAGAATACTTCTTCCAGTCTGCGCAAAAAGCGCGCCACGCATTAGCATAGATAAAACAACTTTGACTATTTTATAATAATAGGTAACTCCTTTGTAAATAAAGTGTTATCAAAGTACAAACAAATTGCTGTATTTTGTTAAAAACACTCAAACCGCAATGACTAACTTCCCTGTTTATCGTGCATAAGCTCTTAAAGACACGTTAGCGGCAACATTGCAAATTTTGGAACAAACACTTTTCTACTGCATACATACTTAAGCATTTATTTAAAAAATAGTTATGATATATTTTAAAAATTTAGCAACCTATTCCTACGGACAAGAAAAAGTGTGCCATGGCACATAAGTGTGACAAAGCAAAAGTGTGTCTTGGCACACTTTTGCGATAGGATAAAACATCTTATGACACCAGTTTTCTTGTGTTTGTTTAAGGTGTACCCTTTTGTCTAAAAAATGGGGTACACCTTAAAGCGTTATTAGTGCTGAACAAAAAGAAAAGGGGACTAAGGCGGAGGCGATGAATAAAGGGTCATCGGGGTGAGATTTCGACATGGGAAATATACAAAAAAGCGGAGGATAAAATCAACCGGTGGCTGGGCGCAAAATAAAGGCAGTATACTAAGCCTTTTGGGTTGGCAAGGGATTATTAACGATAGAACTCAGCAATGCCAGGCGAATGACGAGACCCGCAAAAGCGGAACTGAGTGCGCCATCCGGCGTTGGCAGCCGTGATCTGGTTAGGCGGTGCGTTAACATCTGCCTAATCAGCTCCATTTCTTACCGAGCTCGTCCAGTCCGGCTCGCTTGAGGTCGTCAGGCGGCCATGACAGGCCGAAGCTCAATATCAGCCTGAAAGGTCAGATCCACGGCTCTACCAACGCCGGAAGTTTCGAGGCATCGGGCAAATCAACGATGAGCACTGATCCGCGCTGCCCGTTCTGCTCGGTGAAATAGGCGGCTTCTGGCTTGGTAGCCTCCAGAATCCGATTTAACTTTGAACCCGCCGTGCCGTCCTTCACGGCGGCGTTGAATGGCTGATGCGGGAATCTGAGGTTCAGTAGCATTCTCATAGTATGCTCCTTTCATGGCGTATTTTTATATTTGTGATAATCTCAATGATAATAAATTTCATGGTGGTTTCCCTTTTATCCTCGGTTTATCTTCTTTTTCACAGCCTAACTTTTAAATTCGGCGATAGCAGAGTCGTCTGCCGGATTGATTTGTTGGGGTTGCTGGATCTCCTTTTCAATTGCAAGGTCTAAACAATCCTGCCATTTGCTGCCGTAATGTTTTTCCAGCCGGGTTTCGATATGTCCCTGCCAGAGTGGATGCGCCTGTTTAACACTGGTAATTCTAGGGTGTTCCTTGGAGGTGTACAAAATATCAGCGACCCTGGGGATCTTCAAGAGAAAATATTCCGATGGCTTTTCGTTCCAGATGGCGCTGACCTTAACCACGTCGTTGCATTGACTCAGCATGCTTTGTGTTTCCTCTGCCGTGTGTCCGGGGAATATCCTCTTCAAGAGTTTTAGATCGTCTTTAATCGCAAAGTACAACTGAAAGACGTGGGTATGTTTCAACTTCACGTAATTTTCAGGCGCAATGTATTCGTTATAAGGGCATGGCGCCGGTACGTCATACATAAAGCTGTTCTCTATGTCCGGAAACCCCTTGCAGGTGTAAGGACGGTATTTTTTACCAAAAATTCCGCATCGTAAAAGCATTTGAAATGCATTGTCGTTAGGCGCTCCGGTCTCTTTCAAATGGAACACCAAGAATTTGCAAGGATTATAAATAATGTCTTTTGCATCAAGCGCGGTATATAAAAGCTTGACGCCATACGAAGCGTTTTTCCGTCTAAAAAGTATTTTTAATAATCCCAAATGCGTCTGTTTTCGTGGAATGCTCATAAAACAGCATATCCCATCTGCACAAATGTCGTTCGCAAAACCAATACTTATGCCGCAACCGGTGGTGCTGGAACATGATTGTATAGGAATATTCATTTTGTTAAATCAAACCTTCCTGCTAATTTCTCCGCCAAGCAACCAGAGATTATCCTTGTGTCTCTTTATTGTTTCGACGGATAATCTACTTACAATCAGACTTTCCTTCTACAGGCTTTTGTGTGGGTACAAATTAAGTTTTCTACAGTGACGTGGGATAGCAGTTCTATCGTTGTAAAAGTTTCTGAACCCTCTTGCAGCAGATTTTATCTGTTGTCTCTTGCTATTCATCCCTTCTGCTACCGCATTGGTTATTCTATGTTTTAAATACGTTAAAATATTAGGCAGATATCCCTTTATCATCTTCGCTACCTTTGCCAGGGGGTTTAACCTCGCATGCGTTGCCTACCCGTACCATTTCTTAAAAAAGTTCTTTGCCGACCCCTCATACGTATATTCCCACAACTCGGAAAACATATCCTTCAGTGCCCACGCACATCCTACCTTTAACCTCTCGCCGGAACAACTCCTGTTGCTTGTCTGTCCAATTTTTAGGATTCGTTAGCCACAAATACTTTGTTCCTTTGAGGCTTTCGTCCCCTGACTTACTTAAATCCTTAAGCTCTGTCTTTCTTACCTTGTTTACTGCTTCACCCAAATGCTTGGCTATGCACTATATCGGTATCGGGGAACATACTCTCCACCGCCTTTATGTAAGGCTCCCACATATCTATCGCTACCGCTCGTATCCCCCATACTTCTTCCCGCATTCAGGACATGATACTTGCTCTAAGGTTGGCCACTTTACCCATATATCCACCCGAACCTTCTCGCAGTCTGCTTTTATCTCGGCCGCTTCCCATTCCCCCTTTAACCCCAACAACTGCTTAAATAATCCCTTATCTTGCAGCCCACCCTCCTGGCTTTTTGAAGGATACGCTCCTCTATTTCTACCAACTTTTCAACTCTTTTCCACACTATTTCCTGAAGAACCCAAAAATCATTTTGACATTTTAAAGAAAATTTGCAAAGACCATTGGCTATCGCATCAATTCTCTGGATGATTTATTATCATCATTATTTTTGGCAGAACAAAAACCTTCTCCTTTCGTTAACATTCCCGATTTTAGCGCCAACTCATTTTGCATCCTACGCGGTGAAGTCTTCAGTGCCTTTTTGGGTAGGTCATTTGTGTAAACATGATGCGGCACATTATACTCTTCAACAATGCCCATTGACACAGCCAACTCTTTCACTATAGCCTTTAGGCTATCCGCCTGTGCGGAGAGCTGTTCGCTTGCGGCGGCCAACTCTTCTGCATTTGCGGCATTTTGCTGCGTAACAGTATCCATCGACGATATCGCCGTGGAAATCTGGCTGATTCCTTCAGCCTGTTCCTGTGACGACGCCGCTATTTCACCGGCCAGGTCCGTCACCTTTTTTGCTTCTTCGACGATTTCCTTCAAGGTGTCCGCAAATTTTCCGGCAATTTTCGCCGCATTTTCAGTGCTTTCCACCCTGGAGTGGATGAGTTCGGTGGTTTCCTTTGACGCCGTCGAACATCTCTGCGCAAGGTTGCGCACCTCCTGTGCAACAATGGCAAAACCCCTCCCATGTTCTCCGGCACGCGCCGCCTCAACCGCAGCATTGAGCGCCAGCAGGTTTGTCTGAAACGCAATATCGTCTATGGATTTGATGATAGCAAGCACCTTACCATTTCCTGCATTGAGTTCATTCATGGTAGCCTGCAGCGTCTCCAACGCCTGGTTACCGGACTCTGCTGAGTTTTTTGTCTTTATTGCAAGCTGGTTCGCCGTCCGTGCGTTATCGGCGTTACGCGTCGTAACCGACGACATTTCCTCTATAGAAGCGGACGTTTCTTCAAGAGAAGAGGCCTGATGGGAGGATCCTTCGGCCAGTGACTGGCTGGAGGCAGAAATCTGGCCGGATGCCGCCGTTACCTCGTCGGCCCCGCCCGTCAGGTTGTGGACGGTTTTCTTCAATAAACGCATAATGCCTCTGGAAATAAGAAGCACCACACCGCTTACCACCAAAACGTATATCCCGTTTCCCCAAATACTGAATTTTCGGTTTGAGGCAACTGCCGCCTCTACGGAAGCCATAGGCGCAACAACACTGATCCCACCTCTGATTTCGCCGAGTTTGTAATCTTCCATCGGCCTGCCGGTAACATCCTTGCCATCGCCGGTCGGGCTTGTTGCAGGGTCGCCGTGGCACTTCAGGCACGCCTCCTCAATTCTCAATGGCGCTATCATACGAAACACTTCCGTGCCGTCCGGCAGTGCCGTGACTTCGGAAATATCATCTGAGTGTCTACTATTTCCCTGTTTTCCGGAAGGGTCAAGCGCCCAGGCATCCGGTTTATTCTCAATGCCGGCCGATTGCATGGACGAGCGCGCCTCAATCTTTGCCAACTGTTTTTCTTCCCATGCGTCGGGTTTGTTAGCCGGATTTCGGTACTTTAGACTCGTTTGCCTCATATTGAAGATGGTTGTTTTGCTAAATTCCTCAGAAATCTCACGCCCGACAACCGCAGGAATAACACTTTTAAATTCAAAATTACCGTGTGCATCGGTATTGATGATATCTTGTTTTTTGGCGACCACTTTTCTGGCAGAAATAAGCTGGTCTATTGCCATTCGTGCCTGCTCTTCTATTACAACAATCATTTGTGTTCTTTGCCGTTTAGAGGTTATATACGTTAAAATACCTGAAGCAATCACAATGGTAACTACGACTGAGATAATAAGTTTTGTTAATACAGTCATCCTGCCAAGCATCTGCTGCCTCCATAAAATCATAACAAATCTGATAATTACACAAATAAAGTCCCTACATTAGCTTTAAATTAAACCTTCGGCGACTTTTTTATACTCACACATAGGGACACGGCGTACCGTGTCCCTACGCCAACTCGTTCCCACGCTCTGCGTGAGAATGAGAGGACAGGACGCTCCGTATCCAGTTACTCCGGCTGGGTAGCATGCAGCAATGGGTTTCCCTATCATTTTGCTAATTTATATACTATCACTAAACTCACCCACAAACAAAACCAAAAACCCAAAACTCGAAACCTGAAACTTAATTTACCCATCCTTAAAAATTGTATCCCATTGCTCAGGCTTGCCAATATGATAGCCCTGTGCATAATCAACGCCATATTCATTTAATAATTTCAGGGTTTCGTCATCACCCACGTACTCGGCTATGGTCTGTTTGCCAAATCCACGAGCAATCTCTATAATTGCCTTAACCAGGTGTTGATCCATGGGATTTCGTGGAAGATCCCGAATAAAGCTTCCATCTATTTTAAGAAAATCGGTGGACAAGTTTTTGAGATAACTAAAAGAGGAAAAACCGATGCCAGAATCGTCAAGCGCAAAACAGCAGCCCAGCGCCTGCAGGGAATCTATGAAATGACTTGCGTTAGTCACGTTTCCAATAGCAGCGGTTTACGTGATTTCAATAGCCAAGCTTTTTGGATTGATGCGTGACACGTTAAGTTCATGCCGGATTATTTGCAATAATTCCGCGTCGTTGAAGGCCAAACCGGAGAGATTAACTTCTAGGAATAGTCCTTTCTTGTCCAATTGGTGCTCAGAAATGAAACGAATGGCGCGGCGCATTACCCACCGGTCAATTTCCTGGATAAGGCCGAAGCGCTCTGCCACGCCAAGAAAATCCGCTGGAAAAAGGGTTTCTCCACTTTCACACTTCATACGCAATAATGCCTCATAAGCAATAATACGATTTTACTTTAAGTCAAGGATAGGCTGTACGTGCAGGATAAAGCGGTCATACTTAAGGGTGTCACGAATACGTTTTTCCCATGTGATGCGGGACTCGATCCCGGTCTACTGATTGGATGAAAAGACGCACATACGGTTCCCACCTGATTCTTTTGCCTGATACATTGCAAGGTCAGCGCATGCAAGCAGCGCCTCCCTTGTGTCACCATGATCGGGAAAGATCGCTATGCCGATACTGGCCGTAACTCCTGATGAATGCCCATTATTCCCCAGGGTATAACCTTGCACAATATCCAGTAACTGTTTTGCAATAGCTTGTGCTTGATCGACAAAGCTATTGGGAAGAATGACGGCGAATTCATCGCCGCCCAACCTGGCTATAGTATCGGTTTCACGCAGCCGTTCTTTCAGCAGTTTCGACAAATTTGCCAGAAGTTCATCACCAATCTGATGGCCAAGGGTATCGTTCACGTATTTAAAATGGTCCAAATCAAGGAGCAATAACGCCCCATAGCCGCTGTGACGGCGTGATTGGCAAAGAAACCGGTCCAGCTCCTTCTGGAAACGGCGGCGGTTAAAGATGTGGGTAAGCGGGTCGTGGTCAGCAAGGAACTCAAGACGGTCTATGAACTGTTTCCGTTCAGTAATATCCTCTTTGACGGCGATAAAATGGGTAATAGCACCTTCCGTGTTTTTAACGGGAGAAATAGAAGCATACTCCCAATAAAGTTCCCCGGATTTTTTCCTGTTGAGAAACTCTCCACGCCACTCACCACCAGATTTTATGGTATCCCACAAATGTTTGTATTGCTCACGGGGCGTCTTATGCGATTTAAAGATATGCGGACTCTTCCCGATGAGTTCTTCCTTTGTATAGCCCGTTATTTGGGTCACCTTCGGATTGACGTATTCGATGCAGCCCTTTGTGTCTGCGATAATTACCGAACATGAGCTTTGCTCTACGGCAAGAGACAGTTGGACGAGTTGCAACTCCGCTTGCTTTCGCATCAGGAACTGACCTATCTGGATGCCGATAACACCCATCATGTTGAGTAACGCTTCATCAGGCCGCTGGATACTATGGCTGAAGAATTCAATTACCCCGATAATTTCATTGTTGTTTATGATTGGAAATCCAAACGCCCCATGCAGCCCTTCTCTCAAGGCAATAGGCGCCCGTGGGAAATTAGGCTCGCAGGTCACGTCGGCAATCCAATGGGGTTTGCCTATGGCCAATACGTATCCGGGCAATCCAACGCCACGTTGAAAACAGGCCCGCTTGCTGACGGCTTTGAACTCTCCAATATCTCGTTGAGGGGGGTGGTATATATCCACACAATACAACGCACTGGTTCTTGTGTTTACCAGCCAGAGGCCGCCAACATCCCATTCCAGTGCGTCACATATAACCTGGAGGATTTTTTGCGAGGCATCCGCAATGGAGGCTGATTCCGCCAGGGCGCGCGTCACCGCATGCTGCGCGTTCCACCGGAGCTCGTTGATGACACGTCCGGTAACCTCCCTGATAATACCCATGCCGCCAACGACGGCGCCGTTGGTATCTAAAAGGGGAAAGTGCGCACTGTCAAAATACCCATTCCTATCTGTTTGGTGAAAGTTATACCGTATCCCGGAACTGATCGTCGTTTTGTCTTTTGTTGCATTTCTCAGGCTGTCTCCCTCTCCTATGCTTTCCAAAAACGGAAAAACCGATAACGCATTTCTTCCAAGCAAGTTCTCTCTGGGAACGCCGGATATTTGCTCCATAGCCTTGTTCCATATTGTGCAGTGGATGTCCTTATCGTAAGCAAAAATACCGTCCCGGCTTGACTCCACCAGCATCCGAAACCGGCCTTCGCCTTCCTGTACCATCTTGACGGCGTCTTGCCTGATACGTCTAACCATAGGCCTGAAGATAAAGACCACCTCCATCATCAAGGTAAACAGGGTAAGGCTCATTACCCCTATTTCAAAACCCTGCAACTGGTTGCTCTCACGTTCGCTTTCCCGTTGATATTGCTTTACAAGAACGTCCAGGGAATCAAGCAACGTTGTTTTTGATGCGGCAAGGACGTGGCGCAAGTGGGGATTGCCACGGTTTAGCTTGCCATCCGGGCAATCTATCAATGCCTTAATCTCCGCTACGTATTCCCGCAATTGTTTTTCCAGGAGCATGGGCTGGTCAAAGTACAATGCCTTTATTTGTGGTGAAAGATGATGTGCTATGCCGATTTTATAATCACTGGACGTCAATCTTTCGAAGGAGACTTCGATACGATTGGCCACACGGAGCAGTTCCTGGCGAATCATTTCACGGTCCCCCCTTTTGTGGCTCCGGACAAGGTCCTGGGCATATATCGCCGCACGTTGTGAGAGCCAGCGTAAGCTGCCGCTCGTATTAATTATGGCGGCATTGGCCTTTTGTGACGAGACAATCTTGTTGAGGGCGAAAAAGGCGGTAATGCTCAGCATGGCCAATATCCCGAGCGCCAATGCGTATCGCAACGTAATTCCTTTGGTGAAGATTCTGTTCATGTTTCCTGCCTTAGACATTTCAGTAAAAGAGGGTACAGCGAAGTAAAAAAATAACATTTAACAAAAAACGAATAATTAAAAAGTAAAAAAGGGTGCGTAAGGGCAACAAAAAAATAAATCGTCAAACACCCTCAAATATTTCTCATTTCTTGTTATATGTTATTTATTAAATTAAAACTTCGACAGCCTATTTGTGTTCACACGCAGGGATACGGGCACCGTGTCCCTACACCAACTCGTTCCCAGGCTCCAGCTTGGAAACGAGGGAATGACACCCTTTCTGGGTGTAACAACCGTAGCCCACTGCGTGAGCAGCGGGTAAGTGAGAAATATCATCATTTTAGTGCCATAGGGGAGGCACAATTCAACCTCTTTGGGTTGCAATTATGCCGTTCTATGTTTTCATAAAAAGGGATTTATAAATTTCACACTCACGATAATTGTTACCACAGTAATATATCGCCTTCTCTACGTATTGGCTGGCTAGCTTAGCGCAATAGCAATCATTTGTGGGGGGCTTGGCGATAAGCGGACAGTGTCTCCGCGATACGTCATTTGTCATTTCTTTTTCCATGTTTTGCCTTTATTCGCGTTCATTGGCATTCGTTAGCGGTTACCTGAGTTTGTAAAATCTGTCCTTCATCCAGCGCCGACCGTATTTTTCTCAAAAACTCCGCCGGTAAAATGGGTTTAGTAATAAAATGTAGTCTTTCATCCAAAATCATTTTACGGTTAATTATGTCTTCTGTATAGCCGCTCATGAAAATGGCCTTCATCTCCGGCACTATTAGCAGTATCTCGTCGTAAGCCGCATTGCCGTTCTTTCTGGGCATCATTACGTCAGAAACAAAGAGATGGATATTGCCCTGGTTTTCCTTGCATTTATTTATAGCGTCTTCCCCATCTATTGCCTCGATAATTTTATAACCGGCCTTTTCACATATTGTCCTGACAACGTTTCTCACGTCGTCCTCGTCTTCTGCCAGCAGTATCGTCTCCTTGCCGCCCGCCGGTTTTGGTAAATGGTCCGTAACAACTTCATCAACCTTCAATTTTATGAGCGGCAAATATATCTTAAACGCCGTGCCTTTGCCCGGTTCACCTTGCACTTCTACCATTCCACCGTGTTGCTGGACTATTCCGTGTATAATGGCAAGCCCAAGCCCCGTGCCTTTTCCAACCTCCTTGGTCGTAAAGAAAGGTTCGAAGATGCGCGTTCTGGTCTCCTCATCCATACCCATCCCCGTATCGGAAACAGATAAAACGGTATAGGGGTTGTTATTCTTAAGGCCGTATCTTTTGATAAATTCACCGTCCGGTTCCCAAACCGTTGTTTCTATAGTTAACGTGCCGCCATCAGGCATGGCGTCCCTGGCATTTGCCGCAAGGTTCATCAGTACCTGATCAATCTGTCCGCTGTCGGCCTGTATAATGCAGTCTGTAGTGGCAAGGTTTTTTTCCAGTTTGATATCCTCGCCGGTGAGCCTGAGCAGGAGGTGTTCCGCACGGGCTACAATATCGTTTAAATTTACCGGTGTTAACTGGCTTGCTTGTTTTCTGCTGAAAGTAAGAAGCGATTGCGTCAGTTTCACAGCCCTCTCTGATGCGTCAAGCAGTCTCTTGGCGTAATTGTGTGTTGTTTTAATATCAGCCTCTTCCGCTTGTATCAAACTGCCATATCCCATTATCGCCATGAGGACGTTATTAAAATCGTGTGCAACGCCTCCGGCAAGTCTGCCCACGGATTCCAGCTTTTGGACATGGTAGAGTTGTTCCTTTAATGCTGCCTGTTCCTGTTGCGCGCGTTTTATGTCCGATATGTCCTCTTTTATGGCAAGGTAGCCCGTTATTTTGCCTTCCTCATTTTTCATGGGGTTTATCTGTGCAAGTTCCCAGTAATATTCCCCATTTTTTCTCTTGTTGTATAACTCCCCCTGCCAGGCATTTCCGGCGGTAATTGTACCCCACAGATTCTTATACTCTTCAGGCGTCGTTTTACCTGATTTCAGGATGCGGGGGTTTTTTCCGATAACTTCTTCCCGTGAGTATCCGGTTATTTGTGAAAATTTTGGGTTAACAAATTCTATGTTCCCATCGGTATCGGTAATAATGATACTTGCCACGGTCTGTTCAACCGCCTGGGATAATTTGCGAAGCTGTTCATACATTTTTCTGCTTTCGGTAATGTCCGTTGAGATACCGCATACGGCATACACGTTTCCACCGGAGTCGCAGAGGGGGAGCTTTACTGAAATATAAGTATGCTGACCATCAGCAAGCGCCACGCATTCCTCAACTTTTAGCGGGGTTTTGGTTTCGATGATCTTCCGGTCGTTTGCCCAAAGGGCGTCAGCCACTTCGGGTGGCCAAAGGTCGTGGTTCGTTTTACCTTCTGCCTCCCCTTGCCGTAAGTGAAACAGTTTTTCAAACTGCTTGTTAACCAGTATATGCCGCCCCAGGACGTCCTTAACGTAGATAACGGCGGTGGTGTTGTCAAAAACAGATTGGAGGAGTCGTTCGTTTTTTCGCAACACGTCTTCCCGGTGCCGCCGCACGGTGACGTCCTGCACCGTTACTGCCATCCGTATAGCATTTCCCGTCGCATCCCGTATGACAATACCCCTTTCATAGACAATACGCTCCGTCCCGCCTTTCATGAGCAGGCGATGTTCAACGTCAAACGGTTTTACGCCGGACAATGCCTCGTCAAGCGATTTTTTAACAAGGCATTTATCATCAGGGTGAACGGAGAACAATAGTTTCTCACAAGCGTCCCCCAATTCCTGCGGAGGCAATCCGAAAATACGGGACGCCTCATCTGACAGGTATAATTCATTGGTAACGACAATCCATTCCCAGTTTCCTATATGGGAAATCTTCTGCGCCTCGGCAAGGCGTTCCTTGCTTTCCAGGAGGGCGGTTGTTCTTGTCTTGAGATGGTGTGCCATATAGATAAACGAACGCCCCAGCACGCCAATTTCATCGCTGCCATGCGCCGGAATATTAACGTCAAAGTTGCCGGCGGCGATGTCGTTTGACGCGCGAGAAATGTCGTGAAGCGGTTTTACAACCCTTCTGAGAAAGGCAAAAAAGAGGAATACTATCATCACGGTAACCACAGCGGCCATGATTACTATGCTGATGAACACATTTCTTATGGGCGCCAGCACTTCATCCTTGTCTATCTCAACTAAAAGTGTCCACTTCATGGATGGGATGTACATTGACGCCCCGACCACCTCCACGCCGCGGTAATCCCGGTAAAACCCGGATATCTCTTCATGTGCCTCAAGACCCCTCTGCACGGGAAGCGTATCAACCGTCTGCTTCAGGACGGCGTCCCTGATGAATATGGATTCGGTAATCATTAGTTTATCTTTATTGACAAGATACATCTCCAGGGTACGCCAGGCGCCCTTCCCTTTGCCCCAGGAAATTGCGCCAAGCTCCTGATTAAACTTCCCCTGCAAAAGGTTGCATACCTCGCTAAAATTGATAAAGTTAACGATTACCCCTATAGGCTTGCCGGCGGCTTTGCCGGTAATGGGCGCCGCGATAACAATTTCAGGCGCTCTCTTGCGTCCGCCGGAAATATCTACAGCCGTTATACTCTCCCGGCCATTTGCAAAGTACGCCGTACCGGACACATCTTTTCCTATATCCGCATGATCGGTTGAGGCGACAACGCGTCCGTCCGAAGAAATGACATTGATGGTGTGGATGGCCTTGTCGAGGACGATCTTGTTTTTGACAAGGTGTTCGCTGAGCGCCTTTGCCGCGTGTGGATTTCCATTGTCTATTTTTTGTAACTGGTTTTCTATAAAGCCGTCGCTGGAGAAATCCTGCGCGCGACGCTTGAACAGCTCCAGAAACTGATACACCTGCCCCTCGTAGGCCTCGGACATAACCGTTATCGCGTCGAGGATGCGCTGCCTGAGATATACGCTGTTTTTATGGTACATCACGGCAAATCCAATAAGTATGGGCAACAGCACAACAATAACCGCGGCCAGCGCCTTTGCTAAAAGTGATTCTCTCAATGTTTTGATCATTAGGCTTCCCATCGTGGTTAAATTTGACCTTCGGCACTACAACAACATTGTGACAACGGATGCAATTGGGTGCATTCTTACCGGGTATCATATACGGCAAGCAGGCGGCAGGAGGAAGGGTACGAGGAGGGGGTCTCCTGCCGCCACGCAAACGCCGATGCGGTTATTTACGGAGGGTATTTGTAAATACGTAATCTCTATCACATGCGGCAAGCAGGCGACAGGAGGAAGGGTACAGGGAGGAAGTCTCCTGTCGCCACGCAAGCGCTGATGTGGTTGTTTATGGAACGTATTTAGAAAATACGTAATCATCTGATTTTTGAACTATATGACAATTAAAGCAGCCAGACACCGGGTCATTCACTACCGAAGATAACGTCTTGGCATTAAACCCGTCCATAATCCATCCACCCGTTCCCGGTGCGGCTTTTGAATCCTTTTTCATGGAGGCATACCAGATGATGTCTCCCTGCGAAATGACCTTTCCTTCGACAATAGGCTCATAGAACCCCACCGTAATTATACTTCCATCGGGATAACTCTTGCCGGACTTGTTTGCCTCAAACCCTGCCTTATTCACGTATATTTGCTGAAAACCATAAAGCGGACTGTTCTTATCCAATATGACCTTTGAGTTTGAGTGCCGCCATGAACGCACGTCTGCAGGAAAGGCAAAACTGCCCTGTTTGGCTGCCAAGGTGGATCCTTCCGGCACAGTGACATTGCCGGCAAAGGCGGTAAAGACGTAATCTCTGTCCTTTTTAGCCACATGGCAGTTATAACAGCCTGTAATAGGCTCCTTAACGGTAGATTGATACGTCTTTGCGTCAAAGCCGTCAAATACCCATCCGCTGGTCTTTGTGGCACGCACATCCTTCTTCATTGCTGCATACCAAATAATGTCACCCTGTTTGATTTCATTGCCTTCCTCAACGGCTTCATAAAATCCTATCACAATTATGCTGCCATCGGGATAGCCACCGCCTTTTTTGTAAGAGTCAGCCGCAAGGTCATTCACAAACACCTGCTGAAATCCGTAGAGCGGGCTTCCTTTATCCAAGATGATCTTTGACGTGCCGTGAGTCCAGTTTTTGTAATCCTTCGGGAAGTCAAAGGCAATCCGTTCTTCAGCCGTTTTTGGCGCTTCCTGAGTGGTCTTTTGCGGTTCAGCCACCTTTGTTTGCTGGGCACAACCCGCCATAATGCCAATGATTGCCGCACCCGAACACAGATAACCAAATTTCTTCATCTTTTTTACGACTCCTTCATTTGCAATAGATTGTTTAAAAAACAGGGACAAACTTTTTGTCCCTTCTACCTATAAAAAGGAGACAGGAGAAGCTCCCACCGCCGGTCTATCGCTTTGTGGCGTGACCTCATGATATTCCCCCACCTCCACCGTTTTTCTCGTCTCTCTCGTTCCCAAGCTCCAGCTTCTGCTAACATGCGCTCTTTCGTTTTTTTTGATTCAAAGCAAAGCTTTTGTTGCAATCCCGTTCACAAGCTGAAGCTTGGGAACGGGAAGAAACGAGAATAATCAAAACTGATAACTCAAGCCCACCCAAAACGTCCTTCCCGGCCTTGTCAAAGCATCGGGTATCGTAGTAGGTGCAGGGTCGCTGTAGTCTTTGTCGAGTAGATCGAATACCGTCCCCTGTATCTCCATAATTTTGAAATACTCTTTCCCGATAATCAAAAAATCCAGAAGTGCATAAGTCTATAAAATCTGAGGTTTCAAGAAACGTTTTCTATTAAATATTGGGTCTTCTCCCTATCGAGTGGGTAAAAATGAGAGGAAAAAGTCGTAGAACCCAATGAGTTACAGTGTTTTTTGTTTGTTTTGGTATTTAAAAATGTGATATA
>Ga0315281_10001186_pt1 | contig 38295 bp, 35 predicted proteins | sample YL17G07_0_MG_FD_204540 | JGI IMG/M metagenome (GOLD analysis project Ga0315281, IMG submission 204540) | Sediment microbial communities from Yellowstone Lake, YNP, Wyoming, USA - YL17G07_0 | ecosystem: Environmental > Aquatic > Freshwater > Lake > Sediment | place: USA: Wyoming | collected...
CCACCTCCATCCAGACTATCCCCGCATCCGGTTCATCCCCCCGCGCGTGGGGAACATGGCCTTCTCCGCCAGCGCCTCGAGTTCCGCGTCGGTTCATCCCCACGCGCGTGGGGAACATTCCCCAAATGCCATTCTCAACACCGGCCTCATCGGTTCATCCCCACGCGCGTGGGGAACATATCTTCCCTCCCCGCCGCTTCAGCGGCATTAACGGTTCATCCCCACGCGCGTGGGGAACATCTCCTTTTCTGCCGCCCGTAGGCGGTGGTTACCGGTTCATCCCCACGCGCGTGGGGAACATTCCGCGCAACCGGAACAGTACCACCATATTTCCGGTTCATCCCCACGCGCGTGGGGAACATTAATGTACCACGGTGTTAAACGCGTCAGCGTACGGTTCATCCCCACGCGCGTGGGGAACATACTTTAAATCCTGCCTTAGATGCCTCTAAAATCATTTTCCCCTTCTAAATCTTTTCCGTAACCTTTAAATAGCTTAACCAAATCAGCTTTCACAACTATTATCATCTTCTCCTTTAATCATGATACTCGTGGCATCATCTTGTCCATGCTCCGGCATAAACGAAACCAGCTTAATCCCTTGCATTTCTATGGGAATACGGCGATTCTTGCCTAATGTAACGAAGTCGAAGCCCGATTCAGTAGGAGCATCCCACATCATCACTGAATTTCCCTCTTCAATACCTTCTTTAACATGATCCCACATCATGTCACGGACTTTCACAGAGTAAGCTCCCACATACACTCCTGCTCTTACCTCCAGCATCCAGATGGCCAGCCTTCCTCGAAGTCGAGGTGGTGCGTTTTCAGTAACGATGACCAGCATCTCCTAATCCTTCTGTGTTCGGAATAGCCGGTTCTATAGCATCTGCCGGTGCTTCAGGCATCTGAAGCCCGCCAGCTGCCAATACCTCTTCTATAGTGGGAATTATTCTGGTTAAAAGCTTTGAACTGCGAAAAACCTCCCTGCAAGCAAGCCTTACCGCCTGTTCGGGGTTGTCAGGTCTTTTTGCCGCTATTTGAAAAGCAACAGGAACTACAGTCTCAAATTTAAATAAATCCCCAATGTCGTATACAAAAGAAAGCGGCTTGCCGGTGTGGATAAAACCAATTGCAGGAGCATACCCCGCAGCCAATACGGCAGCCTCCGTAATCCCATAGAGGCACGCAGTAGCGGAGCTTAAACAGCGATTCGGCAAATCACCGCTCTCCCATTTTTCAGCGTCATAGTTTCGATGCTTCCATTCAACACCATACCGTTTAGCAAGAAGATCATACATTTTTCTGACCCGCGCCCCTTCGATTCCTCGCAATTGGTTTATGCTACGTTTCGCCGGTGGTTCTTCCTGAAAGCGCACTTTATACATCTTTCGTACAACTTTCAAACGCGCTTCATCATCCAGTGCAAGCTTAGCCTGGTATAGCAACCTGTCCGCCCTGGCTCCACCCGGTTGCCCTGACGAATATAACCGTACTCCCGCCTCTCCGATCCAGCAAATTAGACATCCCACGCGAGAGGCCAGTACCGCTGCTGCATGGGATAGTCTTGTGCCGGGTTCCAGCATCAAACACGAAACACCGCCGATGGGAATGTGTGTCCGCACTCCTGTAATATCAACTACAACAAAAGCGCCGTCGAGAACATCGATATTACCCTTTTCCACAAAAACCAGCGAAATCCGCTCTTTTATGGTTATTGGAGATAATTTGGGGAGAAGGGGACTGCCCCCTGTATTCATATTTTACGCACCAGCATTAAACCGCATCCGAATCCTTTCGCAGGCCCAAGTCCACCAAAAAGCATATCTGTAAAGAATTTCTCATTGATAACTTCGAGGGCGCCCGTAATGTCAACAGTGCTGTATCGAATGGGTTCACCCCCATTTTTTTTGTATAACCGCATTTGCTGATACCCGTCCGAGCGAAATTGCACTAATTTAAAACCATTCTTTTCAGCGCGCTCATCGATCCACTTCCCACAGGCTTCAGCGATGATCTCCTGCGCTGCTTTTCGTTTAGCCTGCTCTGGGGACGCCGTGCGCATTTTGTATTTAGCATCCATCACAACATCATGCCGTTTGCCTTCTTTCTTACAGACTGGATTCACTCGCACGGTAAATCCCAACCTCATCCCGGCTTTCACCTGCGGCGTATAGTCTTTACTTTCGATGAGCCAGATACATTTCGCATCCTGCGGCTTTCTCTCAGATACCGCGTACACCATAGGCAATTTGCCAACCGCATCCAAGCGATACAAAAAATCTCTATCTCTGTCCGGTCCGTCGGCAAACAAATCCCACACCGCCTGATGAAGCGCATAGCCGCTGGCGAAGATTTCTTTAAAAACCGAATGTTCGCTCAAAACCATTCTGCTGATATACATATTGCCCTCGCTCATGTCAGAGCCGCATGCCGCTCTCTGCGGACATCAAACTGCCAGCGTCCTCGCGATAACGGCATATCTCTGCGTTCAAAAACATGCTGGTGCTCAATGCCTGACTGACCGAACTCATCCCAGAACAGCATTCTTTGTCCCCACAGTTTAATGCCCAGTTGCTTATAATCCAGAAAACGGCTTTTACCTAACGCCTCCATCAAGAAACCAGCCTCAATCACCTGTGGCTCAAACGGTAAAGCAACGGGACAAGACTTTCTGCCCAAATACGGTACAAACACCGGTTGAATCAAAGCTTCGGCAATACCACTTAAACTCCATTCGCTTTGTCTGCATTCCCATAATGCGACTGTATAGACCCCATCAACACGATAATCGCGTGTTGAGAGGATTGTATTAAGGTCTCCCCTGTCACCTGACAACTCATCCTTGCGAGTGCAATGCCGTTCATTACCCGACGGAACCTGCGCGGTATGATAGTCCGATAACGGCACCCCAGCACTCTCCACCATCACCGCAAATCCTAATGCTTCGGCAAGGCGGCATTGTTTATCTTCTTCATCACGTCGGATACCTAGAGCGCCGGCAACAAGCCCCAAAACCGCCGACTTACTCGGATGAGCGAAACTGGGACGTATCTCGCCTACCGCAATATCGCCCCACGAACTCATAGGCCCGTAGAGTCTAAATAGTAAATATTTCATTGGCTGCCTCACTCGTTCGCGCAATAGTTCTGTAAATCGCTAAGCGTTCCTATGCTCTGCGATACATTCAACTCATACGGCTCTGTAGCATCCGCGTACACTTTGTTAAATGCCTCTCTTGTCGACCTGATTGCCTCAATAGCGCGCCCCAGCACATCATCGCCGGTTACCGGCTTCAAAAAGGCTCCTGCCAGTGATCGTGGCTGTTTGTCGCCTTTTTCCGCTAGAACGTATGACGCATACGCACGCGAAGCAAAGCTGTTTTGTTTGCCGGTAGGAGACACCGTCGACGCTGATTCAACCAATGCCCGTATTGCCTTTTGGGCAAGCTCCTCATTGTTACCAAGGTTTTCCTTGAGCAGTGCACGGTCAATACACACATACAAGTAATACAACCCGGCTCCAAACTCCGCTTCACCGATATACGCGGAACCGGCATGCTCCTCATGCTTATTCAAATCATCCACCGCACTGAAATAATCATCTTCCACCGCCGCCTTATGCACGGTAAACGCGTGCGCCACCTGAACGGCGGCTTCAACATTATAATCAGGAGAACATGCCATCATTCGACCAAACATACTCACGTCAACTCCTGTCCCCTTATGGACTAATAAATCGTTGACGTCTTTCTCTGATGGCGCCTTCTTATCTTTCTTAAGTTTCTCTATCAATTGACTGATATTACCAATTTCTTCCGGGTAATAAAAAACCATTTGTTCAGATCTTAAAGTCTTCTTGTCGACATTACTCTTTTTTTCTTTTTTAGATTTTGCCTTCTCTTCAGTTTCTTGCACTTCACTCTCGTTAACCGTTTTGCCATCCTTTTTCATCTTATCGACAAACACAGAAGCGATTTTCCATGCCCAATCCTTTGCGTCTTTTTCTGGAATTTCCGACTTTACTGCCGTTGATATGTCTTTGCCAGCTAAAACATCCTCTAACGTCATATCCGTCATCAACGCCGAAAGTATTTTACCGCCCATTTCTTTAGTGCGTTTTCCGGTAGCAGACTCGAAAACTTCCGATGTGCGCCAGGCACGCTTCAAGCACTGCGAAGAGACGCGCAGGCGCTGAACGCCGCCGACAATAGCAGTCTTCGGCCGATTAAGATCATCCCTATTCAAATTAGCCGGACCGTAATTGGTGAGTAGATGAAGCTGAATAAAATTGCTCATGATACCTCCCCCTTTCTATTCCCTTTTCGCTTTAAGCATAATAGTCGTACGCCAGACGCTTTTTTGTTTCTTCGTTCCACCAGTAAACCGTCTTTGCCAAATCGCACACATTCACCGTACCGCCAAGCAGACGGATAATGCGTATCATGGCATGATACAGTTCCTCGCGAGTGTTAATCGCCAATAACCGCCTGAATCGCAGCCCACTTACCTTGGACTTGTCTCCTTCAGCCATTTGTTGCCCTAGAGATACGCCTTTCCTGTCCTCCTTGATATGCGCGCATAAACCCGCCAGGCACGCAAGACCTTCTTTATCCGACTGAGGCAGCTCATTATACAAATTATGATATGCTGGGGAAAACGCGACTTCAGTCACGCTCCCCGCTCGTCGAAGCTCCGCCCTGGCTCCCCGGTCATTTTCCAGACTTTTCCACCACCTCCAAACTATATTAAAGTCCGGTTCATTCACGATTCACCCCCTCTCTTAGATGTTTCCTGCATAAAAACGCTATCTTTGCTTTCTCTTTGTGCTCTTCTTATTTTGGCAAACCAAGTATTTCAATTTTAAGTTTTCTCCCATACAAGTTCTTACCCAGATCATTCCACGCCTTGGATACCCGCTCAGCGTCTACCATCTCTATCATGTCGGCCTGCGACAAATCGTTAAATATTTCCTGAGCTTTTCGCGTCAGATACCCATGCCATGCCTGCCGAACGCTCAAACCATCCCGGTCTTCAAGAATCTCCTGCCGCAAGTCCCTTATCTGCTTATAAAACTCTGCCTCGGTTTCCTGCCAGAATCTACCACGCGCGTTTTCTTTTAGCTTCTGATTATAATCTTTACTTTTTCTATTCTTCGGATTCAAAGCGTCCCCCAATCCATATGACAAAAAATAACTCACCATATCAGCCGCGCGAATCAACATCGTGACATACGCACCATAGGTCTTCCATTTCCGTTCATCTTCAATAAAAGCAACTGGCATTACTCCCTCGTACCAACAACATGCTTTCATCTTGTCCATATCGTATCCGAAAGCCCATATCCTTAAATCATCCATCTGGCGTTTGAAAGCAGAGTTAATAACACGCGCTGGCTCACTCCCTCCATCCGTATTCTGAACATATCCAAGCCAATGCTTATACCCCAGCATCTCATGCTGACGCACCGCAAGTATGATTCCATCTTTGTTTTTATATGTTGGCGTTAACGGATGAATGAAGCCATCATATTTAATACCATATGGTTTAGTATAATATTCTTTCACCAATACTCCATTGTAATTACACAAATCACACCTACCTGCTTTTGAAATAGTAATCAGCTTTATACGACGAGGCATTGACCAGTAAATCTGTGCCGGGTGAACATCCTGATTGGTCGTTATCCGATCTTTTTCGCTTGTCCTCGTTTTTGCCATCCACGGAAACTTATCTGAGCTATCTAGCTTTATTGCTGCTGCCATGTCGTTAAATTCGTTTTCAAGAAGAACATTGCACCATATTGTTTGCCACAAATTATCCCCTAAAACAACGGTGCTTACCGGGCCGCCGCCACGAAGGCCGACCCGATGCCCCGCACCACCCACCGGCGCATTTATCTGCAAAGCTAAAAGTGCTTGTGCGCAACACGTTGGACACATCCAGCGGATTCTATCGCGCTTAATAAACAAATCTTTGTTCTGTTTTAATGTTTGACCGCCAGGCGCATCAATTAAGAGCTTTTCAACTTCTGCTATTTTCTTCTTTGCTTCGTCCTCAATCGTCAAATCCTGCATGAAACGCGGGCCGGCACCGTCGAGATTAAATGCAACTGCAACGGGCTCAAATTTTGCCTTGAGTTCACCCGGGGACGGCGGAGTGTTCATCCATTTTCGCCAGTTACTGTTTCCCTGTGGAGCGCAGGTGGTCTGCAAGAGTCCGATCAAGAACTGTATAAGCGCGCCGTTAAAATCAGACCTCACTGCGGCGAGCTCGACAATGGGATCTTCGATATACATATCAGTCACCTGCCACGGTGCAATTATTTCTTTCGCACCGCTCTTACGCCTGACTGGTATCCATGGCTCATGAATCAGATTCATCGGTTTCTCCCTATTCTTGAACGCGCAATCCACGTTTCGTATCATACAACACCGTTATACGCTCACCGCGGGCGTTGACTGCCGCGCCGGAAAACATCCCGTCACGATCTTGCAGCACAACGACGACACAATACTTTCCGTTATCGGGCATCCGACTTTTAGCTTCGTCGATCGCTTCTCGATGCGTTTCTTCTTCGCTCTTTATCCGATACTGCGAAACCGACACTTCCGAAAGCATCCAGTCATTACCTTGCATCGCGCGAAAATATGGAATCAGCACGCCGTTATACCAAACAGCCAGACGCACCGTTGTTCGGATATCCCCTATCCGTGTCGGGGCTTTTTCATCATACGACCAATTGAGGACATCGGGCATATAGCCATTTTTTAATTTTAGGGCTTGAAACTGCGCTACTCCGGCTCGCGCCCTGTCACCGCCGCCGGCGCGATTCTCCTGTCGCTCCAATGCCTGCGGAATACTGCTTTGTACTGATTCAGCATATACAGATTCAATCATATCGCGCGCATCCTGCGGCATGCTAAACTTGCGATTTTCCATAAGCCAGCGCGCAGTAAGCCACAACTGCCCGTGATGCTCATATATACCGGCGGCTTTTGGAAAAACGCTATTGTACCAATCTGCCGTTATTTCTCCATCGAGCCGCGGCATATAGACCAGAAGCTCCGGAGTCCCTCTTTTATCGCTAGTGTCAATACGGTTTCCCTGTGCGTCGCGCGCGTGACGACATAACCTGCCGGCCCGTTGAATGATCAAGTCTATAGGCGCTAAATCGGTTATCATACAGTCAAAGTCAATATCCAGAGACTGCTCTACCACCTGCGTTGCGATTACCACTTTGCCTGAGCGCGTTGCGGCGCCCGACCCGGCGCCAAAATTTTTAACAATTTGTTTTTCAATCAACAGGCGGTCTCCTAACGCAAACCGGGCATGAAACAATGTAACACTTCCTATACCTGATTCCCCGCTTAATCTTTCATACGCTTTCTGCGCGTCAAACACGGTGTTGCGCACCCAGCAGATATTCCTTTCGCTTTTTGCCGCTGCCTTAATCCGCTCACATATTTCATCTTCATCATGCAACGCTGTTACCGCAACTTCTCTATGTAAATATTTAGGCGACTCAACAGATTCTTCAATAAACTTTGTGCCAGCAATTCCGCTCACCAAAGGATATTGGGCGTTTATTTCAACGCTTCGATCAAATCCCATATTCCTGCCTTCGGCAAAAGCGGCGAGAAAAGCTTTCCTCTGCGCCTGTGGCAATGTGGCTGATAACAAGATTGCATTTCCGCCCTGCGCCGCATGGAAGGTGAGCAATGTGCAAAGCAATTTATTCATATACGAATCATAGGCGTGGACCTCGTCCACTATTAGCACTTTTCCGTGCAGCCCTAAAAGCCGCAGCGACTGGTGTCTTGCCGGCAACACTGCAAGCAACGCCTGATCTATAGTACCGACGCCGACATGCGCCAATAACGCTTTTTTTCGGTTGTCATAAAGCCATGCCCGCGAGTCCATCTCTGAATCTTCTCTTTCATCATCGGAATTAGGGTTGGCGCTGTCTTCAAGAGCAAGGCATTGTCTGGCGGCGCTATGCGCAAGTATGAGCGCTGGATCAGCTTTGGGGGCATAGAATTTGCGATACACCTTTTCAACGCGCTCGTGCATGGCATTAGCGGTTGCCATTGTCGGCAGACCCAAATAAATGCCCTCAGCATGCCCTGCGGCGATCAGATGATGCGCAAGAATAAGCGCGGCTTCGGTTTTTCCCGCGCCGGTTATTTCCTCCATGATAAAAAGGCATGGTTCATTGCCCATGGCAACATTCTCGGCAAACCGCTGTAATGGCGTTGAATGGCTGATATGATTAAAAATATCTGATATTCCGAGCGGTTTTGCCGCCGCTAATGGTTCTATGCCGCTTTCTCGCATTGTCCTGTCAGCTTGCAGCAATGCCACTTTTTGCCAATAATCGCGCAATGTGCACAACTCTTGGCGATATGGAAACCACCGCCTATTTGAACCCAACCAATCAGCCAGCACCATCAACCCCGCAACCTCCCATGACAGTTCTTTCATCAGCGTCTCGTCATGAAGCAGAAACGAGATGTCAGCAGGAATCCCGAATAAACTGCGCACTTCGAAAATATATTCCATTACTTCGTTTGCCACTCCAGGTGGGAACTGCGTCGCAAGAGGCATTGATCCCATCTCCAGCGCCGGCGGCCTGCCGTGATGGCCGGAGGAAGCTGAAAACCATGAACCAAGAAAATCACAAATAGTTAACGCATCGCCGTCAAAAATCCTTCCGGCGTTTTCGCATAAGAAGCGATACCCCGATGACCAATGCTTTTCCTGATACGCCGCCTTCAACGATATGCCGCGCAACACGTGCACTAAATCCGGACGCTGGTTCTGGAAACCATCCGAGAACTTGCCGACATCATGAATGGCGCATAAGAACGCAATATACCTTAGTATTTCTTGTTCTTCGCCAACAAGCCGCTCCGCAAAATGCCTGGAAAGACCAAGCCGTTTGGCCAATCCCATTCCTACTGCTGCCACATCAAGGCAATGATAGACTACCGGATGGTAACAATTGCGATCTATAACATCTGCCTTACCCCAATATCTATAATATTTTTTGTTTATCATTTACAAAGTAAAACTCTGCCTGCTATTCTCACAATTTGCACACAACCAACCCGGGCACTGCCATACAAACCCTTCCTCATTAACTTATCTCCTCTGAATAAATAATCTGTATCGCGCTCTTGATTCCCCCACACCAAACCCGATCCGGCGGCGGGGTTTTTCGGGAGGTGTCATGAGATGCCGGATGGCTTCGAACAGAGTCCGGATATTTTCGTCGTGATGAGCAATTTTTCGTTCCAGTTCGTTTAACTTCACAGCCAGCTCCTTGTGTAATGCTAATGTTTCCCTTAGACGGACAAAGGCGCGAACAACTGCAATGCTTGCCTTAACCGCTTTAGGGCTATTGAGCACATTGGCCAGCATTATCGCGCCATGTTCTGTAAAAGCCATGGGGAGATAGCGCGCGCCACCCCATCCTGAACTTGAGGTCGCAAATTGCGACCTCAAGTTCATAATCTCTTGCAGTGTAAGAGGAAACATAAAGTCTCGCGGGAATCGGTCCGAGTTACGTCTCACTTGCTCTTTCAACCTTTTGGTAGGAACGCCGTAGATTTTGGCGAGGTCATTATCCAACATTACACGTTGGCCGCGGATCAGATAAATCGCCTGCTCAATCCGCTCTATGGGCATGACACCACTGCTTCTTGACACTATCTTATCTCCTGCGGAAATATCTAATCCCTGGCGCGCTTTAAGATGGCAAATCGGCATCTTAAAACTTGCTCAGGTACTTCTTCTCCAACTCCCTTGCCCTGGCCAGGCCCTCGTCGGTCAGGACGACTGATTTGCTCGCGCTGGGCCTCTTCACACGGACGAGGTAGCCCTTGTCGGTCAGAGCGTCCAATGCTTCATAGGGAACTGTTTTCCACGCGCGGTGAATGCCTCCCAGTATAAGCTTTTTATCCTCCACCCAATGCGCCAGATAAAGGAGCAGCAGGGCGAGCTCCTCAATCCGCATCCGCAACTCCGACTCAGACAGTGTTATCTCTTCTGACATTAAGGTACCCCACCTTAATCCTCCCCCTCAAGGGGGGAGGAGAATGTACTGCATCCACACAGAATGGAAGAGAACCTATCAATAAAAAAGCCGGGAAATGAATCCCGGCATTCTTCTCTATCGGCATTATATACAAGATACATAGAGTATTATCCTCTGAAGTATCGCCGCTTGGATTCTACTCTATTTTTCTTTAGACATCAAAGCTATTTTCAATGCTATTGTAATGGGTCAGTCAGGCACTGACAATGATAGCTGGCTGTCATTGCGAGGATGCCGACCCCGGTTTTCACCGGGGGAGGCAGCCGTGGCAATCCCCCTCTGAAAGCCCTTTAAGTGAGATTGCTTCGTCCCGCCAAGCGGGACTCGCAATGACAGCAGCGTGCGTATCAGTGCTTCACTGAGGGATTACATGCTATTCCATCGGCTGGCGGATGACGGTTTTTATCTTATCGGGGGACGATTTTCTGGGGTCGCTCAGATAAATCTCGCGGTGTCTGCCGCGAAGTGAATATCCCTTCTCCTTGATGAAGGCATGGAGCTTCTCCACGGTGGGGCCTTCTGCCGAGTAGGGCCCGATGTGCATGATCTGTGCCGACATGCCCTCATGAGAGCTTTCAAATCTGATCTTCGAGAGGGCGGGCGGGTTCTTCTTCTTTTTGACCTGCTCGCATGCTTCATTGAAGAGGTCTCGCGTCACGTGCGCCGGCTGAGCGATCATCAGCGTCCACTTCCATGAGTCCCTGTTCCCCCCGGGGCCGAACGCGGCCATATCGTCAGCCCACCAGAGCCCCTCGAGAGGCATGACGACGTAGTCTTTTGAAGCGCCCTTTTTAATCATAAATTTCAGCGTATACGAGACCGCGTAGAGCGCCTGGATGGCATCCTGAAACTCCTTTGCTTTGTTGGGGTCACCCGCGCCGTCAATCATCAGAAAATTCATTTCCGGGACATCCACGATGACAGGTTCTCCGCGAGGCGGATTGTAGAGCTGCTTGAGTTCTTTCTTGAGATCAAGCTTTTTCATATACCCCCTCCGCAATAATCCAGATTTTAACTGCAAATAAATAGGTAAATCAATTTGTAACCACGGATAAGCACAGATTAACACAGATGGCGACTAATGGGAAACTCGAAACACTAAACTCTAAATCCTAAACAAACACAAAACACAAATTCTCAAAACTACAACAACTCTGGTCTGGAAGTTTGGATTTTGTATTTTGAATTTATTTAGAGTTTAGTGTTTAGGATTCAGGGTTTCTATGCTGTTTGCGACTGGCGCAACTGGAGCGGATTTGGTTATTGACTGCGCGATGGAGCCGGCTGCCTGTCCGGCGGTGCGGACAGCGGTTTCATCTCTGTTCCGGCTCGATCTTCCCTGGCGATGCCCATGGCGATGGCAGCGAGCAGCCGTGGCGCGAGCTGTTCGAGCCGACGGTGCACTACCTCGCCATCCGACTTTATCAAAACGTCCTCTCCCTCCATCCAGACAGCTGTCTCCTTTCGCCCGGACGGGCCGGGCGCACCGTTCGGCCTCCTGGGAGCCATTATGATGAGCGGATTTTCGTGGCCGCGCCGGGCCAATCTTTGCCTCACCCAGGCGATGCGGGCGAGGCGCGGATCGTCCGGGGGGGGCGCCTTGAGGATGGCAGAGCTCGCTTGAGGCGCCCGCGGACGCATTGTCGCCATACGGCGGTGACGGGAGCGAATCACGATGAATAGGGCAAGCGCGCACAGCACCACGGTGACAACCAGAGACGGTGAAAACCTGCGCGGGCGTACGTGAGCTCGGGCGCTGGCGGGAACCTGGCGCGCGAGGCTGCTCTCGGCATCGAGCACGATGCGGTATACATAGATGGCTTCGCGGATATTCTTGAGTTCGCGGGGCCCGATCGCAATCGCTTTGATGGCGAGCTTATTCTTTACCACGTCGTAGACGGTTTGAGAAATGCAGATCCCGCCCGGTTCCGCCTCTGACTGGAGACGCGCCGCGATGTTTACGCCATCCCCCATCGCGTCGGACTCGGAGATGAAGATATCGCCGAGGTGAATGCCCATCCTGTGCTCGAGGCGTTCCACGGGCGAGAGGGTTTCGTTCCGGGCGGAAATCTTTCTCTGTACCTCGAGGGCAAAGGACACGGCATCGATCGCCGAACCGAATGATATGAGCAGGCCGTCGCCGGTAGTTTTGACAACCTTGCCGTGGTGCGCCCCGGAGAGGGAGGTGAGAAGTCCGAGATCCTCTTTGACTCGGCGGAGAGTCTTTTCCTCGTCAGCTTCGGTTTTTGAGCTGAATCCCGCCACATCTGTAAAAACGATGGCGGCAAGTTGCCTCTGGCCGATGGTATCCGTCATATGTCGAAACCGGTTTCTGCATATTCTGCAGAATTACATTGGGCTGTGTCAAAGACTTTCTGTCCTTACACGTAAGGCCTCAGAAGGTGTGAAAAAATTGCCTCCCGCCCCTTTTTTGTAGGGGTCGGATTTATCCGACCCGTCAGCGGGCTTGATAAATCAAGCCCCTACACGATGGGTTACACATGCGCAAGCGACAAACCGGATTTTTTCACACCTTCTGAGGCATTACTCTGACATACTCACCCGCAGCGCGGGACGGTTGAGCAGATTCGGTTGAGAGTAAATAAATCGGGGAAAGTCCTGTCAGGGCACGGTTCCATACCCGCGCACTATCCGGATGGAGATTCGGCGCGTCATGATTTGAGCTGAGGCTATCATGGCGCTTACCGGAGCAGGCAAAGGTACCAGGCGATGAACTGGTTGCCGTAGAGGAAGGAAGCAACGGCCCCCAGGCAGATGAATGGGCCGAAGGGAAGGCGTGAGCCGAGCTCCGCCCTGCCGATGGCGATGAGCGACAGGCCGATGACCGATCCGATGAGCGCGGCGAGGAAGGTGGTGAGGAGGATGCGGGGCATCCCGAGGAGGGCTCCGATGGCGGCTATGAGCTTGACGTCACCGAAGCCCAGCGCCTCCTTTTGAAATACCTTCCCTCCGATGATGCGGATGAGCCAGAAGAGCGCGCCACCCGTGACGAGGCCTTCGAGAGATCGCACGAGGGCGAGCTCGTGGGATGTCGTCTCATGGAGCTGCGGATAGACGGCGCTCACCGCAATGCCGAATGCAATTCCCCCCAGACTGATCTCATCAGGGATTACCTGATGCTCAAGGTCCACAAAGAACACAATGATGAGGCTGCACACGAATACCAGAGCAGTGACCATCATCGGGAGCGCGTGGGCGAACATGAGTGAGAGTGTGAGAAAACAGACGGCGGTGAGCAGCTCAACGACGAGGTAGCGGGGTGATATACGGCTCCGGCAGGAGCGGCAGCGACCGCCGAGGACGAGGTAGCTGACGATGGGGACGTTGTCATACGGCTTGAGCGGGGTCTTGCAGCGGGGGCAGTGGGATGGCGGAGAAACGATTGACTCATCGCGGGGCAGCCTGTGGATGCAGACGTTCAGGAAGCTGCCGGCGATGGCGCCGAGGATGAAGATGAAGAAACCGCTCAGCAGGGCCATACAATTTGAATTTCTCTCCTGCACCTGATCTTCCCGATAGTTCCGGGAGAATGAGGGGTCCACCGCACAATTACTTTCAGGACAATCAGATCACTCAGGCTCATCAGGCGCTCAATCTTAGAACCGCGGCGACCTCGTCCTCTTTTTCTGCCCCTGGCGCCAGATGATCTTGTTGAGTGCGTTGAGATACGCCTTGGCGCTCGCCTCAATGATATCGGTACTCGTGCCGCGCCCGCTCTCGGTACAGGGGCCGCTCGACACCTTCACCGTGACCTCGCCAAGGGCATCGGTGCCTCCGGTGACGGCGCGCAGCGCGTAATCCACGAGTATGCCCTTGATCCCCGTAATGCGCCTGATCGTTTTCATTGCCGCGTCAACCGGCCCATCGCCGCACGCGGCGTCCTGGAGGAGTTTCTCGCCGCGCACGAGCCTGATGGTCGCCGTGGGGAGTGTTTTGTTGCCGCTCGATGTGCTGATGTAGTCGAGGCGGTACTCTTCCGGGATCGCCGATACCTCGTCCTCGATGATCGCCTCCAGATCATCATCGAAAATGACCTTCTTTTTGTCAGCGAGATCCTTGAACCTGCGGAACGCCTTCTCAAGCTCGTGAGGAGCGAGCTCGTGCCCGAGCTGCCTCAAACGCTCCCGGAACGCGTGGCTCCCTGAGTGCTTCCCCATGACCATCGAAGTCCCCTTCCAGCCAACGGATTCCGGCGTGATGATCTCGTACGTGGTCCGCTTTTTGAGCACGCCGTCCTGATGTATCCCCGCCTCATGGGCAAATGCGTTGTCACCCACGATCGCCTTGTTCGGCTGCACCGAAATCCCGGTGAGGCGGCTCACGAGGCGGCTCGTTTTCCATAGCTGGCGGGCATCTATACCGGTGTGGGTTCTGTAGAGATCCGGCCGGGTCTTTACTGTCATCACGATCTCTTCGAGTGAGGCGTTCCCGGCTCGTTCCCCTATCCCGTTGATGGTGCACTCCACCTGGCGCGCGCCGCTGAGTATGGCGCCCAGCGAGTTGGCCACGCCGAGGCCGAGATCGTTGTGGCAGTGGACGCTGATCACCGCCTTCGAGATAGCGGGGACGTTGTTTTTCAGAAAGCTGATGAGCCTGCTGAACTCCTCGGGGGTCGCGTAGCCGACCGTGTCGGGGATATTGACGGTGCCGGCGCCCGCTTCGATCACCGCGCCCACGACCTCAGCAAGGAAGTCCGGTTCCGTCCGTGAGGCATCCTCCGGCGAGAACTCAATGTCGTCCACGTACCTCCGCGCTCTCCGCACCGAGCTCACCGCGAGCTTGAGGATCTCGCTCTTCGCTTTTTTCAACTTGTAGCGCCGATGGATGCTCGAGGTCGCGAGGAAGACGTGGATGCGGGGCCGCGCCGCCTTCTCGAGGGCCTTCGCCGCCCGCTCGATGTCCTTGGGGAGCGCGCGTGCGAGACCTGCGATGACCGGGCCGCGCACGCCGGCAGCGATCTGCCGCACGGCGGCGAAATCACCCGGCGAGGCGATGGGAAAGCCCGCCTCAATGACATCCACCCTGAGCCGCGCGAGCTGCATGGCAACTTCCATCTTTTCACGCTCGTTCAGGCTCGCGCCCGGCGACTGCTCGCCGTCGCGGAGCGTGGTGTCGAAGATAATCAGTTTCTCGGACATAGGATCGTACCTCTATTGGGATTTGGGATTTGGGATTTGGGATTTTTCACCCTTTCTTTCCTATCCAGGACATCATCCCGCGCAGCCTGGCCCCGACCTTCTCTATCAAGTGCTCCTTCCCCCGCCTCACGAGAGCCTTGTACACCGGCCGCCCTGCCATGTTCTCCAGTATCCACTCGCGGGCGAACCGGCCGCTCCGTATCTCCTCCAGTATGCGCTTCATCTCGGCGCGGGTCTCAGCCGTGATGATCCTTGCGCCGCGCGTGACATCGCCGTACTCGGCGGTATCGCTGATGGAGTAGCGCATGTTCTGGATCCCGTTCTCGTATATGAGGTCCACAATGAGCTTCATCTCATGCAGGCACTCAAAGTACGCGATCTCCGGCTGGTATCCGGCCTCAACCAGCGTGTCAAAGCCCGCGCGGATGAGTTCGGTGAGCCCGCCGCAGAGGACGCACTGCTCGCCGAAGAGGTCGGTTTCCGTCTCCTCTGCGAATGTCGTCTCAATGACGCCTGCCCTCGTCCCGCCGATCCCGCGCGCGTGAGCGAGGGCATACTGCTTTGCCTTTCCCGTCGCGTCCTGATACAGGGCGAGCAGGCAGGGGACTCCCTTCCCCTCCGCAAAGACGCGCCGGACGAGGTGCCCGGGGCCCTTCGGGGCGACCATATAGACATCCACGTCCTTCGGGGGGACAATCCGACCGAAGTGGATATTGAAACCATGCGAGAAGGCGAGCGCCATCCCCTTCTTCAGCGAGGGCTTGACATCCTTCGCGTACACGGTCGCCTGGACCTCGTCGGGCAGAAGAAAGTGGATGATGTCCGCTTTCTTTGCGGCCGCGGCCGCGGGAACGGGTGTGAAGCCCTCCTTCATCGCCTGCCGGTGGTTATCCGTTCCCTCAAGTTCAGAAACAATCACCGAGACGCCGCTGTCGCGCAGATTCTGCGCCTGCGCGTGCCCCTGGCTGCCGTAGCCGAGGACCGCAATCGTCTTTCCTTTCAGGACGCGCATGTTCGCATCCTTGTCGTAGTAAATTTTTACCATGGTAGCCTCCCCTCTATTAAATCCCAAATCCCAAATCCAAAATCCCAAAGAGTGCTATTTCCGAGCGATGGCAATTCTGCCCGTGCGCACCAGCTCCCGGATGCCGAACGGTTTGAGCAGGCCGATCAGCGCGTCCACCTTGTCTTCCGTTCCGGTGAGCTCCACTGTCACGTAGGAGTGACCGACGTCAATGATCTTTCCCCGGAAGATGTCGACGATCTGCATCACCTCCGGGCGCGTCTGTGAGGTGGTGTGTATCTTGACGAGGATTAGTTCGCGCTCCATGAAATGCTCGCCCGCATAGTCCTGCACCTTGATCACGTCAATGAGCTTGTTGAGCTGCTTGGTGATCTGCTCGATGACGCGATCATCCCCGTGCGCGACGATCGTCATCCGCGAAACAGTCGGATCGATCGTCTCCGCGACGGAGAGGCTGTCGATATTATAGCCCCGCCCGCTGAACAGGCCGGCAATTCTTGCGAGGACACCGAATTTATTCTCTACGAGCACGCTGATGGTGTGTTTCATGGCATACCTAACTCTCTGACGATAATTGGGATTTGGGATTTGGGATTTGGGATTTCATACGTCATACCAGTTCCATTCCCTTGATTATCTCTTTCACCGAAGCACCGGCGGGCACCATGGGGAACACGTTTTCCTCCGGTGCGACCACGAACTCCATCACCACCGGCTTCTTCGTTTGAAATGCCTTCTTCAGGGCGGGCACGACCTCCTTCTGCTTTTCAACCCTCAGGCCCATGGCCCCATAGGCCTCGGCTACCCTCATGAAGTCAGGAACATAGGGAGGGCATTTCCCCGCCTTGCCATCGCAGATCTTTGGACAGTGGATATTGCGGGCGAGGCAGGTCGAGGAGTAGCGGCCCCTGTAGAAGAGCTGCTGCCACTGCCTCACCATGCCGAGATACTGGTTGTTGAGGATGAGCACCTTGACCGGCAGCTCGTAGTTCACCGCGGTCGTCAGCTCCTGTATGTTCATCTGGAAGCTCCCATCACCGGAGATGACCACGACGAGCTCCCGGGGGAAGCCGGCCTGTGCGCCGAGCCCCGCGGGGAAGCCGTAACCCATTGTCCCGAGGCCCCCCGATGAGATGAACGTCCGCGGTTTTGTTACCCTGCAATACTGCCCCGACCACATCTGGTGCTGGCCAACGTCGGTCGCGACAATCGCCTCTCCCTTCGTGAGCTCCCGCATCTTTTCTATCACAAATTGGGGCTTCAATTTCCCGCCCTTCATATCGTAGGTGAGCGGGTGCTTCTCCTTCCAGCCCTTGACCGTCTCCAGCCACTCGGCGGAATCGCACTTCCGGATGAGCTTGTTGAGCTCCTTCAGCACGCTCTTCACGTCCCCGATGATGGGGATGTCCACCGTGACGTTCTTGTGGATGGAGGCGGGGTCTATGTCAATGTGGATGATGCGCGCATGCGGCGCGAAGGCGGAGAGCTTGCCGGTCACGCGATCGTCAAAGCGGGTGCCCACGGCGATGATGAGGTCGGCCTCCGCCATGGCGTAGTTTGCGTAGACCGTGCCGTGCATCCCGAGCATCCCGAGCGAGAACTCGTGCGTTTCGGGGAACGCCCCCAGTCCCAGGAGGGTGGTCGTCACCGGTATCTCTGCCTTGACGGCGAGCTCCTTGAGTTCTTTCGCCGCGTCTGAACTGATCACGCCGCCGCCGGCGTAGATGATCGGCTTCTTTGCCTTTGCGATTTCCTCGGCGGCCCGCTTGATCTGCTGGGGGTGCCCCTTGTAGGTCGGCTTGTATCCCCTGATCTCAACGCTCTCCGGATAGGTCTGCGCCGTCTCGGCCTTCTGGATATCCTTGGGCAAATCGATCAGGACCGGCCCCGGCCGGCCCGTGGAGGCGATCAGGAACGCCTCCTTCATGATCCGGGGGAGGTCGTCCACCCTGCTGACGAGATAGTTGTGCTTGGTGATGGGCCGGGTGATGCCGACGATGTCGGCCTCCTGAAACGCGTCGTTGCCGATCATCTGCGTCGAGACCTGGCCTGTGAGGGCGACGAGAGGGACTGAATCCATGTATGCGGTGGCGATTCCCGTCACCAGATTGGTGGCGCCGGGGCCGGAGGTGGCGATGCAGACGCCGACCTTCCCCGTGGCGCGTGCGTAGCCGTCGGCCGCGTGGGCCGCCGCCTGCTCGTGGCGGGTGAGGATAAAATTGATAGGCGCCTCATAGAGCGCGTCGAAGACGTCCATGATGGCCCCGCCGGGGTAGCCGAACATCACCTGGACATTCTCCTTGAGCAACGCCTCAACGACGATCTCGCACCCTTTCATATCTACACTCCTGATCAAGTCAAAACGTAAAAGTCAAAAGGCAAAACCACAAGACAAAACTCAAAACTGCTTTTGGTAATGCCTCAGTTACAGGTGGTATAGATTTGTAGGGGTTCGATTTATCGAACCCGGGCGCGATAAATCGCGCCCCTACATCACGATAATGCTACATCTCCCCACCATAACTGACCCATTACTGCTTTTGCCTTTTTCCTTTTGACTTTTGCCTTACTTACATATTGCTCCCGTGGAAGCGGAGGTAACCGAGTGGGCGTAGCGCACGAGATAGCCGCTTTTGACCTTCGGCTCAGGCGGCTTCCAGGCCTTCAGGCGAGCGGCGAGCTCGCGCTCGCTCAGGGCAACGGTGAGTGTGCGCTTCGGCATATCGATCTCTATCTCATCTCCATCCCTGACGGCTGCGATCGGGCCTCCCTCCATCGCCTCGGGCGAGATATGGCCGATGCAGGGCCCCTTTGTCCCGCCGGAGAAACGGCCGTCGGTGATGAGGGCGACATGGTCGGCGAGCCCGATCCCCACGATCGCCGCGGTGAGCGAGAGCATCTCTCTCATCCCCGGCCCTCCCTTGGGTCCCTCGTAGCGGACGACGATTACCGTGCCGCGGGGGATGCGTTTTTCCATCACGGCCTTCATGGCCGCCTCCTCGCAGTCGAATATCGCGGCCCGCCCCTTGAACAGCCTCAGCTCCGGTTTGACCGCGCTCTGCTTGACGACGGCTCCCTGAGGGGCCAGATTCCCCTTCAGTATGGCGATGCCTCCCTCAGGGCTGTATGCCTCCTTCAGCGACTTGATCACCGCGTGATCATACACCACACCCTCTTCGGCAATCTGGAGGATGCTCCTCCCGCTCGCGGTGGCCGCATCCTCAAGCTTCTCTTTGAGCACCGAGAGGATCGCGGGAATGCCACCCGCGCGATGGAGATCCTCCATGCACCACTCACCCCCCGGCTGGAGGCTCGCGATGTGCGGGGTGTCTCGTGACACATGGTCGAATATTTCCAGGGGGAGCTCGATCCCGGCTTCGTGCGCGATTGCCGGTATGTGGAGGACGCTGTTCGTCGAACCGCCGAGCGCCATATCGACGCGGACGGCATTGGAGAACGCAGCGCGTGTTGCGATCGCCCGCGCGGTGATCTCCTGCCGCACCAGCTCCACGATCCTGCTCCCGCTCGCCTGAGCGATGCGGAGCTTCTCCGATTCAACCGCGGGCGCCGTCGCGCACCCCGGCAGTGAAAGTCCCATCGCCTCCGTCACGCACGCCATGGTGTTCGCGGTGTAGAGTCCCTGGCAGGAACCGGGGCCCGGACAGGCCCTGATCTCAAGTTCGCGGAATTCCTGCTCATCGATCTCTCCCGCTTTGAAACGACCGATCGCTTCGAAGGTGTCCTTGACGAGGGAGAGCTTCCTCCCCCTGTAGTGACCCACGAGCATCGGTCCGGCGGTGACGACGATGCCGGGGAGGTCGAGGCGCATGAGGCCCATGAGCATCCCCGGCGTGATCTTATCGCAGTTCGTGAGGAGGACGAGGCCGTCGAGACAATGCGCCCGGGCAACCGTCTCAATAGAGTCAGCGATGAGCTCGCGCAGCGGCAGCGAATATCTCATCCCCTCGTGCCCCATCGCGATCCCATCGCAGACACCCGGGATGCCGAAGAAGAATGCGACACCCCCCGCGGCAAAGACGCCCCGCTCGATGAATCTCTCCAGCGCGCGCATGTGCACGTGGCCCGGGATGAGATCGTTCCAGGCCGTGGCCACGCCGATAAACGGTTTTGACAGATCTTCGCGCCCGAGCCCGGTCGCGAACAGGAGGGCGCGGTGGGGCATTCGCTCAATCCCTTTGGTGATCGCCTCATGTCTCATCGGCATGACAATCTCCCCGTGAGAGAATGCCCCATGATATCCTATCGCGGGCATTTTTTCATCTAATTTTGCGCAACAATGCCGGATACTACTGTTTGCCGAGGGCCTCGAGCGCGAGCCGGGCGGCTTCCTGCTCAGCCTCTTTCTTGCTCCGCCCGGAACCCCTGCCGAGCGGCACCCCCTTGATCCTGACCTCTATTTCGAAAAGCTTTTCGTGCTGCGGCCCATGGCTGCCGAGCAGAATGTAATCGGGGACGGCGCCTTTGCGCTCCTGGCTATAGTGCTGGAGCAGGTTTTTGTAGTTCAGGCTGTGCCTCGTCGCCTCTATCCCCTTCAAATCCTCTTCAAATAAGGCCTCCGTGGTGCGTTGTGTCTCCTCAATTCCCGCGTCAAGATAAAGCGCGGCCAACAGGGCTTCGAGGGCGTTCGAGAGATTCGATGGCCGCTCAGCCCCGCCGCTCGATGCCTCACCCTTCCCGAGATAGAGGCACTGACCGAGCTCGATTCTTTGAGCGATCCCGGCGAGTGTTCCCTCGCTCACCAGGACCGATTTCATGAGCGTGAGCTCGCCCTCGGAACATTTCGGGTAGCGCTCAAAGAGGTACCGGGTCACGATCAGCCCCAGGATAGAGTCGCCGAGGAACTCCATCCTTTCGTTGCTGGGCTCTCGGGCATCAGGGTTCTCGTTCACGTAGGAGGAATGGGAGAGCGCCTCAATCAGGAGCGCCCTGTTCCTGAACCGGTAGCCCAGCCGCTCCTGGAGGCGATCGAGCTGTTGATCATCGGGCATAACGACCTCGTCGGGATCGCTATTATATAGGAAACAGATGATCACTGCACGAACATAGTAGGGGTCTTTGTAAGGCCTCAGTTATGGGAGGTGCGTATAAAAACAATCCACGGATTTCACTGATTTTCACGGATGTAAAAACAGCCTAAAGTTTAAAGCTGAAAGCCAAAGGAGGCATTTACACTTTAAACTTTATACATTCAACTTTCTGCTGTGGTTACAATCCGTGTCAATCCGTGGATGAAAGAACACTATCCTCATGGATCCGCTGCCCCCACGTAAGTGAGGCATTACGGGTCTGTCGGCGAAGTTACCCCAGCTGTTCCAGAATGATGCGCGCCGCCGTTGCCGCGCCATCGGTGGGTATCTCGGGCCAGCGGAATGCCTGCTCCTCCCCGAGGAAGGCATCGAGATGCTTCCGCCATGATCCCGCATGGAAATCGTCTCTGGGGAGGTGGTACCAACGACAGTACTTTTTCACCGCAGCCTCCATGATGGGGAATTCGCGGAAGTGATCGCGCGAAGTGTACATCAGAGGGGTCCGGTTCGCGATACATTCCGCGACGGTGCAGTACCCCGGTTTGCTGATCACGCAATCGCTCGCCCTGACTATGTCCGGATGGGGAATCCCGGCCCTGTCCTCGGGGAGTATCAGCTGCTTCATCCGGCCGCTGATGTTGAAAAATGAGATGAAGATGTAGTCGCCGAACCCCAGGGCGGAATCCTCGACGGTTCCCGCGTTGTCATGACCGCCCATCGATATGAACACCACCTTCTTCGTCTCGCCCGCCCGTATCCCGAGGCGTCCCCGTACCTCGTCGCGCGGGAGGGTTGCCGAGCGGCTGATGAGGGGAATGTCCCGTACAGTACGGAATGCGCTCATGTCACCGTGGAAGGGAAGGCGCACGAGGAGATCGGCGCGCGCGTATGCCTCCCTCACGAGACCGACGAGATATTTGTATCGGTCATATTCGTTGACATACTCTTCGTAGATCCAGTCCCATGAAAAATTTCCTATGGCGATGCTCTTCACACCAGCGGCTGCGGCCACGAGGAATGCGAGCGGAGGGATGTCGCCCACAATGAGGTCGATCTTCTCCCTGCGGACAAAATCGACCTCGCGCCGCACGAGGGGATCTATGCCACCGTAAAAGTCGGCGTTCTCCTCGAGGGTGCGCGCCACGTCGAGGTGGAGGCTGTCTTTCTGTATGGCGCCGATGTCGCACCGCACGGCCCGGTGCCGGAGGGGCACGGCGGGGGGCTCCTCGAAGACCCACGGGGGCATCGTCCCCATGACAAAAAGTTGAACTGATGGATTGTCTCTGTGGAGCCACGAGCATAGCTCCTTCATCCTCATCGCGTGGCCCAGCCCATGGCAGCTTATGTAAAATGCAATCCGTGGCATGCTAGAACAGCCTCGCCCTGATCTTTAGTTGCTGGATGAATTCCCTGAGGGTGTTGGCATCCAGCGTGGAGAGCTTTTCGAGAAGTTCATCGGCGTTCTTTATGATGCGGCGTGTAGCGGCGGGGTCATGGGAGAGCGCCTTGAGGAAGCGTCCTGCCTCAGCGGGCTCGATCTGTTCCGACAGGATGCCGAGCCATGAGACCATCTGGTCTATCTGGACCGGCGCCACCGTATTGACGATCGTGTCGCCATTTTTGAGAAGGGGTGCGGTGCGGCCGGCGGGAATGAGCTCAAGGTAAGGCTCCCCGAGGAGACTTTTTGAGCGTATGGTCGCCTTGAGATCTCTCCTCAATCCGGCGGAAGAGGTGACGCGCGCGGTGATGAGCGCGTTGCCCGAATCCAGTCTGAGGTCTTTGATGTAGCCCACCCCCACTCCAGACACGGCCACCGGCGCGTCTTTCACGAGACCGCAGGCGTGGGAGAATGCAAAGTTGACATCTATCCCGTCACGGACCCGTATCCTCGAAATCTTGAGCGAGATGTAGCCGAGGATGAGCGCGGCGGCTATGACGAAAAGCCCCACGGTGATCTCGTACCTGAATCGCTTTTCCATGCTTGCCTCCTTTTACGCAATGCGGAACTTCCGATACCACACCACTGAAGATACAGAAATCACTGAGGTATGATGAGCAGCACACCGAAAATGATTATTCTTTTCTTCAGTGTATTCAGTGTGCTCAGTGGTTTCCACTATGCGCGTGTATAACCGGTGTCGCGCGAGAAGAATTTCACGAGGAGCGGCTCGCGCGACCGGTAGATTTCCTCCTTCTCCCCGTATGCGATCAGCCGCGTGTCGTAGAGGACACCGACGCGGTCTGCGATCTTAAATGTTCCCGGGATGTCATGGCTTATGACCACAAAGGTGCAGCCGAGTTTCCGCTGCATATTGAGGACGAGCTCATCTATTGCGTTCGCCATGAGCGGGTCCAGGCCGGAGGTCGGCTCATCAAAGAGGACAATCTCGGGGTCCAGCGCGATGGCCCTCGCCAGGCCCACCCGCTTGCGCATGCCGCCGCTCAGTTCTGAGGGCCATTTCCCCTCGCATCCCGGCATGCCGACCAGCGAGAGCTTTTGGGCGACGGCGCGCGCGATCTCCCCCTCCGTCATGCTCGTGTGCTGCCTCATGGGGAACGCGACATTCTCCCCCGCCGTCATGGAATCGAGGAGGGCCCCGTCCTGGAAGAGCATCCCCATCTTTCGCCTGAGGCGGTAGAGGCTCCGCTCATCCATGCCGGTGATGTCCTCGCCGCCAACGCGCACCGAGCCGGAGTCCGGCTTTTCCAGCCCCACCAGCATCTTCATGAGCACGCTCTTGCCCACGCCGCTCGGGCCGATGAAGACGGTGATCCTTGAGTCCGGGATCGTGCACGAGATATCCTCCAGTACCCTCAAATCGCCAAACGATTTATACACCTTGATGTATTCGATCATAGTGCGTATTTCGTATCTCGTATCTCGTATTTTGTATCTCGTCCTTAGAGTTTTTTAATTAGGTTCCTTAACATTCGCGATTCGTGATCCAGCTTTTCGAGCAGGCTTTGGCTTGAGGACTTATCGAGGTAACCCAATTCGTAAGCTATCTCAATTTGTGTTTCCAGTTCAGCACAAGATCCGAGGGCTACGAAAAGCAGCTGGCGGTATTCTTTGTTGTGATATCTACTGAAACCTTCTGCTATGTTTGATGGAATGGAGACTGCCGCGCGCCGCATCTGGTTGGTGAGGCAATATATCTCCTCAATCGGGAACGTTTTTGTTGTTTTATAGATTTCTAACACAATCGCCTTCCCCAACCGCCACACCTCAAGATCCCTAAAACTGATTATTTTGTCTTTCATTCTTCATGTCCCTTGTGCATGTGCTTGCGAGATGCAAACCACGAGATACGAAATACGAGATACGATATACGAAATACGCGATACGAGATACGAAATACGAGTATCTATCCGTACATGAGCTCGCTCAGAAGATAATTCACGATAATGCATACGACGCACACGCTCACCACCGCCCTGTTGGTCGCCCTCCCCACTCCCTCGGGGCCCGGTTGAGAATGGTATCCCTGATAGCAGCTGAGCAGGCAGATCAGGAGTGCGAACGCCACCCCCTTGACCATGCCGAAGAGGATGTCGCTCATACCCGTGCAGCTTATCACGTTTTCCATGAAGGTACCCGAGCTGACGCCGAGCTGGTACACCGAGACGCAATACGCGGCGGCGACGGTGAAGAAATCGGCGAACACCACGAGGAGCGGAAGGGCGATCAGCGCGGCGATCGCGCGCGGGGCGATGAGGTACCGGTAGGGATTGACCGCCATAACCTCGAGCGCGTCTATCTGCCCCTTGACGCGCATGGTGGCGATCGAGGCGGCCATGGCGGTACCGGCCTTGGCCGCGACCATCGATCCCGCGACGATGGGGCCCATTTCGCGTACACAGGCGAGCGCGACAAAGATCCCCACGAGATTCTGACCGCCAAACTCCCTGAAGACGTAGTATCCCTGTAGGGCGATAGTGCTGCCGATGAACACGGCGATTGCGCACACGATGAAAAGGGATTGAACCCCGATGCGATACGCTTCTTCGAGCACGTTGGCAACGATGGGCGGCGCCCCGAAAACCCAGCGCGCTACCCGCCCGCTGAAGATCCCCCACCGGCCAACCTGCGCGAGCGCCGCAGCGAGTGGGTTGTGCCGATTGTCCGTGTTCATGTGCCGCCTCAATCACTTAGCCAATGCGAGAAGCGCCCCCGCTCTGTAGGGGCACGATTCCCGTCTGAAACCGGGCAGGTATCGTGCCCGCTCGTATCATTTGGCTAACGCAAGGAGCGCTGACGTCAGAAAGTAGTTCACGCCCAGAAAGGTGATAATGGAACGGACGACGGCGTTGTTCGCCGCCCTGCCGACACCCTCCGCCCCACCCTTCACGTGATAACCGTAGTAGCAGCTTATCAGCCCTATGATGAATCCGAAGATGAGGGTCTTGATGATCCCTCCCCAGATGTCCACGATGTCCACGAAGCTGTAGAGGTTCGCCATAAAGGCTCCCCGGTTGACCCCCTTGAGCACCACTGCCGAGACAAAGCCGCTGATGATGCCGCTGAAGCACGCGATCGCATTCACAATGGGGCACATCAGGGTGATCGCGATCAGGCGTGGGGCGACGAGGTATTGAAAGGGGTTGACCGCCATCACCGAGAGGGCGTCCACCTCCTCCTTGACGCGCATGGTTCCGAGCTCGGCCGCCGCCGTGCTGCCTGCCTGCGCCGCCATCATGATGCCGGAAAGGCCGGGAGAGAGTTCACGCAGGAGCGACGCCACGAGGATGCTGCTCAGCATTCTCTCCACGCCGAAGAGATTGACGATGTGCAGTCCCTGGAGCGTGATGATCATCCCGAACGGCGCGACCACGCCGATCACGGGCAGGAGGCAGCGCCCTCCCACGCGGGCCATCTGCCTGAACGTCTCCCTGAAAAAGAAGGGGGGGCGGAGAGCCCATGAGAGGCTCCTGATCCCGAAGAGCGCTATGGCGCCGATCTCAATGATGAATCGCATGAACGGTTATGCATCCCTCTGAGTTCGCCTATACATACCATATTCCGCCCGAATCCGCAACGGCGGCAGAGGCTCATTTATTGTAACTACTCAGGTAGTCAGAAGCCAGGAGCCAGAATCAAGGATGGATCGCGAATAAGCTTCCAGTAGCGTGCTGACCTCTTCGAGTAACTGCATTAACTCCATGTTTAGGAATTTTAATAAATTTTGAGGTCGGCACCTGATTGACCTGATTTATACCCGCACCCTAAAGGGTGCGCTACAGAAAATCAGGTTAATCAGAGAAATCAGGTGCTAAAAAAGTTGTTTTAGCTAACTCGGAAACATCGCCGTAGCCCACGTCCTCAAATGTCGCCGCTGGCGTCCTCATTCTAACTCCTGGCTCCTGACTCCTGAATTCTGGCTCCTGAGCAGTTACCATTTATTTAAACCACAGGTTTACCGTGACATCATCTCTTTGGAATTCGCGCCTTACATTTTCGGGCGTAGTGTGCGTCTGTAGGCATAAAAAAACCTCCCGGACTCGAGAGCCCGGGAGGTTCGACTATTCCGTGATTGAAACCACACGAAGGGAGCCGGTGTTAAAAGGGAATATTGTAGCTCACCATCGTCCGGTTCTTGTCCATTTCCAGCGCAAAGCCCTGGTTCATCTTCTTTGCGGAGTTCCAGGCGTCCCAGCCGCTCCACGCATGGTTGGCGATCATGCCGCCCATACCGGCGAATGCCACTCCCGTGGGACCACGGGCAAGGAAGAATACGAGAACAAATATGGAGCCGCTCTCGATCGCCGCCATCGCTGCGGTTTTCCACGTGAGGAGCTCGCCATTGTACCATTGACCGGTGCAGGGCACTAAGGCCGACATGGCCCCGGCGAGCGTGGGATTCTTCTCTTTGGGCCCTCCCGCCATGGTCCACCCTGTTCCTCCGGAACTGCCTCCTGATGTCACAGGAGCCCCGCTTGTCACTGCGGCGGGTTCGCTCGCCGGCACGGGACCTTCACCCGCGAGGATCGGCGCGACACTCCAGACTGAGCTAAACGTTACGGCAAGAACTAGCGCCACTAGCCTCTTCAACACCCACCTCCTTTCTGCATTATCTCTGTGCAGAGTCTATGAACTTTTGCACCTCCACGTACGAGCACGCTACTATACTGCCGTTTCTCTGTCAATAGATAATCTAAAAAAATAATCTAAAAAAATTTATCGAGCCTCGCGAACCGTGATGGTCACCTCCGAAGAGTAGATCGCCATGGAACGCCAGTTGGCCAGTGTGATCCGATCTCCGGCATGGAAGATCGCCGCGGCGAACCAGTAGTTCCCTCGGGCGAGGGAGTCCGTGATTGTCTGCGTGAGGATCGGCGTCTTGAGCGAGGGGATCACCGATGCGGTCGCCGCAGGCTTTATGCCGGGCTTCATGTCGAAGCCGCCACGTGTGCGGGGTATGAATGAGAACCAGGCTCCTGCGGTGTCGTGACGAGCACGTACGCTACCAGCGTGCCCATGCCCGAGATGGGTTCATTGACCGTGAGCTCCATGACAAGAGAATCGCCTGTGTTCACCACGGACTTGTTCGGCGCCAGATTCACCACAGGCGTGGCGGTCGGCGTGCCCGTTGGCACCTGTGTCGGAGGCACCTCTGTGGCTGTCGGCGTCCGGGTGGGAGTTGGCGTTCGTGTCGGCGTGAGAGTGGGAGTGCGGGTCGGAGTGCGGGTCGGTGTCGGCGTGGGCGTGGGCGTCATTGTCGGCGTCATTGTCGGCGTGGCCGTCGGTTGCTGCCGGAATGCGTAGAGGTTTTTATCCTTGGAGCCCACGTAGACCTTTCTGTCTGACCCTATACATGGGGAGGACTGAATCTCCCCCCACGTGAGATAACTCCATGCGAGGGCTCCTGAGGATGTGAGCGCGTAGAATGCATGATCAAAAGAACCGATGTAAACACCGCCGTCAGAACCGACGGCAGCCGAAGACTGGATATCACCTGCGGCGCTGTAACTCCATCTGAGGCCGCCGATTGATGTGAGGCAATAAATGACATTGTCATTGCTGCCCGCGAAGATTTTTCCGGCGCTGTCTATTGCGGGGCTGACATATTCCACTGCTCCAGATGCGCTTCCGGTCATGTAACTCCATATGAGCGCACCATTCGAAGTAAGTGCGCAAAATCTCCCGTGATCTTGTCCGGAGGGGAAATCAGGCGTGCCCAGGTAGACCCTCCCATCTGAGCCTATCGAGGGAGAAGTGTTCATCAAGTATCCAGCCAAATAGCTCCAAGCAAGAGAGCCTGTGGAATTTATCACATAGAAATACTTGTCTCGCGATGCGACAGAGATGCGCCCGACAGAGTCAACGGCAGGAGATGAAAGAACTAAATCACTCGTTGCGTAACTCCAGGCGAGGGAACCGTTGGTATTCAGCGAATAGATATTCTTGTCGTACGTAGCTATATATATCCGGCCGTTGGCGCCGATGGCCGGCGAGGAATAAATGTATTGTCCTGCAGGACTGTAGCCGCAGACGTTATAGCTCCATTGGACGGCGCCGCTTAGTCTGTCGAGCGCATACAAATTGTTATCGTTTGAGCCCACGAAAACATATTGCGTGGAAGCTGCGGCGGGAGAGGACACCACAGCGTCCCCTGTCGTGTAGCTCCATAAAAGCGACCCGCTCGATTCAAGGCAGTAGATATGGCGGTCATTGGAACCGATGTAGACCAAGCCCATAGTCCCGATGGTGGGAGAGGATATCAGTTGACCGCCGGTGGTGTAGCTCCAGAACAGGTCGCCCTGGGAGGGGCCTGAGTATGACCAGCTCAAGCCGGTGTGCCGCGCATCGCAGTGGAACATCGGCCAGGGGAAGTTGCCGAGCTGGGCATAACTTACCCGTGATAGGAGAAATAATACGACAAGCAGCCGGTATCGCTTACAATTCATGGATGGGTTCATTCATTCTGGTTTGAGCAGTCAGAACTGCTTGAATCGGTCACAGTGCTGGAAATATTATCTGCGTTAATCTGCGTGCATCCTGTTCCACACAATGAACTATCCGTGTTTATCCGCGTCAATCCGCGGCTAATGCAAATTAAACCCGTTCGACACTTCTACCGGCGGCTGGGCGGGGAACTGCTTGTTATCGAGTCGGATGAACGCCGCAGCGAACACCCACCTGCCCGGCGCGCCCTCCGGAACCTTGAAGGATAACTGCCCGCTTGATCCGAGACCCGGCACCGGGAATCTGACGCCACTGAACGTCGGCTTGAGAGTTCTGGGGTTATAGAGGACGGGGCGCATCTTGGAGTCAAAGATGAAGAGCGCGCCGCTCTTCACGATCTCCTGTACCGTCACGGCCGTGTCCTCCTTAAGCGGCTCCATTGCCGCAGCGAGGTAGACGGCGCATGGGACATTCCTGTAGTTGTACATGTCCTCATGCGTCGCCCAATTCAGAGCCACGTTCTGCCCCGGGTAAAAGTCGTATCCGAGACAGCCATTTAGTTGAACGCGCAGGTCAACGTAGTTCGGTATGTGAGTGGGAGTCGGGGTAGGCGTCGGATCCTGGAAACAGTAGAAGCTATTGTCCCAGGCACCCACGTAAACCTTCCCGTCAGCACCTATCGCTGGCGAAGATTCAACCTGCGCCCCAGCCCGGTAACTCCATGTGAGGCCACCGACCTGATTGATCGCGTAGAAGGTGTTGTCACCTGATCCCACATAAACGAGCCAATCCGAGTAGGCGAGCCTATCAGATGTACACACAATACCGGGCGTTGGTGTGGGTATAGGGAGGGCTATAGCTGGCGAAGAAAACACATCTTCACCCGTCATGTAACTCCATTCGAGCTTGCCCGATGAGGTGAGGGCATAGATGTTGTTGTCTCCGGATCCCACATAGACACTTCCGTCAATCCCCAAGGCAGGAGATGATCTGATATCCCCCCCGGCTTGATAGCTCCAAGAGAGTGTGCCGGGGCGATTGAAGGATAAAATATTTCCGATGGGATCCCAGGGGTCAACCCCCGACCCGACGTGTATTCTCCCATCGGAGCGTATAGCGGGGGATGACTGGTAGATGGCCGCCCCAAGGTTGTAACTCCACACAAATGTCCCCGTTGAGGCGAGCGCATATATATTGTTATCAGCCGATCCCACATAGACCTGCCCATCGCTGTCTATTCCCGGAGAAGAGTGCACCCGCTCACCTGTTCTGTAACTCCACCCAAGAGACCCGGAAGAATTAAGGCCGTATACCAAATAACTATTTCCGCCTCCCATATAGACACGCCCCTCGGGGCTTATCGCTGGAGAAGATTCGATTGGGTGACCCCCTCGGTTTTGGTAACTCCAGGATAGTGCGCCCACCGATGTGAGGGCGAACATGAGACCATCATCTGATCCGAAGTAGTTCCTCCCCGCTGAGTCTATGGCGGGAGATGAGGTTATAGCGCTCGCGCCATTATACGACCAGCGGGTGCCGCCGGTAGAATCAAACGAGTAGAAGTTACCATCTGTCCCCCCGAGGTAAAGATTCCCTCCGGGGCCGATGGCGGGAGAAGATACGAACGGCCAGCCGGTGACCTGGCTCCACGCGAGAGTGCCTGTCAGGCAGCCTGCGCTATTCCCCAGACCGGTATGCTGCGCGTCGTGGCGGAACATCGGCCACGCGCTGTCGGCGGGCTGGGCGTGCAGTGTCGCGCACAGAAGAAATAGCGAGAAAATCACTGAGAGAACGATGATCCTACTCATGACAGTGCCTCCTTTAAACAGAGCCCGTGATAAGGGTGTGATAAAAAGTAATAAACGGGTGCATAACTGCTGGTCTGCGAATAGGATAGCACATCGCTGAATGGCCAAGAAGCAAAAACAGATGAAGAGTTTCCGCGCTGATGCAGACAAAAGGTAGCGTTGAATGATTATGTAGCCGACAGTTCAGTGTCGGCTACTACCATCAGGAGGGAAGGTCACCCCTTTGCAGGGCCGAGACTGAAGTCTCGGCTACGGAGTGGGGCTTATGTGAGGAGGAGGGGTGGGGTTTTTTCGTGAATCTCCTCCTTGCACAACTTCAGCCTGAGCCGTTGCACGTCCATCGGTTCCGGATACTCGAAAATCTTCCCCTCATAATTCCTCAGGACGGCTCTCCCCTCGACCAGCGAGATAAAGTAGCTCGGGCTCAACGGTATCTTGCCGCCGCCGCCCGGAGCGTCCACCACGAAGGTCGGGACGGCGTAACCGGTGGTGTGCCCGCGGAGCTTCTCGATGATGTTGATTCCCGTGGAGATCGGTGTGCGGAAATGCTCGGTCCCGACCGCGAGATCGCACTGGTAGAGATAGTATGGCCTCACGCGGATTTTCAGCAGTTCCTGGAGCAACTTCTTGATCGTCACCGGATTGTCGTTGATGTTCCTGAGGAGCACCGTCTGGCTCCCCAGGGGGATGCCGGCGTCGGCGAGCATCTCGCACGCCCTCGAGGTTTCCGGGTTGATCTCCCTGGGATGCGAGAAATGGATGCTCACATATATCGGGTGGTACTTTTTGAGCATCGCCACCAGCTCCGGTGTTACCCGCTGCGGGAGGAACACAGGAACCCGCGTCCCTATTCGCAGGATTTCGACGTGCCTGATCGCCCTGAGCGACTTCAAAACTGTTTCAATCTTCTCGTCGCACAGTGACAGCGGATCGCCTCCGGAGATGAGCACATCCCGTATCTTCTTGTTGCCGCTGATATAGTCGCACGCCCTCGCGAGCTGCTCCCGGTCAATGCTCTGCGTCTTTCTCCCGACGATGCGCTTGCGCGTGCAGTAGCGGCAGTAGCTCACACACGCCTCGGTGGCGATCAGGAGAACGCGGTCGGGGTATCGGTGCACCACGCCGGGGACAGGCGAATCTTTCTCCTCGCCGCAGGGGTCTTCCAGCTCGCGCGAGCAGAAGAAATGCTCCTCGATGCGCGGGATGACCTGTTTTCTCAGGGGGCACTCGGGGTTATCGGAATCGATCTGGGAGAGAAAGTATGGCGTGATCGCCATGGGGAGCCTGTCTTCCTCACGCCGGATGCCACCCTCTTCCTCCGCGGTGAGCCTCACTGCGCGGGAGAGCTCCGCGAGCGTGGTGACCCGGTTCTTTACCTGCCATTTCCAGTTGTCCCAATCGGTTTCCGGGACATCCTTCCAGATGGTGGTCCTCAATCGCGACTGCAATGTTCCCTCCTCCCTTGAGCTCGCCCTACCTGCGAGCGTTATTGTATATTTAGTTCGTTCCCGCGCCGCGCTGCAACCGCTTACAGTAGATCAAAAGGTCATCTCCCGACGCGTAAAAGTCCCTGATGCGCGACTCCTCCAGGAACCCCTCTCTGGTATAAAACGAACGCGCCTGTGCGTAGGCGGACAGTGATGAGGTCTCCGCCACGAGGAGCTTTGCGCCCTTCGCGTTCAATATATTCTCGAGATAATGGAGCATACGCCTCCCCATGCCTCCCCTGCGGTGCGAAGGATCAATTGCGATCCAGTAGAGATCATAGGTGGCCTGGGTGAGGGGGGTCTTGCCGTAGCAGACAAATCCGATGATGCCTCTCTCAGGTGATTCAGCACAGAACACGGCATAGTCCTCATCGCTGTTCCCGTGCTCGAGCGAGCCGTCAACGAGCTCCAGCGCGCAGGCAATTTCGACGAGCGTAAATTCCGAAGCGCGGCTCAACAATCTCTCGATACCCGCGCGGTCGCCGCGCCTGATCGGACGGATAGACACCGTGCTCATGACAGGTTATGCCTCTCCCATGCCGTAACGCGCGCGCGCGATGCGCACGACCTCCCTGATGAGATCCCCGTAGCTCATCCCCGCCGCCCGCGCCGCTTTCGGGAAGCAGGAGTTTTCATCAGGATCGGGGAGGATGCCGGGCAGGGGGTTCAGTTCCAGGACGTGCGGTTTCATGGATTCATCCAGGCGCACGTCAATGCGGCACCAGTCGCGGCACCCGAGGGCGACATACGCCCTCTTGCAGAGGTCCACAATCTCAGTTTCCCGCCCGCGCTCGAGTTCAGCCGGACAGGTGAATATCCTCAGCGGGGCCCCGGGCGTATCCCAGATCCACTTGGCCTCATAGGAGTAGATGCGGCTGGCGCCTCCGGGCAGCGTCCGGAAATCGATTTCAACCAGCGGGAGCACCCTCAGGCCATCTCCGTTCCCGAGCAGCGCGGCGGTGAATTCCCTGCCGCTGAGAAAGGACTCCAGAATCGCGGGCTGCCGATACTCCGAGAAGATTCTCCCCACCCTGGAGGGGATGTCGCTCCGGTCGAACACGAGTGAGTCATCCCTGATCCCCATGCTCGACCCCTCCCACAGCGGCTTCACGATCACGGGAAACTTCAATCCGTTGAGCGGCTGTCCGGGATGCGTGAGCACCTGAAACGCCGGCGTGGGAATGTGGTGGAACGACATGAGCTCCTTTGCCCTGGCCTTGTTGAGGCACGCGGCGAGTGTGAACGCGTCGGAGCCGGTGTACGGTATCTTCAGCAGCTCACAGATGATCGGGACCTGCGATTCTCTGCTCGGCGAATTGATTCCCTCTGCGATGTTGAAGACCATGTCGGGTTGCGCCTTCTTCAGATTTTCAACGATATTCTCATCGGCTTCTATGGTCACTACAGTGCCTGATCCGCAAAGGGCCGCTGCCACCGCTTCTATGGTGCCGCGGTCATCCCACTCAGCGTAGCGGTCTTCCCGCGAACAGGTGGGGGAGAACCGAGGTTTGAGATTACACGTCAGTGCGATGCGCATGGAGCCGCCCTTTCAGTGCGTGAAGCCCGCTCAGGGGTTGCCCAGAAGCTGGGCGAATTTTTCCTGACGGGGGTCTTCCTGGATTTCAGCGAGATAGCGCCTCAGCGCATGCACGAATATCTTCGCCATCGTGGTGTTCTCCTTGATGGCCAGCATTCGCACCTTCTTGTGAAGCTCTTCATCCATGTATATGGTCGTTCTTTTCTTCATCGGCCGTATCACCTTTCTCCGCATCTTGTGCAGTTGATGTGATTGAGATTAAGAGCTGTTCGCGTACTGACCTTCGGCTGAATTTGTAAGATCCTGATATTAACATAAACGCATAAATACATAATTATGCTTCTCAAGAGATAAAAAAAACGCCAATTTTGAAACATATTAGCGTAAAAGTGTTTTTATGTCAATATATTTTTTAAAAAAAATGTAATGGATCACTTACAGGGTGAATCCAGCAATGAATTGCCGCAGATAAAAAGGATTGTTTGAGTGGTCAAGGTTTCTTGCCACGGATACACGCAGATACACGCAGATTTTATATAGGTGTATCAGCGTTCATCTGCGTAAATCTGCGGCTACCTCCTATAACTGTCCCATTACAAAAAAATTCATTTTTTCCTTTTCCCTGATGCTACTGGCAGAGAGATGCGGATCGTCATTCCCTTCCCGGGACCTTTCGATTCAGCCCATATTCTGCCCCTGTGGAGTTCAACAATCTTGCGGCACAGCGTGAGGCCGAGACCCATCCCCGGCTCGTGCGGGTGACGCTGATAGTGGCGCTCAAAAATCTTTTCCAGATAGGCGGGCTCGATCCCCATTCCCTCGTCACTGACGGAAACGGCGATCTCACCCTTCCCGATCTTCGCAGAAACAGCGATCGTTCCCGCCGTAGAAAATTTGATGGCATTTTCGAGCAGGGCGCGGAACAGATGACATATCTTCTCGAGATGGCCTGAAAAAATTAATTTCCCTCCGCCGGGGGAGCACACGAGCGAGAGCCCTTTCTCGCGCGCGCTCACGAAGTGCTCTGCAACCACCCCATTGAGAAAGTCACCCAGGTTGATTTTCTCCCTCTTGAGTTTCATGAGTCCCGAATCGAATGCGGTGAGATCCGTGAGCGAATCGGCGTTTCTCTGAAGCCGCGCCACCTCTTTCTCGATCATTCTCATCCCCAGCCGCTCCTCATCATCCATCGGCTCCCTGCGGTGCGCCTTCAGGAGATCGAGCCCCATTTTGATCTTTGCGGTGGGGGTCTTGAGCTCATGCGACGCCTCTGTGAGCATATCATCCTTCAGCACCTCGAGCCTCTTCCGCTCGCTTATGTTGGTGAACACCGCGTATCCGCCCCGGAAGGATCCGTTCTCGTCGAAGACCGGGACGGCGGATACCAGCGCCGACACCATCTCTCCACTCCGGGAACGAAGGCTCAGCTCGTAACGTGAGGACTCTCCCTCTCTCCTGCGCCGGACCTGGCTCCTCAACGTTTCCTTCCCCTTCTCGTCCAGGAAGCTTTCGATGCTGCGCCCGGTCACTTCCCGCGGGGTGTACCCGAGCATCCTGCAAAGCCCCCTGTTGGCGTATGTGATGATATTCCGCTCGTCACAATAGGACAGGCCTTCGCTCATTCTCTCGACGAGGTCGCGGTATTTCTTTTCTGCGATACGCAATCGCTGCTCCATCCGATGGCGTTCTATCGCGCCACCGAAGGCATTGGCGGCCACTCGTAGGGCTTCGATCTCCGTCGTTGACCAGCGCCGCGGAGAGAGGCAGTCATCAAAACCGATGAAGCCAAACCAGGACCTGTTCACGTACACGGGGACAAGCGCGCGAGAGAGGCTCTGCGGGGATTCAAAGATTTTTCGCAGTGATGCGGAGATCGTGTGCGCCGGGCCGCAGAGGGGTTTCTTGCGGAGGTGATCTCTCAGGGATCTAAAGCGGCTCCACCTCACGTGCTGAACGGCCCTCTTCCCGATCAGGGGCGCAATCCCCGGGGCTACCCATTCATAGCGCCGGCTCGCGAGGAGCTCTCCCCTGGGTCCGACGTGGTTTTCGAAAACGTACACCCTGCTCACGCCCGCCGCGGCACCGATTCCGCGCAGAAAGGCGCCTACCGCGCGACCAAAGTCCTTCTCCCTGAAGAGGGAGGCCGTCGCCCGTGATATCGCCGTGAGAATTTTATCTGTGCTCATTCTTGGTGACTCCCGAGCCGTCGCTCGTGACTCGTCGCTCGTGGCTCGCTGTCAGTGCGGCAGCGCGATCGCGTTATCGTCATATGCGACGAACGTCTCGTCGGCTGTGGAAACAGTCTCCTGTTTGAAATACATTTCACACAGCGCCCTGAACTTCCGTTTGAACTCGCTCCACGATCTGACCTTGAGCGCTGAGCGGAGGAGAAACATCGGGCGCGCGTGAAAACTCAGGTACGCCCGGCGGGCGATGCGATCAATCTCCTCGTTGGTCAACGCCGTCCACGGCCGGGGCAACACCTGTTCCGGGACATTGCCGAGGATGTACTCGCGCCAGTAATCGTATCCCGTGTCCGCAACAAGCTCTTTCCAGAGCAGGGTGAGCGGCTTCGCGAGCGTCTTGGAGAACTGCACGTAGTCAAGGCTCAGCCGCTTCGCGAACTTCACGGTCTGCCTGGCCGTCTCGCGCGTCTCTCCCGGCGCCCCGATAAGGAAGAAACCGAGCGGCCGTATCCCGATGTCCCTCGTCATCCGTATCGTGTCCTCGATGTGCGCCCGCGAGATCCCCTTGTTGACCTTGTCAAGGATCTCCTGGACGCCGGACTCCAGGCCGTAGTAAATGCGGCTGCAGCCGGCCGCCCTCATCTCGCGGAGCAGCTCCTCGTCCACCGAGTCCACTCGAGCGCGGCAGGCCCACTCGAGGTCGAGCTTTTTATCTTTGAGCAGGCGGCATATCTCGAGCGTCCTCGCGCGGAGGCACGGGAACTCGTAGTCAAAGATGTCGATCTCGCGCACCCCGTAGTTTCTGTAACATTCCTCTATCTCCGCGACGACCGTCCTCGGCGCGCGGGGCGCGTACGGTGTCCCGCCCGCCTCGCAAAAAATGCAGCGCCGCGGGCAGCCGAGGGACGTCACCATCACGGTGAAGTTCCTCCGCTCGGTGGGAAATTCGGCATAGCGCTCATTGGGGAGAAGGTGGCGCGCGGGCGAGGGGAACTTGTCAAAGTCAATCTGCATCTCGTGCGGGGTGACGACAGTGGCGCCGTTCTGCTTGTACACGAGTCCGGGCACGTCCTGGAATCGTCTGCCCCCCCCGAGCTCCTCGAACAGCTTCGGAATCGTGTAGTAGGCGTGCTCGACCACGCCGAAGTCTATTTCGGCCGGGGCGACCGATTCCCGGGGATAGACGCGCAGGTTGTAGCCGCCGATGACCACAGGCACCTTGAGGTTTTTCTTGAGGTATCGTATCCACTCGAGCGTTTCCCGGAACATGTAGGTGGTCATCATGAACCCGATTATGTCGGGCGCGAACTCACGCAGGCGGTCGAGCGTGTCCTCTTTGCTCAGCCTGAGCGTGCGGGCATCAATGATGGTCACCTCATGGCCGGCCTTCTCGGCGATGCTCGCCACCCACGCCAGGCTCAAGGGGGGGAAGAGGCCGAAGAACCGCTGCACAATTTTGAGATTCTCCTCGTGCAGCTTATATGAGAACGGATTGAACACGAGCCCTAATCGCATCAGTCAACCATTAGTAAGAGACATGGCGTATCCCTAATCTCTTATCCCTGCAGTGTTGGAGCGGGCGATGGGAACCCTAGGGATTCACCGGATTGCGGAACAGAGTGAACGCAATCTGGATGAAGCCCTTGGGGCCCGAGGCGTATGCCGAGGGCTCTCCTCTGACCCAGAAACGTATCCACACACCTCAATGCGCCTCCCCATGCTAAATCTGGAGCGGGCGATGGGAATCGAACCCACATGACCAGCTTGGAAGGCTGGGGCTCTACCATTGAGCTACGCCCGCCCGGGACGAGCATCCTTGGCTCGCAGGGAGAGCATCGTGCCTGTCTTCTAAGTCCCTGCGGAGATTCACATAATATATGAATCAGAGCCCCGAGCACAATAAAAAACCGACCGCGGCGGTAAGGCCTTTGCTATGGGAGGTGCGTATAAAAACAATCCACGGATTTCACGGATTTTCACGGATGTAAAAACAGCCTAAAGTTTAAAGCTGAAAGCCAAAGGAGACAGTTACACTTTAAACTTTA
>Ga0315281_10001187_pt1 | contig 38271 bp, 53 predicted proteins | sample YL17G07_0_MG_FD_204540 | JGI IMG/M metagenome (GOLD analysis project Ga0315281, IMG submission 204540) | Sediment microbial communities from Yellowstone Lake, YNP, Wyoming, USA - YL17G07_0 | ecosystem: Environmental > Aquatic > Freshwater > Lake > Sediment | place: USA: Wyoming | collected...
GATTTTATATAATCTACACACAAGTCCTAGAAGGCGTTGAAACTACGATATTTGGTTGGTGCTTGCCATTAAATAAGATTTGGGATGTTTACTATTTAGGATTGAGTATTGGGATGTTAATTATGATTGTAGTATTCCAAGTATTTGAAAATAAAGATAGGAAGGTGAACCCATGACGAAACAAGATTATGAAAAGTATAGGATAACAGGCAGGAACGCAGATGGAGATTTAATGAAGTCTATCGTAAGAAGTAGGAAGGATGCTGAAGCAACTGCAAGATATTGGCGTGTTCAATTCAATTTTACAAAAGTTAAAATAAGAGGGCTAACAGCAAAACCCAAGACATCGCAGGACGACACAATTTTTCCCTCAAAGGAAAAATGTGCATTTTTATCTTCGGATAAAAATTGCAGGATAAAACAGGAAGTCTTGAAAGAAATGAAAGAAAGACACCCAGAGTTCTACCCCTTCATGCATCACATAATTACAGAAAGAGAAGCAGAGGATTTTTTAAGTGAAGCAATAGACCTTGCAATCTCCAAAACCCGTGAAGGAATTTTTGAAGATATAAACCAAGCAACAAGAAAAAAACCGCCACAAGACATTCTTGATGTTATGGAAAAATGGAGAAAAAATGTAGGGCAGGGTTAGAAGGGGAGCAACCCCTCTAAAGGTGCAATAATTCCCTGAAAGGAATTATGCGCCTTAATTTACGGATAAATTAAGGTGATTGAAAATGAAAATTCTTAATCTATATGCAGGAATCGGTGGTAATCGTAAGCTATGGGAGAACGTCGAAGTAACGGCAGTAGAGATAAATCCAGAGATAGCCAAAATATACTCGGACTTCTTCCCACAAGACAAGATGGTAATTACAGATGCCCACCAATTCCTTTTAGAGCATTTCAAGGAATACGACTTCATTTGGAGTAGCCCACCATGTCAAAGTCATTCAAGTTTCAGATATAATATTTGCTCACGATACAGGGGAACAAAACCCGCTTATCCTGATATAAATCTTTATGCGGAAATACTGTTTTTAAAATACTACTTTAAAGGCAAATGGGTTGTAGAAAATGTCAAGCCATTTTATGAACCCCTAATCCCAGCAAAATTCCTGCAACGGCATCTTTTCTGGTCAAATTTTGTTATAGACAAAATAGAAGTTCAAAAAGATAACATTCGGAAAGTGCAAATTCCAGAATTGCAAAAACTTCATGGGTTCAATTTAGATAAATACAAGTTAGAAAACAAAAGGCAGATATTAAGAAACTGTGTTTTGCCTGAACTTGGTAAACATATTTTCAACTGTGCATTTAAGGAAAAGCAATTAGGATTAAGAGAGGTGATTGAAAATGTTTGGTGATGGAGAATGGGATATACGAAAGGGATTTGCAGCAGGGTTTGTATGCGGATTTCTTTCGGCTATTATAGTAATCGGATTTATAGCAAGAAGGTGAACCCATGAATCCGCTTTCTTTAAAAAAGAAACCCGAAGGAAAGAAATATCTCTACACTATTTTAGAGTGCCATTGCCCGAAGTCTTGCAAGGATAAGAAGAATTGGAAGATAGGTAAGAAATTCATACTAAAAGAAAGTTTGTTCCCACAGCATAAACAAGGAGAAATAGAATGTGTGAATTGTCATATAATAATTTTACAAAAGGAGGTAATCTTATGACTGGTTTCAGGTCGTTGGAAATTAGGATAGAAAAATTCGGTGCGGAATACACCCATCCATTTGAGGTTCTTGTCAGGGTAATCTACGATAACGGAGGGCAGGATGGCTGGAATGAATTTTTTGAGACTCGGAAAGAAGCCTATGCCTATGCAACCAAGATTATCAACAAGGGGGGGAGACCATGAAAACCAAGACAAAACCAATTTGTCCTTGTTGTGGACAACCTTGCGATAGGTGGAGCTTGCCTCCAAGAGGTGATTGAAAATGAAAACTGACAAAGAAATAATCAAAGAATATATTCCAATAGGGAAAGCATTTAACGAATGGCAATTACGGATAGAACCAGATGTTATCAATCTTATGCAATTAGCAAGGAAAGAGGAAAGAAAGATATTTGAATATTAAGGTGATTGAAAATGAAAATAATTCAATATTTTAAACAAAACCTACCTACAATATTATTGTTAGTGTTATTAGGACTTTTCCTCTCTGTATTTGGATTTTATATAATCTACACACAAGTCCTAGAAGGCGTTGAAACTACGATATTTGGTTGGTGCTTGCCATTAAATAAGATTTGGGATGTTTACTATTTAGGATTGAGTATTGGGATGTTAATTATTATTGTAGTATTCCGAGTTATACCTGAAAGTAGTTGAGAAGTGGAAGGTGAACCCATAAGAGGTGATTGAAAATGTGTTGGAAAAATGAATGCTTTTACATCCGAATAGAACCAAAAGGAATATTCAAAACAAAAGGTTATGGAATTGAAGTAAGAAACCACTCTCTAAGTCATACATTTGCATATAAGATAGGTGAAGGGTGATTGAGAAATGAAAACACAAATTTTACTGGGATATGAACAAAAAACAGGAGAAGAAATCTACATAAAGCCATCTCACATGATTGTCACTGGAATTACGCAACTTTCAGGCAAGACAACCACTTTAGAAGCATTGATAAAAAGGAGCGGGTTCAAGGCAATCGCTTTCAAGACGAAGATAGGGGAGACTGGCTTCTCGGAGGGGTTTATAATCCGCCCGTTCTTTCAGGAAAAGAGCGATTGGCAGTATGTGGAAAGCCTGCTGGAAGCAACGATGAAGGAAAGGCTGAGGTTTGAGAGGAGCTGGATTATAAAGGCAAGCAAGGGGACGCAGAACTTGGATGAAGTCTACGAGAACTGCAAAAAACTCCAGCAGGGGACAAGGGAAAGCAGCCTGCAATACGGGGTCTATACCAATCTCATTGCTTATCTCGAACTGATACTCCCGCAACTGGAGAAGGTCGAATTTTCCAAGGAACTCGTCTTGAGGAATGGAGTGAACATAATGGACTTGGAGAAACTGAGCGACGAAGTCCAGAGCCTTGTTATCCGCTCGGTTCTGGAATATGTTTTGAGGAATGAGAAGGAAGTCGTAATAATCATTCCAGAGGCATGGAAGTTTCTGCCGCAGGAAAGGGGAAACCCAGTAAAGCAGATTGCCGAAGCATATATCAGGCAGGGGGCAACCAACCACAATTACCTGTGGATTGACTCGCAGGACATGGCAGGGGTGGACAAGACCGTTCTCAAGCAGGTTGCAAACTGGATACTTGGATTGCAGACTGAGAGGAACGAAGTCCAGCATACCCTCGACCAGATACCGCTTACGTCCTCCCTGAAGCCGAAGGCGGAAGAAATAATGACCTTGAGGATAGGGCATTTCATAATCTGCAACCCAGACTTCACGAAGAAAGTCTATGTCCTCCCTTCCTGGCTGGACGGGGAAACGGCAAAGGAAATCGCCATAGGGACTCTGCCAGTCGAGGCGGTAATCGGAAAGAAGAAGATGAAGCTGACGGATGTGACAAAGTTCGATGAAGTCGCACTCTCGGCTTTGCGGGAAGAACTCAGGAAGATGGGGACTACCAACAGCAAACTGGAACGGGAAAACTCGGAGTTGAAATCGAGGATAGATGACTTGAAAATAAAGGCATTGAAGCCGAAAGCAGACAAGAATGTAGTCAGGAAATACAACTGGCTTCTCAAAACAATCAAGAAAATCAGTGAGCAATCTGAAATAACAATAAAAGAAGAGCCGCTTGCCATGCTTCCCGCTGAGGAAACTCCAGAAGAAAGGGAAGTGCAGACTATTTCTCAGTCCAATCAATCCCAAACTTTCTCAGTTCCGCTTGACAAGAATCTTATACTACAAAGGCTTGGGGGGATGCCTAAGAATATCTACACTACCTTGGTGCAGAACCCTAATGGATTGACGAAAGCCCAACTCGGTTTGATGACTGGCTATACCTATACTTCTGGCAGTTTTGCGAATGCTATGAGGAAACTCAGAACGATGGGACTGATAAAGCAAGATGGGGAGATTTTCAGGGTAGTTTAAGGAAGGAGGTAAAACCATGAAAACCAAGACATCGCAGGACGACACAATTTGTAAGAACTGCGGGCATCCGATAGAGCAAATGACCGACGGCAACTGGATGCACGCCAACTGGGACAATCATTACGAAATCTGCAAATGCGATAAACCTGAACCGAAGACAGATGATGGCATGGATAACATAAAACCCACAAACAACAAAGAAGAGGCTAATGTAGAATACGGCTGCTGCGCACGTTGCGGCAAGGCCCTGCCCAAGGCGATCCTCCGCCCATTCAAAGGGAGGCGCCCAAGCGCCAAACTTTTCTGTCCCGAATGCACCAGCGCACTCGTTGACAGCCTAGAGAGGAGTATGCCATGACAAGCGAATTCAAGTGCAGGGAGAAATGCGGGCAGTGCTGCGGAGTCGTGCCCATCCCAAAGGTATTATATGAAAAATAACAGTGAGGCACTTGAAGCTAAACTTTGAGGAGGATTGATAACGTGACCGAAGTAGAAAAAGACGAAGTACAGACCTTAAAGAACATCTATACCTACAACGGATTCGCCGTTGCCAGTGGGATAGATGATGAAAGCGGCGAAGACGGCATAGAGAAGTTCTGCAAAAAAGTCATGGGCAAAAAAGGAACCATAACCCAAAAGCTGACCGAAGCAAAAGTCGAGCTAAGGAAGAAGCTGCGCTTTGTAGGTAGCGAATACAAAGAAGGTGACTACGACAAGGCATTCGAGGCCCTGTTTAACCACCTGTTCGATGATCTGCTGGAAGAAAATAAAAAACAGAAGAAATTAACCGAGTGAAAAGAATGCCACAGAAATACCTCCGCACAGTCACAAAGGCAGGGGGCAGCTTAGTGGTTGCTCTCCCACACGGCTGGGTAACATTTCATAAACTAAAAGCTGGGGATAAAATAGAAGTCATCACCAACGGGGAAGTAAAAATAAGACTACTAAAAGGCGATAAAAATGTGGCGTAAATTACTCGGCTGCCATAACCCTCACCAATCATTTTGGGACTTTATAAACGGTCGGTGGAAATGCCCGAAATGTGGGCGTGTATGGGAACCTTACCCCCCACGATGGCTTGACGATATGACGCTCGTCACCATAGAAAATGGACATGTAACGCAGAGGCGTCTCGAATGCAATCAGTGCGGTTATACGGAGGTTGTTTTTCATGCAAAGTAATATGCAATACGCAATATATTCACACGATTACTGCCTATCTTGCAAGGCTCGGGCCGATGAACTAGGCTTTACTGCCTTAATATGGCGGGAATGGAACCGGGGTCTATTCTACCACCGCTGCGTATTCTGCCAACTGCTCTCCCAGCATCCAGAACTGGAAGCAGTCGTGCAAAGAATGAAGCAGGAGACGATTGCCTTCGTAAAAGGCACAGGAGAAGTGACGACATGAACGAAGATTATTTTATAACCCGAATCCATAAGCAAGGCAGTGGGCTTCACATTTACTTCCCGTCAACTTTAATTAAGCAGTCTAACTTTCCTTTTAAATCAGGAGAGGCCATAATAGTTTCTATGGGGCGTACTAAACTAACCATCAAAAAAGTGGATCTTAGGAGATTGATGAAATGAAAACCCGATTCGCAATATCGAAGGAGAATACGCAAAATAACGCTTACAAAGTCATCCTGAGATTGGGGAGTTGAATCACCCATCTATCGCAAAATCCAGATATCTGGTGGGAGGGACGGTGATACTGTCGCCTTGCTAAACCCACGATAGAGATTCATGATTACTCCCCCTCATAAAGATGGCATTTGTAAATAAAAATTGAGGATTGAAAATATGAAAACCAAAACTGAATTAAACGAAGACGTAGAAAAGTTGCTGAAATATCTGAAATCCGAATTGAACCTAACGCCGGCGGAAGCCAAAATAGTGATCCGCCGAGCATATACCCGCGCACTGGAAGCCACACCAAGACAAAAAGCATCAGAAACCCCGAATACATCACCTACGCAAAAAGGAGGGTGAACTGGGGCAATCCCATGGGTCACATAGAATTCGAAGAAATACCCCCCTCCCCCCACACTTCCACTAATCAAGAGGTGAAGCCATGATAAAACCAAAAGCATTTGAAGCGTTCGACCAATCTCACCACAATATGGTGCTACTAACCTTCAGAAGTATAGAAAAAAGCGCAAGTTAGCGGAAGTGCGGGGACAGGGTACCTTGGAGTCTTCCCAGTCAAAAACCGCCAATCATGACATTAGTGAGGCGGAAATACGGTCATGAGGGATGAAAAACACGAAAAGGGATAACCTACGCACAGAATCGCACGCAGATGCGCAAAAACCGCATTCCGTGCCTCTCAGAATTAAAATTTGAGGGGGTAACCGAAGGGAAATATTGAAAGTGAAAAGGGGAACATAATGCGACACCGTCACCAAAAAGGGGTAGATAAGCAGCAGGCAAGGCTAAACTACTGGCTTAATATTAAGCAAAAACCCTTAACTGATGCGGCTAAAACCGTGCTTGATATGCTTACGGGAGAAACCAAACACACGCAGGTTCAAATCGCCAAGCATCTCAAATTATCGTCGGCACGTATCTCCCAGATAACCACCAAACTCATCATGGATGGCATGCTTACTCCTCCTCCAAAATATTACCGGAACTTAACGAAAACCGTAAGGGACGGTTTTGTTAAGTTTTATGACGTGAGGTGGAGAGCAATAACCTACCCATTAAGCAATGATGTTAAATTGCCTCACGACGATGATGGAGAATGGAGAGCAAGTGGAGTCTACAATTCCGTATGGCACACTTGGGACAGCGTGATCACGCTTAAACTCGGCAAGAAGGGCAAGTCGCTCACCATCGAGGCTGGCTTCACGGAAGCGAACACAATACCAGAAGCCGAGCATATTCATGACGAGAAGGCACGGAATATCTACTATAAGCTATGCTATCACTTCCCTGAACTGAAAGACGCAAGCAACGAATACAACTACTATGTGAGCCGTGAGGGGGAGTACAATTGCCGGCCACTGCAGCCACTCGCCCAAGAACTATACGACAAGTACGGAAATATCAAGACAGATGTCGTCAAAATCGATGCCTCCCCTCCTGGGATGCGACCGGAATGGCAATGGCTGACCGGGTTTGCTTCTAAAACCGACATTGAAGGCCTGCATAAAGAACTACGCGACATAAAGGGCCTCCAAACCGAGTCCGTGGGGCTGCTAAGGGAACTCGTAGGTGCCATAAAGGGACTGGCAACCGATATCAGGGCTCTTATTACTGGAAGTGAAGTGGGGAGCCCGCCAAAAGATCTGAATAAAGATGACAGAAAAATGTACAGGTAAGAGAGGGATAGCATGTCTCATGAAGGACGCAAGATGGAGTGGGTAAGTTTCTTTCTTGATAGTGGTTACTGTTATTGTTCCGTTTTTGTTTAACTTCTTAGAAAGGGTTATTTCTACGCTGAAAATATGCTTACATTTTATGCCTCGTTCTACGAAGTCGTGGCAAGTGCAAGTAGATTTATCTATGCTTAAAACTACGTGGTAAGTTTTAGTTGGATTGGATTGAGAAGGCACAAACCATATGCCATTCTTTTCTATTAAATTTTCTGATTTGGCTATTTCATAACCTCTTTGCTTTCTCATCTGCAACATTTCTTGGTATTGCATATTTCACACCTTTGGTGCTTTTAGGCACCTAATAGTATTAGGCACCTAAAGATATATATACCTTTCGTTCTTAGGCACCGAAAGATTTATAAGGATTTAGGCACCTAAAAATTAGGTATGAAACTTCAAAAAAGGCTCTCTCGGAAGTTTAAAGGCAAAGAATATGTCAAATGGATACTGACTATTCCGCCACAAGACATAGAAAAAACAGGTTGGAAAGAAGGTCAGAAATTGAAATCAGAAGTATATGATAGCAATTTAATAATAAAAAAAAGTTTAGAACTAACTTATGATGATTTTAAAAATAGGATACTTGAACTTTTAAATTCTAAGCCAGAGGGATTTATTTGGCAAGAAATTAAAGAAAAACTAAATCTTGAGCAAAAAGTTCCAAATAATAAGTGGGTTAGGAAATTAGAGAAAGAAATTTCTTTGAGAAGGAGAAACTACGAGGGTTCAATTTATTGGTATTTAGATAAAAAAGGGATAATCATTTATACGATAGGTTATGAAGGAAAAAAACTTGATGAGTTCATTAACATCTTAAAAAATCATAATATAAAAGGATTAATTGATGTCAGAGAATTAGCAAATAGTCGTAAAAACGGCTTCTCAAAATCTACATTAAGTAACGCACTTAGGGAAAATGGAATCGTATATAGGCATTATCCAGAGTTGGGTTCTCCAAAAGCACTAAGGTATAAGCTATGGGATGATAGGAATTACGAGGAGTTCTTTAAGAAGTATTCGGAATGGCTCTCTTCTTCAGAATCAAAAACTTACTTAGAAGATCTTGAAGGCTTGGCACATATTAGGACTACTGCTATAATGTGCCTTGAAAAAGACGTAAATAAATGCCATAGGAGTATAATCAAAAAACGGCTTATTCAAGATGGTTTTAAGGTAGTAGATTTATGACCTTCAAAAAAAGGAGAATATTGCTGCTTGTTAAAACTTACCCTAATTTGAGTAGAAAATATGAACGAACAGTTTGCATGGCGGGTATTGATATAGATACATTTGATTGGATGAGAATTTATCCCGTTCCCTACTTTGATTTACCTTATTCCAAAAGACCACATAAATTTGAAGTAATTGAAGTCTTAGCTGAACGTAACTTAGCAGAGAAGTTTCAAAGAAAAGAAAGCTACAAAATCAAAAGTGATAGTATAAAACGTCTGGGTGTTATTCCGACAGAAAAGACTTGGGAAAAAAGGAATGAGATAATATATCAAAATATAGCTCCATCAATTGAATTTTTAGAAAATCAGTATAACGTGGATAAAACCTCGTTAGGATTCATAAAACCTAAAAAAATAACTGACTTCTATGTAACACCGATAGAAGAGGCAAGAGACTTTGAAAAAGACCTCGTAGAAGGCAAACAAAAAACACTTTTTGGAGAAGATTATAAAACGCCTTTAGATAAAATCCCTTATCGTTTTGGGTATAAATTTACCTGTGCTGATGATTGTGAAGGACATGACCTTATGGTAGAAGATTGGGAATTATTGGCACTTTACAGAGAATTAATCCAACGTGGGGATTCTAAAGAAGTTGCGATAGAAAAATGTATTAAGAAATATAAGGACGACTTCTTATCTAAAAAGGATGTAGGTTTTTTTGTAGGAACTGAAAGCACTTGGAATAAATGGCTTATAATAGGAGTTTATTATCCACCAAAAATCATTTAAATTGTTGAAATAATATTAAAGTTGTTGAATTATTGAGATTTATTCAACAAAGCCCCTCGGGGTGCGCCGTGGGTGCGCCCGCCCCGGGATCGAACCGCGCAAAATGCCTATTCATTCAAATGGATAGAAGCAGACACGCCGTAGTTTCCCCCCGCGCAAAATGCAACTCGCGCTCCGTCCGGGATTGGAACTTGGGTACCCACCGGTAAGAGGCGTCCCGCGCGCGCCCCTACTTACCCATAGGTACGCACGCGCGCCCCTGCAGGCCCCTAGGAGCGCAACATTAGGTGTGTGATTTGTTAAATCCGGCAAAAAGCGCCCGACTGCCAAACTACCCACATTACGTTAAATATATAAACAACTACGGCAATAATGTTAAATATGACTCAAAGCAAAGAAAATGCACTGACCGATTCTGAGATAGAGGGTCTGCTCAACGCATGCACAACACCAGAGGACAAGTTCGTGGTCATCTCCCTGATCTACTCTGGGATGCGGGTGTCCGAGTTCACCCACATGAAGAAAGAGTGGATCGACTGGCAGGAGGAAACAATCAACGTCCCCCCACAATCCGAATCCTGGAAGCCCAAGACAAAAACAGCAATCCGATCCATACCTATAATCCACGAGATACGCCTCAAGGAAGCACTCAGGGGTTATTTCGCCATGCATGACAGCGTGAAATGGACGCGGGTGGGCGTGTGGAGCAAAATCAAGAGGCTCGCACGCAAAGCAGGCATACCCCACAAGGTACACCCACATGCGTTACGAGCCACCGCCGCAACCCTATTCGCGCATGCCGGCCTCTCGGCCCCAACAGTCCAGTACATTCTCGGATGGTCGCAACTGAAGACCGCCGAGCATTATGTCCAATCCTCTAAAAAGCGCGCCATGGAGGAAGTCAAGAAGGTGTACGCAAATGGCACTAGACTATGACCTGCTGAAGGAATGCATCGAGCAGGACTTCGATCCACATCAAAAACGGCAGCCGATCCCCAAAGAAGTCAAGGAGTTCATAGCAAAGAGGGATGCCAGATGCCACATCTGTGGATTTTCTAGGATCAGCGAACTCAATTATCCCCATATAATGATCCCCCACCACATCAAACCGAAGGGAGAACCAACCCCCGAGAATCTAATAACCGTCTGCATGCCTTGCCATGACTACATCCACACAATGCAGACACGACATATCAAAGGGTACAACTTTCATCGTCCACCAAAGCTTTGCATCTAAAGTCTCGTTTGAACCTAAAGTGGTGAAAATGAACCTAAAAGGTGATAAAAATGATTAATGGAAACAAAAGAAATATAAAGTTTCGGTACCTAAATGGAAGTAGGAGGAAAGAACGACCAAAGAGGAATAAGATGACACTTGTGATAGGTGCAAAGTGCAGAGATGGTATTGTTCTGATAGGTGATAAACAAGTAACACGAGGTACGAGTACTTCTGAAGAAAATAAAATAAGCCCAATTGAAGCTATCGGAGGAGTTTATGTTGGTGCCTCTGGTGATGTCGCTTTTTTTGATAAGTTCAAAAGACAAATTAAACTTGATGTGGGGTATATTCGACAACAAAAAGGGGCGGATAAGCCGATTTATGATAATATCGAACAATTTATAGTACATTGTGAAGATAAGCTAAGGTATTTCACAAAACAATATGAACTGCAAGATAAATCGGGAGATGTGATACCTGTTCTCCAAATTTTAGTTGCTGTCAAACTTGCTGATTCAGTATCTGGTGATTCGACATCACTTCATTATATTGATAATGTAAGTTGTGCAGAACAAGAAGTGAAAGGTTGTCATGCAATTGGAAATGGTGCTACACAAGCCGATTTTTATTTAGGTAGATTATGGAAAAATGACATGACCATCAAACAAACAATACAGTTAGCATTGTTTATATTTCAACTAATAGATAAATACAATTTAAATATTAGCGTCGGTAACAAGCCACAAGTATTTTCTATACTAAATCAAGGGGATGCAAAAGACCTTAGTGATGCTGAGATAAGCACTCTTATCAAAGATGCAGAAAAATTATTCGAATTTTATGACAAATCTTTAGGGGACATGTCAGCTTTTCTTAGGAAATAGTATTAGTCTATTCTTCTCCAATCTTGCCTCTAAAGTCTCGCCTTCTTTCCAACCAACTTCTTTCACTATAGATGGAGGTATTGTTACTACCCACTTAGGATAATCTGTTTTGCCTACTCTCCTTGATAACTGTTTTTGCAGTTTCATGCTATAATTTAGGTACCGAAAAGCTTATAAAGGCTTAGGTACCGATACTTTTTAGGTACCGAAAGGTATATATATGTTTAGGTACCTAATATATGTTGGTGAGAATATGGATGCAAGACAGCAAAGAGGTTATGAAATTGCGAAAACAAAGCAAATTACTAAGAAAGAAAATGGATGGCTTGTGCCTTCCCAAAGTACGAACAAAAGGAATTATTTTGTTAATGAGAACTTTGAATGCGAATGCCCTGATTCAATCTTTCATAAAAATACATGCAAGCACGCTTACGCAGTAAGGTATTTCCTTTCAGTAGAAAAGGAGACCCCAGAAGGGAAGATTACAAAAGAAGTCAGGATAACCTATAAACAGGTCTGGAATAAGTACAACCAAGCCCAGAAGTCAGAGGTTAAATTGTTTGATGAACTACTTTCTGACCTTGTGGAAAATGTAGAAGAACCTTCTCAAATAATAGGAAGACCAAAAATGAGTCTAAGGAAAGCATTGTTTTGTGCTATACAAAAGGTCTATTCCCAATTATCAAGCAGAAGGGCATACTCGCTTTTCAAGAATGCAGAGGCAAGAGAACAGATAGACAAAGCACCACATTTCAATACAGTAAGTAAAATTTTGAATAGAGAAGATATAACTCCGCTTTTGCATGAGTTGGTCTCCATAACCGCACAACCGCTTAAGGCAGTAGATACAGAGTTCGCAATAGACAGCACAGGCTTCAGAACAACAAGTTTCAACGAATACGCTGAGGACAAATACAGTTTGAACCGTCAGCACAGGTGGGTAAAAGCCCATGTATGCACAGGAGTTAAAACGCATACAATAACTGCAATAGAAATAACGCATGAAAACGCTGCTGATTGCAGAAAATTTGCACCACTCATTAACACCACAGCAGAAGGAGGCTTCACAGTAAGAGAAGTCTCGGCAGATAAGGCATATTGCACAAGGGATAACTATGATGTGGTAAAAGAGCTTGGAGGACAGGCATTCATTCCTTTCAAGTCTAACGCAACAGGAAAGAGCAGAGGCAGTTTGCTATGGAGAAAAATGTACCTTTACTTCCAGCTCCACCAAGAGGAGTTTATGGCTCACTACCACAAGAGAAGCAACGTCGAGACAACCTTCCACATGATAAAAATGAAGTTCGGCGATAAGCTGAAAAGCAAGAACCCGAAAGCACAGGAGAATGAACTTCTATGTAAAATAATAGCCCACAACATGGTGGTGTTGATACATGAAATGCACGAACTTGGGATAGAACCGAAATTTAACTAAAAAGGTTAACCTTTAAGGTTAATCTTTTCGACGGAGCTACGACGAAGAAATTGGACATAAAGTTTATATGGAACACATGGTTAAATACCAGTATATGAAAACCGAGCATGCAGAAGTTTATATAACTGATATAGACCTATCTGAGCACGTACAGCAATTTATAGCATTAAATAAAGACGTTAGTTGTACTCCCGAAGTAAAGCAAAAAATAAAAAGTATCCCAGAAGGCACTTTGCTTAAAATACGCAAAAAAATAGGTTCATTAGAAATACTCGATGTCGAAGAGGTTACAGAAGAACTCCTTGAAAAGGAACTATAACGGATAGTGGATTCTATGGGATGGGTTAGGTATAATGAACGTATTTTATGTGATAGGCATTTTATCGAGTGGTTGTTAGAACCCCCCAAAAAATTTAATATTTTTAGAAAATTGATGTATATCAAAAGTAGTTCTTTGGACTATGAAGGAAATCACAATATAATCCTTGATTTTGATTGTAAAGAATTGCTGAGTAAAGGTATTATTAAGGAACTGTACTTACGTGCTGCTGTAAAAGAAGAGACATACTTATACGATTTAATTAGTGAAACTTTACCAGAAGAAACTGCACCAACTGACGATGTTATTTGCAAGCGGATATTTTATGCTATTTGGCTTTTGAGTAAAACACCATATAGTTGCTACATTTTTACTGCACCATCACAAAAAAAGGATTATGAACAAAATCCACATTTGCAAAAAATGTCAAGCGTTAAAGTGAAATCAGGTGAAGAGGCTCTGGAAGTCATAGAAGAGTATTGGAAACAATTTATACTTGAGAAAGGAAGACGGGCATCCATCTGGAAGGAGTAGGCAGAGTTTTCTTTGGAATTCTCAATTAAGTTATCCAACCTTAAAATAAGCTATATCTAATTCTGCTTCTAATTCTGCTCAAGAAGCCAAAGCAAGTTTAAACTACTCTTCCATAATCTTTTTTATTCTGCTTACTACTCTGTTATGTGAATTAGCACATATTTCTGCAAACTTTTTAATCTCTTCATCATTCTGTTTTTTTACTATAGATAATACCACGGAAAATGCAATAATAACAATTACAGGCAATAAATCTGACGGATTAACTTGTGTAAGTTTTACTATCAAATCCGACGGCTTTTGCATAAAGTTTCCTATCAAATCCAACCACTTAACTTGCATAAGGTTTCCTATCTGTCCAATTAAGAGTGGAAGAATAACCGCTAAAAGAATTGCAGCTAATGTATAATAGCTCATATTGTATAAATTGATGTTAGTTTCATAATCGATTTTTATGAGTTCTAACTCATATTCTTCAAGTTTTATCCTATCCGCTTTACTCAATTTTTTAACCATAATTAGATTGCTCAGAATAAACTTAAATACTACTTTTCAGCAAGTATTATTGGGTGAGCTTATGGAAAGTGGACTCTTACTGCTAATTACCTCTAATATGGTAATGTTTCCTATAATGTATGAAATTGAAAAAAAAGCTCTTAGTGGCAGAAAAACCAAAGACTTTCTTACATATCTCGGTTTTGTTATTGGGGTAATTTCTGCTGGATTCCTTGGTAATATTATAACAACTTATGTGGTCTATCCATTTATTGGAAATATATATACCCAGCAAGGTGAATTTTTGGCTATAGTCCTAAGTAGTCTAATCGGCTACTTTTTATATAGACTCGTTTTTTTCAAAACATAAAAGAAACCAAAAAATCCAAGAGAAAGAAGTGAATTGAACCTAATCTCCCTTTCCTGAACCTAAAGTCGCTGTTTCGAGGGGGTTTAAGTGCAAAGCTGTCCACCAAGACTCTAACTGCGCAACAAACCCCTGCTTTAATATATTGCCTACTTTTTAAATAATTACAAAAACAACACACATATTTATAAACACATTTATTAAAAACCTAATTTATTAACTACCAGCATTCTTAAATTGGCAGGGTGAGTTGGTGGAAATGCCAAAATCAATAAAAGAAGTCAAGGAAAGATTGGAAGTTCTTAAAGGCATTCAGTACGTCCATCCAAAAATAGAAGGCGCAGTTGAAGCTCTAGAATGGGTACTCAGGGATTAGTATGGTAGATAAGGAAAAACTAAGAGACCTTGTATATAAAAAATATGCGGAAGTTAGTACCACGGATTTATTTGACTTTCCACATGAAAATATCACATCCATCGAAATTTTTAAAAAACAACTGACAATTATTTTCAATAGCTTAATAGACCTAGCAATCGATGTCGCCTTAGCTGAACACAATCGCACTAGTCACATCTTGGGTCGCCCAAGAAAAGAAATCAGCAAGGAAACTCTTGTGACACTGCGTAACTCATCCAATCCTCCTATGTCCTACGCCCGCATTGCAATCAAGCTTAATGTATCTACCGGCACGATTATCAACAGACTAAAAGAGCTGGGGCTTTATAAGCCCCTTTTCAAAAAAATAAAAGATGAAGAACAGGTTATTAAAACCCAAGATGGAGAGGATTGAGATGGAACATCTCGGAGTAAGGGGGGAAAGAATTCCTGATAATCCCGATGAAGGAATAACTATGAAACGCAAGGACTATGCTGAACGAAGCAACATTCCAATAAATGAAGATGATGCATCTACTAATCGACGACTCATTGAAGAAGAGCAAAAAAAACAAGCAGAAAAAAAACAAGAACGAAAAAACATAAAAAGAGGCCCAGACTGGGGCAAATTAATTTTAATGGAAATTCATAGCAATCCAAATGTCCCTTATACGGCGTATGTTACCCGCATTATGCACATGATTCCGGAGATGCAAGAGAGGGGAAAAGAAAAAACAATTACGGCCATTCGTGATAAAATACGGGAGTTTTTACTTAGGGGATTTGTTAAACGGACAAATTGGGGCAAGTATGACTTAACGCCAGAAGGCAATGAATATCTAAATAATGAAATATACCCCAAAAAAGGAGTAAAAGAAAAAAAACCAGCATCTATCACTACTATCCAAATCGAAAAAACATTTCCTTCACAACAGCAAAAAATAGAAATTCCACAAGAAGAACCAAAGCCTGCTCCAGTTACAAAATTAAGGAGTGAAGAAGAAGTTAGGGGGCTCTTGCATTACCTTCAAAACATCTTAGGTTATTGCAGCGAGAAAGAACTACATATAAAAATCCTTAAATGGTTTTTGAAAGAAGAATGAGGTAAAAATATGTGCTATGAATGCCCCAAGTGCGGAAGCAAAGAATGCGAGGAGGCATGTGGCACAGTGAAGTGCCGTGACTGCGGAAATCGCGGCGACGAGAAGAAATTCATAAAAGAGGAATGAGCAAATGAAAGTCACAACCATCCTGTTCTTGATTCTTGCCTTCATAGCCTTAGGAGTCGCCTTTTATGCACATGTTTTTGATGGTCTTTTGCAGGGACTGGGGGTTTTCTACTCCCAGAACGAAACCATAATCAAACTGGCTCTTGCAGCCGCACTTTTCATTGCCTTGGGAGTAGGTTTCATACTTGTATTCGTATTGAAGTCGACTAGCTTCCTGCGCCCGCCACAGCACACCCTAAGCCCAAAGGAGATTCTTGATGACTGGAGGAGGAACGATCCAATAAAGTACGCCGATATCAGCCGGACTTATGATTTATTGCATCCAAAAGTTGAAGCATTTCTGGATGATGTTACCCCCACTCCCAGACTCTACATGGAAGTCTCCAAAAAAGTCACTGGTCAGCCGGCCAAAGCCAGAAACTTTGTTCTATTGTTCGATGCAGCCTCAATCCCAAACCCGCTGGGGAACAACCGGCTCAAGGCGTGCGGAGACAAGGAACTCCTGCGCATTGCCTATGGTGCAAAGGATGCGAATGACATGGCCTACCGGGAGACGGATAGGAGTACCTATACGGATCGAGTGAGGGAATTGCAGGCGGTTGCCGAAGAAAATCCAGAGCTCTTGCCGTTCTTAATTCCACAAAGTACGGCGAGCAAAATGACTGTAGAAAAATAATGCTCATCGTAGCCGAAAGGCTGCATGGAGGGAGATTTAATGGATGAAAACAAAGATGAAATGAAAGATAAAACCCACACGATACTAGAAGTTGGTTTTTTCATGACTTTCGTACCCGCCCTATTTCTAGCATTAGATGTGGTGGCAAGCAAGGGAGTAACTCTATGGTTCGCCATAGGAAGTGGAATCTACATTCTAGGAATGATATTAATGGGAATGCCAGAAGCAATCGCAAACGCAATCTATGGATTGCCCAAGCCGCCAAAAGCACCAGTAATCGCGCTATTATTGCTCGGATTGGCTGCGTTCAGTCTAGCAGGAACCGTTTTGTTTAGCATCATCTACTTTGTGCACATAGAAAACCCAAACCCGACAGTTATAGCAACCAACGCACATTATGGGGCACCGTTCTATATCTGCAAAAACGCAAGCATCAGTAGCAGACCATGTGAATTCCTAGATATACCCACCTCTGGAAATGCATCAGTGGCATTCATTTGGAGCGGAGGAAACGGAACAGTCGCAAAGGCGGAACTTGTTGATATGCAAGGGGTATTGGTTGCAGACTTAACTACGGGCCAGAACTACACTTGGGATGCACTCGTAGGCACACAATATACCATCAGAGTCACCAGACTGCTTCCAAATTCGCAAATGGGGAATCTTAGCTGGGCGGATATCATACACAATTAATAGGGGGAATAAAAAATGGGAATGATTTTTTTTCCTATTCAAGAACTTGAAGGATACGCCGCTCCACCAGCAGTGCAACAGCCAAGTAATGATATGGCTGACTTCCTAGTGGCATTTATCATACTCCCTGTTTTTGTGGTGCTGGGGATATTCGGGGCAAAATGGTATATGGATCGCCCCAAAAGACTGAAAAAAATAGAGTACGAACCCCGAGAGCCAAAAGAACCTGAAACAAAACCGCAGGCAAAACCGAACAGCCCACCTGCAAAAGGAGGATTAAAATGGCCCTAGAACCTATAATGTGGGTTATTGCAGTTATACTCTCCCTAATAGCCGCCCTGCTTACAATAAAAATCACTGGATTGGATCAGCAGATATTCAAAAAGAAGCGGACGCATAACTACTTTTATGGCAAGGAACAACGATTTGTTCGCGTCCGTGATGCTTCCTACTGGGGAATAGAAGGGACATTCGAAATAGATCGGACGCGTGCATCTTATGACGAAGAATCAGGGGTGTTGTACTTAAAGGGAGTGACTGACCCACTCCCCGGCATAACCCTATGGCCACAGGATGGTGCAAACCTAGCGCCAGCAGCCCCCGGAGCCATGGCAATCGGAGATGTGGATGCCGATGGCAACGTGCTTGAGCTCATGTCACCTACCGAACATCCAATAGAACGGATGCTGGAAAAGAAATACGCAGGATCTACCCGAAAACCATCCCATACTTGGGAATCCGAGAAAAGAAGCAAGGATTTGGGACTTTTGCTTACGATTGATCAGGAAGAAAAGCAGGAGCAAATACTGCAAAGCGAGCCGGAGAAGGAGGAAAGGTTCATAAAAAAGCTTGGAGACGTAGTAGAGAAGATGGCAAAACTGACCAAGCCACAGGAAAGGACGCCACCAAGATACTAAGGGAGAGGATGAAAAAACCTCGCAAATGCAAGGCGTGCGGATATCCTTGTTACGGTCACCTATGCAGAGATTGTAGCAAAATAGGAACTAAATATACCGTGACAAGGAGATTAAATCGGAGGTAGATTCTCATGGAGGAAAATGAAGTTGAAGCCGAACAACAAATGCAACCAGAAGAAGATGAGGAAGCCATCCAGCTTCGGGAGGACATTAAAAAAATGTTTTTCTTGGGGGATAAAGAAACCATTAAAGACATAAGCTGGAATAAGATTATTGACAAGTTCCGGGACACACTCAACAATTTTAAGGCAAGCATGAAGCCCGTTATTTTTCGCAAAGTGCAGGACGCATCCCACATAGAGCCGTATGAAATAGATATAGTCGATGAAACAACAAAAATGCAGGAATGGATTGATGTCCTAATCAACGCGGCAATACACCAAAAGACCGGAGTCAAACCGCTCCCCGAACTGAAGGCATTGCTTGAAAGGCATTTGTTCATAATGAATATCTACGCACAGCAGACTAAAACATGGAAACAGTTATTCCATATCGTTGTAGAAAAAACCCAGACCGAACCCAATGCCTCGCCCCCGCCAACATGGCAGCTGATGCAGGAAGCAATCGATGGCTACAGGAATGAAGCAAAAGCCCTTATAAGCAAGGTCGAGACAAGAGTCAAGCATCTGGAGGAGGACTTCAGCAGGCACAAGCAATGCAACATCCGGTACTGCCATAAAGGCAAGCATGGTTCAGCAACTCCCAAGGAAGTCCCCATGCCCCCATCTGAAATAAAAGAGGAGTCAATAAATAAGCATCTTAAGCAAATGAAAGGAAAAGCTAAGAAAAAATAATATTGGCAAAGTAGCCAACCCACTGGCTGAGCTATCCGACCATCACCCAATGACGCCAGTGGGGATAATAATCGGAATGATATGGAAGGTGAAGAAATGAACGAGCAGAATGAAAAAAAATTAATTGAGCAGGTTGCTGAAGTACAACATGAGGCGTGGATGCACTGGAGTAAAACAATCGCAGAGACAGAACTGCTCATCAGCATCGATAGAGTAGAACGATGGAAGAAATTGTGGGTGCCATACACTCAGCTTTCAGAAGAGGATAAGGAGCATGACAGAAAGTGGGCCAGGAAAGTGTTGGAGATTATCAAAAACTTTAAAGAAAACGGATCTTATCTTTTCATTGGAACAAAAGAAGAATGATCACATGGGAATAACCCACAAAATTTTACCCGAGCAAGTTGCTTGGCTTACGGTATTCCATCACGTTGATGGGGATAGACTTGCTTACAATCCAGAAGCCGATTATTGGATTTGGAGGAGGTATCCTGATGGATGAGGAAAATGATGAATTGCAGGAGGATAAAAAAGTAATTGAACAGCAGAAGATTAGGGCGGACATGGAGGCGTTACGCAAAGAAATACAATTCCACGCAGATGCATTATCCACCAAATTGATGAAGCTAGATCAAAAAATAAAAGAACTACGGGAATTAAATGGGATGCACTAAATGCAAATGCCCCATAAGAAAAGCAAGAAAGGGGCTCATGTTTCATCGGATAGAGGCCAGTGAAGGTGAATTCTACCTTGCAAAAATATGTAGCGACCACGATTGCATGGAGCCAACATCTTTATGAACCGCCCACTATCGGAATTTAAAGTCTCTCTTCCGCACTATGAAATGACAGATGATGTAGCCGAAAAAAGTTATGTCTATTCAGTTTTATCCTTCATCCATCTATTATGCGAAGCAAAGAAATCAAAGACCATAAATTTTAGTGAGTTAGAGAAGGCGGTTTTTAAGTATTCCAAAAATTATGAAATGGACTGCTTCGGAATGAGATGGTGGCTGCAAAAAGACCAAGCCCGTGACTTTAAGCGCATGCATCTGAAATACCCCATCATAAAGGCGGCAGCAAACGGTCTGCTGGAAGTGTGGGAAATACCTAGGGGAAAAGAATTCACCAAGATAATGGGGGTAACAGAAAAGGGCAAAGAGGAAGCCGAATGGTTCCTCCGCCTCATAACTCGGCATAATTCAAAATTCCTCGAATGCAACCTATCCTTGAGAATCGGGCAATTCAAGCAAATGCTCGCATATCGTAAAAAGGCATGTTTATAAACACATAAACTTAACCTTTAAGCAGGTTAAACACCCCTTTAGGGTTGAAGTGCATTCTTTGATATAAGAATGCCACCAGCGCATAATTTGCGCGCAAAGATTCTGCGGGGAACTAGACCATAAAGTCGCAAATGCGACTTAAAAAGGGTGTTTGAATTGAAAAAAGATACTAAATGGATACTGCTCGGAATTTTCGGACTTGCTTTTCTTGTGATAGTTGCCATATTCGCAGCTACAAGAACCACTGTTCCAATTACAATTCCAGCGGGTCAAGTTCCAATTACTGGTGGAGAAGAACCATTGGCAAGTTGCTCATTCGGGAATGCACAAGCACTATACCTATCTGCAACTGATAAGGGTCAGCCAGCAACAGCGGTTACCTTGTCGGCAGCCAAAGTCTACCAGCAACAGCCAGACGGAAGCTACAAATATATTGGCTCATACGCCAATAACACTGCCATAGCCATAAGCCCAAACGTGAGGTATTACGTCTATGCAACTGCAAGCAACTACTATCCAATATACTTCACGGGAGTAACTACTTGTGGCCCAACAACCAACAAAGTGTTTTCAATGGCGCATGTCGATACCAGCTTCTCGCTGACAGTACTTAACAGCGATGGAGTAACAAAGAATACCAACACATCCGCAGAAGCAATCGGAACCGGCGGGAGCGCGCATCCGCAGATACAAATGGTCGGCGGAACTGCATACGCCTACGGAACCGATCCAGCATACAACCACGGATACATTGACTTTGTCTGGAACACATCCGCATTCGATGCTTCAAACCTGCAGGCCAAACTCGATGGAGTGGCATGCGGCTTTGAGAACATCCGAATAGGAAGATCAGGGACAGCCAACGCGGCAATAAAATGCACCGGCAACATCTTCAACGGGGAGAGGCACTATCTTGACTTGACAATATACGCATTGTCAGGAGTCAACCCAGTCTACACTGGTGGCGCAGGAAACGCAATCGTAATGTACTGGTGTCCATACACAACAGCGCAAGACACAGTAAGCGATGCAGTCCTGCAAGACAAGACCGAAAACAATGTTGGTGCGGCAGTAGGAACATGCCAGACATTGGCAAGCTACTACTACACTTAAGCGCATCTTCCTTTTTTTCTTTTTTTTTAAAAAACTGAGAAGCAGAAAAAAAATAGAGGTGGGAAGATGCCTAGGATGAGTAGCAGTAGTCAGAAAAAAATAGCATACGCAGTCATCTTATTGTTCTCCTTAATTTTAATTTTCGCCATAGTTATACTTCCTGCAACGCGTTCAGTACTTGGAGCGACCAAAGTAGATGTTACAAATGATGCATCCCTAAGTTCAACGCAAACCTACTGGACAATCCCCCTTAATATCGTCGAAGCGCAGGATACTATTTATGGGGTTTATCTTTCTAGGCTTGCTGCCGAGAATACAAAAACCGCATACGATGTCGAATTTTCAGCCTCTTTAAGTTCACCCGCGGTTGCAATTTACAAATATACCGCGTGGGATTCAAACAAGCCAATCTATGCGTTTGCTTGCCCCCGTATCTTACCTTGGGTCAGCTTATGCTTACCCACAAATCCAGTGGTTGGCTATGAAGCGGGCATAAGTGGCGCAGGCACGGTACAGATTGACTACACCTTCACAGCCAAACGCCTGCAAAACAACGTAATCGTGGAAGCCGATATCGAACCAGTTAGGCTTCCTTACGCTGCAGATCTTAGCTTCTTTGGCGGCAAGGTAAAACTGCAGAATCTTGCAGAACTTAACAAGGGATATCTTGCCCCAGCAGTTGCCGATGCAAAAGTTCTTTATATCACTGATATGGCCACCTTAAAGAAAAATGCAGGGTTTGATAAAGACTGCACTTTTTATGGTGGCTCTGGAAACTCCTGTTACATAGCAATCTCAAATGCAGCGTATGAAAGATGGAGGTATGACCTGATAAATAACATATTCACTTCAATGCCATCTACGCCACCAAATTCATTCGGCGGTTATGCGACGCAATCCGACCTTAGATGGCAATATCCGCATGGCGCAGTATCGGCATTGGTAACCTTATGGGTAGATGCCTCTTGGGTCAACACAATATATTACCAGCCACCACAAGGCAAACCATGCGATTTGACATTCAGTGTCGAGCCAAATGCACAATATGGAAAGGAATACCTCGGAACTTTTAGCGTTAAAAACTGTGGTGATAAGCAAGGCAACTTCCAAGTCACCATGCAATTGCAGAATGCAAGATTAACTTACCTCGAAAAGGCAAGTCTAGCTCCGCAGGCGGGAGAAACCCAAACTTCCACATTCAAATATATTCCTGACGCTGGTAAAACCGGCGGCACTTACGGTATTACCATAACTATCACAGATTCTTGGACGGGCAATAAAGTCTCGGCTTCACAATCGGGGATGGCAAGCGCACCACCACAACCATTCTGCGGGGATAAAATCTGCGATCCAAGTACTGGAGAAAGCTGTTCAACTTGCACAACCGATTGTGGTAATTGTTTCATCCCATCCCAGCCTTATTGCGGAGACAAAATCTGCAACAACAACGAAAACTACCTAACCTGTCCACTGGATTGCCCAAGCCCACAAAAAGTCTGTGGAGACAACGTATGCTCGCCAGAAATAGGCGAGAGCTACCTTAGCTGCCCACGGGATTGTCCATCCCCCGGGCCAGCATGCACGATAAGCAATCTGACAGCATGCGACACGAAGGAAAAATGCGATGCAATAAGCTACTACTGGTACGATAACAAATGCAACACCGAAAAGCAGAAGGGGGGCATAGACACAAGCCTGCTCCTGTTTATAATCGCCATACTGGCGATACTTATAGGGATATTCTTATGGCTAAGAAAAACAAGGCGATAGCGACAATTAAGATTCTAGGGCTGTTTTTGCTAGCGTTTGGCATATTCATTCTTTCGCGGCTCAACTTGCTCGGTACGCCCAACTGCCCGGCATGTCTATCACCTCCAGCCTGTGGCACATTGGACATCCTATGCCAGCTTGGGTCAATTCCGGCTGGCATAGGCTATGCGGGGTGCCTGACTGGAAACACCACTTGTTATGCCCAAGGCGTCGCATCTGCGATTTTTAACATCTTTTTGCTTATTTGCAGCCTAGTGGTTTTCTTTAAGATGCTGCTCACAGTGTTAAGCGGGGGTTAATAGAACGCAAATTTGGCGTTCAGGGAGCAAAATTAAACAAGGAGGGGGTAAAAATGAAGGAAAAAGATAAGAAAAGGCTTGCTGTCGTAGGAATAGCCGTGGTTTTCATACTTATTGCCTTATTTGCACTAGGGCCATTCAGCGTAATAAACACGGGCGGGGTACTCAATTTCTACCACCAAGCCACAAAAGCCAGTTTCTTGACTACTGACAGCCCATCATTCGAGCTGGGCAACAAACAGTATTCCCAAACCTGTGGGGGAACTGCCTGCAACTATGATATGGCTATCGGAGTGCGGGTAACTAAAATAACCATTGACAACAATCCCAGCCTAACAGCCGACTACTGCAACATGTTCATATATCACTTCTCACCCGAAAATGAGGCAAAATGGGTGAATGGCGTTTATCAGACAACCCCCAAAGTCATAAGCGAGGGAAGCATGAAACTCAGTTATAGCATCCCGCCACAGCCGATGGGGAGCCACACCATAAAGATAGAGGGGTATTATTCAATAGGTAGATCAGACGGATCTGGAAGATGCCAAGTGGGGAGCAATGATCCCCTAAGTACAACGGACACCTTCACAGTAACTTCAATGCAGCTGGCTCAGCCGGAAAATGCAACGCAGAAAACCATCTCGGCGCCTGCAAACGATATCCAAGGAGTGGCAACATATGCGGCAGTCGCATTAACCACGGCAGTAACCTCCCAAGGCAACACCACCTTATTTGCCTATGCAATAATCGTGGTGCTTGCCATCCTGCTGGTGCTGCTCATTGCAGAGCAATTTGTATTTAAGCGTAAAAAATAAGAAAATCTCCATCATAAATATTAAAAAACTTGGAAAAAATCCAAAAAAGGGTGAGGAATGTGGGAAAACTTAAAATTCATCGTCGTGCGCATCCGCGTCGCAGTTTCAGAAAGAGAAACGGAACTTATATCCAACGAACCCATGTCAGGGCAGCCACTTTTGATATAGAAGATCGCGGGGCTCCCGGAAGAGGGTCTAAGGTAATTAAGATCACAAAGCCCGGCGCCTTAAAAGAGCTGGGTTATAGCGCATTCGCCTCTGCAGAACAAAGAAGGAAGGCTTTGGAGAAGGCCGTGGCAAAATATGGCGAGAGGTCAGTCATTGGAATGCTGCAGGCACAGGCAGTCTTCCGCAAAAGAACCGACGGATTGGCAAAAGTATTCGCAAGTGACAGGACGTGGGTGGCTAAAAGCTATGGAACCTACCGAGGAAAAAACCCAACTTTTCAACCCTTTATGCAGTTACCAGAGGTCGGAACTCTGGCGTATAAAAGACTAGTGGCAGCAAGGGGCCCTAAACCCAGACGGGCATACCAGCTTAGTGGGGAAACAATCGAAGATCCGGAACACACCTACGGCTACGCCACATCCGAACGAGAATTCATTAGGGGCTTACCAAAAATGACAAAGTTACTAATAAGAAAGAAGTTAGTTAAAGTGAAGCCATTAGGAAAAGTTAAGGAATTTGAAAGGTGATTTTCATGAGAAGAAGAATCCATGTAAGGCGTCACATCCGCCACAACAGAAGTGGTATCACGCCAGTCCATGGGGAGATAAGAGGAGATGATAACTATGCGAAAAGGCTCACACCCAAAACTAAGACATTGGACTAAATTCCTGCCTGGAATCGTCTGGGCCATAATCCTAGATATAATCTCAATCCTGCTGATATTGCTCGGTGTGGGCATCCTCTTAGTTCTAAACTTCCTGAGTTTAATTGGGGCGCCAATATTCGCATCGATAGACCAAATCTTCACGGTATTCTATGGGTTCGTGCAGATTCTGGCAACATACCTAATATTCGATGAGCCAAAGATGCTCATAATGAGCGGTGCAAAGACAGTGCCATTGCTTGGCACGCTTCTCAACATCGTCCCAAGTTATACTGTTTTGTATATTTTGATAGACTGGGGGTACGTCTAACGAAGTGAGAACATGATTAACGGAAAACATCTAAGTGAAGATCACAAAAAGAAATTATCGGATGCCCTTAAAGGAAGATCTCTTTCTGAAATAACAAAATTAAAAATGTCCAAATCACATATGGGCAAATTACCCAGTGAAATAACAAGGAACAAATTATCTATCACCAATAAAGGCAAACACCACTCGACAGAGACGAAACGAAAAATATCTGAAGCCAACAAGGGTAAGCATTCAATAAAAGGAATACGCCTGGGAATACAAAACCCCTTCTATGGTAAGTGCCACATTGATACAACAAAAAAAACCATAGCATTAAAAAAGAAAGTACAATGGCAAAACCCCGAATATCGTGAAAAGGTCATCAAAAATTCCTTAAAAGGTCTTCTAAAGCGCCCCACTTCCTTAGAAAAGCAAATGCTGGGAATTATTCAAAAGCACGGTCTGCCATATAAATATACTGGCGACGGCTCATTTCTAATTGGCTACAAGAACCCTGACTTTGTAAATACCGACGGACAAAAAGTTTGCATTGAAGTAGCCAACACCTTCCACCACAACGAAGATTATGAAGAAAAAAGAAAGGAACATTTTGCAAAGTGGGGATGGCACTGCATTGTTTTCAGAACTGACAAACTTGATGAAACTGAAGTCTTAGAAAAGTTACATAACGCTCACACTGTTCATTTGGTGTGAAGACAGTCGGAACATATACCGACTTAAAACAAGAGGTGTTCGAATGCCTAGGAAAGGAGAAGGAATGATGAAAAGCAAGGGTGCGGTATTCGGTCTTGGGTTATTCTTCCTGTTAATATACGGGATGGGAACCCTGCTTCAGTCCACACCATATATAGGTGCGTGGGTGAACCTTATACTAGCCGTCGTGCTTGGTCTAGTGGGATTGCTCGGGCTGCTCATGGGAGTCGCCTACAAAAAAGTATTCTCCAAGGAATTCTTCGGGGAGACGGGTAAATTCCTCGTATTCCTCACGGGGCCATGGAGACTTGTCGAGGTTCTCTCAGCGATGCTTGCCTTCTCGATACCTACGCTCAGCCTGCTTCCACTCGTGCTGGGAATCATCTTCCTAGTAGCCGATTGGATAATGGCAGCAGTATAGGGGAGAGAAACGCAACAATCTTCCTTTCTTTTTTATTTTTTTTAAACAAGAAACGAGGGGTAGAAAATGACGGATGACATAATCTCCGTGGAATGGAACAGTTCAAGGAAACTGCAGAAGCTGGAGTTTTTCCTAGCGTTGCTTCTGATAGTCGCGCTTATAATCATCGCCATCATCTTCCCTGCCCAGCAACTGCTGGCGGGGATATCTTTTGCTATGCTCATGGTATGGTTTGCCATAGCCCTCGCGGATTCAATAAGCGAGCGTAATTTATTCGTAGAGCATGTTGGTCTTGGGAAGGATACAAAGATTACATTTGTGGTATTTCTAGGGGCTATCCTTCTGGCAGTCATCTTCCAGACTTTCAGTTTGCAGACCACCACACTGCTGTTTCTTGCCAGCACCGCACCATCAATTACAAACCTGCAGACCGACTGGAATCTCATCTGGGTGGGGTTAGTTTTCGCTATCGTCGAGGAAATGCTATGGAGGAACACGTTTATCCCGACATTAAACAAACTCACCGGAATGAAGTGGTTCTCGATAATATTCGGGAACCTAACCTTTGCCATCGCCCACCTCAGCGCGGTGACACTCACGCTCACGGCAAAATACGGGGTGGTAACGCCTGAAAACCTTCTACTCATACTTTTCAGCGACTTCGCATTCGGAATGGTATGCAGCATATTTAACGGAATGTCAAAGACAACGGCCTTCGGCTACGGATTCCACATAAGCAACAACGTAGCAAGGCTGGTTAGGGGGGTGTTATGATGAGAACGCGCCAGCTTGCAAACTATATCGTAATCGGTTTTGCAATCATTTCATTTGTTTATTGGCTCATATCCGACGCACTAAGTGTATGGGCTTCCACTGCCAACCAGCTCCTAGTGGGGATTACCTACATATTCCTCTCTCCTTGGTACGTCATAGTGCTTGCCTATATGTGGATTGAATTTCCAGAGCACAAAGTCCGTGCGGTGCTTGCGGCATTGCTTGTAATCATCGCAATAGAACTGGCATCCTTGCCCCACATGCTCTTGATAAGTGGTCAACTGCCAACCGAAACCACATCACAGTTTTTCCTAGAAGTCGCAATGGCGAAGTCAATACCCTATATGAATCAGCTCGGCATTATCGGAACATTCCTCCTCTACTGGTTCCTTGCAAACCTCTGCATAGTTGCAGCCCACGACCTAGTGGCGGACAGGACTTTTATTAGCCTAGTATCAGACGAGCTCAGGAAAATGAGGCATGAACAGTAAATATTTAAGGGCAGGAGATAAAAAACATAGCGGGAGTGGAGGGAAATGCGATATAAGCACATAATCTTCGGAACCATCCTACTTGTATTCTTATTCGCTTTTTTAGTCAAGGCAACAGATATCACCGACTGCACGAACCTGACTTCCACCTATACCACTTATACCCTAACCCAAAACATCTCCAATTCAAGCTCCACATTCTGCATGGATTTTCAGGATAGTAACATAATTCTGGACTGTGCAGGATATACTATTCAGGGAACAAATACCTCGGATACTACGGGAGCTTATTCTTCCCATTCAAATAACACCATCCAAAACTGCATATTTGTAAATTGGATGTACGGAGCGTTTTTTGCAAGTGGTGCCTCCGATAATGCAATCTACAACTCTTCATTAAATGCCAATACTCGGCATGGAATAGTGCTTGCCGATCCTTCGAATATTCTAGGAACAAACCTATCCATCTCCGACAATACTTTAAATGGTCTTTATATCGATTCACCAAATTCCATAATTAACTATTCTGAAATCATAAACAATTTAGATGGGGGCATTTTCTTAGGTAGCGTATCTTCAAATGAAACGTTCTATAATAACCTCTTCAATAACACCAACAATACCAATTTCGATACGACCAGTACTAATTATTGGAACACCACCAATCAAACTGGAACTAGGATTTATTCCTCAGGTACAAATATAGGTGGCAACTACTACACCAATTCCTCGGGCAACGGCTACTCGGACACCTGCACTGATGCAGATGCAGACGGATTCTGTGATACCCTATTTACCTTAGCTACGAATAACGTGGATTATCTGCCGTACAGCAACAATTGGGGAACCGACATAACTCCCCCCACCTACTCGAATGTGGGAGTAAATGACACCGCACCATTGCCTCTCGCATACATCCTTTTCTATTCACAATGGAATGACGAAACGGCTCTTGACAAGTTCATCTTAAGTTGGAATGCAAGCGGAACCAGTTGTGATACTTGGGCTAACGATTCGTCCGCATCATTCCAAACAGAAAACTGGACAAACACCACTCAGCAAATGCCCCTTGCATGCACGGGCCAAACAATTGGGTATATTTTCTATGCAAACGATACCTCGAACAACTGGAATAACACCGGAATACAAATCATCACGGAACAAGGTGTTCCTGTTTTATCGGCAACTCCTTCCACCCAAACCATTGTGGTGCAACATGGGCATTCCAACACGACGATAATTACCTTAACCGTTTCCAATGGCACTGCAAACGTAACCCTATCTTGGGTCAACGCCACAGACACCTCCGCAACAGCCAACGCTACAAGCTGGACTGATTTCCAAGGAATCTCCGATGTGCTGATAAATATGTCTGTTTCATCCGCTGAAACACAAGACCAAACTCTCCTATTTGAATTTAACACCACTACTGCGGGTGCAAACAATGCAAGTGCAAACATCACTACTAACATAACCAACTACAATTTTTCGATTTCCACATGTACTTCCCCGAACATGCCGGGCGCCACCTATTCCCTAATTGCCGACATAACCAACTCCACAAATCCAACTTGCATGAACATCACGGCGGACAACATCACCTTAGATTGTCAAGGATATACGATAGACAGTGATGGAGTGAATGGAAATTACGGAATATCCGCAATAGGATTCAACAATTTAACCATAAGAAACTGCATACTCACTGATTGGATTAGTAGTGGCATTTACATTGGTACCAGTTCCAGCAACTCACTCTACAACAACACTATAAACTCTGATGATGTAGGCATAGGCATACATTTGGTGTATTCAACCCTTAACGCAATTTATAACAATACACTAATCAGCAACACGGGCGTAGACCTTGAATTTTCAGATAATAATCTTATCCATGAGAATATAATAACTAGTGAAAACACATTAAACTTTGTTGAGGGTTCAGGTAACCTTATTTATAACAATTTATTGAATAACTCTGATGTTGTTATTTTCCAAGGGAATATTTATGAAAACTTCTGGAACACCACCAAGCAAACTGGAACTAGGATTTATTCCTCAGGTACAAATATAGGTGGCAACTACTACACCAATTCCTCGGGCAACGGCTACTCGGACACCTGCTACGAATACGATGGCGACAAACTCTGCGACTACGCTTTCGATATCCTAAATAACATGGTTTGCACAACTAACTGTAGCAATAACACCGACTACCTCCCACTGGCGATGAAAACCAATCTCCCCCCCAAAATCCTCATACTTAGCCCAATAAACAACGCAGTCATAACCTACCTCGCACAACCCTTTAACGTCACAGTTACAATCACGGGACTTTATTCCACCTATAACGCAACGCTTTATGCAAACAGCTCCTATATTTCAAGCGCAATCGTTCCAAACAACATAATGACCAACCTCACATGGATGGCACATGCGGTAGGATCCTATAACCTCACGGTTGTAGCTGAAAATTGGGAACCCTAGAGGAGATAAAATGAAGAAAACACAACCAAATAAACGGATGTGTAATACAATGCTAGTGTTTGCTTTCCTATTTATCATTTTCACAGTCCCAGTCAATTCTAACGCAACCACACAGCCTTGGACAAACATCACAACTACCGCTAATAGGCACGATTTCGATTGGCAGTACGGATTTGAAACACCAGTGCTGTGCGATCCAATCACCTACACAAACCTAACCCCTATCTGCTGCTGTGACGGTTGTTGCAGACAAGGATGCGGAGTGATGCGGTTTACCAACCGAATTGAATCCATCACCGCTTCTTATGCCAACAATCCAACTTCAGGTGGCATCAGTGCAATGTTTGACTGGTATGGCCAAAAGCTCGATTGCAATTGTGGCTGGAACTTAGCCCAAGTCTGTGACAGTAACCATACATGCAGTTTTTATGTGGCTAATGCCCACAATGGTCAAGATTGCAATATTTCCGGCAACAACGAAGTAGTATGGCCCTCGCAAACCTTTAACCTTTATAGTGACACCATTCCCCCGACATTGGTCTTGCCCATAGGTGAAACCATAAACGAAAGCGGAAATAACAAATATGTTTTTAATGTCACCTGGCTGGATACGGCGGGATGGTCAAACGTCTTCTGCACTTTGGATCTTTATGGAGGATTAACCAACTACTCGCGCAATATCACAGAAAGCGATATGTGCGACGGAATTGGTGGATGCGGTGCCGACAGCACCTACATAAGCAACACATTCGACGTTCCGTTCTCCACATTCGCACGGCAATACTCCATTGGAACAATCGACTGCTACTACGACAACCAAAACAACGTGTCGACGCAGTTCGGGTATAATACGTGGATAGTCGATGACCCCAGCAATTCCCTTTCTAATTCATCTTCAATTAACATAATGGTAATTTCATCCAATACCTCCCTTACACTCACTGCCTCGATTGGATGGAGCATTCCTAAGGGATATTCAAATACCCTCACATGCACGGCAGACAACGGGGAATCCACTCCCATCATCTACGTCGATGGCATAAACTACACCAACCCATATACATTCACACCACAGACTGCCGTAACCGTCATTTGCAATTGTTCTGATACTGCGCATTATTACGGTGCTTCGATAAGCAACATGCTTAATGTAACGATTACTGGAACTGGCGGAAGCAGCCCGCCACCAAGCCAAACCAATGTAACTCCACCTTCAACAACAACTCAGGCCACACTCCCTCCCACAGATAAGTTAGCTCGAAACGTCGAGAAGATAATAGAAAAGCTGCCCTTCCTAACTGAGGAGGAAAAACAATATATAATCGCATTTCTCCGTGCAATCTACCACTTGCTCATTGCCACAATTCTTGGCATACCGGTATATTTCATTCTCATACTCTTGGCATTGTTAATATTCATGGCGTCAGTAGCCGACAAGAGGGAAATACGCACTTGGCGGGACATCCCGAATATAGGAATTTTCAGTTTGTTTATTGCCACATTCTTAGGTGTCATATTCTTCTTGGGCCCGCTAGTGGAGGTGTAGCGCATGCAGTTCGACCAAAAAACGCTGCGCAAACTGGCACTCATACTCGCAGCGTTGGCGTTAATGGCAGCCACAGTCATGGCACAAACAATCGCCACTAAGGCATCTTCCACAATCGGTTCATTCAAGGAAGATTGGGGCATCAACCTAATAGAGCAGGAAACCGATTACAATGGAGATGGAGTTTCAGACATGATAGTTAATGTAGCATCAATGAACAACACCTATCTTGAAATTTATGCCAATGACACAAGAGAAACAGAGGCTTATAAATGGGCGTCTGCTATCTGCAATATAACTGGCGTCACTGCGATAGGAAAGTGGGAATACAATCCAGCTACTAAAATATGGGCTTATACCGGCTTATTGAATTATGGCAACCTTACAAATTATGGATTAAATTCTTCTTGGTGTCCTGATTCTTATGGGATGGGATTTGTTTTATTTGGTGCTGGCTCTGGCGATAAGCAATACCGCCTTAATTTCAGTTATGGTCGAAAGGAGATAACAATCTATACTGGCAAAGGAACTTCAATAATCAACACAGGAACGACAGTCCCCTTCTACCCTAACCAGAGGGCGATTTGCAGAGATGCTCTAAACTATATTCATGTCGCATATCTTTACAGTTCCAGCACAGTCGCTTATGCCTACTCAACGGACAATGGGGCCACATTCACCACTTCCCTTACGGTTATTAATGGGTCAGGAGCAACAAAAAATACCCCGTCAATATCGTGCAATGGAAACAACATAACCGTTGCGTATGTGAATGGAACTTCCAGCCTTGCAGTTTTTACATCAACAAACAATGGAGGCACTTGGACTGATGTTTCTCCCTCGTCTGCAACTACCGGAAAAACCGTTTATGAAGTTGATGTCGAGAGAAGAGGAACAAATATCTATCTTGTTTATGGCAATGCATCAACGGCAACCACGAGACCAAGCATCATATTTTTAAATTCAACGACTGGCGGTTCGACTTGGGGAGCAAAGAAAGTGGTTATAGCTGGTTCATACCTCAGGGTTGGTTCGGTAGTAGTATTCGATGAATATCTGCATCCTTCATTGGCAGTCAATGGGACTGGCGGTTCAACTGATATACTGCACGTCATGGTTCAGGAAGATGCGTTGGATGTGAGTTCTTATTTTGGCATCTATTACATCAATTCCTCTAACTCTGGTTCAAGCTGGAGTACCATAGTAACAATTCTTAGTGCGGGTTCAGGTCAGATGTATTACCCTTCGATAACTTTTTCAGGCATCAACCTTTATGGTTCGTTTTACAGGTCAGACAATACGGTCTGGTTCTCGAATTCCACAAATAACGGTGCAAGCTGGACTACCGCATACCAGATTTCAGTCGGGACTAATGCGACTTTATATCCTTCCATCTCGTTGAACGGCACAAACCCAATAGTCTTTTGGCAGAACGGGACTGCAAACCAAAATATTCAATACCGAAGCCATAGTGGTTCTGTTTGGAATGTTGCACAAAACATAACAACTGACTCTAGGAACAACACCTATGTGAACTCGAAGGTGGATTACTCAGGCAGTTGCACTGAATATGTTTATAGGAACTCGACAGATGGCACAAATTGGAATATAACTTATGATTTCTTTGGGACTTGCACTGCACCAGTAACCGGAGTTCAGCCACAAGTTGGAGACCCATTCCGTTGTTCAATTCCATATTTAATACCGTTATTAAACACTCCAATTTTATGTATGCCCACATCAAACATAACTGGTCAGCCATTAACGGGACAGACTATAAACTGTCAGGCACAGTTGGCATTAGAAACTTATACCGGCGGAGTCCAAGCATCAAGTGCGGCCACCGAGCAGGCAAACGGATTATATAACTGGACTTTGCTTGCTTCGAATTTGGCGGCGAATACCTGTTACACAATTAACTGCTCGACTTCGATAGGCGGAACACAGAATAATGTTGGGTCTGTCTTATGTGTGCTTCCAAACTATGCCACGCCATCCGATATAACCAACTCCACTTCAGTCATCCTAGGCAACATGAGCAGCAACTTTACAAACACAAACAACCTCATAGCTTACCTAACTGGCAACATGAGTGCAAACTTCACGGCAATAACCAGCCTGCTTAACACAATCAATGCAAGCGTCGTCTCGGTCAACACAACTCAGAATGGAAACTATGCCATTCTACAAACAGAAATAATATCGGTGAACACCACGCAAAATGCCAATGCCCAAGCCATAATAGACTTACTCAACCTCGTGGGTGCAAACATAACCTCGGTGAATACCACCATGCTCACTAACTTTTCAACCCTTTATACTGTCACCCTTTCAGTCAATAACACCGTCAACACCGGCTTCATAAACGTACTCGCAGCCTTGGTTCAAATGAATGGTACCATCAATGGAATAAACGCCACCATGGTGCTTGAGTTTGCCGCCCTGCATAATGAAATACAGTCCGCCAATAACACCATAATCGCCGTCGGAAATAACGTCACGCAAGCTTATAACCTCCTCCAAACAGTGCAGGCCGAACTCATAGAACACAACTCCACCCTCACAGCCTATTACAACGCCCTGCAGGCAAGCAACCAAAACCTTAACGGCACCTTGCTCGCAATGAACTCCTCAATGATGGCAGAATTTAATTCCGCCTCATCCAAATTAGATGCCTTAAACATCACCCTTAACGGTGCAGCCATAAACATAACCTTATTGCAAGGCAACCTTTCACTCCATGATGCGCACCTTCTCGCAATGAATTCCACCATGGTTAGCAGCTTCAACACCGTCTATACGATGATAATTTCAACCAACTCCACGCAGAATGCCAACGCCCTAACCATAACCAACTTGCTTAACGCTCTGGAACTGAAGGTAGACTCCATAAACACTACAATGCAGGACAACTTCACAACCACCTACGCGCTTATAGTTTCCACCAACAGCTCGCAGAATGCAAATGCCCAGACGATATTAAACCTTCTCGGCGCCGTGGGCATCAATGTTACATCTACAAACATCACCGTGCAAGCTGGCTTTAACGATATGAACAGCACGCTTGCCGGCATAAACAACACCCTTAACCAAGTAGCTGCAAACGTCTCTGCACTTAACCTAAACCTTACCTATTTCAGCGGCAACCTCACGGCAGATGTCATAGCGGCGTATGTATGGAATTTCACCCGCAGGACAACCACCCCCCTAAGTACCACTGTATTAACCCTTAGTTCCTCATTGGGATGGAAACTGCTCAAGGGATATGCCCCCACTGTTTCCTGCACATCCAACCAGAACGAAAGCAACGTCACCCTTTATTTCGACAATGCCCCAGTCACCAACCCATACACCTACGCACCATCGGAAGGATCCTACGAAGTGCGTTGCACATCTCCCCAATCAACCAATTATTCGGCGGGAGTAGGCGTCGCATACCTTAACATTACAATAACAGGTACTGGAGGAGCAGCCACACTTGCAAACGCAACCACCAACGCAACCTCCCCATTGGTTGCCGAAGCCACCAAGGAACAAAGTCCATTGGATTGGCTCCTGTCACTGCCCTTTAAAGGGCTCATCCTTTTCATAGAGGTTCTGCATGGAATTTACGATCTGCTGACAGCCACTCTAATTGGATTGCCAGTATGGGCGTATCTCATAGCCATTTTGCTGATGGTTTTTGCTGCCTCCCTCATGGGCAAGCAGGAGTTAAGAAGTTTAGGAGACGTGCCTATCTGGGGGTTAATTGCGCTTCTGCTTGCAATATTCCTAGGAGTGGTCTTTATTCTGGCATCCTTTGCAGTCAAATAGGGGTTGTTATGGGCAGTTTTGAGGAATTTCAGGAAAGAATGTTCCCAGAAGAGAAGACACAAGTTAGTGATTATGCCTCCGAGAACTTCGTCAAATCCTCTAGGGTGCTCTACGAAAGCGACATCCTTAACTTCCAGGATGCGGGCATGGTGGATGCCCACTACGCCGAGGTATGGAAGAGGAACCTTGCCCAGTATGGAAAGATATGCGATCACGTGGGCGACGACGTATTAATTCTAGGATCCACCGAACGGCGAATCCAAAGCCTCGACGATTTGGTAACCCTGCCCTTATCGGGGTGGAATGTATTTAGTATCGTGGGGAAGGCGGGATGCGGCAAGTCTGTCCTCGGAAGCTTCCTCGCCGAACAAATGTACTACTTCACTTCTACCCCCACACTCTTCCACGACCGGGCAAATGAATTTTTTTATCATAAATATTCACAAAAAAACCCAGTCATCTTAAAGAACCTCTATTCCCTAGGCTTTGAAGCCATGGGAATGAGGGAGGTATCGAAGGATCACCCTGGGGGCCTCCTTACAATATCTCCCTACTTTTTGAATATGCCTTATGCGGATGTGCAGTGGGGCATCTCGCTGGAGGACTTGTATGCCCTAGGCACTGTGGGAGGCAAGACGATGTTCCAAAAATTCCTAGGGGCGGATATGGCAACTGACGACGTTTCAGATGCCTACCTAAGAACGATAAAAGAGCTATACCGGCACCAGCCCCATTCCTTTGATGAAATCATGCAGGAGCTTGATAAATACAATGAGCGCCTGCACGAAGAAAAAAAGGCTTCCAACATAAGCCGTTCTCTTTCCCTGTTCTTGGAGGATCTACATGACGAGGGAATTTTCATCAGGGGGCAAAGCATAGATATCGCCGAGATATTATCAAACCATATAAACGTCGACTTCATAACAGTCAAGGGCGCGGTCGATAACCACGAATTGGAATGCTATGAATCCTACCTCGCCAGCCTAGTCTACGAATGCTCCAAGCCGTTTGCTTACCGAGGGTTCCCAAACATCTGTGAAGTTTTCGAGGAGGCCGACATAATCTTTCGTTCGCGCAATGCAACTCTAAAAAAACTCTTAACCGATAAAATCTTAAAGCAAAGAAAGGAGGGAAACTCCGCCATGTTTGTGACACAGGACGTTACCTTCTTCCCCGATTACCTGCTATTGAACTCCAAGGCAATACTCACCACCAAGCCAACCAGTGACAAGGCCATGACACAGATCGCAATGAAAAACCCGACGGAGGATGTCGCCTACCGCCTGCAAATGCTGGATGAGCCGGAAAAGCCCCTCATGCCCCAGTGGGCGGTTATCACCGAATATGGCATGGAGACCTTCTACACTCTCGGTAGCTTTGGAGCCACTCACGAGGTAAAACAACGCCAAGCATAATTATTTAAATACGTATTGAGTAAATCTACGCACGAGGTGGAAGCATGGCGGACGAGGAACCATGTATCTTAAACCGGACTGATAGACTACACCAGTTGAATAAAGAAAAAATCGGTGTACGAATCTGTGCAAGGTGTGGCGTTAATGAAATTGACTACTACTTTTTAACAGGTAAATACTGTTCAGACTGTCGTAAAATTATAGCGCGAGAGAATCGATTAGGAAAAGGAGGTAGTTTAAATGAGCAAGACTTACGATAGGTTTGTATTCGAGCATGACACGATAAAGGGCCTGAGCGACATAGACCGGAAATCAATCTGCAAGGCAGACATGGGCGAAATTAAGCAGATGATTCTTGTGCTTAAGAATGAGATTGAGGATTTGAAGGGTGATTAGCATGGAAAAGGAAAATGAAAATCATGTTGAAGTTTCTGAAACTGCAAAGCGTAAGTTGGATGAGTATAACAAGAAAGTTAAGTTGTGGTGATTGAAAATGAAAACCAAGATACCCGAAGATGAATATAAAACACTCGACCAGGAAATTATGGATGCGTTTAAGAAACGAAATATCGGGATTGTTGGTTATACCGTCAAGTTTAAACCGTCGAGAAATACGTTTGTTTGGAGTATAGAAGGCAATAAAAGGTGAACCCATAAGAGGTGATTGAGAAATGAAAATAATTCAATATTTTAAACAAAACCTACCTACAATATTATTGTTAGTGTTATTAGGACTTTTCCTCTCTGTATTTGGATTTTATATAATCTACACACAAGTCCTAGAAGGCGTTGAAAC
>Ga0315281_10001188_pt1 | contig 38250 bp, 40 predicted proteins | sample YL17G07_0_MG_FD_204540 | JGI IMG/M metagenome (GOLD analysis project Ga0315281, IMG submission 204540) | Sediment microbial communities from Yellowstone Lake, YNP, Wyoming, USA - YL17G07_0 | ecosystem: Environmental > Aquatic > Freshwater > Lake > Sediment | place: USA: Wyoming | collected...
CCATTGAGGGAAAGGCTTTCTTCACTTTGCTGGCAAGTTCCACCTCCAGGGGGGTGGGAGCACCGTAACTCGTGCCCTTTGAAATAGCTTTTTTGAGTGCCGCCACAATCTTTGGATGGGCATGGCCCAGGATCATTGGCCCCCAGGAACCCACATAATCAATATATTCATTGCCATCCACGTCAAAAATTTTTGACCCTTTTGCACGTTCAATAAAACTGGGTGGAACGCCAATGGCCTTAAAGGCCCTGACAGGGCTGTTCACCCCGCCTGGAATCATCTCCAATGCTCTATGATAGAATCCGATCGATTTTTTTCTGTTCATCTCCAATCTCCCAATCATTCCTCGGCGACCACATGATTACTGAGAGTACCGATCCCTTCAATCACCACATCGATTTGATCACCAATGGCCATCGGGCCAATTCCAGAAGGCGTGCCTGTAGCGATCACATCTCCTGGCAGAAGCGTCATCACACGAGAGATGAAGCTCACCAGTTGATGAGGACCAAAGATGAGGTTCTTCGTATTCGAATGCTGACGTCTCTCTCCATTCAGATAACTCGATACATCTAAATGGTGAGGGTCAATGTCTGTGACAATCCAGGGACCAATCGGTGAAAAAGTATCAAACCCCTTCGACAATGTCCACTGACCATCCTTGGGTTGTAAATCCCTGGCGGTTACATCATTCAAACAGGTATATCCAAGGATATAATCCCCTGCCTTTTCCTCTGGAACTTTTTTCGCTACCTTCCCAATCACTACTGCCAACTCAGCTTCATAATCCACCCTCTTGGACATCTTCGGATAAACAATGGCCTCTCCCAGTCCGATAACAGAGGTGGAGGGTTTAATGAATAAAAGAGGTTCTTTGGGGAGAACCATCTTCACCTCTTCGGCATGATCACGGTAGTTCAAACCCAAGGCGACAATTTTTGAGGGAAGGCAGGGTGATAGGAGTTTCACCTCCCCAATTTTTTTCATCCTGGAGGTCAGGTGGAAGTGCCCAAAGGGATCTCCATCCATTTCACGAACGGATTCTCCCTCAATGACTCCCCATTTCACCGATGAAATCTCTTGATAACGAACGATCTTCATTTCATAATTCCTTTCCTCGCCATTCCTCATCCATGTAGCCGCAACCTTTAGGTTGCGTATATTAACCCCGTTGTTGCATTAAATTCGGCGCTTAGATTTACCCCGTTAGAAATAATGCCCCGCTCGGTTTCGAGTCGCAACGACTGAAATTTCTAACGGGGTAAATCAAACCCTTACCCAGAGAGGGATGGCTGTCAAATCAATGTCGTCACCTGGATCAAATAAATGGTGACCCTGTGGAATAGGTCTTACATCTTCTCTGGAAAGATAAAACTCCCAATAGTGGAGCAAATAATATGTGATGCTATGGAATATGATTCTTATTCCACAGGGGAAGTTATCCTCCCTCCGGGCCATGAGGCCCTCTGGGCCGGCGGCAAAAAGGTAGAAACAGCCTTTTGATGGGGGCATACAGTTGATTCAACCACATCTTTATGCAACAACGGGGTTAACGCTCCGCCAGGAAGCGGAGCGGCTACAGAATTCATTGTTATCTCAGCCCCAGCACATCCTGCATATCGTAAAGGCCATTGGGTTGGTTCACCACCCAGAGGGCTGCCCTAATCGCACCGCGTGCAAAATTATCTCGACTGTGGGCACGGTGAATGATCTCCAACCGTTCACCAATCCCCCCGAAGAGCACGGTGTGCTCTCCCACGATATCTCCCGCGCGGATCACCTGCATCCCGATTTCTTCTTTTGTCCTCTCACCCACCATCCCCTTCCTGCCATAGACTCCAACCTGACCAAAATCTCGTCCAATGGCTTTGGCAATCAACTCTCCCAATTTCGCTGCGGTGCCACTGGGCGAATCCTTTTTCAGACGGTGATGGGCCTCAAAAATTTCTATGTCATACTCCGGACCCAAAACCTGAGCAACCTCTTGGACGATCCTGAACATGACATTCACTCCCACGCTCATATTGGGTGAGAAAACACATCGAACGCTTTTGGAAAGTTCTTTGACTCTTTCAATCTGCTCTGGACTCAAACCAGTCGTACCAATGACAATGGCCGAACCCGTTTCTTTAGCGAATTCCAAACTCTCTATGGAGGTTTTAGGATTGGTAAAGTTGATGATCACATCCCCCCTGGCCTTCTTCAAATCCCCCTCCAAAGAGATATTCATTTTCCCCAATCCGATGACTTCTCCAATATCTTTCCCAATGGATGGGTGATCTGCTCTCTCGATGGCTCGGTAGAGGGTAATCGAAGGAGTTTCGTTAATGATATGAATAATTCGGCTCCCCATTTTTCCAGCTGCGCCTATGACAATAGCTTTGATCTCTTTCATTGATATGCCTCCTCCCACATCTCAGCCTCATAGATGATGTGGACATCTCCCTCGAAAAAAACTTTCTTTACCTCCTTGCCTTCAATCTCAAAATAAACCGTCAAAACCTCGCCTCCCCTGGTCTTAATCGATACCGGAGATTTTACCAGGCCCTTGAAAGCAGCAATTAAGGCCGAAGCAACAGCCCCTGTGCCGCAGGCTAATGTCTCGTCTTCCACTCCTCGTTCATAGGTACGGATGGATAATTGAGAACCCTTCTCCAACTGGATGAAATTTGCATTGGTTCCACTCGGTGCAAAAAAGGAATGGTATCGAATCGCCCTTCCAATTCGGATGATATCCAGCCCTTCAAGATCTTCTACAAAAAGAACAGCATGGGGAACGCCTGTATTAATGCTCGAGAAAATCTGTTCCTCCCCGTCGATAAAAATGGTTTCATCGAGCTTCAGACCAAATGGTTTGGTCATTTCAAGTTTCACTTTTTTGCCATCCACCTGAGCAGAGAGAATCCCTGCCAATGTCTCAAATTTCAGAGAGGCACCGGCGATCCCTTTTAAATGGGCAAACCGGGCAGCGCAACGGCCCCCGTTACCGCACATTTCCGCTTCGCTTCCATCTGCATTAAAGTAGCGCCACTTGAAATCGGCTTTATGAGACCGTTCGATCAGGATGAGACCATCTGCCCCGACAGAGATTCTTCTTCGACAAACTTTTCGAATGAAGTCTTTCAGACGATCCTCTTTCAGGAAGGGTTCCCGATGATCGATGAGGATGAAGTCATTGCCACTCCCGCTCATCTTTGAAAAAGGGATTTTCATTCTGCCTCCAGTACGAGTCAAGGCTAAAGCCTTGAGCTACTGGTTATTATGTTCTTGTAACTCAACTGTTCTTGTAACTCAACTGTTCTTGTAACTCAACCCTTTAGGGTTGATTCCATCAGGAATTCCGGAATCTCTTCTCCGCGAATGAGATCCTCATAACCCTCTCTCTGGCGGATCACAAACATCTGGTCATCCCGAACAAGAACCTCGGCAATCCTGGGCCTTGAGTTATAGTTGGTGGACATCGAAAACCCATAAGCACCAGCACTCATCACGGCAATCAGTTCACCAGAATGGAGAATTGCCATTTTCCGTCCTTTTGCTAAAAAATCGCTCGACTCGCAGAGTGGACCCACCACATCAGCCACAATCTCCTCCCGGGTCTCTTCCTTCACAGGAAGGATCTGGTGGTAGGAACCGTAATAACTGGGCCGGACCAGATCATTCATGCCTGCATCTACGATTACGAACCGCTTTTCCTCATTCTCTTTGGTGTAAAGAACCTTTGAGACCAAAACTCCTGCATTCCCAACGATGACACGGCCTGGCTCTAAGATGAGGGTGCAGCCGAATCCTCGAAGTTCTTCAAGGATGTTGGAGGCGTATTCTACTGGATGGGGAGGTTCTTCATCCTCATAAGTAATCCCAAGGCCACCTCCCAAATCCAAATATTGAATCTCCATCCCTTCCTTTCTTAAATTTTCGACCAATTGTTTCAGTCTCCTCAACGCCTCGATGATGGGTTCTACCTTCACCAACTGGGAGCCGATATGACAATCAATTCCCACAATCTTTAGATTTGACAATTGAGAAGCGAGGCGGTAAGCCATCGGTGCGCGAAGGATGTCAATCCCAAATTTATTCTGCTTCAACCCCGTTGAGATATAAGGATGAGTCTTGGGATCGATATCAGGGTTGACGCGGATAGCAATCGCCGCTTTTTTGCCAATTCGGCCTGCTACCTTGTTGATCACCTGAAGTTCCTGAGAAGACTCCACATTAAACATGAGGATACCGGTCTTCAATGCATATTCAATTTCATCCTCTCTTTTCCCAACCCCTGAAAATACTATCTTTTGTGAATCCGCTCCACCTTTGAGGGCTCGAAAGAGTTCGCCTCCAGAGACCACATCCACCCCTCCACCCAAGTTGATAAAGAGGCGGAGGAGGGCCAGATTGGAATTGGCCTTGGCAGAATAACAGATGAGATGAGGAATCCCTTTGAAGGCATCATTGAAAACGGTGAAATGCCTGACTAAAGTGTGATAACTGTAAAGATAGAAGGGCGTCCCCACCTTTTCAGCGATCTGTTGTATGGGAATCCCCTCGCAATAAAGTTGACGATCCTTATATTCAAAAAAATGCATCCAATCTCCCAATTGCGGAATGCAGAATGCGGATTGCGGAGTGAAATCGAAAAAAATCAAATCTTAGAAATCAGTTTTTAATTTTTTCATTCCGAAATCCGCATTAATACAGGTACCTCACCCTCACTTCTTCGGAGCGGGGGCTCTCGTTTCTTCGGGTGGAGTTATCCACTGCTGTGACAGCATACTCATATTCTTGCTGTAAAACGACATCTTTATCAAGATAGGTCTCCTTGGTCAGGGGACTCTCATTCAATCTTTTAAATTCTTTCTCCCCGGGTTTCCTTCGATAGACATAATATCCAAGAAGGTCGGGGTCACGATTCCTCCTCCAATTCAACTCCATCCCATCTTTAAGGGGGATCGCCACCAAATCCACGGGCGCAACAGGTGCGATGAGGTCGGTCGGAGTGACAGGGACTCCCAAGGATCCCTTCCCTTCCACATCTGTCTTAACCACTCTTCTCACAGCTCTAACCGAATAGATATATCTCTTTTCATTCTCCACATTCAGATCTGAATAATGGGTCGTTGTCAGCGGTTCTCTGTTCAACGGCCTGGTGGAAAATTCCTCTTCTTCTAACCTTCGGTAAATATTATAGCCTGTTGCTCCCTCCACAGATTCCCAGTAGAGCTCTACTCTTTTATCTCCCCTATCTCCACTCACCATTCTTGGCGCTTGGGGTGAATAATCCCAATAGACCATAACGGGATTCGAAGGAGAACTGAAATGTCCTCTCCGATTGATTGAAACCACTTGATAGATATAAACCTTTCTTGCCTCTTGGTCCTCAATTAAGATCGCCATTCTTTTTTTCTTAGTCTTAACCTCTTCTTTGCTATCCAACTTCATCTCATGAACGACTGCGGCCTTCTCCCCGCATCCTTTACATTCCCCTCCGATGAGCACCCCCTCGGATCTTAAAATTTGAAAACCTGTCAAATCAATAAGAACCGATTTATCTGTATTTTCCTTGGGGGATGTCCATTCTAAAAGGAGGCGACCTTCTCTGGGCGTGGCCTCAAGGTCAACAATTCTTTTAGGAACAATTGAATCCCAGGGCACAGGAGGACCCTTCTTCGCACAACCCATGGCTAGGAGTAGAATGGTCCAAATCAATATAATTGTCTTCATGTTAAACACCTTGAAGTTTATGTTCCCTTTTCGTATCACGCAAGCTCCTAGCCGACCACTTCGTTTGAGGATCGCTGCGCTTAAGGTTTAAGGCAAATTTTTTTTAGCCTCCAACCTCAAGTCCCCTTTGCGGGACGCTCCTCCAGCCTCCATCGTTTTCTATTTCCTCGGTCCAAAGATCGCTGTCCCCACACGAACATAGGTGGCTCCTTCCTCAATAGCGATCTCAAAGTCATTGGACATTCCCATGGAGAGTTCTTTCATTGGAACCCCTTCTTTGACCATTCTCTCCTTTAATGCTCGAAGCGCAATATAATAGGGCCGACTCATTTCTGGCGAATCAAAATAAGGGGGCATGGTCATCAATCCTTCTAATAAGAGATGTTTAAGGTTTTGAATTCTCTTGGCGAGATTCACCACTACCTCTTCATCTGTCCCAAATTTTGTGGCTTCCTTAGAGAGATTGACTTCAATCATCACTCTGATCACCCGATCCGCCTGCTCAGCCCTCCGATTCAATTCCTCTGCCAAGGGAATGCTGTCTAAAGAGTGTACCATATCGAAGAGGCGAATGGCATATTTCACCTTATTCGACTGAAGGTGGCCGATGAAATGCCATGATACAGGCCTGCCTTCGCCGAAACGCTCCGTGCAGGCAGGCCGCCCGACCTCTTCAATCTTTTTTTGCGCCTCCTGGACATAATTTTCGCCCAGGATAGAGACCCCTGCTTCAATCGCCTCCTTGATTCGAGCGGCCTCTACAGTCTTGGAGACTGCAACCAACTTGATCTCGTTCGGATCTCTCCCTACTTTTCGAGCCGCCTTCTCTATTCTCTCCATCACCCCTAAAAGATTTTCTTTAATTGATGCCATGCGTAATTTGTAGCGTTCCGACAATTGACGGAACGAAATTCCAATTTCAATTCGCCCTCAATAAATGAGGGCGCTACCTTTTTTCCATTAATCTGCAATCCGCCCCCCCCACCTTTCTCCTCCCCCCGCAGGTGGGGGGAGGAGAAAGGTGGGGGGGAATGTCAATGCACCTAAACGATTGAGCATCTGAATCAACTCACATAGGGGAAGACCTACTACATTGGTGTAGGATCCCCAGATCGATTCGATCATAAAAGAGCCGATTCCCTGGATAGCGTATCCCCCTGCTTTATCAAAGGGCTCCCCTGTCTGCACATACCACTCCATCTCTGCGGGAGTCAAGGTCTTCACCCTCACTGCTGTTTGGACTGCCTCTTTATCACTCTTTCCTTTCCCTAAATGGCAAACAGAAAATCCGGTCAATACCCAATGGTCCTGACCACTTAGGCGACGTAACATTTCCATCGCATCTTCTCGGTTTTTCGGTTTCCCTAAAATGGACCCATTAATAGTAACAATGGTATCCGCAGCAATCACCCAGCAACCTGGATATCCTTTCGCCACATCTCTGGCTTTGGCTTCAGCTAATCGAATGACATGCTCTTGAGGAGATTCTTTCTGAACAAAATCCTCTATCACCCTGCTTGGAATTACCTCGAAATCAAAACCCACTTGTTTTAGCAATTCATATCGACGGGGAGACTTGGAGGCCAAGATGAGTCGGTTGTTCATTTTTTAAAAACTAAAGGAATCCCATAGGTTTGTCAAGTTTGAAATGGGACCCAAATCCCGATATAGAAAAAGAAACCGTTTTCCCAGCCTGTCATTGCGAGCACCTGAAGGGTACGTGCCTGCACGCCGAAGTAACCGCTTTTACTGATTCGCTTTGCTATTTAGGCGTTACGGCACGCAGGCGTGGCAATCTCATTGAAAAAGACGGGATTGCTTCTTTTTTAGAATATTTGGGGCCATTGCATTGGGGCAGGCAATTCAGGAAAATCATTCTGATAGTTTTATAAGGTGGGTGGCCGAAGGGTTGACTCTAAAGTTCAAATCTGATACTTAAATAGAAAGGGCACTGAATGAAACAAAAAATCAAGGCGAGAAAAGAGCTTCTCAGGATCATCAAAGACCTCAGGGCAAAAGGGAAACGGATTGTCTTTACCAATGGTTGTTTTGACCTTCTCCATATCGGTCATATCCGCTATCTTGAAGAAGCCAGAGCCCTCGGAGATTTCCTCATTGTAGGGGTCAATAGTGACTCTTCAGTCCGAAAGCTGAAAGGGCCTCAAAGACCTGTTCTCCCTGAAGAAGAGAGGGCAGAGATCCTTTCCGGCCTCGGGTGTGTGGATTATATTACCCTCTTTGATGAAATAGACCCATTGAAACTCATCACTTCACTCCATCCCCATATCCTTGTCAAGGGAGGGGATTGGACAAAAGAACAGACGGTGGGAAAGGAAGTGGTGGAAAGGTCGGGAGGAGAAGTGGTCATCATTCCTTTTGTCAAAGGGGCCTCTACCTCAAACCTTATCGAAACCATTTTGGGACGATATGAAAAAAGGACCTGAAAAAGATCTGCTCTCCCTTCCGGAAACGCTACCCCTGCTTCCTGTCAGAGATATCGTCGTTTTTCCCTACATGGTTCTTCCTCTTTTTGTCAGTCGGGAAAAATCGATCAAATCTTTAGAAGAAGCCCTTTCTAAAGACCGACTGATCTTCCTGGTCACTCAGAAAAAACTCTCCGAAGAAGACCCTTCTCCCAAGGATCTCTACCGAGTGGGGACGGTTGCCGTCGTCATGAAGATGCTCAAACTGCCTGATGGAAAGGTTAAGATCCTTGTCCAGGGGCTTTCCAAGGCTTCCATCAAAGATATCCTCCAGACGACGCCCTATCTCTTTGTGAGAGTAGAGAATATTAAAGATCCTTTTGTCACGGAGATCACCCTTGAGACAGAAGCTCTGATGAGAAATGTCAGAGAACAACTGGAGAGGATCGTCTCCTATGGCAAACTCCTCTCCCCGGATCTGATGTTCATCCTTGAAAGCGTTGATGACCCGGGAAGGTTAGCGGACTTGGTGGCCTCCAACTTGGACCTCACGGTTGAAAAAGCTCAGGAGATTTTAGAAATCCTCGACCCCGTGGAAAGACTGAAGGCATTGAATGAGCTCCTTGGAAAAGAGGTTCAGGTCCTCACCATGCAGGCCAAGATTCAGTCTCAGGCCAAAGAGGAAATTACCAAAACGCAGAGGGAATATTTTCTTCGAGAACAGATGAGGGCGATTCGAAGCGAACTGGGTGAGGCCGATGAAGGCACCGAAGAAATCAAAACCCTCCGGCAGAAGATCAAAAAGGCGAAGATGCCCAAAGAGGTTGAAAAAGAAGCCCGACGAGAGCTGGAGCGATTGGAGCAGATGCATCCAGATGCGGCAGAGGCCTCCATGGTGCGTACTTATCTCGACTGGTTAACTGATATGCCCTGGTCAAAAGCGACCACGGATAGCCTTGATCTTCATAAGGCGAAAAAAGTTTTAGATGTGGACCACTACGATTTAGAAAAAGTGAAAGAGCGAATTTTAGAATACCTGAGTGTCCGCAAATTGAAAAAAAAGATGAAGGGGCCTATCCTCTGCTTCATCGGACCTCCTGGGGTTGGAAAAACCTCCCTGGGCAAATCAATTGCCCGAGCCTTGGGGAGAAAATTTGTCAGGATCTCTTTGGGAGGAATAAGAGACGAGGCTGAGATTCGCGGCCACCGTCGGACCTACGTGGGTGCTTTGCCAGGCCGAATCATCCAATCGATTAAACAGGCTGGAAGCAATAACCCGGTTTTTATGATGGATGAGGTGGATAAGATCGGCATCGACTTCCGGGGAGATCCAGCCTCTGCTCTTTTAGAGGTTCTCGATCCAGAACAGAACAATGCTTTTAGCGACCATTATCTCAATGTCCCCTTCGACCTCTCCCGGGTGATGTTCATCACCACAGGGAATTTGACCGATCCCATCCCCTCTGCCCTCAAAGATCGAATGGAGGTGATTAGCCTTCCTGGATACACCGATTTAGAGAAACTGAAAATCGCACGAACCTTTCTTATTCCCCGGCAAATGGAAGAAAATGGAATCAACCCAAAGATGCTTGAGATTTCTGACAAAGCCATCCTCCAGATCATCTCGCAGTACACTCAAGAGGCAGGTCTCCGGAACCTCGAAAGGGAATTGGCTTCTATTTGTAGAAAAGTAGCCAGGAAAGTGGCAGAAGGGAAAAAGGAGAAGACCAAAATCAATACAAAGAATCTCCATCAATTCTTGGGGCCACCCCCCTACTTACCAGATGAGGAACAGAAACGTAATGAGGTGGGTTTGGCCACAGGCCTGGCTTGGACGGAAACAGGTGGTGAAATTCTCCATGTGGAGGCCTCCACCACTCCAGGCAAAGGTTCGCTCATCCTTACCGGTCATCTTGGAGACGTGATGAAGGAGTCGGCGCAGGCCGCGCTCACCTATGTCCGATCCAAAGGAAAATCTTATCGCATTCATCCCAATACTCTAAACAATAAAGAGATCCATATTCATGTGCCTGCAGGCGCCATCCCGAAAGATGGACCTTCTGCCGGCATTACCATGGCGACCGCCATCTTCTCAGCCCTCACGGGTATCCCTGTCAAGAAGGATGTGGCCATGACTGGCGAGATCACGCTGAGAGGGAGAGTTCTGCCGGTCGGAGGTCTGAAGGAAAAGGCCCTCGCCGCCCTCCGAAACAAAATTAAAGATGTGATCATTCCTTATCTGAACAAGAATGACTTCATCGATCTTCCCCTATATGTTCGAAAGAAAATCAACTTTATCCCAGTCAAACATATGGATGAGGTGTTACATATCGCCCTATCAAAAAAACGCAAAGCGCATGGGGCATAGGGCAGGGAGTTAAAGATTTCTATGCTCTATGCTCTCTGCTCCATGCGCTTTAGAGGATGTGATGGATCTCCGAGAGATCGGTGAGTTCGGGCTCATCAACCGAATCCGAAAATGGATAACTTCCTCTGATCCTGCCTTGGTCCAAGGAATCGGTGATGATGTGGCTGTCATTGAGGTGAGGGAGGTAGGAACGAAGGTCCTCCTCGTCACCACCGATATCCTTATTGAAGGCATCCATTTCAATCGGTCCTGGATCGCTCCCTACTCCCTGGGGAGGAAGTCCCTTGCTGTGAACCTAAGCGACATTGCTTCAATGGGCGGGATTCCGAAATACTTCCTCGTCTCCATTGGCTTTCCCAAGAATCTTCCCATCTCTTTTATTTCTTCGTTCTACCGTGGCTTAAAGCAAGAGGCGAAACGGTTTCGGGTGGAACTGATTGGGGGGGATACCTCCCTTTCTCAAAAAATCATCATCAACATCTGCCTTTTAGGCGAAGGGAAAAAAAGAGATCTCCTTTTTAGAAAGGGGGCAAAGGTGGGTGACGATCTCTTCGTCTCAGGAACACTGGGCGACGCGGCTCTGGGATTAAAATTTCTCCAAGAAAAAAAGAAAAAAAGGGGATTAGAGGGATTGGTCAAAAAACATCTCTCTCCCTCCCCAAGAGTCAAATTGGGTCAGGCCATTGCCAAACATCGTTATGCGAATGCCATGATTGATATCAGCGATGGTTTGTTGATCGATACCTCTCATCTCTTAGAAGAAAGCGGAGTGGGGGCTCGGATATGGGAGGATCGGATTCCTCTTTCCAGGCTCTATCGGAAATGGATCCACTCTTTTTCAAAAGACCTTTTTCAATTCGCCCTTACCGGAGGAGAGGATTACGAACTCCTCTTCACTGCCCCACCTGAAATGAGGAAGAGGATTTCTTCTCTCTCCCATTCGCTTAAGATCCTGATCACCCATATTGGAGAAATCCTTCCTAAAAAAGAAGGACTCCATATTATCAGAATGGATGGTAAAGATTATTCTCCTTCTCATTTGGGGTTTGACCACTTTAAATGAGAACCATAATTTCAAATGTCAAAGCAAATCCAAAAAACTGTAACTCAAGGCTTTAGCCTTGATTAAGATCAACCCTGAAGGGTTGAGTTACAGACTTTGACATCCATTTGGCATTTGCCTGCCTTCCGCAGGCAGGGATTTCATTTGACATTTGCCTGCCTGCGCGAAGCCGCTTCGGCGAAGGCAGGGATTTTGAAATTTGGCATTGCTTTGAAACGTCACAAGTAGGGAAAGGAGTCAATGAAAACTTATATTAACGAGATCAAAGAAAATGATCAGGTGGAGTCCCTCTTTCTGGTCAGAGAGAAATCTTCTAGGATCACCAAAACTGGAAATACCTACTTAAAATTGAAACTGCTGGACCGTTCCGGAGAAATCGAAGGCAGGATTTGGACATCTGCGGAAAACTTTGGCGAATCCTTTGAAAAAGATGACTTTGTTCAGGTGATGGGGAAGGCTGTCTCCTTTCAGGAGCATCTTCAGTTGAACATCACCCATGTCCAGAGAGTGGGGGAAGAAGAAATTCTTTTTTCAGACTTCTTTCCCATGGCAGAAAAAGATATTGAAGAGATGTTCCGGTCCCTTTTAGAAATCAGTCAACAGATTAAAAACCCACACCTCAACCAACTTCTGCAACTTTTCTGGGAGGATGAATCCTTTATCAAACTTTTTAAAATAGCCCCTGCCTCCAAATGGCTCCATCACAATTATTTAGGGGGACTCTTAGAACACACCCTTTCCCTGATTCAACTGGTATTAAAAAACGCCTGTCATTACAGTGGGTTGAACCTGGACCTTTTGCTTACGGCCTCAATTCTCCACGACCTGGGTAAAGTGGATGAACTTTCTTACCACCGATCCTTCGACTATTCAGATGAAGGCCGACTCCTCGGTCATATACTCCTTGGGATAGAAAGAGTAGAGGATAAAGTCCGCCAACTTCCTGACTTTCCAAAGAACCTTTCCACCCTATTAAAACACCTCCTCCTCAGCCACCATGGTCAATATGCTTGGGGTTCGCCAAAAAGGCCCATGACTCTGGAAGCAGTGATGCTCCATTATCTTGATGATATGGATGCAAAAATGAATGGGATTCAGCAATTTATTAAAAAACAGGTCCCGGAGGGGTCCAGGTGGAGTGCCTACCATCGTATATTTGAACAATATTTTTATGTACCAACCCTTTTTGAACAGATGGAACTGTCCGATAAGATTGAGAAAAATAAATTGGAAGAGGAATGATTAAATCTTCCATTTTCTTGACAAACCGCCCTTCCATAATTATCTTAAAAGCACAAAAAGAATACTATTTTAGACAATTGGTTTTAGCTTTTTTGCCTTAAAAAAGGAGAGGGGTTGGATGGATTTTTTCCTTTCTGAAAGAATGAGGCGGGTTTTAGAAATCGTGATTGAAGATTATATTCGCTGGGCAGAACCAGTGGGTTCAAGGACAATTTCTAAAAAATCGAGCATCAACCTAAGCCCTGCCACCATCCGAAATATTATGTCAGATTTGGAAGATTTGGGATTACTTTTTCAACCCTACACCTCGGCAGGAAGGGTGCCTACGGAGAAGGGACTTCGATTTTACGTTGATTCTATTCTCAATGTTCACGAACTCAGTGACCAGGAGCAACAGGAGATACGATCTAAATACTTAAGTCATCTCATTGAGGGACCGGACCTATTCAGGGAAACTTCCCGAATCCTTTCTTCATCTTCTCATTATTTAGGAATTGTTTGGGCACCCCGGATGAGTTCGGTCGTGCTTCAACATGTTGAGTTTGTCAAATTAAGAAAATATTTACTTCTGGCTATTGTAGTCAGCACCACCGGTTCAATTCATAATCGAATCACCGAAATGGAGGAAAATTTTTCGCAGTCCGAATTAGATCATCTTTCAGATTATCTGAATAGTTTCCTGACTGGCCTAACCCTTTCCCAGGTGAGAGAGAAACTTCTGGAGCAGATGAAGGTGGCAAAGAACGCTTATGATCGTCTGTTTGAACAGGCACTCAAATTGGGAGAGAAAGCCTTTTCCTCCATCGATGATACCGATGTCTTCATCGAGGGGAAGACAAATATTCTGAACGAACCTGAATTCAATAATGTTTCGAGAATGACCGATCTCTTTCGAACTTTTGAAGAAAAAGCCACCATGTTGAAACTCCTGGATAAATTTTTGGATCCCAAAGGGGTTCAAATTGCGATCGGCTCTGAGAGCCAGGTCCAAGAAATGGAAACCTGTAGCTTGGTGACTTCCACCTACGGATGTTCAGGACAGGTTTGGGGAGCTTTGGGAGTCATCGGACCTCGAAGGATGAACTATTCCAAAATCATCCCCCTGGTGGATTATTCTGCAAGACTGCTGACAGAGATCTTAGAGAGACATTTTCATTAAAAACGAGGAGCCGTCATGATAGAAGGGTCGGAGAAAAAAAAGATCCCTGTGACCTTGGAACCATCTCCGGAAGGGGATGAAGGAAAAATATCAGAAGTATTGACAGAAGGAAACCATCCAAAAAATAAAAAGAAAAAAGAAGATAAGGAGATTGAAGAACTGAAAAAGAAGCTGGAGGAAAAAGAGAAAGAGGCAAAAGAGAACTACGATCGTCTGTTGAGAACAGCAGCCGATTTTGAGAACTATAAAAAGAGGGCGGCGAAAGAAAAAGAAGATTGGACAAAATTTGCCATTGAAGATTTAATCAAGGCGATCCTCCCTTTTATTGATAATCTTGAGAGAACAGTCAACCACGCTCAAAAGGTGAAGGACACTGGGGTTTTAATCGAAGGAGCTCGATTGACCCTTCAACAACTCCTTCAGACCCTTAACAAGTTTGGGCTTTCTTCCTTTGAATCTGTTGGAAAACCTTTCGATCCGGCCGTGCATGAGGCTATGTTGGTCGTGGAAACTGATAAACATGAACCGAATCAGGTTGTGGAGGAGTTCCAGAAGGGCTACCTCTTGAATGATCGACTCTTAAGACCGGCAACCGTTTCCGTGTCAAAACCTCCGGAGAAAGAGATTCGGACATCGGAATGATTTTGAATACTATTTTAAGGAGGGGAAATTAAAATGGCTAAGACAATAGGAATTGATTTGGGAACAACATTTTCAGTAGTGGCTGTCATGGAGGGAGGGGATCCCATCGTCATTGCTAACCCGGAAGGAAGTCGAATCACTCCTTCTGTTGTTGCCTTTACGGATAAAGGGGAAAGGGTTGTAGGACAGATTGCTAGACGGCAAGCGATTACCAACTCTGAAAATACAATCTTTTCAATCAAACGACTGATGGGAAGAAAATTTTCAGACCCTGAGGTTCAGAAAGATCTAAAAATCCTTCCCTATAAAATCGTGGAAAATAAGAATGGGGATGCATGGGTCAGGGTAAGGGATAAAGATTACAGTCCCCCTGAAATCTCTGCCTTCATCCTCCAGAAGATGAAGGAGACAGCAGAGGCCTACCTCGGTGAGAAGGTGACTGATGCCGTGATTACTGTTCCCGCTTATTTTAACGATAGTCAACGCCAGGCCACAAAGGATGCGGGAAGGATAGCAGGCCTGAATGTCATTCGAATTATCAATGAACCGACAGCCGCCTCCCTGGCTTATGGTCTGGACAAGAAGAAGGATGAAAAGGTCGCTGTCTTCGACCTGGGGGGTGGAACTTTTGATATCTCCATTCTCGAGTTGGGGGAAGGTGTCTTCGAGGTCAAATCGACCAATGGAAATACCCATCTGGGTGGAGATGACTTTGACCAACATGTCATCGACTATTTAGCGGATGAATTCAAAAAAGATCAGGGGATTGATCTGAGAAAAGATCGAATGGCTCTTCAAAGATTGAAGGAGGCCGCCGAAAAGGCAAAGATTGAACTCTCTAACATGATGGAGACAGACATCAATCTACCCTTTGTCACTGCCGACGCCTCAGGGCCAAAGCATCTAAACATGAAATTGACCCGGGCCAAATTGGAAAAGCTGACAGAGGATCTCATCGAAATGGTTGAAGGCCCCTGCCGCCAGGCCCTTGCCGATTCTGGACTTTCAACCAGGGACATTGATGAGGTAATCCTCGTTGGCGGAATGACCCGGATGCCCAAAGTCCAGGAGAAAGTGAAGCAAATCTTTGGGAAAGAGCCCAATAAGAGCGTTAACCCTGATGAGGCCGTAGGTATTGGTGCGGCGATTCAGGCTGGAGTCCTGAAGGGTGAGGTGAAGGATGTGCTTTTACTTGACGTCACCCCACTCTCCCTTGGGATTGAAACGCTCGGTGGTGTCTTTACTAAACTGATTGAAAGAAACACTACCATTCCATCGAAAAAAAGCCAGATTTTTTCCACGGCATCGGATAGCCAACTTGCCGTGACGATCCATGTGCTTCAGGGTGAAAGAGAGATGGCCCCTGATAACAAAACACTCGGTCAATTTGAATTGGTAGGGATTCCACCCGCCCCCCGAGGCATTCCGCAAATCGAGGTGACCTTTGATATTGATGCCAATGGAATCGTCCATGTCGCGGCGAAAGATCTTGGAACGGGTAAAGAGCAATCCATAAAAATCACTGCATCCAGTGGCCTTCAAGAAGAGGATATCAAAAAGATGGTGAAGGACGCTGAGGCCCATGCAGCAGAAGATAAGAAGAGGCGTGAGCTGGCTGAAGCGAGAAACCAACTCGATACCCTTATCTATACGACCGAGAAATCCTTAACGGAATACGGCGACAAGGTCGATTCCGGAGATAAACAGAATATCGAAGAGGCGATCGCCAAAGCGAAAAAGGCGATGGAGACGAACGACCTGAGCACCATCAAATCTGCCCAGGATGAACTTACCCGTTCTTCGCATAAATTGGCAGAGGCAATGTATGCAAAGGCTTCTCAAAAAGGAGCTGCCGGACCCGGTCCGGAAGCTGGCCCTCAAGAGGGTCCTCAACAAAAAGCAAAGGACGATGTCGTCGATGCGGATTTCGAGGATGTGGGTAAAAAATAACATACATTAAGATCTTTCTTAAAAAGGGCGAGGCGATAATCCTCGCCCTTTTTTGTTTGAGATTGCTTCTCTGTCTGTCATTCCTGCCCCGTTTTTCAACGGGATAAACTCCAGCAGGAATCTATACTCATGGAAAGGCTGGATTCCCGTTTACACGCCTGCGCGTTGAAGCGCTACGGCGCGCAAGCACGGAAATGACAGGATGGGTGGAGTAAACCCCGTTAGAAATTCCAGCGGGGCATTAAATCCCGTTAGAGATTTATCTCTAAACGGGATAAACCCCGCCCTCCGGGGTGGAACCCCCTACGGGGCGGAACCCGGAATTATTCTAAAATCTAACCCCGCTGCAGCCGCCGGCCCAGAGGGCCTCTGGCCCGGAGGGAGCAGCGGGCATTATTTCTAACGGGGTAAACTGGTGAATTTGATTTTATCTCTTGTTGATGTTAGATTTTAGGCCACATTATTAAGTCCGGAGATGACCCCATGTGGAAATTTTTTGAAAAATTAAAAAAGAGTCTTTCAAAAACCCACGAGGGGTTCGTAGAAAAAATTGATCAGCTCTTTCTTGGGAAAAAGACTATCGATCAAGAAGTCTTGGATGAGTTGGAAGGTCTTCTTTTCGAAGCGGATTTGGGAGTGAAGACAACTCATCAATTAATAGAGGGCGTAACCCAGGGGCTCAGAAGGGGAGAACTTCAGGAACCTGAAAAGGTAAAAGAGTTTATTAAACAAGAGATTTTTCGGATCCTGAAATCAGGAGAGAAGCGCCTCTCCATTGATTTCTCCCAGACAAGACCATTTGTCTTCATGGTGGTTGGAGTCAACGGGGGTGGTAAAACAACCACCATCGGAAAGATAGCCCATCAATATTCATTGCAACGGAAAAAGATTCTGGTCGGGGCGGCCGACACCTTTCGGGCCGCTGCGGTGGAACAGCTCGAGATCTGGGCAAATCGAGTTGGGGCTGATCTGATCAAACAATCCAAGGGATCAGATCCCTCTGCGGTGGCCTTCGACTCCATCCATGCTGCCAAGGCCAGAGATATGGATCTTGTCTTCATTGATACAGCGGGGAGGCTTCACACCAAAGTCAATCTCATGGAAGAGTTAAAAAAGGTGAAACGGATTATCGGGCGAGAATATCCAGGGGCCCCTCATGAGATCCTCCTCGTCCTGGACGCCACGACCGGCCAGAATGCAATCTCTCAAGCGAAACTCTTCAACGAAGCCATCGGTGTGACAGGCATCGCCCTGACCAAATTGGATGGGACGGCTAAGGGAGGAATCATTGTAGGCATCACAGAAGAGCTGAAAATCCCAATCCGATACATTGGCGTGGGAGAAGGGATCGATGACCTGAAGGAATTTAACGCCACGGAATTTGTCCAGGCATTATTTTAAGAAATCTCTCAGGGGAATCTCCTGATATCAAGGGTGCCAAATTGCCTGAGGTCTTCTATGGTAAGTCGGCTGGAATTATTTGGAAAAATTAACCGGACCAGTATTCATTTCATTCCAACTCTGCTTTTATTTTTCTGCTTAATCACGGCCTGTGTCCACTCACCAGCCCCTTATAGACCAACCAATTGGATTAATACCCAGATTAACCTGAAATCTGTTGCAGATCCCCCAGACCAACCCTTGCTTCAAATAATCATTATTTACGGGCATTGGTGGTGCCACCACTCGGTTTTGCGGCTGGTCTGCCCAGATCGACCAGTTCTTTTTTGGGATCCTGGTGGCAGTTATGGCACTACTTTTTCAATGGATGTTAGAAGCAAAGATCTGATACAGATAAACCCGCCCGATCTGGAAACGTACTTACAATATATCTGGAATTTTAGCAGCGTCGAAGTGGAGGTCTTCGAATGGGATCTGAAGCCAGAGTATGCCCGGGAGCTATATGATGTGCTACTTAGGGGCACTGATAAAAAACACCCTGTTGGTCGATTCACGACTACAACCATGGGGTTGTTTTGCAGCGTTTCGCTGAGCGACTTCCTGCATCGATTTGCAACCAAAACGATGACCGTGCCGAAATCTTTCTTCTTCCCCCACGATCTCGCCCAGGTGCTGTATACTCAGTCACCCAAGCGTGTACTGGCATTTCGTCGTGGGAAACAGATCCTGTATACTCCTCCTCAAATCACTTCGGGTGATTCCAATCCGTCGCAAATTCTTAAGTAATAATTAAGGTTGGGTGAGTCGGATTAGGTGTTATGGAAAAACCATTTTTTCAAGGGCTTTGATTCTCGCCTCTAAGGCGTTAAATCTCTTCTCCAGATCTGCATAAGAGAATCTCATCATCGAACCCAATTCCTCTTTGACATCAACAAAACCTTCTTTGATCTTCTCTTTGATGGAGACGATCTCTTCTGTCACCTGCTTAATCCCTTCTCTGAGGCTCTCCATTCCCTCTCTCAGCCCATCAAGGTCAGCTTTTGTTTCTTGTCTTGCATGGGCAATATTGGCTATCTCTTCCTCTTTGAGCATCTGGAGGCTTGAGTCCATTTCCTGTTTCCTTTGGTCAAAGGCAATTTTTATTTCTTCTCCGATCTTCTGAAGGGATGATTCCATGATCCGTATCGATTGATCAAGAGCAGATTGGGTCTCGGCTCTAAGTTTATGAATTCCCTCTCTGAATTCCTCCCTTATCGGATCGATCTCCACTTTTCCTTCTTTTTTTACCTGCTCAAAATCGACCTTGACCTCCTGTCTCCACTCGAGAATCTGGTTTTTATTTTCCTCTCTTAATTGACGGAAGTTTGACTTCATCTCTTGTCTCAGTTTCTCCATATCCTCTTTCGTAGATAATCCCAATAATTTTCTATCCAATGTCTCTTGATCCATTTAGTCTCTTTACCCCCTTATGGATGTATTTCTTGAATATCATAGACGCCTTAGAATATCAATCCATTTTTCTACCCATTTTTTTCTTGACAAAAAATTCATTTGTGGTATCTTTCACAACGCTTTAATTTACCATGTCCTCAAACCATTCTTACCCATATATTTTTTGTATTAAAAAGAGGAGAAAAACTTTAGAAAAATCTGAAGGTTATATAAACTCCTCTTATAAAATGGAAAGGGGGTGAACTTAACTCTCGTTTTAAAAAATTTAAGAAAGGAAGGTGAAAGATATCTATGAAAATTACCCGAAGAACATTTTTAAAAATCTCGGGAGCCACAGCCGCAGGGACGGTAATGGGTGGGTTAGGATTCGATCTGTCTCCGGCTGAGGTCTATGCCCAGGAACTCCGAATTAAGGGAGCCAAGGAAACCACCACAATCTGCTGCTACTGTTCGGTCGGATGCGGAATTATTGTCCATACCGATGCCAAAGGCAAGGTCATTAATTCTGAAGGGGACCCGGACAACCCCATCAACGAAGGGGCTCTCTGCGCTAAAGGGGCTTCACTCTATCAAATTGCCGTCAATGATAATCGACTCAAAAAGATCCTTTATCGTGCTCCTTACAGTAATACTTGGAAAGCGGTTAACTGGGAATGGGCACTGGATAAGATTGCAGCCAATATTAAAAAGAGTCGGGATGCAAGCTTCATGGAGAAGAATGCCAAAGGACAGGTGGTGAACCGGACGAATGGCATTGCTTCGGTTGGAAGCGCAGCCCTTGACAATGAGGAATGTTGGCTCTACGCAAAGTTCCTCAGGTCACTGGGTCTCATCTACATTGAGCACCAGGCCCGTATCTGACACAGCGCTACTGTAGCGGCTCTGGGAGAGTCGTTCGGACGCGGTGCAATGACCAATCACTATATTGATTTTCGAAATGCCGATGTCATTTTGAATATGGGTAGCAATGTGGCTGAAAACCATCCGGTTTCCTTTAAATGGATCCAGGCGGCCAAGGATAAAGGGGCCATCTTCATCCATGTGGATCCAAGGTATACCCGAACATCCACGAAAGCAGATATTTTTGCCAGACTCCGCTCAGGGACAGATATTGCTTTCTTGGGTGGGATGATCAAGTATATCATCGACAACAATCTCTATGATGAATTTTATGTCAAAAACTACACCAATGCCTCTTTCATTGTGAACCCCAAGTATAGTTTCGATGACGGTCTTTTCTCAGGCTACGATTCAGCGAAGAGGGGATATGACGCATCGACATGGGTCTTGGAAAAAGACGAGCAGGGAATTCCAAAAAGAGAGATGACCTTACAGGATCCCCGGTGTGTCTTCCAGCTTCTCAAAAAACATTATTCACGTTATACCATGCAGAAAGTGACGGAGATTACGGGAACCCCTGCAGCCGACCTCGAAAAGGTTTATAAGGCCTATGCCTCGACCGGAGCTCCAGATAAGGCTGGGACGGTCCTGTATGCCATGGGTTGGACACAGCATACGGTAGGGGTGCAGAATATCCGTACCATGTCCATCATCCAGGCCCTCCTCAGCAATATGGGGATTGCCGGTGGCGGCGTCAATGCACTGCGCGGAGAATCAAATGTTCAGGGTTCAACGGATGCGGGCCTCCTGTTCCACATCTGGCCAGCTTATTTACCAAACCCACAAGCTCATCTGGCAACGCTTGCGGATTATAATAAGACCACTCCGGCTTCCAAAGATCCTCGAAGTGTCAACTGGTGGAAGAACCGGCCAAAATACGTTGCAAGCTATCTCAAATCCTTATTTGGAGAGAAGGCCACAAAGGAGAACGATTTCGGGTATAGTTGGATGCCCAAGCTCGATCAGGGGCAGGACGCATCCTGGCTGAATCTCTTTGATGAGATGTATAAAGGGACTTTCACAGGTTTCTTTGCATGGGGTATGAATCCTGCCTGTAGTTCAGCCAATGCTGGAAAGGTCCGTCAGGCCTTTGCCAAGGTCGATTGGATGGTCAATGTCAATGTCTTTGACAATGAAACTGGCTCCTTCTGGAAAGGCCCTGGCATGGATCCAAAGAAAATCAAGACAGAGGTCTTCCAGTTACCCTGTGCAGCCTCCATGGAAAAGGAAGGTAGTATCAGCAATAGTGGCCGCTGGATGCAGTGGCGCTATAAGGCTTCCAATCCCCCTGGTGATGCAAAACCCGATGGGGATATCATGTATGATCTGTTTAAAAAGGTGCAAGCCCTCTACAAGAAAGATAAAGGAGCCTTCCCTGAACCCATCTTGAATTTGAAGTGGGATTATGAGACCAATGGCCATTTCGATATCCATAAAGTGGCGAAAGAGATCAATGGTTACGATCTCACTACCGGTAAGTTAATGCCCAATTTCGTTGGGCTAAAGGATGATGGGACCACCTCTTGCGGCAACTGGCTCTATTCCGGAAGTTATACAGAGGCTGGCAATATGGCTGCCCGTCGAAAGAAGACCGATCCAACTGGATTAGGGCTCTATCCGGAGTGGTCATGGGCTTGGCCAGTCAATCGAAGAATCATTTACAACCGGGCCTCTGTGGATCTGGATGGAAACCCGCGTGATCCGAAACGGCCCTTGCTTAAATGGGATGCAGCAGAAAAGAAATGGATAGGCGACGTTCCTGATAATGCCGTTCCACCTATGGGCACTACTGGGGCCTACCCCTTTATTATGAAGCCTGATGGAGTGGCCTCTCTCTTTGGGCCCGGATTAAAAGATGGACCATTCCCAGAGCATTATGAACCTCTGGAATGTCCGATTGAGAAAAATTTAATGTCCAGTCAGAGGATTAATCCGGTCATCAAGATCTTTGAAGGAGGACCGGATAAATTTACCACCTGTGATCCGAAATATCCTTTCGTCTGCTCTACCTATCGAGTGACTGAACATTGGCAGACCGGGGTTTTAACCCGATGGCTCCCCTGGCTCATTGAGGCTGAACCTCAAATGTTTTGTGAGATGAGTTTAGAATTGGCAAAACTGAAAGAGATCAAAAACGGTGATCGAGTGATTGTGGAAACCCCTCGAGGAAAAGTGGAAGCGGTGGCCATTGCCACGTCGCGGCTGAAACCCTTCCAAGTGGCTGGTCAAACCGTTCATCAGATTGGAATTCCCTGGCATTATGGCTGGGTTCATCCTAAGGACGGCGGGGATAGTGCAAACCTGCTAACTCCTACTGTTGGGGATCCCAATACTATGATTCCGGAATCCAAGGCCTTTATGGCCAATGTTATTAAACTAACCAAAAAACAACCGGCCAAAAAAGGCTAAGGGGAGGTGATCTAAATGACAGAAGGAAAATCATTCTTTATCGATACAACTAAGTGCACCGCTTGCAGAGGATGTCAAATCGCCTGTAAGCAATGGAATCAACGGGCAACGGAAAAAACGATCAATCGGGGAAGCCACCAAAACCCCCCAGACCTATCCTTTAACACATGGAAATTGGTCCGATTCAATGAAATAGCGGGGGATAAAGTAGAGTGGTACTTTTTCCCGGATCAATGCCGCCATTGCGTCTCCCCCCCTTGTAAAGAGGTAGCAGATGGGAAGGCAAAGGGTGCCATCACCCACGATGAAAAGACAGGGGCGATCGTCTTTAATCCTAAGGTAAAGGTGAAACCTGCAGATTTCAAGGAGATTCGTGAGGCATGTCCTTATGATATTCCGAGATTCAATGCCGGTATGGGAATCATGGAAAAATGCACGATGTGCTTTGACCGGACTCCTGATGGATTGCTCCCGGCCTGTGTAAAGACCTGTCCGACAGGGGCGATGAGTTTCGGTGATCGAAAGGCCATGCTCGAAAAGGCAAACAAGAGATTGGCAGAGGTAAAAGGTAAATATAAAGACGCCATGCTGGCCAATCCCGATGATGTCCGGGTGATTTATCTTCTTACGGACGATCCCAAAAAGTATCATAAGTTTGCTGTGGCAGAAAATACGATCGGGATCACAAGGAAGATGGCTCTCAAACGCCTCTTTCAACCTTTAAGCGGCCTTCGACACATGATTGGATAAAACCCTGAATAAAAGGGGGGTGTTATCAGGGCTTGTTTCGATCAGGATTTTCGAAACAAGCCCGTTTTTTTCATAATCCCCCTTGTCCTCACTGTCACCCTGAACTCGTTTCAGGGTCTCCAACTCAAGAGATTCTGAACCAAGTTCAGAATGACATGCATAATAAAAGTGTCTATAAATTGTAGGCACATGATTTATTAATCTCCTCCCTTTATTAAAGGGAGGCTGGGAGGGATTATATTGGAAAAGTCAAAAGAGAGAATTCAACAGATTAAAAAGAAAAGACCTGGCTACGGAGAAATTCTGGACTTCTACCAAAAGGTCATAGAGGCACAAGATAAAGCAAAGGCTTCTTTAAAAATTGATCCCGTACTACTCAAGAAAGAATGGAAGGAACTCTTAGCTAAAGAAGGCTTCTCATTGATTCAGAAAGAAGATTTTCCATTGGATATCGAGGCATCCGTCAAACTCTTTCAGGCCCTCTGTCAGATCGGAAAAGAGGCGAACCCTCATATGGCTGAGCAGGTGAGAAAGATCAAAGAAGCTCACGACAATAAAAAAATAGACTTGAAGAACTTATTGAAGGAAGGGGTGAAGGAGCAAAAGATTGAGAGGGTTGCTGACGAATTTGGATTGGATATAAAAGTCTTTTCATTTTTAATTCAGAGCAGCATCAAGCCTTCGATTGAAGCAGGAATGGAACAACTTCACAGTGAACTCGATCCTGAAACCTGGCTCAAAGGATATTGTACTGTGTGTGGCTCCCTTCCCTTCTTAAGTCTATTGAAAGAGGAGACGGGGAAGCGCTATCTCCTTTGCTCCTATTGCGGTTATCAGTGGAGAATCGATCGATTGTTCTGCCCTTTCTGCGATAACAGAGAACAGGAATCTCTCCATTATCTCTTTGCAGAGGGAGAGGAAGCCTATCGCATCGATCTCTGTGACAAATGTCATCAGCATATCAAAACGATTGACTTTAGAATAATTGGAGAGTCTGACCCTTCTTTAGAAGATCTTGCCACCCTCCATCTCGACATCTTGGCCTCCCAAAAAGGCTATAAGAGACCGATCCCCAACCCCTGGGTTACCTGAAAAATAGAAAATGGGAAATGAGAAATTGGATCTAATGGACAATTTATCCTTTTACTTCCCATTTCCAATATTTCCTATTTTCCATTTCTTATAAACTAATTGGCCCTTGTTTTCGAAGGATGAATGGGGTATATATGAATTTGATTGGGGAATGCGGAATTTAAATAGATGAAGACGAGATTGCTTTTTATTCTTTTTTTGATTCTCGGGTTCTTGGGACCCGACCGTAACGTCTTTTCGCAGAGTAAAATTCCGCCTAAGACCCTCACTCTCCTCTATAGCAATAATATTAATGGAGAGATTGAACCCTGCCCCACCTGAGGGGAAAAAACTAAAATTGGCGGTCTTGCCAGAAGAGGAGCATGGGTGAAGGATTTACGCGAGAGTGAAAAGGGGATACTCGTTTTAGATTCGGGCGATCTTCTTTTCAAAAAATATTTTAATCCCATTCCTGAAAATGAGTTAAAGGGAATAAGCGAAAAAGCCCATCTTATGATCGAGAGTTTCAATTTAATGGGTTACGATGCCATGGGGGTTGGGGATGATGATTTAATTCTGGGGAAGGAGTTTCTATTGGAAATTTCAAAAAATGCCAACTTCCCATTCCTTTCTTCCAATCTCCTCGACGAGACGTCAGGAAAAATTCTTTTTCATTCTTCTCTGATAAAAGAAATCAATGGCCTTCGAATTGGCATTTTTAGCCTTCTCTCGCCTGATTTCTTTACAGGTCCTTCTGACCCCCGGAGAAAGGGATTGAACATACGGTCACCGATCGAAACAGCCCATGCCATGGTCAAAGAACTTAAACCCAAAACCGATCTGATCATTCTCTTGAGCCATCTTGGCTATGTGAAAGATATCGAGTTGGCCCAGACCCTCCAAGGAATCAATATCATCGTGGGCGGCCATTCCGGGATCAATCTCATCTATCCTCCAGTCATCAAAAACACAATTATCCTTCAAACTGCTTCTCGAGGGATGTTTGGAGCAAGGCTTGATCTACTCTTTTATAACAATGAACCTACTTTTTACAATTCGGCAACCAAAATATCTTTGGAGAACAACCTTAATAGTTTCAACCAGCGACTAAACTCTAGGGAAACACCAGAGGTTGAAAAGGCTCAATGGCGGAAAGCCAAAGAAGAGACCGAACGAACACTTAACCAACTCCGGGGCAAGAACGTATTCACGAATAACATCATTCCACTGCAGGATCAGATGAAAGATCATCCGGATATTAAAAAGTTGGTTGAGGCTTATAAGGTAAAAGCCCAAACATCGGAAAACCCTGCGTCCCCAAAATAGGAAAGATGGCAAGCATTGATCTAATCCTTTTACATCCCCCAACCCTTTATGACTTCAGAATTCGGCCTGGGATTCATGGCCCGATCAGCGATGTCGTCCCCTCCACACCCATTTTTGAAATGTATCCCATTGGGTTCGCCAGCCTCTCAGAATATTTGGAGCGCCACGGTCTCAAAGTCAGGATCATCAATGTGGCCATGAAGATGCTCAAGGATGAGAAATTCGATGTGGAACGGCTCATCCAAAAAAATAAGCCCGTGGCCTTCGGGATCGACCTCCATTGGATGGCCCATGTCCAGGGAGCATTAGCCCTCGCAGAGATCATTAAACGGTTTCATCCTGACATCCCTGTCATCTTGGGTGGGTTTTCTGCCACCTATTATCATGAAGAGATTCTCCGTGAATATCCTTTTATCGATTTTGTGGTGAGAGGAGATTCTACAGAGAAGCCGCTGCTTCAGCTCCTCCAAACGATCAAAAAAGGGGAGGATTTCAAAAATATTCCCAACCTCACCTATCGGGATGGGAAGAATGGAATTCAGGTCAATCCCCTCACCCATGTACCGGAGAATCTTGACGGGATTACGATCGACTACAGTCACATCATGAAGAAGGTGGTGAGGTATGTTGACCCCACAGGCTACCAACCTTTTATTGGTTGGTATACCTATCCTGTGACCGCCGTCTTCACCTGCCGTGGATGCATCTACTCCTGTAAAACTTGCGGAGGATCCGCACAGACCTTTCGAACGATGGCGAATCGGAGGAAACCGGCCTATCGGGATCCCAAATTATTGGCCAAGGATATCTTTAATATCTCGGATCACCTCCATGCGCCGGTGATGGTGATCGGCGATATCTTTCAACCTGGAGAAGAATATGGTTTCACCTTTCTTCAGGAGATGAAGAGGCGGCCGATTGCCAACCATATCGCTTTTGAATTTTTTGTTCCTCCTTCCAGAGCTCAACTAAAAAGGATTGCCGGGTCTATTTCGAACTTCAATATCGAGATCTCCCCAGAGTCTCACGATGAAGAAGTCCGAAAGGCTTTTGGAAGGCCCTATAACAATGAATCGTTGGAAAGGAGTCTCGGAGATGCCATCGATCTTGGCTCGAAACGGATCGATCTCTTCTTCATGACTGGCCTTCCAAAACAAACCTATCCATCCGTTCTGGAGACGGTAGATTATTGTCGTTCTCTGTTAGAACGATTTCGTTCCTACAACAAACTCTTCCCCTTCATTTCTCCCCTGGCCCCTTTCTTGGATCCCGGGAGTACTGTTTTTGAAGCACCAGAAAAATATGGATACCGTCTGCTTTATCGGACAGTGGAGGAACACCGTCAGGCCTTATTGGCCCCTAGTTGGAAATATATCCTTAACTATGAAACAGAATGGATGAATCGGGATGAGATCGTCTACGGCACTTACGAAGCTGGAAAGAGGCTCAATCGTCTGAAGACCGAATTCGGTCTAATCGATCGAAAGACTGCAGAATCGGTTGAGAGTCGTCTCGAAGGGGCAGTCCAGATGATGAAGGAGATCGACCGGATCATGACCCTTCCAGATGCCAAAGAGAGGGAGATCGCCTTGGAGTCCATTTCAAGTGGACGTCTCTCCCTCCAACATTATAGCATGTCCACCCTCTGTGAGAAAAAAGAACTGGAATGGCCTACTCGATTCATTCGAATGAACTTCGTCAAGATTCTTAAAACACTCCTCGCGAGGAGGAAGCCCAATGTCTCCATCCCTTCGTCAACAGGTGCTCCGTAAGATACCCCGTGTGGATGAAATCCTTTCAAGACCAGAGACCGCTGATCTCTTAAAGGCCCATCCCCGTAATGTTGTGGTTGAAGCCATTCGAAAGGGATTGGGAAGACTGCGCGAAGAACTCCTTCGTAGAGAAGAACCTCCTCATTTAGGAGATACCCTCTTCTCTTTCGAATATCTCTACCCCCTTTTCCAGAAAGAGATTGACCTTCAGATTCAGCCTCGACTCCGTCGAGTCATCAATGCGACTGGAGTGGTCATCCATACGAATCTGGGAAGATCTCCACTTCATCCTTCTGCGATTGCGCATCTGATCGATGTCTCTAAACACTATTCCAACTTAGAATACGACATCGAATTGGGTGAACGGGGAAGCCGATATACTCATGTCGAGGAGATCCTCTGCCGCCTCTCAGGTGCAGAATCAGGCTTGGTGGTGAATAATAACGCAGGAGCTGTCTTGCTTGTTTTGAATACCCTTGCAGAGGGCAAGGAGGTTATTGTCTCGAGAGGAGAGCTCGTAGAAATTGGTGGAGCATTTCGGATCCCCGATGTGATGAAGCGCAGCGGGGCTTTGCTCAGGGAGGTTGGAACAACCAATCGCACCCACCTCAACGATTACCAAAAAGCAATTGGTCCGCAGACGGCTCTTCTTCTGAAGGTCCACACCAGCAACTTCAGGGTCATGGGGTTTACCTCTGAAGTCTCTCTCCAAGATCTGGTTCAACTGGGGAAGCAACATCGACTCCCTGTTGTGGATGATCTGGGAAGTGGCTGCCTGATAGATCTCACCCAGTATGGTTTGGAAAAGGAGCCTACCGTTCAAGAGACGATCAAAACGGGTGTGGATGCGGTCACCTTTAGCGGGGATAAGCTTCTTGGAGGTCCCCAAGCTGGAATTGTCTTGGGGAAGAAAAAATTTTTAGACCTCTTCAAGATCAATCCGCTGACCCGAGCCCTTCGCATCGACAAGCTCACCTTGGCTGCTCTTGAATCTACACTTCTCCTCTACTTCGATGAGAAAAGGGCAATGGAAGAAATTCCCACTCTTCGGATGTTGAGTTTAGATACGAGGAGGTTAAAAAGGAGAGGAAAACGTCTGCTGAAGAAATTGTCAGGGATGATGAACAAACGAATGACATTCACGCTGAAAGAAGATGTCTCTCAGGTGGGCGGGGGAGCCCTTCCCCTTCAGGAACTTCCAACCATTGTCGTCGCCATCAAACCTCTCGACTTTTCCGTCAACAGCCTCGAAGAAAATTTAAGGAAGGGGGACCCTCCCATCATATCTCGAATCAGCAAAGAAGAGTTGATCCTGGATATGAGAACCGTCATCGATGAAGAAGTTTCCCTATTGGCCGCCGGAATTGAGAAGACCCTAACGCCGTTGACCAAAAACTAAGAATAATGTGGAAATGACCCGCTTAAAATCCAAAATTACAAATCCCAAATCCCAAATAAATTCTAAAATTCAAATAACCAAAACCCAAAAGAGTCTCCCCTCCCCTGGCGCCTGCCTGCGCGAAGCCGCTTCGGCGAAGGCAGGGGAGGGGATGGAGGGGAGGGGGATGGTTCGACAAGCTCACCATAACCACCCTGAACCTGTCGAAGGGTCACCCTCACCTTTACCCTGTGGAGTAAGCTTCACTACTCCACAGGGCGGGCCCTCTCCTCTCCGAGCCAGAGGCTCTCCCTCCGGGGCATGAGCCCCTCTGGGGCGGAGCCTGAGCCGGAGGCCACCAAGGGAGAGGGGGAAATAGGTTAATCCCCCTATTTGTAGATGATGTAACCATCATGAGAAATTTGTTGACAGAAAACGAAGCAGGCAAACATTTCTCCATTCAAGGATCGAAAAAGGACCAGGGAAGACGTCTCGACCAATTTCTCTCAGAAACCCACCTTAACCTCTCTCGCTCTCAAGCAAAAAGTTTAATTGAGAAACATCATATTTTTCTGAATCAAAAACCCACTAAACCCAGCGCCCATATCAAAGCAGGTGACACTGTCTCAGGAACCCTTCTCAAACCCAGTCCCCTTTCTCTCAAACCAGAACCCATTCCTCTCACTATTCTTTATGAGGATTCCTCCATTATCGTCATCGATAAGCCTTCGGGAATGGTCGTTCATCCTGCCTATGGAAACCCTTCCGGTACATTGGTCAATGCACTTCTTTATCATTGTAAAGATCTCGGTGGGATTAATGGCGTCTTGAGGCCAGGTATTGTGCACCGATTGGATAAGGACACTTCCGGTGTGATGGTTGTTGCCAAAGATAATGAGGCTTTTCATCAATTGACCAAGCAGTTTAAAAACCGGACGGTGGAAAAGATTTATTGGGCCATTGTCTATAGAAGATTTGGGCAGAACGAAGGTTTAATCGATTCTGCAATTGGAAGGCATCCAAGTGAGAGGAAAAAGATGTCCACCCGGACTAAAAAAGGGAGGACGGCAATCACTCGTTGGAAGAAGCTTGAGGAATTCGACAGCTGCACACTCCTTGAGATCTTTCCTCAGACCGGTCGAACCCATCAGATACGGGTGCACCTCTCCTCCATCGGCCATCCTCTTTTGGGAGACCCTCTGTACGGGAGAAAAGGAAGACCCGGGGCGATCCACGACCCTGTTTTAAAAGAGTGCGTGAAGAGAATGAATCGCCAGGCCCTCCACGCACACCGATTGGAATTCGATCACCCCCGAACAGGAGAAAGGGTCCAGTTTTTTTCACCTATTCCTCAAGATATGAAAGAAGTGCTGGAGCGGTTGAGGTCGCAGACCAAACGGTGAAATTTTGTAGGGGCGGCCCTCCGTGGCCGCCCAATTTGGAGCCCACAGAGGGGCTCCCCTACATCCTATGGTTAAGTAATTATGAACATCCTAAATCGATCTTTTCTTAGGACAAAGAACAACTTTCCCTATTTCGAAATTCCTGAATTGGCAAAACTCGGGTGGCTTCGACATGCTTTTCTAACCCGTCAGGGAGGGGTGAGCCTTCCTCCTTACAATTCGCTGAACCTGAGCGATAAGAATGGCGATCGGGAAGAATTTGTCGCTAAGAATGAGAATATAATTACCAAAGCCTTTGGTTTTGATTCGAGCCGCTTGGTCCTGCTCGATCAAATGCAACAAGACCAGATTCTTCTCCTTAAAGAACCTGTCATCACCCTCCCTTCTCCTTTAGAATACGATGCCCTGATTACGAATTCTCCAAATACCTATCTCGGCATTCGAACCGCGGATTGTATTCCGATCTTTGTTGTCGATCAAAAAAGAAAAGTGATCGCTGCGATCCATGCTGGAAGACAGGGAACAGCTCTGCACATCACATCAAAGCTTTTAAAAAAGATGGAGGAGGAGTTTGGTTCCTCATCGACAAACCTCCTCATTGCCATGGGCTCATCCATAGGCTCGTGCTGTTATGAAATCGATGAAAAGGTTTTTCAGCCGGAGTGGAAGCCCTTTTCAATCTCAAAAGGAGCAGGAAAGTGGATGGTTGATCTTGCTCAGATCAATATCGCTCAGATGAAAAAAAATGGGATTAAGGAAGAACAAATTTCCGGGATCAATCTCTGCACCCATTGCCATAGCGACCTTTTCTTTTCATACCGAAAAGAAGGCAGAACGGGAAGACAACTTTCATTTATAGGAATCATATGAATAAATAGGGTTCGAGGGTTAAAGCCTGCTTGCAGCAGGCAGGGTTCAAGGATTCTAGTGAAGTGTCTCAATAACAGCTTTACAATGATCTAATAGCTGTCATTCCCGCGAGGGCGGGAATCCAGATTGAAAAGACTGGATCCCGGATCATGTCCGGAATGACAAGACGTGTAAAGCCATTTCTAAGAAAGTACACTAGGAGTTTTTACAGGAAATTTTAGCCTTTCACTTGAACCCTAAAAACCTTGAATCCTTTTTAAAGAGGTGCCTATGAAGGAAACCCTTATTAAGATTTACCTCCAGCCCAAATCCTCCAAAAATGAGATCATGGGTCCCTATCGGGATGGGATCAAAGTGAAAGTGACTGCTCCACCCATCGAAGGAAAGGCAAACGAGGCCCTCATTCGGTTTTTAGCTAAGGAATTCCGAATCTCCCCATCATGCATTGGAATTATTAAGGGCCACCACTCACGAGAAAAAACATTAAAGATCTCAGGGCTATCTCTGCAAGAACGCCTTGACTTTAAAAAGAAAATCTTTTAGGTTATACTTTGGAAGTGGACAGGTTCTGGTGGGCCTCCTGGACTTCAAATCCAGTGACGGGCAGCGATGTCCGTGGTGGGTTCGATTCCCATACACTTCCGCCAGCTTGCCCTGACTGCCGCTTGTCTGTGGGAGGCAGGTCAGGCGGGAAATAATATTAAAAGGAGAAAAAAATGTTTGGAATAGGAATGCCAGAGTTGGTCGTCATCTTGGTCATCATTTTGATCATTTTCGGTGCCGGAAAACTCCCTCAGATCGGCGAAGGAATTGGAAAGGGAATCCGAAACTTCAGAAAGTCGACTAAAGATCAAGATGAGATCGAAGTCGCTCCAAAAAAGCCCGAAGAGATTTCTGAAAAAAAGTGAACCCTGCACCATAGCCTAAAGGACAGGACTTTTTTTGGAAAATTCTTGTCAAACCACACTTCATACCTGCTTTAAAAATGGGGCTTTAAAAGGTGGAGCGTAAAAAGTCGAGTGCCTTTTACATCCAATCAGAATGGGACACATTGCTTACATTGGGATCGGTTCTAACCTTGGTGATAAGATACACCACTGTGAAAAAGCCATTTCCGCGATCTTAAAAATCGACCACCACAAACTTTTAGCAAAATCTTCCCTCTTTAAGACGCAACCTATTGGCTATACCTCTCAGGATTGGTTTGTTAATGGTGTAATAAAAATCGAGACTGATTTGGAAGCCCCTGAACTTCTCCGAACATTGAAGACCATCGAGTCTCAGTTGGGCCGTATAGAAACCTTTCGATGGGGACCCCGAACGATTGATCTGGATATCCTCTTTTTCGATGATATTGAAATTCATACCGAGGACCTCCAAATCCCCCACCCTTTCATTCAAAATCGTCAATTCGTCCTCATCCCCTTGGCCGAAATCGATCCAACTCTCGTCCATCCCGTTTTGAAAAAAACCGTCCAAGAGCTCTTAAATAATTTAAAAGAAGATCAAAGGGTCGAAAAACTTTAATTTTAAATTTAAGATTGCAGATTTCAGATTTTTCAATCTGTAATCAGCAATCAGCAATCAGAGGAATTTGACCATGCCTCGTTTGATTCTATTCGTCATCCTTCTTCTCCTCCTTTACACCATCCTCCACTATTTCATTAAAGGTATGCCTGCGCGGAGGAAAAAATTAAACAGAAAGTTTGAACCAGAAGAACTTGTTCAAGATCCCTACTGCCAAACCTATGTCCCAAAACGATCCGCCGTAAAGAAAAAGATTGCCGGGAGGTTGCTTTACTTCTGCAATCAGGAATGTATGAAAAATTATATGAATTATATGAATGAAATCAAAAAAAGGAATCAAAAAAGGGGTTGACAAAGTCAAACAGGTTCGTTATGTTATAAGCAGTTATGAAATATTATTATATAAAACTTGAAAGGGGGTGACTGTATGGGCAAAAGGATTTGGACATTTTTGTGCATTCTTATTCTGTTAACCTTCTCTCTTTCTGGGTGTTATTATTTCAGCGCCACTAAAGAGATGAAAGCTGCTGAACAATTGATTTCCGAATTGAAAGCAGCGGGGGGAGCGACACTGGTTCCTTATGAATACTGCAGCGCGGAGAAATTTTTAGAAAATGCCAAATTAGAAGCCGATCAGAGTGATTGGAAACATGCAAGGGATTTTGCAAGTCGTTCCAAATCGGCTGCAGATGCAGGTTTAGCTCAGGTAAAGAAAAAATAGCCAACAAAGAAGAGAGGGGGTGAAGTATGAATATGAATCGGAAATGGATGACTTTGTTAATTTTCATTCTGGGGGCGATGATTGTCTCCGGATGTGCAGTCAGTAAAGAAGGCATGATGGCCTATAATGATGCAAGAGATACTTTTCAAAAAGCCACGGCTGCGGGTGCGAAGAAGTGTGCACCTTGTCAGTATGCTACGGCTGAGGCTGCTCTAGCTTTAGCAGAGCACGAAACTAAGGAGTTGTCGACTGAGGACCATTCCACTCATTTTGGGATGGGTGTAAAGATTGCCAAGGAGAAATCTTTAGAGGCTTTGAAACTGACACCTTGCGAAAAACCAGCGCCACCAGCGCCACCAGCGCCACCAGCGCCACCAGCGCCACCAGCGCCACCAGCACCAACGCCACCAGCACCAACGCCACCGAAACCAGCACCAAAACCAGTAGTGTTTGATACGATCTACTTCGATCCTAACAAGACAAACATCACTCCTATAGCCGCGAAGGCATTGGATAAAAATGGTCAGATCTTAAATGGTAATCCAAATATCAGAGTCGAGATTGGTGGTCATACCGATGGAGAGGGTTCAGCAGCAGCGAACCAAAAGATCTCCGAAAAACGTGCTCAAAGCTGTAAAAAATATCTGATGGACAAATTTAATATCCCAGAGAAACAGATGATCACCAAAGGTTATGGAGCGACCAAGCCCGTCGCCGACAATAAAACTCAAGAGGGTCGTTCCAAAAACAGGAGGGTGGAATTTAAAGTGATTCCATAACTGGACCTGTCTATGGGTGACTGATTGACATGAAGGTGGTAGGGAGAAATTCCCTACCACCTATTTTTATCTAATGAGGAGGATCAGAATGAAATTCTTTATCGATACGGCTAACCCCGGCGAGATCCGGAAGGCTTATGAGATGGGAGTAATCGACGGCGTCACCACCAATCCCACCCTCATCTCCAAAGAAAACAAAGAATTTACACCCCTGATTAGAGAGATTTGTGAAATCATCCAAGGACTTCCCATCAGCTTGGAGGTCTTAAGTCTAAAGGCTGAAGGAATGATCGAGGAAGCCCGAACCCTTGCTGAGATGGGAGATAATATCGTGGTCAAAATCCCCATGACAGTAGAAGGTTTAAAAGCGATCAAAGTATTAGTTACGGAAGGAATTAAGACGAACACTACCCTTGTCTTTTCCCCAACCCAGGCGCTTCTCGCTGCCAAGGCTGGAACGACCTATGTCAGCCCTTTCATCGGAAGATTGGATGATATTTCACAGACAGGAATGGACCTGGTGGAACAGATGGTTACGATTTTTAAAAACTATGGGTTTGGATCTAAAGTGATCGTCTCCAGCATTCGCCATCCGATTCATGTCTTGGAAGCGGCTCTCATCGGTGCGGATGTGGCAACGATTCCTTATAAAGTGATTGAACAGTTGGCTCAGCACCCTCTGACGGATATTGGTATCGAAAAGTTTTTGGCAGACTGGAAAAAGGTTCCTAAGAAATGAAAATAAAAGGGGCCTTTTTTTAATGGGCCCCTTTTACACCTCTTATTTACTTGGGTTCCACCACAATCTGTTTGGGCTGCGCTTCTGGTTTTCTGGGAAGGACGACCCGGAGCACCCCATCTTTGTAAGAAGCCTTAATCTCCTCCTGCTCGATCGTTCTCGGGATGTTGAATGTCCGACGAAAGGTTCCATAAGGTCTTTCAATTTGAATATAATTTTCTTCAGGGGCGTCTTTGATAAGTCTTCTTTCCCCTTGAATGATCAGGGTGCTCCCTTCTACTCTAATATCGATCTCACTTTGACTCACTTCGGGGAGGTCAACTTTCAAAACCAATTCGTCTCCTCTCTCCAAAATATCCACAGGAGGGGACCAAACTCCTCGAACGACTTCCTCTTTCCAAATACGGGAAAGGGTCTCGTCAATGAGTCGGGTCATCCGGTCTTGCATGGCCATCAGGTCTCGGAAGGGTTCCCATTTCACCAGGGCCATACCCATCACCTCCTATAGCACTTACCTATTAATTAAATATACTCGAATGGCGTAAAGATTTCAAGTCCGACAGGTATAACAGACATCAAAAAAATCTTTTGGAAGTTTAGTGTGTTCTCTGAACTTCTCCAGTTGAAACCAGGGGGCGAAATAGTTCCCGCAGATCTTACATTGTTTCATTTTTAATGTTCGTTTCCATCGGATGATCGTCCGCTCATCCCCTTCTTCTTTCATCCGGATGACATCCACGGGGCAGGCTACCACACAGGCCCCACAGGCAATACAGCTCATCGCTTCTCCCTGAAAGGGAGGAATCATCTCCCTTCGATCTCCTCGAAAGGCGAACTGGATTGCATTGGCCCCGACCACTTCCTCACAGATCCTACCGCAAAGTCCACAGAGGATACAATCCTTATCCTCTTGCTTGAACCGGACCTGATTTACTCCCATTTTCTTTGCCATATCTTGGATGAGTTTATCCCCGGGACACATGGCTAAGATGAGTTCAATAATCATCCGACGAGCCCGCAATACCTTCTCCGTCCGGGTAAACACCTCCATCCCTTCCATCACCGGATAGGTGCAAGAAGTGGTCATCCTCGACCTTCCCCTCCTCACTACTTCTACAAGACAGAGACGGCAGGCCCCATAAGGCTTCACCGACTCATGATAACAAAGATGTGGGATGTCAATGCCTGCATCTAATGCAACTTCTAAGACACTCCCGCCTTCTTTCCCTTCAACAGGTTGGCCATCAATTGTAAAAGAGATCATCAAATTTCCCTCCTACCTCTGGATAAAGTCATTATGTCATTGGGTGATTAGTTTATTAAGTAGTAACTTATTGACTTAATAACTTAATGACTCCATGTTTTATTGAACTTCTATGGCTTCAAACTTACAGGTCTCAAAACACATCCCACATTTGACGCATTTTTCAGTGTCGATTTTGAAAGGCTCCCCTTCCTCCTTCTTCGTCTTCTTCTTTCCAGTGATCGCCTTTTCCGGGCAGACCTTTGCACATCTGCCGCACCTCGTACACACATTGGAGAAGATACGATATCGGAGCAGTGCCCGACAGACCTTTGCCGGACATCGTTTATTGATAATATGTTCTTCATATTCGTTCTGGAAGTACCGGATGGTAGAGAGAACGGGATTGGGAGCTGTTCCCCCCAGCTGACAGAGAGAGGCTTCTGCGGTCACCCATCCCAATTCCTTCAGAAGTTCGATGTGATCAGTGGTTCCCCGTCCCTCAGCAATCTCCGTCAGGATCTCATGCATCCGTTTCGTTCCTTCACGACAGGAGGTACACTTTCCACAAGATTCACTCTTGAGAAAGTTCATGAAATATTTGGCTATGTCCACCATGCAGGTTGATTCATCCATCACGATCATTCCGCCAGAGCCCATCATCGAGCCCACCTCGGTCAACTGGTCGAAATCAACAGGCAGATCGATCAGTGATTCGGGAATGCATCCGCCTGAAGGGCCTCCAGTCTGCACAGCCTTGAATTTCTTCCCATCTGGAATTCCACCCCCGATGTCATAGATGATCTCGCGCAGGGTGATTCCCATGGGGACTTCAATCAGACCGGTATTTTTCACTTTACCTACAATGGAAAAAACCTTTGTCCCTTTGCTCCCAGCAGTACCAATCTTCGAATACCAATCTGCCCCTCTTGAGATAATGATCGGGACATTATTCCAAGTCTCCACATTGTTGAGGTTACTGGGTTTATCCCAGAGACCACTCTCTGTGGTATGGATATGTTTGGCCCTGGGCTCCCCAACTTTTCCCTCAATAGAGGCCATTAAGGCAGTCGATTCCCCGCAGACAAAAGCCCCGCCTCCTCGGAAGAGGTTGATCTTGATGGAAAAACCAGAACCTAAAATATTATCTCCCAAAAGTCCTGCCTCTTCGGCCTGACGGATGGCGATCTGGAGCTTCTGGATTGCCAGTGGATATTCATCCCTCACGTAGATAAATCCTTCATGGGCCCCAATCGCATGGGCTCCGATGATCATCCCCTCGATCACACTATGAGGATCGCCTTCTAAAATACTTCGATCCATGTATGCCCCTGGGTCTCCTTCATCTGCATTGCAGAGGATAAATTTTCGGTCGCCCTTTGCTTTCCTGCATGACTCCCATTTATTGCCTGTAGGAAATCCGGCCCCTCCCCTTCCGCGGAGACCGGACCGTTTCACCTCTTCAATAATCTCTTCTGGTTTTATTTCAAAAAGGGCTTTATAAAGGGAGAAGTATCCTCCCCTGGCAATGTACTCCTCAAGATGATCAGGATTGATGAAGCCACAGTTTCTCAATGCAATTTTCAGTTGCTTGTTATAAAAAGGGACCTGGTGGTAATGGGGAGTTCCATCCATTCCTGCAGGGACGGTTTGGATAGAGTAATCTCTAACCGTACCCTCAAGAACCTGATCCTCTTTTTCAATCTTGCAGAACAACAAATCCTCCACAACTTTGTTCTCCAACCATTTCTGAACCAGCTCGCCACAGCGTTCAGGGGCCACATCCTGATAGAAGACCCTGGGTTTTCCCGGCTCCAAAATATCAACAACTGGCTCTCTCTGGCAAAAACCGATGCAGCCCGTCTTTTCCAACCGTATCGGAACCTTCGCTTTTTCTATTTCTTTTTGAATGGCTTCATAGACTTTACCAGCCCCTGTGGAAAG
>Ga0315281_10001189_pt1 | contig 38248 bp, 39 predicted proteins | sample YL17G07_0_MG_FD_204540 | JGI IMG/M metagenome (GOLD analysis project Ga0315281, IMG submission 204540) | Sediment microbial communities from Yellowstone Lake, YNP, Wyoming, USA - YL17G07_0 | ecosystem: Environmental > Aquatic > Freshwater > Lake > Sediment | place: USA: Wyoming | collected...
ATTGCCCGTATCATCGGCCCGACAAAAGCGGCCATACCTGGCCTTCTCGCGGCGATTAAAAGCAGGGAGACCGAAGACTACGACGTCAAGACGATTCAATCGCCGTCAGCCCCGACTGTCCGTATCGAGAACTGGCAGAAGCTGGAAGGGCTGCTGAAGATGCCGAATGTGGCACAGTTCATCCCTCCGGACCTGGTTGTCGAGGCCTCGGACGTGCCGCAGAAGGACCAAATCATCGCGGCCATAAAGGCAAAGACGCAGCAACCCCCACCACAAGTAGCACCCTCGGGAGCAGGTCCCGTTATGCGTCCTGCAAATCCGGGCGCCGGCCCCGCACTGCCGGCAGCGGGAACGCAACCCGTACAAGCGAGGTAGAGCAGTGGAAAAACAAGAGCAAAAGGAAACCTTCACTTTCGAGAACGAACAGGTCAATGGCGAAGCAACGGAAACAGCGCCCGATGCCGCAGCGCCGAATGCAGACGGGGCCGGCGCACCCGCAGCGACACAAGGGACGGAAGAAAACACAACTCCGCCAGCAGTAGAGGTAGAGCCGGACTGGAAGGTTGAAGTAGGAAAACTCAAAGGTGAACTGAGCCGGGTCAACGAGCACGCCCAGAGACTGAACGGGGCGCTCGGGGAAGAACGGTTCAAACGCAAAACCCTATCGGAGCAGCTTGCCGCTTTGCGGCAAGACCCGAAGGAGCAAACGAATAGTTCTCTCATTGATCCTGAGGTGGCGGCGGTCGTCAAGACGTTGGTTTCTGAGCAGATACGTCCACTCAGAGACACAATCCAGGCCAGACTCCGGCAGGACGAGGAAAACCGGCAGCTTTTCTTTAGTGAAAAAGTCACGGAGGCAACAAAGCGACATGAGAATTTTGAGCCTATCGCGGCTATCGGCTTTGAGCGCATCCAAAGCGACAAGGAGCTTTTTCGCCGGTGGACCGGATCCACGGACCCCGCACAATTTATGTATGACGAAGGACTGCGGGAGCACAAGGCGCGGAATGTAGACCAGTTTCTAGCGGAGGCGAAAACCGAAGGCATGAAGGCGGGCCGGGAAGCGCTCCTGAAGGAACTCCAAACCAAGGGCGCATTACCGGCGTCGCTGTCTATGGTCGGAAGCGCGAGCCACATGCAGGCAAAAGAGGGAGAGGACTTTAGATTTTAAGGAGTAAAAAACATGGGCGCAATACTGGGATTGATGGGCACAGGCGCATTCGCTGCGAATGCCGATGCGGAGGCGTGGGAACGGCGGCTCTTTATAGAGCGGCCGAACAATAAAGCCATTCTGACAACGCTGCTTTCGATGATATCCAAGGGCAAAACGGACGGAGACCGAAACCCTATATTCAACTGGTGGGAGGAGACCTTTCAGTCGCAGAGGCTATGTATAAACAACGCCGCCGGGTATAACGATACCGACGCGACGTTTACCGTGGACACCACTTCACAGACTACCGGCATAAGCGGCTCAAAGTACGTGAGGAAAGGCACTGTGTTGCTGGTCGAGTCTACGGGGGAGCATCTGTACGTTACGACCGACCCGACCACGGATACGAGCGTTGTTGTGACCAGGGGGTTCGGCACGACAGCGGCTGCGGCCATTGCGGACAATGCGTGGCTGACGATCATCGGCACGGCGCATGAACACGGCGGCGCGGTGGCAACGGCGCAGAACTACACGCCGACGCAAATGACGAACTACTGCCAGATTTTTAAGGAGACGGTCAACTTAACCAAGTCGGCGGCTAACATCAACACGCTCAGGTCGGGCGATGAGTACAAGGATCAGAAGCGCCGGGCAATGGAAAACTACGCTATACGCAAGGAAATGGCGTACCTGTTCGGGGAGCTTAAGGCCACGACCGGAACCAAAAGCCAGCCACTTTACACCACGCGGGGGATAAAGGCCACCATAGAGACATATGCCTCCGACAACATTATCACCGGCGTGGGGAACTTCACTGAGCGGCAGTGGGATAATTGGGTGCGCCAAGTTTTCACCTACGGGTCCGAATCGAAGCTCCTCCTTGCGGGCAATACGTTTCTGATGGCGCTCGACACAATGGCGAAGAACGGTGGCATAAAGATGCAGACCACACCCAAGGAGCAGACTTATGGTATGAGCCTGTCCACTCTTGTAACGTCCAGCGGAGAGTTGCAGGTCAAGTCTCACCCGCTCTTTAATGTTCACCCGGTGTATTCGGGTTGTGGGTTCATCCTGGACATGGAGAACATCAGCGAGGTGGATTTCAGGGCGACGAAGTACAACAAGGACCTCCCGACCTCAGACGATATGATCCTGGATGAGTATATCGGTGAGTCCGGAATAAAGGTCAAATCGGTGCGGGCCAATATGTACATAGCCGGCGTTACCGGGTTTGCCGGGTAACGGAAATACTATAACAATCAATATGGACGCGGCCGCGGCCGCGTCCAAACATAGGGAGGGCTTGGAAGTGAAAAGAAATTCGATATTAATTATGACCATTGTGGCGATCCTGATCCCCGTCCTGGTCTTTGGGGTGACCGTCAATATTACGCGGTACGCGGCCGTAGACAGGGAGAAGGTCAGGGAAGGCTATTTCACCTGGGTCTATCCTACGGACAACTATACCACGGGCGGAGAAGTTATTACGGCGTCCAGCTTCGGACTCACCGGCTTGCGCTGGCTGGACATACAGCCACAAGTGCTGACTTCAGACAACGCCTCAATGTACAGTTTCCAGTTTGTCCCCGAATATAGGAGTTACGGAGCGTGGGCGGACAATATGTCGTCGGACAACACTACGGGCTGCACCATCGACAATGTTTCGCTGATAACGTGTAACTTCACTACGGCACACGGTTTGTCGGCAGGCGACAAATTTACAGTCATGGGATTCACCAGCGCCAAGTACAACGGGGACAAGATTGCCTGGAAAGTGGACAACACCACAAAGGCTCGGTGGAAGATAGACGATATGTCTGCCGGAGACAATATCAGCAGGACCGGAGGGAAGATAAACAAGTACACGACCTCCATGAGAGTCCGGGTATTTGCGGACAACGCCTCCGGCAACGGCCTGACCAGAGAGGTGTCGAACAATGCGGACCTCTCTGACAATGCCACGAGCCAGGGGCTGGCTGGCGGGACCAACAAGATTTGGCGCGTTTATTTCCGCGCCTGGGGATACTGACATGCGGCGGGCGTTGGTAGTCACGGCCCTGATCACGGCAGCGCTTGTCCTTGCTGCCCTGCCCGCCGTCTCGGCCATGCATGTGTACACCGTGCTGTCGAAGGACAATGCGAGCAAGAACGATAACGGCTCAGTAGTCTCGTTTCTTGATTCGTATTCCACTATGACATGCGACGCTGTGGCCTATGGGGACAACCTTACGGCGCTCGGCGTTCATGTTGAGGGGAACCTCGGCAAGTATTGGGACAACGGCACAACGGCATGGGACAACACATCTATGGGGTCCTGCCAGTTCACCGCCGCGCAGCTTACGAATAAGTTGTGCTCCTTCCAAACGACCGACAGGCCGGTCAATATCATGCGCGGCGTGGTGGACAATGTGACCAAAACAGGCGCATACAACGTCCGCATTTACTGTGGAGGGGTGAAATAGATGGCTGAGGATAACAACGTAAAAAATAAAGAATGCGACCTGAAGCATAAACCCATTGACGAGAGTGTGGCCGCCTTGTGGAAGAAAATCAACGCTATGGACAACAGGCTATGGGTACTGGTCGCCGGAGTCTTGGCAAGCCTGGTATCCATCTGGCTGAAGTGAAATGAGAGAGAACTTCGACGTAGCGCTGCATTTCACATTGGGCGCGGAGGGTGTTTTCAGCGACGACCCTGAGGATTCCGGTAACTGGACGGGCGGAAAAAAAGGTGTGGGCACCCTAAAGGGGACAAAGTATGGAATCTCTGCGAGAGCGTATCCTGATTTGGACATTAAGGACCTGGCACCTGAGCAGGCGGCGGCCATTTATCGGCGTGACTATTGGGACAAGTGCGGCTGTGATAGTCTCGCTTATCCTTTGGACGTTGCAGTTTTTGACACGTCAGTAAACTGCGGAGTGGGCGGCGCGGGGAAGATTCTGGCCCGCTCAAGCGGCTTCATTGATTTCCTGTTCAAGCGCATTGCGTATTACATCAGCCTCAAAGGCGATGCCCCGGACGGCTGGTTTCAGCGGTGCGTGGACCTGTACGAACGGTTTGTAAATCCAAGGGGGACGCATGACTTTTAACTGGAAGCAGATAGTGGGAACGGTGGCCCCGACGCTGGCAACGGCGCTCGGCGGACCACTCGCGGGGGCGGCGGCCTCAGCAGTGTCGCAGGCGATCCTTGGGAAGCCTACAGGCACTGATACGGAGATAGCGGAAGCCCTGGCCGGCACGTTGACGCCGGACGACTTGGTAAAGCTTAAAGAGGCCGAGCTTAATTTCAAAACGCAGATGAGACAGTTGGACATAGACCTTGAGAAGATTGCAGCCGGGGATAGGGAGAGCGCCAGGCAGCGCGAGGCGGCAGTTAGGGACGAAACGCCGCGCAACCTGGCCTATGGCTACACTTTCGGATACTTTGCCGTCCTGGCCCTTATCGCGTTCAACGGTGATGCTATCAACGCCGGAGTCAAGGACATGATAAATGTGCTGCTCGGGGTCCTGTCGGCGGCGGAGGTTGGGATAATAACGTACTATTTCGGGAGCAGCGCCGAGAGTGCGAACAAGACGGATATGCTTTACAAGTCTACGCCGATGGAGGGGAAAGAATGATAGTACGTTTTGTCTATGGCATATTCCCGGCCGTCATTTTCTTTACAGACAAGTTGGTAAGGTCCGGTTTTAAAGGGACTACCAGGGGGGCCGTGATAGGCATTGCCCCCGATAAGCGCAGCGATCAGGGGCTTATCGAACATGAACTGACGCATGTCAGGCAGTGGTACAGAACCCTGGGTCTGCACTCCTTCCTGTACCTATTCTTTGGTGACTACAGGCTTGAGGCCGAGGTTGAAGCCTATAGGAAGCAGTTGAAATACAATCCGGACGATGCCTGGACTTTTGCGGGATTCATAGCGACTCGCTACGATCTGTTAATAACTCAGGAGGATGCATACAAACTCTTAACAACATAAGGAGGATTCGGATAATGGCAAGGTTCAAAGCAAGTCTACCAAGTGTTGAGGTGTGCGGGTGCCGTTTCGATTGCGGTTTTTTCGTTACGTTCAACAAGAATGAGATTGAGAAGCTCAGGGCTCACATAGCCGATCCCAGCGGTTGGCACGGGGTCGTTGTCTCGGAACTTATCCCAGCGGAAGGGCCTGAGCAGACAGAACAGGAGCGGGAGGAAGTCAAGGGCGTCGAAGCCGAGTCGGCTGGAGACGGGGCCCCGCCCGAATTGCCGATGGGTGATGAGGACCTGCCGGACCCTCCGGTACAGAAAGGAAGGCGCGGAGGGCGGGCATAAGTGAACGCCCTTGATTTAGTAAACGCGGTCCTGCGCGACAAGTTGAAGTTCTCCAACGAGGCCGGAGATCTGTCCGTAGTTACAGGCGAAGCCCGGAGTATCCTCCGCGCCCTGAACGAGATCAAAGACGAACTGTTGGAACGCCACGAGTTCCCCAGTACGAAGAAAAAGGGGACGCTGACCCTGGCAACCGGCATGGATACCTATCCCCTGGCCTCTGACGTTAACAGGCCGCTAAGTTTTTACTATGCCAGGGATTTCAGCGTCAACGCCGCGTATCCCAAGTTCAACTATGTAGGCGACGACGAGTTCCTGGACCATGAGGGGATAAACACCACTGAGGGCCTGCCTTACATAGGCCGGTCGTTCGGTCAGGACGGCAGCGGGCATAAGGTTGTACAGGTCTACTTTGTGCCGTCGTCGGGGTTTAATGGGTCGTCGCTGTACTATGATTATGTCAGATCCTGGCCCGATGCCGCAGCGAATGCCGACCTGTTTCCATTCCCGGACAGTGTCATGATCGAGGGGGCGTTTATGAAGCGCCGGAGCGGGGCCGGGACTATGAGCACTGAGGATTTTAAATGGTTCAACGATTTGGTCCAGCAGCACATAAGGAACACCGTGAAGGGCACGCGGAAACGCATACCGTACAGGGACATATAGGCATGGCAAGGGCAAACACTAGAAGGCTTACGGATTTCACAGGAGGAGAGGCGGCAATATTCGCGGCCTCGGCCATGAATCCCAAGTATTCCATGCTCCTACAGAATGCCTACATCACCGAGCGCGGCGGTCTTGCGAAGATTCCGGGATATACCGCGCTCAATACCGCGGCAGTGGCCGAAACGCTTCGGGAAGGTTACGACTACCGCAAGTCTGACGGAACATTGCAGGTCCTGGTCGCCGGAGGCGGGACGGTCTACAAAAAGGCCGGCGCGGCCCTGACTGCCATTGTGATAAATCTTGACGCCTCTGCTATTATGCGGTTTGAGTCCATGCAGGACAAAGTAGGAATATTCAACGGCGTGAATGCGCCGATGATCTACGACGGCGTGAGCGTTTCAGCAATGGGAGGAACTCCGCCGGCAACGGCCTTTAAGGGGCATGTGTTCCAGGGGCGCATGTGGCTGATAGATAAGACCAACAAGATGCAGGCAACGTACTCCGCGCTCAACGATATGGAAGATTACGTTACTGCGTCCAACGCCGGGTATTACGACTTCAGGGACATCCTGGGGACTGGAGATGAGTTAGTGGACCTCTGCACATACCTCAGTATGCTGGTGTTTGTGTTCCTGAACCATATTGTTATCTATTCCGGAACGAACCCGACAGAGGCGGGGGACTTTCAACTCGTGCAGATCGTCAGGGGTGTGGGCGCCCTGGAAACGGGCCTTGTGCAGAACCTGGGGACGGACAATGTAGTGCTCGGACGCTCAGGCCTGCAATCGTTCAATCAGGTGGTAACAACGGGCAATTTGAAGACGAACCAGCTTTCCAGGGTAGTGCAGCCGACTATCGAACAGCTTATCCGCGACAACACTGACGACATTTACGCCTCGTGCCATTATCCGGCACGGTCCTGGTATATGGTCCTGATAGGCGCAACGGTGCTTATTTACAGCTATGTATTCAAGGCATGGGTGGGCCGCATAGTCGGAGCGGACATTAAAGGGATGTTCACGGACGCGGACGGAAACCTGTATTTCTGCGGGACCGGCTACCTGTACCAGTTTGCGCCGAATGACAATACGTTTGATTTCAACGGCAACGACATAACATGGCTGTGGAAGTCGGCCTGGGTACAGTTGAACAAGGGCGGACAAAAGGGCTATCCGTCCATGATGGACATTGTATTCACGCCGGGCGACATTGTGGACATCGGCACGCAACTGCTTTACGACCTGACCTTTGTGGCCAACGGAGAGACCTTCACTTTAGAGCCGGGGGCGTCGCTTATGGACACCGCCGCGACCACGGACATTTGGGACGCGGCGTTCCTTATGGACAACGGGACGGTTGACCCCGTGAGGATAGGGCTGGACGGCGGGGGGCGGACGCTTCAGTTGATATTCAGTAATGTATCGTCAGACGGACCGTTTGAAATAAACGATATTACCATACAGGTGAATCCGGGAGGTATGAACTAATGCCAGCATTTTACAGGGAGAGCACTACCACACGCTTCCAGGTCCGCTCAGCGGCCAAGCTGGGGCTCCCGTCCGCATGGCTGGACGGGGAACTGAATCACCTAATAAATCTACTAAACACCTTTACGTCCATAACGCAGAATATCAGCGTTTGGGCGTTCCATGCCGTTCCGCCGACGTTCAGCGACTCCGATACTTTTACCGTGGCCGGCGACCAGACGGACGTATTTACAGTAGGGCGGGCGGTGCGCTCCAATCTGAACGGCACTTATGCGTATGCCCACGTTTACACGTCGTCCTACGCGGCTGGGCCGGGAGTTACCGCTGTGAACCTGGACGATACCGTGCTAACGGCAGCGCTGACGGAGATATACTACAGCATCATTGATGCCACGGAAGCGGAGTCGGCCATACCTGTGACGATAGCGAGACAAGCTGATATAACAAACTTACAGACTCTCATCAATAATTTAACAACTCGCATTGACGAGTTAGAACTACAAATCAGGCGCAAGGGCGTATAGGGAGGATATGGAAATGAGAGAGAAATATTTAAGGGGTTTCAGCAGCCTGGTCCTTGCAGTAATGGCCCTATCCTTTGCTGGCGTGGTATGGGCGGCCACGGCTACGGATTACTGGCTGTCCGGGCCGACGACCCTGAATAACACGCCGAAGTCTATTTACATCAACCTGCCGGGGGTCAAGAGCTACATCACTTTGATAACGACCCACAACACGGACAACGTAACGTCCTGTTACCTGCGCCTGTTTCGCAGTCGGGACAACAGTACTTACTCGGATAACGGGACGCGGATATATTATTCACTCGGTACGCCCATCGGCCCCGGCCTGGTAATGGTTTGGGACAACGGCGGGAAGGGCATGATACTGAGTGACAATTATTCATCTATCGGCGCTGCAGACAATTCGACTAAGTGCGTCATATCTATTGATGGCTACAAGCTTCAATAAGGAGGAAACGTGAAAAGGTATATTGTAGCAATTGTAATTGGTTTCTTCTTGCTGTCTGCCATGTCGGCAGGTGCGGCAGGGCCGGTGACGTACCCGATAGCGACGGCAAGCCTGACTCTCTATTCTCAAGTCTTTACCAGTAGTGGCACATTCACTGTTCCCTCGGGTGTTTCTACTATATATGTCAGCGGCGTAGGTGGAGGTGGCGGTGGTGGGGCAGCGCCAGGAGAGGGGGCCTCACCTGGCGGCGTAGGTGGAGGCGGCGGACAATCTTGTTTCAAACTTCCGATTAATGTTACATCAGGAGCATCATATACCGTTACCATTGGCACATCCGGAGCGACTAATGCAAATGGGGGGACTACAACTTTAGGCTCGTTGCTCACCTTGGAAGGCGGGAAGGCCACCGGCATGGGTGGTGGCGCTTGGTCAGTCGCGGAAGAAGGAGTTGGATATGCTTCTCGCACAGATGTCGGTTTTATATCAGCAGTTATGCCGGGAATGGTCGGTTGGAGGGTAAGTGGAGGAGGATATGTAAATTTGGGGCTCGGCGGTCAGGCTGTTTTTACGGGTTATTTTATGAATGGGGGGGGTGGTGGGTTTGGGGGAGTTGCTGATTGGGGCGGTGGTGGAAATGGATCAAAGGGCGGCAGTTCCTTTGTTTATTCAGGGGGAGCCGGTGGTACAGGTGGAACAACCAAAAAAGGATCGGGCGGTGGTGGTGGAGCGACCCTATATGGTGCTGGTGGTCGCGGCGGTAATGTTGATGGAGGCACAGGCACGGCAGGGGCAGCCAATACAGGAGCTGGTGGAGGCGGCGGCGCGGTGGAGTGGGGTGCGGGCGGCCCCGGCGGAACGGGTTATCTTTCAATTGAGTGGCTGAAATAGGAGAGGAGGGCAATATGAAAAAGATGATACTCATAATAATGATGCTACTGTTTGCAAACAACGCACAGGCTGTAACCTATGCCCAGGTCAGGAGCGGGGAAGTGATAAATATTGTTCCGTGGACAGAAGCAAGGCAGCCGCAAATCGAGGGTCAGCAGTTTATCACAATACAGGAGCCTCTAACGGTAAGGGTTGGCGATACATATAAGGATGGGACATTCACGCATCCTGTTGTTGTCCCACCCCCCGTCAACAGAACAATCTCCATTGATGAGTTTCGTAGCCGGTTCACATTTAACGAAAGGGTCAGCATTAAGAGTCAGGCAAAAACAGACAGTCAGGTTGCGGTCGTGGATGAGGATTTCTCCGCTGCAACAATCAATCTGGACTCTCAGGCGATTATTGACGACCTGATTTTGCTGGTATCCAAAGGACTGCTGGACGCCGGCAGGCCGGCAGAGATAAGGAAGTAATAGGGGGGCAACCAATGGGACTGTTTAAGTTTATCAGCAATATCCTGGGCGACGTGAAGGACGCGGGAACACACCTGGCAAAACAGGTGCCCGTTGTCGGGCACCTGTTGAGCGAAGCTGTGGATATACCTTTAAGTTCCACACAGCATTTCATTAAGAATCCGCTAAAAACCATAGCCAATGCAGCGTCCGGGGCGGCGGCGGGATTTGCAGCCGGGGGGCCGGTCGGTGCTTTTGCCGGAGGCGTTGCCGGGGCCGACATAAACCCCAATGAACGCTTTAAACCTTTAAAGGCAGCACTCAAAGGCGCGGAGTATGGCGGAGCGGCATCGCTTACAGGGCAGGGCATAAATTACCTTGCGCCTGAGACGATACCGGCGACGTATATTACATCGCCCTTTTTATCAAAGCCAGGCCCGTCATCCGCCGTGAATAACGCAGGCAGTTCTTTCATACCGGACAATGTCAGTGAACTGTTTTCCAAGGGCGCGGACTATGCCGGGAGTACCGCAGGCAGTTCTTCCATACCGAACAATGGCAGTGGACTGTTTTCCGAGGGCGCGGACTATGCCGGGAGTAACGCAGGCGGTTCTTCAATGCTGGACAAGGCCAGTGGACTGTTTTCCAAGGGCGCGGACTATGCCGGGAGCCTGGCCTCCAAAAGTGCTGATTGGATTATGAAAAATCCCGCCAAGGCCGCCCTCCTGGGACTCACGGTAAAGAACGTATTGACGCCCGCCCCTAAGATTGACACGGGTGCGGAGCCAACCGGGGGAGGACCGGCAGCAGCAGGCAATAAGGCCGCGCAGGATGCACTAACTGCGGCCAAGGCAAGGTGGGCGACTTCCAGTCAAACGTTAGCGCAAGGGCCGGCGGCATTGACAGCAATGAATCCGTTCGGGATTCAAAAAACAATGGATACGGGCTACAACAATAAAAGCATAGCTGAAGTACTGCAAGAAACAAGAAACCAGCCGTCGCCCCTGCCGGGCGCAACAACGACAAGCGCGGTCCCGGCCGCCCCTGAACCTGGCCGGACAGGCGGGACAACGCCTTTAAGCATGAGTAGTGCCCGGCAAGCTGTAGCACAAGAAGGCGGGATGCCGATGCCGGAGAGCGTGCAGCCGAATATGGAATCGGCGAGGACTGCTTACATGAGGGGCATTGCAAATATCCAGCCGCCCGGACAGCCAATGTCGAATCAAAACACGCAAAGCAGGATATTGACCCACGCCGACACGGAATATCTAGAATATCTACAGTCTCGCGGACTGATATAGGGAGGGGAAATGGCATCATACAGTTACTCGACGACAGCGCTGCCCGGATATATGTGGGGGGTCAAAAACAATACGGAGGACTGGGCGAAAGCGTATATAGGCGCATGGACGCACAAGGGGGATGTTGCAAATCCGGATACGGGCATGGATACCTATGACCCACAAGAAGGCATCTATCTCATACGGGACAATGATAGTGACGGCGTTAATGACTCAAGCTTCACCAATGTGGGCAATACCGAAGCGGCACCCGGCACGAAGATAGACGATACGGGAGACAACCCTGCTTACTGGTCTGCCGGGGCCCAGGGGGCCAAAAGAAAGACAAGCGCCGGCACGGAATACATATATTCAGGCAACTCCTGGATAATAAATACCCATACCAGCACTGGAGGCGATACTGACAACACTGGAGGCGATACGGGGTCCCCACAGGGCTGGGAAGACCCATATGCGAAAGACTACCTGGACGATTCAACTCCGCCCGATTTAACGCCTCCGCCTGCTGTAACAGCGGCTGAATACAAGCCAACCCTTACGGTGCCGGACAAGATAAACACCACGGTGGCCCCGGTGGATTACACGAAAACCGACATCAAGGCCCCGGCGCCGGTAACAATGACAACCCAGGACCCCGGCGCATACGATTTAAAAGACGCGACTCTTAAGCCTGTGGATGCGTATTCACGTCAAGACATAACAATGCCGACCTTTAAGCCGTATGTCCCCACGAAGATAGACCTTCCGACCTTCGATAAGTTTCAGGCCCAAAAATACACGCCGGAGGGTTTTGACGCCGCAAGGGAGGCGTGGAGCGCTCAGATAATGAACGAACTTTCAGACCCCAATGCCATAGCCGCCAAGTATGGCGATTATGAAACGGCTCTCTCGCAGTCCCTGCATAGTCAGGTGGACCCGCAGATGCAAAAAGAGCAGCGGGCCTTGGAGGAAGCCCTACAGCGACGCGGTATTACGCCGGGCTCGCGGGCCTACGTGGATGCAGGGGACCTTTTCAGCAAGCGTGTCGAAAAACAGAACGTGGACATAGCCTTACAATCCACGCTTAAGAAATACGACCTGGCCGATGCGGAAATAAAGAACCTGCAAACTCAACTGGGGCTGAACGATGCCCGATACGCAACCATGCTGCAAAATAATGTACAGCTTCAACAGCTTGACGTGACGGCCCGTGGACAGGATATGTCCTATGCTGAAAAGCAGGGCGAGCTAGACCAGGCGCAGGAGGCCCTCGGAGTGACGGCCAGGGGGCAGGACATAACCTACGCCCTGGGAGTGGGCAATATTAAGACCAAGAGCGAAGAGAATTACCTGACCGGCAGGGATCAGGACCTCGGTTTAATTAAAGCGCAGGGGGCCTTGGATGTTCAAAACGCTGCGAACAAAATTAACGCCGCCGAGTCTAAGGGCAAAGAAGCATATAACGCCGCAGTGATAGCCGGACAGACAGCCGACCGCTCCCTTACGGCACAACAACTGCAAACTGCCGAGAATTATAACGCAGCAAAAATAGCAGGGGAGAACGCCGGCCGGGAGCAAACGGGCATAGGGCAACTCATTAACCAAAGACAGATAGATGCGGACATACAGAGCAAGATAGACCAAAATCAGCTCACAGCCGACAGGGATGCCGCAGCTATAAAACAAGCCGGAATAGAAACCACTTTCAAATATGCGGAGCTTGCCGGAAAGGTAGCCAATGACATTAAGGGGTATAACCTGGGACTGATGCAATTATCGCAAAAAGACAAGGAAGCATATGGAAACTACCTGATAAATGTCTACGCTCAGTCTTTGGCGTGGGAAAATATTCTTACCAACCGCGAACAGATCGAGATGCAGGCCATACTGGGTATGACTGAGGCGCAGATCAAGGAATATGCGGTAGATAAGGGCTATTGGGCGCAGATACAGGCCTCAAATGCGGCAAGCGCGGCGGCCAATAGTAATAAATTGACCGCGCTGATAACTACGGCCGCGTTAATAAGCGGGAAGAACTAGTAGGAAGGAGGGATATATGGACCAAATACAGAACGACCTGGTAGCCCGCGCCTGGGCATCACGGCAGAGGAAGAACCCATACACGGACAATGCCAATGCTATGTCCAAAATGATAAATATACAGGACAACCCCTGGGGCTCGCCCATTGCCGCATACATGCTGGGGCAGTCCATGAAGCAGGGCGACGAGTGGGAGGCGCAAGAGCAGACCAGGCAGGATTCCGCGTATCGGGCGTATCTAACGGCTGAACAAGGCAAAGAGGCGGCAGCGCAGCAGAAAGCAGACCTTGATGTTGTCTACAAATTGGCCGGAGACACGGAAAGGCTCGCAGGCAATCACGAGCAACTCAATGCCCTGGTTGAAGCGACAAAGCAAGGGATAAAGTCCCCCGGGTTACAAGGATTAGCGGACAGCTTCAAGTCGGTAGCCGACGTAAGGGAAGGCGGTTATGTTATGTCCCTGCCGGACAGGAAGACCTATTGGATGCCTAAAGTGGAAGGCGCGGTCAGGGCCATTGTGAATGCAACGGAGGCCGTTAAAAACCAGGACGTTCATGCCCTAACAAAATTCCTGCTTGACGATAACGCGACCAGCGCAGACTATAACAAATACTTCACAGGATACGACGACTCGGGGAATATCACTCTTGACGAGGACGCTATTCGAGAGGCCGTTACGCAACGCTTAATGGCCCGGACTGCGGGGATTCGTGAGTACAAGGGGCCACAGGAAGAAATGACCGGGAACGTAAGTCGAAACGGGCTTTTTTACGATAAGTTTGCAAAGGAAATACCTGAAGCCTACGCGAAAAAACAACCGCCGAGGGTCGAGACTTTTGAGGTGGGCGCAAACATTGAAAAAAGACAGTGGGACGAGAACACAGGAGTGTGGAAGACGCTTACTACTGCGCCAAGAAAAATGCCGGGAGAGGGCGAAACGGACCCAAACAAGGCGCTGAAAAGCAATCTTGGCGTGCAACAACAGGCGGCAAGCCTGGCTAAAAATGCAATTATGATGAAGTACGGCGGTCTGAAAATAGACCCGCTTACCGGAGATTTGATAAACGACGGCAGTGTTGACCAGGCGGTAATAAACCAGGCCTATAGGAACTATTTCAACTATTACCTGGACCGGGGGGTGAACCCCGACACGGAGCCCGACGCCGCAGCCTGGGCTAAAATCAACAAACTGGCAGAGCCGGCACGACAGAGAAGGGTTCAAGCACTACAGGGCACGTCAGCTATCGCGCCCCCCGTAGCAAGGCCGGCCCTTAGCAGGGAAGAGGCCCTGGCCGAAGCACGCAGGAGAGGTCTTTTCCTTAAATGAGGGACCTGGCCGCCTACTCAGATGCTGAGATACTCGAGCAAGCCGGGCTGATTGCGCCGCCTGAATTTACCGCGCCAAGTCGGACCCGGTCGCTGTCCGACTATTCGGACGATGAAATATTAAGGGCGGCGACCGCTGCGCCTGAGTTTCGCCGCAAGGAAGCTCCCATAAGTCCTTACGTTCAGAGCGTTACCGACTATCTGAAGGACAATGACAATCTCCCGGCGGTGCCTCTTAATGACAAAAGGATTACCGGTGCTTTCGAGACTCCGGCCCCGACTATAAAGGAACTGCAAAGCGAGAAGGGTATCACGCTTCAGGAAATCCCGACCATTGAGCAAAACCGCATGGCGCTGCCGACCGGCATTGTTCATTCAGTCGGAAGGGAGTTGCCGCAACTTATCGGGAAGTCGATGGAATTCACCGGCGTGGCTCCCGATATCGGTAAAAAAATCGTAAATAAGACAGACGAATTATTCCCGAGGCCCAATTACGAGGGCGCGGCAAAGGTGCTTTATGAAGCCGGGTCCATGATGGCCCCGCCGTTTGGTCCTACATTACTTGTCAGTACGGGGACAAAGGTTCTAACCAGGGCCAACAAGTTCATGGACTTAGCTCGGGCGGCGCAGGAAGCCGGGAAGATTGAAGAGGCGGCTGCCTTTGCAAAGCGGGCCGAGTTCGGCTTTAAGCTGTCCGAAGAGTTATCCAGCCTATCGACCGGTACGCTTTTTGGGTTAGCGCAAGGACAGGACACCCTGGAGAACGCAAAGAAGGCAGGCGTGGAGCCTGGGGCTGCGCCGTATATTAATGCGCTTATTGAAAGCACAGGTGAATATCTGGGGACTAAATACCTGGGCCGGGCCTTGAACTTCAGGGAAGGCAAGCCGATTCAGACGGCAAAGGACTTCAGTAAGATGCTCGGCGTTGAAACCGGTACGGAGTTTGCGCAGCAGTACGGTGAAGCCGGGATCGAGAAAGCGTACAACATACGACCCGACGCCGATCCGTTACAGGAAGGCCTGGATGTTTTAGCGCCTACAGCCGTTTTGACAGGCCTAACGTTCGGACTGGGTAAGGCTATGGGCCGGAGAGGCAATAAGGAAAGCGCACCGATACAACAGGGCGCGATGCCTACTTTTGACATACAGCGTCTTGACGCGCTGGCCGCGAAGGTCCAGAACCGCGAGCCGTTGACGGCTGTTGAAAACGCAGACCTTGAAGCATTGCTGAAACAGGCAGGGCTTATTAAGACGAACCCTGCGGACGCTGAGACCGAATCACTACTCCACGAAACGGAAAAGGAGGTGATGCCCAGCGGGATTAAAGTAGTCTCGGAACAACCCATAGGAAAGGAGGTGATGAATAATGGCACCCAAGAAGGGCGGCAAAATGCCGATGATGCCCAAGGGCAAAGGCAAGGGCTGTTAAGAGGGGAAGCACAGGAAGGACCTGTGCAGCAGCCTGTAACGGGGCCGGTCCTTGCCACTGAAACGCCGCCCGTTGAGGTTTCCACGGTCGAGGACTGGGGGACCGGCGAAACCGCAGTACAGTCGAAAAAAGATAAGGTCCGGGCCGCGATACTCGGAGAGAAGGCCGGAGCCGGCAGGGGCCCCGCCGCCCTTGCAAAGATGGGGCTTGGGCCGGATATAAGCACCGCGCCGACAGCCGCCGAACCACTCACCATGAAGACTATTACCGAGCGGATCAAGGGGCCGCAGAGACCACCCAGGACCATTATTGACCTGGTGAGGCAGTCAGGCGGCATCAATATCAAAAACGAGCCGCAGGCCGGAGAGGTCAGGCACCTTATGGAGAATAATCCGCAACTGCAATTCTATGTGACCAAAACGCCCGGCAAGGGCATAAGACTTGATGATCTTGCGCTCAAGGCCCTGGAGTACGGCTTTATCCCCGAGCGAAATATTCAGATGCTGCTTGATGCGATTGACCGGAAACAAGCCTCTTCTGACGAACTGGAGCGGCGCGTAGCGGCAGAAGCGGCCAAACAAAAGAAAGAAATCGTTCTTGACGATATGCAGCCGGGGGATAGTTTTAAGGTTGACGATGAGACATTTAAGCACCTCGGGTACGACGAGAACGGCAACGCCATAATCAAGGACGGCATTACCTATAAGATACCGCCCTTTGACCGGACGGTTGTCAAGGTAGACGAGTTTACCGCCGGGGAGAACCCCGTAACGTTCTCACGGCAGAGACAGGACACGGGGACCGGAGACCTGTTTACAGGGCCGGCAGTTCCGGAAAAGACAGCGCCGGAAGCGCCTCGAAGGGTCACGCAGGCGGATATGTTCGGCCTGAGAAATGCGCTGGAAGGCCCGCTAACGTCAAAGCAGGTTGAAGAGGACCTGCCGCTTGAGCGGGCCGGGGCCGACGAAAAGCAAAGGGAGGCGCAGAAGGGGCAGGGGGATTTGTCTTTTCAGCGTTCCGTCGCGCCTTTCTACTCGCAACTGCGCCGGACGGTTGAGGCCCTGCCGGATGTTATATCCCGTAAGACCCTCAAGGCTGCGCTCAACGATCCCCGAAATAACGTCAAAGCCGAGGAGATAGCGGACAGCGGGGTCATGACTGTGTTCGAGGACCAGGGCATTATAAGCAAGAAGGCGGTCCTGGAGTACTTGGACGCTGTGGCCCAAGGCCAGCCGATATTTCAGAAGGCGGCTACTGGCGTGGGTATTCCGATTGACCAGGCGCAGGCGGTTGTGGACCGACTGAAAGCCAACTGGAAGGGCGCTCCTGATATTCGCGTGTCTACCGTTGAGACCCTGCCGGCGCACCTACGGGCCGATATGACACCCGACGTTAAGGCCTTTGTCATGAACAGGTCGGGCCGCGTCTACATCCTCCCCGAGCACATGGACAACCTCGCGGAGGTTGAAAGCGCCGTGCTGCATGAAGTAATCGGACATTATGGTATCCGCTCGACCTTCGGTGAACAACTGGACAGCCGCCTTGCGCAGATTTACATGGTACACGCCCTTGACATCAAGGCCGTCATGTCCCGGAAGGGCTACGACTTCGACTATACAACCCGCGCCGGCAGGCTTGACGCGACGGAGGAATATGTATCGCATACCGCCGAAAGCGGCGAGACCCCAGGCTGGTTTACGCGCCTGGTCGCGCAGGTCCGGGACTGGCTGCGGAACATGGGCGTATCCATAAAGTACAGCGTGAACGACATCAAGGCCATGCTGGCCGTATCGCGCAGGGCCGTGGAACGCGGGGACATATCGTATGTGCCGCCGCAGAGATTGATGGAAACGGGCGAGCCTGTCTATGAATCCAGGTCGGGACTGTCCGACGAAACGGCGAAGGGCGTAACAGCCAGAGAGGAAATAAATAAAACCGATCCGGATTGGAAGGCCGGAAAAGAAGACGGCGATATTGAGGCGGCGAACAGGTTTGTCAGAAAAACATGGACGACAAGGGCCGAAGAGAAACTGGCCGATAAGATTAAGGGCGTTGCGCCTGACAGTCTGGTTTTTCTGTCTCAACCAAGCACAAGTCAAATGAATGTTCACCCTATGGCCCTGGCCCAAATACTGGCTGAAAGGTTTGGCGGCGAGGCATTGATTGGCGCAGATTACTTTGACGCAAAGCACGTTGAGGAAATGAAAAATATAAAAAAGTACGAACGTGTTTTTAATTCGCCGCGATATGCCGGGCACGATCTGGAAGGTCTCAGGGGAAAGACCGTGGTTATCGTTGACGATATTTATACCACCGGCGGCTCGGTCGGCGCGCTTAAGCGTGGATTGGAAAGACACGGTATAGATGTGAGGACATTTACAGGACTTTCGGGCGATGCGCGCTTAAGCGTTGATCCGGCTACAAAGAGCAAGCTGGGCAATGCGCTGGAGCAGGCCGGACTGTCGTTTCGTGCTAATGATCTGGCCGGCGTGTTGACACGTTCGGAAGCTAGGTCTATAATTGATAATATATATTGGAGGCGCGGCAATGAAGGCAAGCTCAGAGAACTTACCGGCAAAATACAAAGGGTACTTGACGAAAGAACTGGTGGACATTCTGAATATGAGAATGAGCCACAAGCCGCTGCGCGGAGTGCCGGAGGACAAGATAGCGGCAATGTGCCAACTGAGCAGGGAGTACAAACTGAGCCCCGAAATGAAAGTTTTAATGAAGTAGCCCGCCTCAAAGACACTGCCCAAGACAACGACTTTTCAGCCATGCGTAAAGAGCATCTTACGCAGGACCTCTACCTTGGCATTCCAGTCGAAGACGTGCAATCGGCCCTGGCAGGCCTCAAAAAACGCTGGAACGCCAAAGACCCCACGGTAAACATAATCCCCGATAAGGACATGACCCTTGCCATGCAGATAATGGGCAATCCGGAGTTCTGGGGCCGCGCCTATAAAGACTTTGCCCGCATCCGTGACGTGCAGGAAAAGCGGCAGGAAGACCGCTCCAGCATGGCGCACCGCCTTATCAGTAGTCCCGACGAGCCCGGAAAGACCCATGAGTTCTTTGAACTATCCCGGCAGGAGCGCCTTGACCTTTTCCAGAAGGCCATGCTCCCGTCCACCTTTGAAAACCGGATCATGGAGCAGCCCGAATTGAAGCGCCTGGGCATGAACGACGCACAGGTAAAGGCATACGGCAAGTGGAAAGAGAGCATGGACGAAGCGCTCAACCTGATAGTGAAGTACGCCAAGGACATGACCCTGAAACCCTACGAGGGCACGGACTGGCACGAATACATAGCCGCCGTTTTCGACATGCAGCCCCGCGAACAGCGCAGCGTCCTGGCCTATATGGAGCGCCTGACCGGGACCCCGGCAATCCATCAGTCCGACATGTTTAAAAACGAGGACGTCAAGTCGGTAGTAAAGAAGGCACAGACCATGAAGAAGGCCGACATTATAGCCTTCCACGACGCTCTGAGGCAGGTTATAGGCAGGAGCGAGGAAATAGCCGGGATACGGCAGGAGATAGGCCGGATACAGTATTACGTCCCGCTGGACCACGGGCAGGGCGATTACATGGTCACCGGGTATGACTTCGACCCGTCAACGCTCGGGATCGGCAAGCAGAAGTGGGCGATCATGACGCCCGAGCATCGTAAGAGCATATTAATGGAAGCGGGCTCGCTGCGGTATCTCAGGCGGGCAACTTTTCTGAATAAGCACGGGACCCTTAAGCAAGCTCAAAAGGAAAACCCACAACTGCAATGGGTGGTAGAACGCAATCCTGGGACACCGGAACACTTGTATGAAGAGGTTTCACAGGTGGCCCTGGAGAAGTTCGTTGACAAGGCCCTGGGGAAGGTTGAGGGTAAAATTAAGCCCAGCGATATGAACGAACTGACCAAGGCCGTGCTTCAGGCCCTTGCCGACGACCTCAACGCCCGCGGCTTCGGCAAGCACAAGATCAAGCGCACGGCGGGGGAACGGGTGAAGGGCTACCAGACCGACAACCCGGAGCAGATATTTGTCGGGTACATGTCCGGCCTGTCCGGCTATCTGACCAAGCAGGCGGCGGCCTGGGACTTTGCCATGGAATTGAAGAATATAGACCCGTCAAAGAAGAGCAGGCTGTATAAGGAGTCCTCGCAGTACATCCGCGACATGCTCAGGAACACGACGAACTGGGACCGGGCAAGCGGAGTAGCCCGGCACCTGGCCTTTGTGTGGTACATAGCCGGCCGCGTTTCTATGGCGGCAATACAGTTGGGCCAGAATTTCCAGACCGGCATCCCGATGCTCACGCGCTACACGAAGTATGCCGAAGCCAAATACGGCAAGGCCATGAAGGACGTTGCGACCCGGAACTATACCGAGGCAGAGAAAAAGGTAATGGGTGAGGCCTTTGACTCGGGGATTACGCAGGCGCAATATCTGAAGGACATCAACTCTGATATGAAAAACAGGCTGGGAAGGGTCTATGATAAGGCCATTGACGTGGTATCGTTCCCATTTAGCGGCATGGAGGAATTCAACCGCAAGTCCGCATTCCTGGCAATGTATCGCGTGGCGACGAATGAAAAGGGTATGGACCATGCGGCCGTAATAAAAGCGGGGCGCGATTTCGTCAACCTGACCCATTATGAAATGAGCAAGTCAAACCTGCCGACGATTGCCAGGGGCGGTAATTGGTACAATGCAGCGGCGCGGACGGCCTATACCTTCATGCCCTACATGCACAATTACGTGCTCTCGATAGCCGACACCATCAAAAGCAAGGACCTCTCGGTACGGACAAAGGGCTTGGTCGTAGGTAAGGCCCTGGCATATCTGTTTCTGTTGGGCGGCGCCGCATCACTGCCGTTCCTGGACGACCTGTTGGACCTGCTGGAGAGGAAAACGGGCATTCCTTTCCGCGCTCAAATGCGGCACAAATTACAAGCAATCGGTGGAGATTGGATGGCAAAATTCGGCATGGAGGGCTTGCCCGCATTGATCGGTATAGATATATCCGGCAGCATGGCCCTGAACGTTCCGAAGCCGGGAAGTATGTATTATTCCATGTACGACAAGGGCGCGAAGGCGGTAGACTTAGCCTTTAAGGGCCAATACGGGCGGGCGCTGGAGAAGGCTGGACCGACCTTTACCGAGAACATAGGCCGGGCCTACCGTGAAGCCACCGAGGGCGCGACGACCGAACACGGCAAGGTCATGAGAGACGAGAAGGGACGGCCCATAAAAATGACACCGGGGGAGGCCGTCGGCAAGGCCCTCGGGTTCAGACCGGAGAGGATTGCGGAGATACAGAAAGAGCGCTGGACTATGGGCAACGTGGCGAGTTACTTCAAGGATAAGCACGACGACCTACTTGACAGATACGCCTTTGCCAAGCCTGGAGCGGAGAGAGCGGCCCTAAAGCAGGAGATGAAAGCCTACAACGACGAGGCCAAGCCGTTCGGGGGTGCGGTCCCGCTTATAAAAGGCGATACGCTCCTTAAGGCCCTGATGAACAGAAGACGGCCTGATAAGCGGTTTATGAGGTTCGAGAGGGTGATGGACAGGGAGGCGGAATAGGGGGTGATATGAAAGGCATGAAAGAAGGTATGAAAGTTGACCGGGCAATTATGATGATAATCCTGGCCGGCATTGTTGCCATGTTCTTTAAGTAATGGTAAACTACCGGAATGGATGATTGTACGGTTACATGTCCTTGGCGCGGCAATAAAAACGTATGCCAGGCGTGCAAATCAGCGGGAGTCCTGGGTACGGCCGGGCCTCATAAGCCTAGCGAGGCGGGTTCGGCTCCCGCTCCCGCAACTTTAGCGCGATACGATTTAAGCCCCGTCCCCAAGCCCCGGCAAACCAGGGCGGACAAATGGAAGAAGCGCCCGGCAGTAATGCGCTACAGGTCTTTTGCCGATGAATGCCGGGCAAAGGGCGTGGTCCTTAACAATGGCGACAGTCTCCGGTTCATTATCCCTATGCCTGCATCGTGGAGTAAGGCCAAAAAGGCACGATACGAGGGACGGCCGCATATGCAGACCCCCGACCTGGACAACCTGCTTAAGGCCCTATTGGATGCCCTGTACGGGCAGGACTGTTTTATATGGAACATAGGAAACATACAAAAGATATGGGGCCAAACAGGCGCCATTGAGGTATTCAGTAATGAAAAATATCCAGGACATAATCACACGGCATGAGGGCCGAAGGAAGTTCAGATACAGGGATTCCAGGGGCATCTGGACTATAGGCATTGGGCGTACTTTTATTTCTTTAATATTCTCTGTATATTCCCACCGCTCCCGCCGCCCGGCACGGTATGCCCGTAGCCCTTTGAACTTCCTTAATCATGCGCCGTTCGTCGCTATTGCCGTCCGACAGGTGCAGTAGCCATATCTCCCGGCAGCGGCTCAGGTCATTTGCTTTGAGCATTTCAATGAGCGTTGCCAGGCTCATGTGATTGCGGCGCGTCCGGTGTCCGAGGACGGCAGGCAGGCCCTTGGCTATGTTCGCGGCCAGGATTTCCTCAATATGGTTGCACTCCACGGCCAAAATAGTAACGCCTCTCCAGCGGTTCCTGACGTATCCCGTATCGGGAATGAACAAAAGACACTCCGGCGCGGCGGAGACTAAGAAACCAACCGGCTCAGTGGCGTCATGTTGGAGGGGTATTGTTTTTACTTCCCAATCCAAAAACCGTGATGATATGAAGTTGGGATTTAAAGGGTCCAGTTCTGAAAACCGGTGATGATGTTCAACCCCTAACGCTTCTGCCGTCCCGGCGCTCATGAAACAATCCAGCCCCAACTTCAGCAGGCCGGGCACGGCCTGTGAGTGGTCAAGATGTTCATGACTGATGAGACACCCGGCCAGTCCTGACAGTCCGAAGGCAAGCCTTTCCCGCAATTGCTTAATAGGTATTCCCGCTTCAATCAGGAGCGGCTGAAGGTCCTTTGCCTCCAATAAGTACGCATTGCCTTTGCTCGAGCTGGCAAGTGGTGTAAATTTCATGAGTTATGCCTCTCCGCCGCGTCGGTAGCGCACGACAAATGACCATATGTTTTTCATGTTTCACCTTTGAGTTTTTACTTCTAAATAAGCCCTGTTTTGCTGTCTTGGACTAAATTGTTTTTTAATGGAATAAATCTTTCCTTTGTGGGAAAATTAATTTTTTTGTTACTACGCACCGGCCAAACATAGTTTTTACAGGTTTTATCGTAGCCGTACACGTAGCCAACGCAATATAATGCCGCGGTTGTGGACAAACGTCCTGATCTGAGCCTGCGTCTTTTCGGTTTTAAAATGGGCGTTAAACAACTCGGTCAATTCCGCACAGCTTCTCCCCGTATACTTCTCCATCAGGAACTGCCGTTGTTCCTTAGAGAGCCGCTCAGGCTTCTCATCTGCTTTTTTTGTCATGCCCCACACTCCTCAAGTTCTTCTTCAACTGTCCACAACAGCGGGCTGCTGTCGTCGGCCACGTTGTGGATATCACTGTCGAGGTCCCACAGCCTAAAAATCTCGACTTCCTCAGCCTGACTGATCAATCGCCAGCCGGTTTCCGCCTCAAGACGCTTCAAAGCCCTGTAGAGGTCCTCACGGACCGACACAAGGAACGGCCCTGGGGCTATCTCTCCATTTCTCCGGATGCGCGACCGGTAGGCGGGCGCGGACATGGCGCAGTAGACCTCCTTGTAACGCTTCAACTCCAGATACCGGGCGTCACCGGTGAAATAGCTGATCATCCGCAACTGAGCGTCTTTTTGCAGCGGGCATATCCAGCAGCCATACCGGGCATTGCCTATACAGACGCCCTGCTTCTCTCCGTAGACACACTCATCCGAGGCGTACCGGTACACCTGGACCAACTCACGATGATCGTCTCCCCAAGGACAAGGCTCGGTCAGGAGGTACGACCATACTTCCTCTGTGCTCCAGTGTACGATCGGCGCGTATTTCGTCGGGCTCACGTCGGCGTCCGGATAGATCCTCTCGCGCAGTTCCGACTCGGCGCGGCGCACTCCTATGAAAGTCATGAATTCCTGCCCGGCCGTCATGCGGCCCGTCGCCTCTTCAATCGGCTTTGTCTTGATCGCGCCGGTACACCACCTGAAGCCCATATGCGGGGCCGGATAGCCAAACCCGAGGGAGCGGACCCAATAGGTCTTGAGCGTAGACGGCCGGACAGTGACAATCTCGGCATTTATGCCGCTCCGTTTGATGTAGGCCTGGAGTTTCTCGCGCTGCCGGTCCATGTAGTCCTGGTAAAACGGAATCTCCATCATAGTGTCGGCCGTCACTATATAGAGCTGCTTGTGGGTTCCCCTCAGGGCCTCCAGGACCAACTGCAAGACGCTCGTGGAGTCCTTCCCGAACGACAAAGAGACCAGGTTAATGTCCCTCAGCCTGGCGCGTATTTCCTGAACCTCTTTCATCATTCCATCCACTAAAAAAAAACCGGCAGCTTTTTTTTGTCGGGCTGCGTACCGGCCCAAGCTTCGCATTGGGACTTTGCTTCACAATCTGTACACCCTTCAGCGCGTACAAAGGAACTGCCGGCCATAGGACATCGGACCATTTTCCCGTCCGGCAGTTCCTGCAACGGCTCGGGCTGTTTTTCTATTTCTATGACCGGCCCGGTGTTTGCGTTATCGGCTATCTCGCCCTTTGCCCGGTCTGCATCCATCATATCCTCGTCTCTCTCTATGGCTAGGTATGAGGCATTAACTTTTTGCGGGTCTACGGCAAGTTTGGCCGTAGTCCTGTGTACCACGGTCTTCATCTGCATCATTTCGGGATATTTGTCCCAAAAATCTTTGCTTGCCGCCGCTGCCCTGGACTTGTTAAAGTCCGCAGCGGTCACTATTACCAGCCGGTTTTTTTCGGCTTCAGCGTAGATTATATACCCGAACCCGCCTACCACTTCGCCCCGGTCAAAGGGATTAGCAGGCAATAAAAAATCGTAGGACTCAACGGGCCGGGCAAGGGACCGTTTGAAAACGGTGAACGTGTCCTTTTTATAGACGAGTTCGTAAATAATGTCTACCGGAGCCTCAACGGCCACTTTCCGACGATAATAGTCCTGCCCGGCGTATCCAATACGCAGGTCTAGGTCATATAATTTTGTCCTCCCATTTAAGTACGGAATGGGCGAAAGATGATTGGGGATCAAGGCATCGAGCCCCAGCTCGATACTGTGCATGGCGTCTACCGCCAGTTTCGGCATGTTGATATTTGCCCACACGATGGGCGGCTTTGAGTTGTCGGTGCGCTTCTTTTCGTACTCCGTCAGGGCGGCATCTATTTTGAGAAACAGATGCTGCGCCAGCTTTTTGTGATAGCCTGAGAGTACGGGGGTATTACCGGCGAGGGTCCCGAATTCTTTAAGCACCGCAAATGTAAAACGTTCAGAAATAGGAGCCTCTGTTTTTTGGAGTTCACCCTTATCCTTGTCTTTTTTTTCCTCAGCCAATTTACACCTCCACCCTTAATTTTTTATCCGGCTCGCTAACTACGAGCCGGATAACCTGACAGTCCATATTTAGAAGCTTTACTACTGACTCGGCATTATCTATAAACACCGGGGCTTGCAGCCCGTAATGTTTCGAAAATGTCCGGCAGCAGTCCAGCCCACCGTTTAATTTTGCGGCAGCGTTGAGACCTCCGCTGGACGGTATGCCATTAACGGTCATTTCGCAGCACTCAGACAGTGCCCCGTTGACCTGCTGGGCAAAGAGCTTAAAACTCACCAACTCAAACCGGCTGTTTATCCGCTCGGTCAGGAGCGTAACCTTTGTTCTAAGGAACTCCTCACACAGGTACAATTCCTTTTCGAGCCGTTCTATTTCTCCGGCTAGACGCTTTTCGCCGGCCAACAGCTCGACGATGCGTTTTTCCCCAGCCTCCCGTAGGGAAAACTTATTCATGCCTTCTTTCGCGCCCTTCAATTGGCCTTCCATCTCGGCGAGCTCTTGTTTTATTTGCCCAGCCTCCCGAACGTGCCCGGCTTTTTCGTTCTCTATCGCCGCGCTGACCTTCTCCCATTGTTTTTTCAGCGCGGCATAGTCGCTAGTACCGAATGACTCTTGGACCTTGTCCCTTACAATGTTCCGCGCTTTATTTATACGGGCTAATTCCGTTTCATCGGCTTCTAGGGCCTCCCGAACCGTGACCCTTTCGGCCTCCAGGGCCGCGAGCTCTTCCCTTAGCCCATCCAGTTCAACTTTGAGGTACATGCCTCTGTCGTTTAACCCTTTCAGTTTTATGGCCTTTTCCAGGCTGAACGCCGCTTGTGCTTTTTCCCGTGCCGCCTGGACGAGCTCAGTAGGCAGGGACTGCCCGCAGGACGGACAGGTATCTTCCAGGCTGTCCTGAAACTCCTGCGCGTTTGCAGTTATCCACCCGCCACGCACCGGGGTGAGGTCAGCAAGAATCATTGCGCTTCTTTTTTTATTCCGCCCCACTGCGGCGGATAAATCTATTGTCCGGCGATACCCATTAGAACAGTTCGCCGAGAGGTCGGCGATTTCGGCATCCAGCCCCGCGACAAGCTTTGCCTCTTCCGCCCGCCTGGCGTCCTCGATTTTAAGGAGGTCGGCATTGATGCCGGATAGTTTTTTCGAGAGTCCGGCAATCGTTCCACCGGTGTCGATCCCGAGGAGCTCTTGTTTTTTAGAGTCCAGGGCGGTTTCGAGGTCGGCGATTTCTTTTTTTATCTCCTGGAGAATGAGGCCGGTTATGTCCGGCTGTCCGCGCCGCACTTCGTCTATCCTCACGGGTATTTTTTCCAGTTCTTTGTTTATCTCCCCCCGCCGGGCCGCTATCACCTTTTTATGGTCGTCCAGTTTGCGCGTACCCAATATTTCGGCCAGCCCGGACAACTTATCGCTGGACTCCATTACCTGACTATCGGACAGGTCCCCGCAGACCTCTAGTAGTATCGCTCGCTGCTTAGTCCAATGCAGGGTGGAAAAAACAGTCGGTGAGGTCAGGAGCCGGAAAACCTCCTCGTCCCCGGATACCTCCGCAACTCGGGCTGTATATTCCTTTTTCTGGCTTGGGACTCCATCAATAAAATAGTCCGTAGTGTTCCCGGTGAACGTCCGCGCAGCTCTTCCGCGCGTCTTAGTCCATATCTCCCGATAGACCTTTTTCAGGGAGATATGGACTCCATCAACGGACAGAACTGCCTCAACCTCATGTTCCAGGCCGCTTTCAGCCCGGCCCAGAGCATCGAGGTTTTTAATCTCAAAATCGGCCCGGCCCAGGCTGTCCTTGCCAAACAGCAGCCACTGGAAGGCGGAAAAAACACGGGTTTTACCCGTGCCATTATCTCCATAGATGCTGACATTTCCACCCTTGGTATGGAGCATCAGGCTTCCGCCTTGAAAATTACTCAGCCGTAAACTCATCAGCCTAATATTTTTAATGACATCTCCTCTTCTTCTTTCCTTAAATCCATTGGCGGCTGCCTCTTCGGCAGCCGCTTGACGTGATACTCCGAGCAGAGCCGCGCCACGAGCCACCGGCATAGCCGGAGCCGCCACGAGCTTTCAGTTTTGCCCCCCATATTTAACCCCCTTCAGGCATTGCAGGAACACCCCGAACTGTTTATTGCTGCCGCTGAAGCAGCATATCATTCGGGGCGGAGGCTTAGGTTTGCTCATTGCCGCATACACGGCGTTTAATGCTATCAGCATTGCCCTCATTTTTTTCTTCCTCCATCGTTAAATGCAATGACATCAATATTTGCCGGATGCCGCAGTTTTGACCCGTCCGGCGCGAATCTTCATGACCGTTCAGCGGCTTACGTTGGTGATTGCCTTAGCCCCGGACGCTTTCGCTCCAGTTATTACCTTAGTGCGCGTTCAGCAATCACCTTGTCCATGTAATTACTACCGGGTGTTCCCGGCAAACTCAGACTATCTCAGCCGCCTGAAAGCTGGACTGACCCCTCACCATTGCCGCCCACATGGGGGCTTACGCTTGGGCGAAAGTAGTTTGACGAAAAAATAATCAAATGGAACATTGAAAAGCTTCATTATTTTCAGTATATTATTGGTGGACGGCCTGCGAAAGAAGAGTCGAGACTCCCATAGGCTCACGGCCTGCCTGCTTACCCTGCATTCTCTCGCGAGTTGCTTCTGCGTATAACCGTTTTCCTTGCGTAGGAGTCGCAAGTTATCGGGACGATATTTCATATTCATGAATTTATTATGTCATACTATTTTGAGAAATGCAAGCTTTTTCTTTCGGCATATTTTTGTTGCTTTTTCCCTCCTGATTATTCTATACTGTTGACAAGCATAAAATAATTATAGTAGCCTGTTTTATCTAAAGGAGGCGCGAGCAGGTGCCAAAAATTAAACATAGAAATCCCCGCAGGAACTCCCGGTCGCGCAATGCGGCCAGGGTAGGAAGGGCTGCTCCCCTTTCCATTATCCTGCGGGGATTTGTGTATTTAAGATATGTCTGACCAAGGAAGGTGGTTTAAATTGTGGACATCAGCCCTCACGGACCTGGCCCTCGACAACCTCGACATCTCGGATTTTGGCCGGTGGTGTAAATTTGGGACGTATCTCAAGGAGCACGGGGAACAGGGTCAAATTACACTGTTACCGCCTGCCCGTTCGCTCCTCTCAAAACTGCAAATAATAGCGTTTCATGATTTAATTTTATGTTTACAAAGGTTTCCGAATTGCACTGTTACAAAAACCGTTACAGACGGCGTTACATGTAACGGTGAGTATGTTGTAAAATGGAAGAACTGGTTTAAATATCAAGGAGATATGAGCAATCACAGGGTGAAGCGTTTTAGGGAAAAGCAAGTGTTACAAAATGCCCTAAATGTAACGACTAAGAGGAGAGGAGAGGAGACGAGAAGAGAAGAGAAGAGAGAAGAAGAGAAAAAGAATAAAGATTTACCCCCTACCCCCTTAAGGGGGAATTCTGTTTCAGACAAAAAAAAACAGAAAATTACTGATGATGAATTTTTTGTTGAAGCATTAAAAAAAAGCCCTGCTTATGAAGGAATAAACATTGAAAAAGAATTGTTGAAAATGGACATGTGGCTGTTGACCCCGAACGGGAAGGGCCGAAAAAAAACCCATAAATTTATTTTGAGTTGGTTAAATAGGGCGGAAAGAAACATAAACACTGGCCTTTCACGGAAAGATTACAATGAAGGGGTAGGTGATGATGGAAAATTTTAAATGTTTACAGCATGGCTGTGCTTTTGAGCAAACGGGGGTTGGAGAGTTTGCTGTACAGATATGCCCTATGTGCAGCGAGGAAAAGGACCAGGAGCCCGGCAAAAGGAGACAGGCAAATATTAATTCTGCGATAGAGAATGCTGCCGTTCCCCCGCGATTCAGGAAAAAAACGTTGGACAATTACTACTGTGAGCCGGGCAGCAAACAGGCTTTTACTGTTCAGACGGCCCGGTGGTTTTTAGAAAACATGAAAACATGTGCAGGACTTATTCTTATTGGGAATCCCGGCACGGGGAAAACCCACATAGCAGCCGGTATTGTGAATGAACATTTGCAGGTTTCAGGACAGAGTGCGCTGTGTATTGAGGCTGTAAAGATAATCCGGGCCGTAAAGGAGATATGGAACCATAACGGCAAAACGGAGACGGAAGTTTTAAGGTCTTTTTTGGCGCCGGATATACTCGTCGTGGATGAAATCGGAATGCAGTTTGGGAGCCCGACCGAAAAACGGTATCTGTCAGAAATAATTAATGACCGCTACAATTGGCTGCGACCTACCGTCATTTGCGGAAACGTCAGTATAGGCGACTTGATAGGAATATTGGGAGGAGAGGTAGTAGACCGCTTTAGGGAAGGAGGCAAGGCAATCATATTTGATTGGGAATCATACAGGGGAAAAAACGCGACATAAGGAGAAAATGCTATGAGGAAAATGGAAAAGGAAGAAATTGAAAATTTTCTAAGGAGGAACGAATTCAGGAAAGGAAACAGAGGGGACTATGAAGAGGCGATGGAGCTATTTTGCGAAGACTACAAGGACGAGGACGAGGAATTTTCACTGTATGAGGAGCGCTTGAAAACTATATCGGATTATTTTTTTAAAGAATCTGATGAGTCTGACGGATTATTTTTTTAAAGAATCTGATGAGTCTGACGGAGAGGTTAAAACATGACGACAATTGATGTAATTGTAGGACTATTCGCACTGGCTGCAGCCTTTTTTTTCGGGGTCGGCTCGTTCCTGGCCGTGAAGTGGAAGAGAGGGCGTAAAAAGGAAATGGCTGAGGAACGGCTTTGCGATACTTGCAAATGGAGGGAGAACGGCCTGCGGTACTGCCTGGATAATTGCCGGGACATGGGACATTGGACAGGTGAAGGTGAAAAAAATGAATAAATTTATTCAAGTAAAAACTTGGGCGCTCGTCCTGGCCCTGCTGCTGAGCCTATCGGCGGGTGCCGCGCTGTGCCTACTCGCTCGGATGGAACTATCGTTCGACGCCGGATGTAAGGTCTGCTCGGAGGACATCGTTCAGCAGGTCCGGGACGCGGTTAACGAGGGGACCCCCTTTTTTTTAAAGGGCACGGATATTAAAATCACGCCGGGGAGGCATAAAAAATGATCAGTAGGGGAGCGGCTGAGGAACGGCAGCAGTCTGAGCTTGAGCGCCGCCTCATGAGTCCACTACCGGACATGTCCTCGGTAAGGCAGGCCTTCTTTGCCGAAAAGGCCCATCGACCCTGCAAATTTTGCGGTGAACTGATTATCGAGGTTGGGCGCAAGGGAGGCGCCCGGAAGTATCACTCGGCTTGTGCCGTCCTTGCGCGGGCGAGGTACGTTAAAAATTATGGTCTTAGCCGCAAAAAATAACTTGTTCAGCAGGTCCTTCAGGTTTTGTTCCATTTTTTATCTCCTTTTTTTCTCAGCAATATCATAGCGGTCGGAATTCCTATTTTGCCGGTCGCTAATTTGTGCTCGATGATTTCACGGGCAATTTTTCTCATTTTAGCCCCTCCGCAACGCGAATTACGCGCCGGCCCTCCTCATCCCAGGCGTTACATTCAGCATTTTTCTCCCTCCCACGGTTCGACCGTGATATTTTCTATTCCGTTCCTCAGCATTCCTCGGATAAATGCCGGGATGCTTTCCTCCGCCATTACGCAGGGGTAGGTTTTCAGGGAGGGAGCAGCCTCCCATGGGTATTTTTCCATTTTTTGGCCGGTCACTTTTATTAGATTCATTCTATTCTTCCTTCCGCATAATGCCTATCTCGGAATTTTTCAAAATAAAATCTAGATTGGATATTCTCCCTTTCAATGCCGGGTCGGACAGCCGGCACGTAAGCCGGAAAACCAATGCCTCGTCTCCCGCCTGCATCCGAATAAGCTTTCGGTTGCAAGCCACCTTCTTGATACTGTGCATGGCGTCTACCGCGACGCCGCTTATTATTTCAAGGGCGTCGCAGGTTTCCTGGTAGCCTATTGTGCTCTCAAATTTCCCGGCTGCCAACCACTTTTGCGCCTTCTCTGCGTCTATAAGAACGTACGAATACGTCCCTGGAGTCGTAATGACGGCCGAATTCAGGACATATCGCCTCGGCGATTTTCCATTCACTTCTTCCATGTGCGCCACCTCCTTCCTGTATTATTTTAACTGCGGCCTGCATAGTATAATGCAAGTCCTTCTCTATTAAATATTCCGCCCGGGTGTGTTGATTGTAGTACCCGGCGGAGAGGTTGACTCCGACAATTCCCGTCTCTCGGCTCAATATTGAGATGTCGGAAAATGAACCGGGCTTTTCGCGGAACCCGAACCCCCCTATGAACGCTTTAAAGGCCGGGCTTTCACCGTTATAAAAGACCATCTCTCCCCTCTCCTTACGATCTATTTCCAGGAAAAAAACGACCTTCTTGAAATACGACCTGAAGATTTCTGCCGCCTCCCTTGCGCCACCTCCTCCGCACTCCTCATGGTCGGTCAAAAGCACCATGCATCCGGTTTGTCGGCGCAACTCCATGACAGCATAGACCCCGGCCCGGTCGTCTGCCCCAAGGCCCTCGGGGGACCAATAGACCTGTTTCTTAGTGTCATGGTAGATTTTTTTATTACCTCGGGGAGCATGGCCATAAAAATCCCCGTAAAAATCACCGTCAAAAACGGTGTCCACATGTGCGACGAGACAGATATGCCGAGACTTACACTTTTTTGTCGGCATCCATAGCCATGATTCCCGGCCCTGGTGGTCTGCTGTTGAGCAAGCCCGTTCAATAATATCCTGCTTGCCCATGGCAAGAACGGACGGTAATGCCCAGTTTGTCATAACACCTCCTTTCCAGCATTTGTTCACGCTCCGCTCACGCCTTCACGCGAGGGTATCAGCGGAGCGTGACTTTGCCCGCTGTTGGCGATGCGCCAACCATGAGGCGGAACCTTTGTCTTGCCGTCGGATAGTCCGCCTATTTAGCAGACAGCAAGCATTCGTCCTTTTCAGCCACGATTTTAGCCGAGAAACAGTCTCAAGGGGGGACTGCCAATCGTGGAATAGTTGCGTTTCAGAAGAGACACGGATTTTCTCCATTGGCCCCCGCAGGGGCTACTTCAGCGCATAGCATCACCTCCTTTGATACCCTGCAGAACTGATACGACCTACTTAGAAAAAAACCCCACATGCTATGTGACGAGCGAAAGGGTTTGACTTTCGACGACCTCGCAGCGGAGCGAGAATGGTGAGGAGAAACCAAACCCGAAGCGAGGATGTCTTCGTCAGCCGGTCGGAACGGCTCAGGCGTCGAAACAACGCCCTCCTTTCCGGCATTCCATGTGAGTAGGGGGGCCATTATCTGAGCCTCACCCTGTACGCCTTCGTTTTAGATTCCGAAAGCGTTACTGTTTCCACGTGCGCGTTGTCGAAAAACGGCAACGGACACGGCTGTCGAACATTGCCCGCAACCAACGCCCCCCGGCATTCGGTTGCGGGCACAAAACCCTGCTCGGAGAGCGCGACTGCCAACGCGTGTTCGTTCGGACCGTACATCCGATGGCCCGCCCCGCTGTATATGTCGCCGTAGGCTTTCCGCCCATCGCGCAGAGCATAAATCAGACATCGAGCCTGCATTTTCGGCCGGCGGACCCCAGCCACTGTGGTCGTCCCCTCACCGGCTATGTATGCCAGCGCGCAGCCGGAAAGGCGCTGCCAAAAGGCGACGCCCTTCCGGTATGTGTGCGTGCTACGGGTGATGGACATACATGAGGTCCAGCCGGTCGTATATGCTGACATGCCGTAAATCATCGCCGGGTCGGTCGTAATGCAGACCGCGCTACCTAGGGCCTGATCGGGGATGACCTTACGCCCCGGCTGAGGGGCACGGAGATTGTATTCTGATGCGATTTTCTGAGCATCGGAGATCCGGCCGGCAGCGGCGCGGTCGGCCTCGGTTTTTTCGACGGGCTGCTTGAGCAACGAAAACTCCAGGAGCCCGACAAATTTGCGCTCCAGCCGGGAGAGTTCTTTTTTGTCCGCGCCTGCTTTGGAGGCGCGGACATAATTATGCCGTGCCGCCCGGAGCTTGCGGGCCATGCGGCGGGGGATGTGGACCGACTCGTCCACTGTGAGACCGCACACCTCGCGCCGACCTGCTGAGGAGCGCTGGATTCGGGTCTTTTTGTCGTTCATTTTGAAGCCACACCGGCAAACTATTTGCCGGACCTCGGCTATGATTTTCTCCGCGGTGGCCTGATCGTCCACGTCGGATGAGATGCTGAGGTCGTCGGCATAGCGGGTATATACCCAGCCCGCTATTTGCATTTTTTGAAGGCGCTTGCGGATCGCCTCGTCCAGCCCGGACGCCGCGAGATTTGCAATCGCCGGGGAAGTCGGCAGGCCCTGCCGCGCTGCGCCGCCCGGGAAGCATTTTTCGAGGCACACGGCAGGGATTTTCCCCATGACCATTGCGGGGACGACGGAATCGAAAAAATTAGATAAGTCAATAGATATTGTCATGTTTTTTTCAACATGAGGCGTCGCGTTGGTGACAATATTTCGGCCGGGCATGAAGCCGTGGGCGGATTTGAGCTGAACGAGAGGCTGCGCTATTGTCGAGAGTATTTGTCTCAATTCGCGCTTTTCCGCTCGGTCAGGAGCGTATATTGTTCGGACGCCGCCGGAGTGCTTGGGGACCGAAAAAACTTTCATTTTATCCCCGTCGTCTTTAGGTTCTTCATTTTTCTCTTTTCTCCTCGCGAATCTATTTTATATAATGCAAGCCCCGTGCCAGGCAAAAAACATAGTAAAATCAATACTGCATATTCTGCATCATGACAATATTTGTCACCGCAAATGCCTAAAAAATAGGCAAACAGTGAGTTATGCACAGCATTTTCCCTTGTAAATCAACGTAAATTAACAATGTGACATAATTTGTCACATTGGTGACAATAGTTGTCACATTGAAACTTATGTCGCACCCTTCTGAAAACTGTTTACACCACCACTAGATGTTGTAGTAACGCTCCGCGTTAGCAACTACCTGAATAGTGGTCTATGCTTAAATCTCCCGGATTATTCTTTAAAATCAACGGCCCGGCATTTAAAATGTTAGTGGTCACTAACAAAAGCCGCCAAATAAGGGTTTGCGGGTCGTTTGACAGTATTAGCCCTTACTCGTTGATATTTATCAAATGTTAGTGGTCACTAACATTGAGTCAATCTGTATCAACTCGCGGCGCCTGATACATAAAGAATATAATGTAGTTTTTAAAAACAGCCGCTAAAAAAAAATGGTGGCCTTCGTCCACCTGCCTGCGGCAAGCGTCGTCGAGGTACAAAAATAATCGAGGTACAATAAAAAAAAAGTGGGTAAATAGAAAACAGGCGGTGTATCCTAGAATTCTGGAGCGGCGTTCTTAGGAATCTGACGTATTCCTTCGTATTCCTTCGTATTCCTTGACAAAATATGCAGCATGTAATACACTGTGAACATGCGAATGACCACAGTTTACCTCTTCGGCGGGAAAATCTAGTTGACAAGTAATTGAATGGCACGCGGAAACCCGGACATAAGCAAGTTCGCAAAAGGCAGGCCCAAGGGGTCCAGAAACGTTAGGAAGTCTTTTGATGAACTCATACTGACCGCGGTGCGCCGGCTGTTTCCGAATGACGGCAGTGTGACGCAGTTCATCGACCTTCTCGCGGAGGACCCGAAGAAGGGGAAGGTCTATAAGCTGGAATTACTGAAGGCTGCGGCGAAGATTGAGCGGGATAAGCTGGACCGCGAAGGAAGGCAGATGCGGTTTCCCTTTACCGTGCCTGCCAATGATCCGGTAGATGTAAGGGTCGAGTTTGTGAGGGCGGTTAATGGAAAGTAGGGTACAAATTCCGGACAAATTTCAACCGTTGTTCCAGCCGGCGCGGTACAAGGTCTATTACGGCGGGCGGGGCGGCGCAAAGTCGTGGAATTTTGCGCGGGTGCTTTTGATTCTGGCCTATCAGGGGCCCATCCGGGTGCTGTGTGCGCGGGAAATCCAGAACACAGTTAATGATTCGGTCCACGCAATCCTGAAACAGCAGATCAAGGATATGGGTCTTCAGGACTACTATGCGGTGACGGACAAGAGTATTATCGGGCACCTGGGGTCGGAGTTTTCATTTAGAGGTCTCAGGCACAATGCTGACGGGCTGAAGTCGTTTGAGGGCGCCGACATTTGCTGGGTCGAGGAAGCGCAGAGTGTGTCGGACGAGTCTTGGGACATCCTGATCCCGACAATTCGTAAGGAGCGGTCGGAGATTTGGGCGTCGTTCAACCCCGATTGGCAGACGGACCCGGTTTGGCAGCGGTTTGTAAAGATGCAATTGCCGAACAGCATCGTCCAAAAGGTCGGATATGAAGACAATCCGTTTCTGCCGGAGACATTGCGGCTGGAGGCGGAACAATGCAGGTTGACGAATCCGGCGAAGTTTAAGCATATATGGGGAGGCGGCTTCGGCGTGCGTATCCTGGGCAAACAGGTCTATCCGGAGTTTGTACGTGATGTGCATGTATCGAGCAGGCCGCTGGAGATAGAGGATGCGGCGGTTGTTCGGGGCTGGGACAACACCGGTCTATCGCCCGCGTGCGTCATTACACAGCTTTCACCGACGGGGCAATGGCTAATACTTCACGAGTTCACGGGCGAGGATGTGGGCATTATGGATTTTGGAGAGGGTGTCAGCCAATGGTGCGCGGTCACGTTCGGAAGCAAGGCCAAAATCAGGGACATCGGAGATCCGGCAGGGAAAAACAGAGATAGCAGCAAGATGTCGCCGGCTGACTATCTAAGAAAGATCAATATCAACGTCGAGGACGGTATCCAGACGTTCAAGGCCCGCCGGGAAGCGGTCGCGGGCAGACTCACCAAGCTCATTCAGGGAAAGAGCGCATTCCTTATAGACCCATCGTGCGAGAGGCTGATTGACGGGTTCGAGGGGGCATACGCATACCCCGAAATCGGCAAGACAGGGATTTTTAAGACGGAGCCGGAGAAAAACAGGTGGTCGCATGTGCATGACGCGCTACAGTATCCGGCGACACGGCTGTTCATTAATTCAGCAGCAGCCAATGGAGATACCGCCGCAATAGTCGAGGCTGCCCGCAAGGCGCGGCTGGAACGTCAAAGGATGGTAGCATGAACGCGGAAGTCACAAATCTAGCCTGGACGGATACGCCGGAGGCGGCGAGGACGGAATCAGCACTCGCGCAGTTGGTAAACGACTTCTACCGGGACGATATGGATTACCACCAGGAGTTCATAGCGAGCGTCCGGGAGACCTGGGGGTTTTACGACGGGTCCCGTCAGTGGTTCGAGCGGCACCCGGTGGACAATTCATGGATAGACAAGGCAGCGGCGAGGCGGAAGGCGGGGCTACCGGTGGAACAAATCAACCTGGTGTTCCCGATAGTCAACTTAGTGTGCGGTATCCAGGCGCAGGAGCCGCTCGAAACGTCGTTCCTGCCCAGGACGGAGGAAGACTCTCAGATAGCCGAGGCGAAGACTGAGGTTATACGGTTCATCCATGAACGGGCCTCCGGAGCGCGGCGCATATCACAGGCGTTCAAGAGCACGGCAGTAACGGGGCGGGGCTGGATAGGCGTGGAGCAGGTCGAGGACGAAGCTACGATGTTTGGAACCAGGACAGCGCTCACGTCGCTGGACGCCGACGAGATTCTATACGACCGGAGGAGCAAGGAGCACGATCTGACGGACTGTGATCACTTGTTGAGGTTCAGAACGATGTCCATGAGCGACGCCGTGGCCCTATGGCCGGACAAGGCGGCGGAACTCAGGTCCTATTTTACCGATATGGACAACGGATTCAGCGCCAGGGTGGACAACGGCGGCAGTCTCGGGACGATGGGACGGCAGGCGCATATTGTGGAGTGCTACTACCGGGTGCTTCAACTTAAAACGTTTGTTATTGATCCGCAATCGGGCATGGTGCATGACGTGTCGGACCTACCGCCCGAGCAATTGGGCCTCATTATCATGCTGAATCCCGAGACAAAGCCGATCCGAAAGCGCGTCAAGGTCATGAAGTTTGTCCGGACGTGCGGTACAAGCAGAGGCGTAGTGCTGGACAGCGGTAACTCGCCGTATGACGACAACTATTATCCGTATGTGCCCTTCTGGGCGTACCGCTCGCGGGACAAGGATTTTGGGGTGGTAGACCAGATCATGGAGCCGCAGCGGGCGGTAAACAAACGGGAAAGCTCTATACAGGAGTGGCTCGGCAAGGCCCCGCGGATGCGGGTGATAACCTCCAGCGCGGAGGACGCCGCCACGTTCAGGTCCGAGGACGAAATAGCGGTGCTCACCGGACAGTTCCAGGTAGTCCAGCCTCCGGCGTTTCCGGCCTCATACGCCAATTTAAGTAATCAGCGGCGTGAAGATGTGAAACGTGTGTCGGGCATTTCAGATGATCTCCAGGGCATCAGACAGGCGAACGAGCCGGGCATAGTGGTAGGCCTCAGGCAGAAGCAGGGCATGGCTATGATCGCCTCGTTGTTTGACCAGCTTCAGGATTCCCACGAGTTGTTGACCAAAATCGAGCACAGCCGGATGAGGCAATTCATGCCGGAAAGCGAAATTGCCCGTATCATCGGCCCGACAAAAGCGGCCATACCTGGCCTTCTCGCGGCGATTAAAAGCAGGGAGACCGAAGACTACGACGTCAAGACGATTCAATCGCCGTCAGCCCCGACTGTCCGTATCG
>Ga0315281_10001190_pt1 | contig 38244 bp, 37 predicted proteins | sample YL17G07_0_MG_FD_204540 | JGI IMG/M metagenome (GOLD analysis project Ga0315281, IMG submission 204540) | Sediment microbial communities from Yellowstone Lake, YNP, Wyoming, USA - YL17G07_0 | ecosystem: Environmental > Aquatic > Freshwater > Lake > Sediment | place: USA: Wyoming | collected...
CACACACACAAATTCAAACTACGACGCCAATCGACGGTTCAAATTGCGGCGCTCGCACCATGAGGTCCACACACACAAAATACCAAAAACGACGATGGTTAAATTACGACGCCCACACCATGAGACACGACGACGCCTCTCTTATGACGGTCCAAATCATGATGCACACTTGGAGACTCGACAGGGACCTCACACTTGCTCCGAAGGGATCTCAAGCACCTAGAACACAGCTTCGTGAACGGAGCCGTTGGCTGTCAGCTTCCACAAGCGAGCGATTGTTCGGTCCAAATCCCGATAGTATTTGTCTCCATGCCACAGAAGACCTCGCACTTTCGCCACATCAATATCCGGCTTCCATCGCTCATATGCTTCGATGGTTTGTCGCATTATCATGCCGCGGGCGTTGTAGCGGTCCGTCATCAAACGCTTGACACCAGATTCGGCCAAACGCTGCAATCCCGTTTCAAGATCTGATTCGGTCGCATGAGGGAGAATCGGGGCGATGAACGCCCATGTATCTATCCCTGCCTCGTTGAGTTTCCCAAGCGCTTTGACCCTATCGTTGACGGATGACGCGTAGGGCTCGAAGATCGACTGCGCTTCGGAGTTGAACGTTGTTATGGTAAACCCAACATCAACTCCATCCTTCATGCGTTCGAGCAGGTCGAGGTCACGAAGAACTAGGCTACTCTTTGTCAAGACAGAAAGTGAGAACCTGCTATCTCTGGATACGAGGTCAATGACTCCTCGAGACAGCTCATACTTCCTTTCCAGAGGCTGGTAGGGATCACATACGCTACTGAGCCAGATCGAGCCTCCCGGCCTTCTTGGCAACTCCTTACCTAACACGTCGAGCAGGTTCACTTTCACATCCACGAAGGTTCCCCAAGGGTCCTGAAGGTGGCCTGAGAATCGACGCATGAAGTTGGCGTAGCAGTAAACGCAGCTGTTCTGGCACCCAGTATACGGATTGACAGTGTAGTCATAGGACGAGACTCCGGTCTTTGAGAGAGCAGTCTTGCATGACTTCTCTGTGACCTTCAGTCTGCTCTCCAAAGACCTCGTTCCACAACTCAATGATCCTGGGGGAGTGATTTAGGCCTACGCAAAGAGATCATTTCAAATTGCGACGACAGCAACACAAGTGACACACACAATCAAGGGTTCAAATTCTGTCGCCCACACCATGGGTTTCGATTTCCCAAAGGTCACAAAGTCCTTGTTGCTGATTCGGCCTCAACCATTCAGAGGCACTGAGATACTGGAACAGCGCGGAACTCGTTTGTGGCCTGCTCGATGAGCTGATTGAGGCCCTTGTCGACGTATCTGGTTCTTTCTATTCTTCTAACGGAGAGTGTTCGTTATCAATTGATTCAGTTGGTTTGCTTCTTTTCCGTTGGGGTCTTTCTGAGCGTTGAACACCATGACGGCTAGTCCACACAATCTTCCCGACTGGCTGACAACCCTCAGGGCATTTGAACATTCAGTTAGCCCAAGCCCATCCGGCACAGGCAATTGAGTTGCTCCGATTTCCTTCGGATCCAAGACGTCTATGTCGATGTGGACGTAGATTCTTTTTGAGGTTCGTAGCAGTTTCTCGGTTGCCTCTTTCATGGCGTGCTCGGGCCTCAGTTCTCGGACCTTGTCCATAGTGTAGAGATGAACCTTGGATTCTTTCAGCATCTCTCGCTCGGGCGGGTCGAGGTCTCGAGCACCAAAGATCGCTATCTGTTCCTCGCGTAGCTGTGGTTTGTGGCCGAAGATATTTGTGAGCAGGTCCGGCCCGTGCCCTGCGAGCATGGCTACGTCCATGCCTCCGATAAGTCCTGAAGGCGTGGTCTCGGGAGTGTTGAAATCGCCATGTGCGTCCAGATAGATCAGTCCGATCGTTTCACCAAGTCCCTGCTGGAGTCCTTCGACGATGCCCATGATTATGCTGTCCTCTGCGCCTAGCATGAGAGGGAAATATCCTTGCTCGCATGCGCTTCTCACGCGGGGAGCCACAGCTTTGCAGACCGCTACAACTTGGTAAGGATTGAGAAGTCTTGGATTGGTATCATCCCGCGGAGGCAGATTCGCTTTCACATCGCCCAAATCCGCAACTACATCAGCAACCTGACTGAGTTGTCTGACTAGTCCTGCCCTGCGAAGCGCTGCAGGGCCTTCATCTATTCCCTCGCCTTTCCAGCCCACGGTGTATGGAATCCCAATCACACCAATCGATCTGAGACTCACCACGAACGAAAACTCCGGACACTCAGAACGCTTGCGTACCATAAATCAGTGTTGTGCATTCACCCTTCGGTAGGATGATGTTTCCGAAGTCAAACGCACAGTCATAGAATTCTCAATTCAGGTTGGACGATACTGCCAGCATCAGAGGTATGTCTGCTACTGTAGCAACTCGACCTATGCATTGACCTGTTTGGGACGTGAGAATCAGTATGGTAATGATGGCGACGGCGGCCGGAACCCCCCCAGGGGGGGTACCCCCCTCAAGAGCTGGAGTCCATGACCAGCTCAAGCACCTCGCGGCGCTTCTCCTCCGCTTCTCTTCTTTCTATTTGGTTTGGCGAAGCATACGAGGCCTCCGAGTTGGCTGAGACGAATTCCCGCTCTGGTCTCAGCGTTCACGATGGTTGTCTTGATGTCATTGTTCTTTGAGATCTGCAGAAGCCTTAGGACTCTTCCTCTGTTCTTTGTACCCGCCAAGTACTTGTCGGTTAGAACAACGTGCTCTGGTCTGGGGCTATTGTGCTCTTGTCGACCGTAAACTAGGTCCTCTATTTGCTCAAGTGAGTACGACACAACCGTGTCACTTTCATCCGAGCCAAGGCTCTTCTCCAAGACTGCGGAAATGTTCTCAGCATCGCGAGACGTTGTTTCGCCTATCATCTCGCGGAATGCTTTGGTTCTCACCAACTCGCGGACTTCATGAGGCCGTGCCGCAGAGCCGATCAGTTCTCCGAAGGTCGCAGCGTTGGGGCCTTCTCGGGCGAGCCACGCGTGATGTTTTCTGATGTGGTCAAGGAGGTTTTTGGCGTAGTCTGTCCTTGGAGGAGCCGCAAGCACTATGCTTTTGACTCCTTCCTTGAAGGCGGGCCTTAACGCGTTCACGATTGACTCGTTGAAGTCGTACTGTTCTCCTCCGTGTTCCACTGTGCCATCCGGCTTCACTACTTCGCTGAATACGCGCCACAGGACCGCTCTTCTCTCCTCAAGCCCAATCAGAACGGCTAGAGGATATCCGCGTCGGTAACGGTGTCCTCCTTTTGTCAAATGTCAATCACCCAAGGGTCCGGCTGGCTGTTCCTTCACTGGAACCAGAGGAGCACTCATCCGACCTGTTCGTCTATTGCCTTTGCGATGATGTCATAGGAAGGTGCGCCCAGATAAGATGACGAAACGGCTCCGATTTTCGATAGGACAAACAGTGTCGGGACTGCCTTTACGCCGTACATTTGGAATACTTCGCCTGTTGCGTCGTAGACGTAGGTCAGGCTCGAGTTGTACATTTGGATGAACTCTGCAACGGCGGCGGGTGAAGAATCCCAGCGTCCAGCAATCGCTATGAAAACGACCCCTTTCTTCGCGTATTGCTCGTAGAGCTTCTCCATGAAGGGTGCTGCTTTCTGGGAGAACGGACACGAAGGTCTCATGAACTCAAGCACTATCACGTTGCCCCGGAAACTGGACAGCGTCAAGTTACTGCCGGTCAGCCCTTTGGCGCCAACGATCGGCAACGTGAAATCTCCCTCTACTATTGCCTGTTCGATCGTCGCTGCGAATGTTACAATTGATGTGACAGTCGCGGTGGCCGTGAACGAGACTGTTGTGGTTCCCGACGCTGCGTGCCAAGGAAGACTGGGACCCAACGCGGCCCCGGCATAGATCCCAAATGCTGCGGCAAGAATGAACAAAAGAACCAGGAGTCCCTTCCTCATGTTCGACTGGATTGGCTGAACCCCCACGCAACGAGAGCACTCACATGCCGACTCTCAAGCTTTTCGTGACGCTCGCTCGCAACCGCTTTGCCCTGCACATCCCAAGGCTGCCATGGTCGGATCGAACGCAAGATTAAGAGCCCTCGGGGGAAGACTAGTGGACGTCTCTCTCGGTGAGCCGTGTGACTCAAGGCGACATCCTGATTGATGAGGAGCAAGTCCGGGCGGAAGCTGACAAGATAACGAAGAGCTTGTACTTCCAGTACATTCAGGCTGAAACGAAGAGACTCAGGGAACGAATGCAGGACTACGACGTAGGCTTCGCAGGTGCTAAAACGGGGCTGAAGCGGCAGTTCGGCGCATTCGATGTCTTCGTCATGACTTGCTGTACGCTCATCGGCTTGGCAATCGCCGTCCGCAGTATATCGATCCAGAACCTCGTACCAGGGATACAATCGTTCGTTCCGCTCGCGTTTCTTGTTGCTGGAATCCCAGCAATCCTTGTGGCTCTCTGCTACGCGATCTTCGCCTCCTCGATTCCACGTTCTGGGGGAGACTACGTCTTCATTTCCAGGGGGTTTCACCCGTTCCTCGGGTTCTGGGCATCATGGACCAAGTGGTTCGGCGTCACGATAGCCCTCGGTTTCATCGCCTACACGACCGCATTTCTTTTCTCAGATTCCCTCAGCCTACTCGGCGTTTCCCGCGGGTACTCGCCAGCTTGGAACACGATCCTTACGTTGGTTGTACTGACGATCTGCTTTCTAGTCAACCTCACCGGGGCGAAAGCCCTCAAGTGGGCAACTAGGCTTTCTTTCGTAGTCTTCATTGCCGGCGGAATACTGACGACAATCATAGGCCTCATTTACGGACAAACATTCTTCCTTCAGAGCGTCGAAGCGAAACTAGGAGATCAGTTAGTCTCATCCATCTTGGAAGCGGGACGAACGATTGGATCAGGAAACCAATTCAGTCTGGCGGTGCTCCTGCAAGCTGCAGCGATATTGTTCTTTGCCTATTGGGGACTGGAGACCGCGATCGCAGGTTCAGGGGAGGTGAGGAATCCCGAGAGGGCGATCCCGAAAGGAATTGTGGCGGCTGTCATCTTCACAACGGTCTATTACTTCCTGTACTCGTTCAGTGTGTATCACCTAGTGCCCTGGGAATTCGCGGCAGGATACGTGAGCACTCGTCCGGATTCTAGCGTGTTGGATCTGTACGCATTCGTGCTGCCGCCGTATGCATTGTTGTTTGTTTCATTCGCGTTGGCTATCTCAGTTCTCAGCGACATCTTTCCGTTGATGATGAGCGTATCGAGAATCGTTTTCGCATGGTCATTTGACAGCATGGCTCCTCGTACGTTCACGAAATTGAACACGCGGGGCGTCCCATCTCATGCACTCGTCTTGAGTTACTTAGTCGCCTTCCTAGCCGCGATTGAATGCAACTATACTGGTTACTTCAAAGTTCTCGATCTGGCAACACTGAGTATGTTGTGGACATACATTCTGGTGTCGCTGAGCATTCTCTCAGTCTGGTTTGAGAAACCACTGATCCTAAAGAAAGCAATGTTCAACCTCAGATGGCTCAACATTCCAGTAGCGATTTTGGCCTTCGCCACATGTCTCGTCCTCTTCGGTGAATTCGTGTTAGGCTCTCGTGATTCGTTCCTGCTTTTCGTCGTATGGTCCGCAGTGGGAGCGAGCGTGTACTACTGGATTCAGCGCAAGAGACTGAGTGAGAAGATTGACATGCAGGCTACGTTTGCACTGATTCCTCCAGAATAGGAATTGGAAAGTCAAGTTTTCTGGTATCTTCTCGTTGCTTGGCCCTCATGTTTGAGAGAAGGCTGAGATCATCGCTTCAACGTCTTCTCCCAGCGGGTATAGAATCGGGCAAGTGCACCCGCTTCGGCTGTACTCTTCGACTTTCCTGCGGCAATCGTCGGCTGTCCCGGAAGCGGTGATTAGCTGGACGAGTTTGTCGTCGACGAGTTCCATTGCTTTCTCGAGGCCGCCTGGTTTTGCCGGCCATCCTCCCAGAGCCTCCGTGACCTCTTTGATCAGTGTGTCCTTGACGCCGCTGGCTTTGGCGATGTGCGGTTGTTGCCCGAGATATTGTGCGATCAACGGGCGCGCTCCGTCCATGGCCTTGTCCGCGTCCTCATCAAGTGAGCATACGACAAGTTGAGGTCGGTCAATGTCCTCGACCTTCTTGCCGGCCTTCTTTGCGCCCGACTTCAGGTACTCCATGGCGGTTTGGTTGTACTGTGGAGAGACGAGATAGTTCAGCACCACACCGTCAGCGATCTCTCCTGTGAGCTCCATCATCTGCCATCCGGTCGCGCCTATGTAGATTGGAATATTCCGCGGAGTGTCAGGGTCGCCGTGGACCACGTCCAGCCTGATGTCTCTCACCTTGACGCTCTCGCCATCGAATGTCACCGTCTCCATCCTGAAGAGACGCCTGAGAACTTCCACGTACTCTCTCATCGCCTTCAGCGGTCGTGAGCGATCGATACCCACTTTCCAGGCGAGCGGATCCCACCAAGCGCCTATGCCCAGGATCATCCTGCCGCCCGACAATTCATCAAGGCTGAGAAATGTCTGTGCTGTCAAAGCCACGTTCCGGGTCCAGTTGTTGATCACGCCCGTGCCAAGCTTGATCTTGCTCGTCACTGTCGCCATGGCAGCCAACGGGGTTATCGCATCTCTTGCGAGACGCGACTCAGCCTGCCACACCGCCTCAAACCCATGCTTCTCCGCAAACTGAGCATACTTGATGCCATCTCTGATCGGATGCTTATCCTGAAGGTAGAGAGCCATTCTCCCCATTTCTAGCGCCACCCAGACTCCAAGGTTACAGATTCTCCATGACAGGCAACATGAGACATGACTAGCGCCTGCGTGCATAGGATGCTTGGTTCTGAACCATAAACACATCGAGATAGAACATAGACACCAAATAGCCAGCTGCCGTCACCTAGTCTGATCTGCCATGAAGGCGGGGAGAATTATCCGAACGTTCTCCGCAAAGGATGGGCGAGAAGTTGTCCTGAGGACCCCCATGTGGAATGATCTTGATGATCTATTGGGTCTGATCAATTCGCTTGTCGAAGAACGGGCCGACATACTCATTGACGAGAAGCTTTCGAGGGACGAGGAGACCGACTGGTTATCGAAAACTCTAGCTCGTCTTGAGAAGGATGAGGCATTTCACTTGGTTGCTGAGGTGAATGGCAAGGTTGTTGGGAGCGCCGAGTTCGGCAGGAAGACAAGCGGCTACGAAAGACATGTCGGGACGTTAGGGATCGTGATCAGCAACGACTACAGAGACATGGGAGTCGGAACGGAGATGATGAAGGCCCTGATCGAGCAGGCACGCGCAATGGGCCTAAAGCTTCTAACACTATGTGTCTATGCGACCAATGAACGTGCAAAGCACGTCTATCAGAAACTCGGTTTCGTGGAGACCGGCAGAATCCCGAAGAAGTACTTCAAGGAAGGGAAATACGTAGACGAGATCACGATGGTTAGAGCTCTGGAGTAGAGCCTCCGGTCGCGATTGTGCTGGCTAGTCGGAATATCACACTTCAATAGTTCGGATTCACACTATTGTTGGAAGACAGACCTTGGACTTTGAGAAACTAGGCTCATTCTATCTGGGCAAAGAGTACGATCTGAAGAAGGGAAAACTGCTAGATCAGCTCGTGATGTATGACGCTCGCGACCTGACGACCCACGCCATCTGCATCGGAATGACCGGCAGTGGCAAGACCGGCTTGTGCCTCTGTCTCCTTGAGGAGGCCGCGATTGACCATGTGCCGGCGATCATAATTGATCCGAAAGGCGACATGACGAACCTGCTGCTCACCTTTCCCGAGTTGCGCCCGGAAGATTTCCGGCCTTGGATCAACGTGGACGACGCGCAACGCAAAGGCCTCAGCGAAGACCAGTTCGCTGTTCAACAGGCGGATATGTGGAGCAAGGGGCTCGCTGATTGGGGCCAAGACAAAGCTCGGATCAAAATGCTGCGAGACTCGACAGACTTTGTGATCTACACTCCAGGTAGCGACGCAGGCGTTCCCGTGTCTATCCTGCAGTCCTTTGCTGCACCAGCGCTAAGCTGGGAGACTGACTCTGAATTCATTCTTGAGCGCATTCAAGGAACCGTGAGCGCGCTCTTAGGGCTCATTGGGATTGATGCGGATCCGGTGCGATCCCGGGAGCACATACTGTTGGCGAACCTGTTTCAGTACTTCTGGCGTCAAGGCCAAGACTTGGACCTCGCGAAGCTCATTTTGGCGATTCAGAATCCTCCTATCAGTCAACTCGGTGTCCTTCCTGTCGACACGTTCTTCCCCCAGAAGGACCGCTTCGAACTCGCAATCAGCCTCAACAACATAATTGCTGCACCGGGTTTTCAAAGCTGGCTCAAAGGATCGCCCTTGGACGCGGCCAGCTTCTTCACCACGCCGGACGGCAAACCTCGCCACTCAGTCTTTTACATTGCTCACCTAAGCGACCGCGAAAGAATGTTCTTTGTGACGATGCTGTTGAACCAGGTGATCACTTGGATGCGTGCTCAACCTGGTACTACCAGTCTGCGCGCACTTCTGTACATGGATGAGATCTTCGGCTATTTCCCACCGGTGGCTAATCCTCCGAGCAAGCAACCTATGCTTACTTTGCTGAAACAAGCCAGAGCTTTCGGCCTAGGCGTCGTGTTGACTACGCAGAACCCTGTCGACTTGGATTACAAGGGGCTCACGAACGCGGGCACGTGGCTCATCGGCCGGCTGCAAGCTGAGCGAGACAAGATGCGCCTGCTCGAAGGTCTCGAGAGTGCCACTTCGGTCGCCGGTAAGACAATGAATCGGAATACGATGGACCGAATCATCTCTTCACTGGCCAACCGAGTCTTCTTGTTGCATAACGTGCACGAGGATGCGCCCGTGACTTTTCAGTCTAGGTGGGCGATGAGTTACCTACGCGGACCGCTGACCAAGGACCAGATCCATGTTTTGATGAGCGGAAGACAGCCTGACACGTCCGTGGCTACACCTATCGCGAAGGCCGGGACATCGCTGGGAACGCCTGCCATGGTTGCGCCTACACCGACCCCCGTGACACGACAATTGTCAGCGTCACCTCCGGTCCTTCCATCTGAGATTCAACAGGTCTACGTCCCGATGCGTAGAGGTTCGGCTATAATCCAGCAGGATATCGAGAAGCAAACTGGCGGGCCAGTTGAGGTGCAGAATCGTCTTTTTCTCTATGTGCCGGCCGTGTTGGGAATTGGCCGCATCCGTTTTGCAGACCGGCGCCTCAATGTGGATACCTCACAGGATTTTGCGCTGCTCGCTCAGCCGTCGAGCGGTAGCGGACCGCCGCGCTGGGAAAACGCACAGTCATTAGATCTGACATCGCGCGATCTACTGAACCACCCAGAGCCAGATGCTCGCTTCGATCAGCTGCCTGACTCCATCAACGAGGCGCGAGAGCTCAACACGCTCAAGGACGACCTGACCGATCACCTCTACCACAACAGTAGTCTGAAACTGCTTTACAGCCCGACTCTCAAAACGTACTCCCAACCCAACGAGACTGAACGCGATTTCCGCATGCGGCTGAGCCAGTCCGCACGCGAGAAACGAGACGAGGAAGTAGACAAGCTCAATCAGAGCTACGAAACACGTCTGCGAACGCTTCAGGATCGACTGCGACGCGCGCAAACAGCCGTTACTATGAGACAGGCGGACGCCGAAGCACGAAAGCGAGAAGTCGTGGTTTCTGCTGGCGAATCGGTACTGGGTATGTTTCTAGGCCGACGGTCAATGCGCTCCGCTTCCACCGCTCTTAGCAAGTATCGTCAGAAGACCGCTGCTGAGATGCGGGCTCAAGAAGCGGCGGGTAGCGTGGAAACCTTGCAGAAAGACATTGATCAGCTGGAAGCTGAGCTCCGCCAGGAGACGACTGCCATCACAGCACGTTGGGACGACGCTACGAAGGCATTTAATGAAGCTCCCGTGAGGCCCGCCAGGAGCGACATCGAGGTACAGTCGGTCGCGGTGGCGTGGGCACCGAACTGGCAACTTTCCTACCGCGATCAACAAGGCAACGTTCGCACCGAACTATTGAAGGCCTATTGAAGAACAGTGAACGATCTAGGCGCGAACCAGAACAGGTCGCGACTCTGCTGACGTTGCACGCAGGATGGCCGAAGGTAGGAACACGAAAAGAAAAAAAGGGCCATAGGTGCCTGATGTTTCTGTCAGGCCCAGACGAAGCCTCTAGGTTGTCATGTCCTTTATTATTGCGTTTGGAGCATTCTTCTGGACTGATTTGATGCCGTCCATGCAAGCTTCCTTTGTCTTGTAGGATTCGCTGGATGCTATTGGCTCTCCGTTGGGAGCCCTCAGTCTGAATCTGAATTGTCCTGAAGCGTCTTTGAAGACTTCGAAATGTGCTTCTGCCATGTTCATCACATAGGCCAGTTTCGGCTCATGTCAACTTAAGACTTGTGCCATGATCATGCGGCCTCACCGAGCGTGCGTTAGCCTCTTCACAGCTATTGTGGCCCTAGGTCTTCTGGCGCGAGTCTGGGTTGCAGACGGGTTATTGAAGGGTAGTGGTCTTGCCCGATTCAAGTCTCTTTGACCGCGGCAGAAGGAGCGCCATCAGTCCCCCAACTAGAGCAGATGCTATGGTCAGAGTGAACGCAAAGTCTAGGCCCAGTTTGTCTGCGGCTGCTCCGAAGCCTAGAGCTCCGAAGCCTCCTACGCCGACGGAAAATCCTAGCATGAAGCCGGTCACTGTTCCAACGTTGTTCGGTGCGGCTTCCGAAGACATGACCACGATTACTGACCAGCTTGCGTAGAGGAGAACTCCTGAGAGAGCCAACAGGAGTACAGAAATGAGGCCTGATGAGTTCAGGAACGCATAGAAGGACAGCCCACCTGCAATGAGCGAGACCACTATGACGGATCGTCGTCCGACCCGGTCCGAGAGATATCCGCCTCCCAGTTGACCTAGGACTCCGATACCCAACCATAGGGACGCGATTGATGTGGCAAGCAAGAGCGGCTCGCCTCTTGCGACGAAATACAGTGGCAGGAAGGTCACGATGCTCTGCGTGGCAATGGATCTGAAGGCCGTGATCGTCGCCAACAGGGCGACAAGTCGCATGTTAACTGGTCGCGTCTGATCGGTCGTTTGCGGTGCACTGTGATGTTCTCCGACACGGATCCTGAAAAGAAACGCGGCCGTGACCAAACCGATCGGTAATAGCACCAATGATCCCGGCAATCCGAGCGTGGAGACTAGCACTCCCGCCACAAGCGGGCCTAGGAAGTAGCCGGTGTTCCCTCCGGAAAGGAAGATTCCCATTGCGCGACCTCTTGCGGGGCCGCCAGATCTCACGACTGTGGAGAATGATGGTGGGTGAAATGCCGCGGACCCTAAGCCTGCGATCCCGACGAGAAGCAACAAAGTCGTGTAGTTTGGAGCGATACCTGTGAGACTCATCGCTACACAATTCACAGCGATGCCTACTTCCAAGAGCCAAATCGCTTGGGTTCGATCAAACCAACGGCCAAGCAGCGGTTGCATGATGCATGAGGTGATGTTGAAGACCATGGCGACGAGCCCTGCGAGCAGGTAGGAGAGGCCGAAGAGGCTTGTGAACACTGGCAACAGGCCAGTGAACAGGTTAGCGGATGTGTCGTTGACTGCGTGTCCCAGAACAAGGAAGGGCGAAAAGCCCGTCTTCGACTTCGCAGCTTTCGTTTCGGTCACGGCAGATTCTCAGCGCTTTCTATTAGGGCCTCGTTCGCCGCGCCTCTCATAAGTAGCTTTGTTCCTTTCCTCGTAAGACGTAGACACTGGAAATGTTGCTTGACTAATGGAATCAAGCTCTTATCGCTGTGAGTTGTTGATTTGCGGAGTGTATATTGGAATGGAGTCTCAAGGGGAGCACGTGCACAAGCGTTATCCTGAGAGGCTAGCTTTCACGCTGAACAATCGAGTCAGAAGATTCCTTGAGCCGCCGGACCGGCTCGTCTCGCAGCTTGGCCTGAAGGCGACCGACGTTGTTGTGGATTTCGGCTGTGGTCCAGGTTTCTACACGATTCCGATAGCGAGGGGTGTGGCAAGGACAATCGCAGTTGATGTCTCTTCGCACATGCTGGAGAAAACGGTCTCAAACGCAAAGAAGAACCAAGTGACCGTCGAGGCTTTAGTGAGTGACGGAACTGCGATCAAGCTCGATGACGGAATCGTAGATCTGATTTTCCTGAGTCATGTCTTCCATGAGGTCGCTGACAGACCAAAGGTCCTAAGCGAGTTTCTGAGGATCATGAAACGATCCGGAAGGCTAGCCATCGTTGAGAAAACCCGTGGCGGACTGCTCGCGTGGGCACCCGGCCCGCCGATCATCGATCAAGCCAAAATCGTTCAAGAGCTGGAACGAGCTGGGTTCAGATTCACCCAGACAATCCCGCATGGAAGCAATTCAATAGTGACCGGAAAGAAGCCCTAGCCTCAAGCCGTATTCACTCGAGCTTCGTGAACTGAGACTTGTCAGCGCCGCAGAGCGGACAGCGCCATCCCTCCGGAAGCTCGCTGAAAGCTGTTCCAGGCTGCACGCCATTGCTTGGGTCGCCCTCAGCTGGATCGTAGATATAGCCGCAGACATTGCACTGATACTTGCTCATATCAGCCATTGTCTGAACCTCAACTGCTTGCAGCCACGACAGTTCAGATATGCCATAGAAAAAGACTTCTTGCAAGCAAGACCAACCTTCCGTGGCGGAGAAGGTTAGTCGGATTAGAGGCGAAGCTTCTCACTAGAACACGAGGCATTTCCTGTGGATGAGAAAACGCGTCACACAGTTCAGGGGATCTTTGCACTACTATTCTGGGGTTCCACGATCGCCTTCTCGAGGAGCCTCGCAGAAAAACTCGGAACGCTCACGTCTGCGTCCTGCATTTTCTTGTTGGCAGGGGGTCTCTCCTGCGCGTATCTCATCGTCTCGCACCGGCTTCAGAGGATCGTTCGTGTCTCCAGATTCTACCTCTTCGGATGTGGCATCTTGTTCGTCGTTTACATGGCGAGCCTCTATCTGGCGATTGGAACTGCAACGAATCGTCTGCAGACGCTTGAAGTGGGCCTCGTCAATTACCTGTGGCCGAGCCTGACTCTTGTCATGACGATTCCCATTCTAAGGAGCAAGGCTCACTTCACATTGATCCCCGGGTGCCTTCTCGGATTCGGCGGCGTACTGCTTGCCTCCGCGCAATTTGGCGAATCGTGGGCGACGTTTGTGGGGAATCTCGGAAGCAACTGGGCACCATACATGCTTGCCTTCGTAGCGGCAGTCTGTTGGGCGCTCTACTCGACCCTGACCCGACGATGGGCAAGAGACGCGGAGAGTGGCGCGGTGCCTGTGTTCCTTCTCGCTAGTGGCTTAGTGCTCGTCGGGTTGCGCTTCCTGTTTCCGGAGCGAACTGAATGGACAACTCAGTCAATGCTTGAACTTGCCTACATGGCAGTCTTTCCCACAATCCTTGCCTACGCATTCTGGGATGCGGCAATGCGAAAGGGAAATGTGACTCTAGTAGCCTCCCTGTCGTATCTTACTCCTCTCCTGTCGATTATCATTGGGACCCTGTACCTTGGAGTAGGAACTGGATGGAATCTGTGGGCCGGCTGCCTGCTCGTAATTGCAGGTTCGATAACATGCAAACTGTCAGTCAAAGAAGACAACTAAGATGGTACTCTGCAAGCATCAATTGCTGTGATTCTTACTGTTGCCGAACCTCAATCAGCATCGCATCTTCCGTTAGGCTAATCCTAAATCGCCCCCAACCAAGACCTAGATGGACCTCACATGCAACTAAGATGGCCGGCTGGGTTCGAGAAGAAGGGAACTCTCAAGATCTCAACAATTGGCAGAAGAACCGGCAGAAGGCATGATGTGACTACATGGTTCGCTGTAGATAGTGACGGAAGGCTCTTCGTTGCAACACAAGACACGAGGAGAGACTGGGTTAAGAATGCGATGAAGAACCCGTCCGTCGATATTACGATCGGCGAGACAACACACAGAATGAAATTACTCCCACTGAAGACGGGCTTGGATAGGCAATATGCCAATGATCTCTACGCGAAGAAGTACTTATCCGCCAGACTTGGTCGGCTCCTGAAGCCGCAAGGCTTCGCTCACTACGGGGCTTTCGAGCTACAGCCCGAATGATGCTGCAATTGTGACTGCAGGTTTGCTTTCCTGAACAAGATCCTACTGCAGAGCTCTTGTAGCCTCTAGGAAGGAGATCAGGACCTATTGGTAAGGTACAGGCCGGCGAGTATCATCCCAACACCAAGGAAGGAGATCGGCTGGATATTCTCCGCAAGAAATAGCCATCCGATGAACACCGCAACCATCGGGATTAGGAAACTCGACAAGGAGAGCACCGTGACATCCTCCTCTCTTATCAGGAATAGCCAGAGGAACACGGTTATGCCGCTCCCAAAGATTCCGAGATACAGAATCATCACCAAGTATGATTGCGTCAACGGGAATGAGAAGCCCTCCACGCCCAGGGCCAACGGCGCCACTATGACAGCGCCGAGAGCTTGCTGAATGACGCTCGTCAGAATCGGGTCGACATCGCTCAAGCTCTTCTTGTAATAGACGATCGCAACAGCCCAAAGAAAAGCCCCAAGCAACAACAGGACGTCTCCAACATTCGCAGAGGCTTGAATCGAGCCTGCTCTTTCAACGGAGAGCACGACGACGCCGGAGAAGCCTACGAACGCCCCCAGAAGCCTCAGAGGCTTCGCTTCACTCCTGAGGAAAAGAATACAGAGGCAGAACACGAACAGAGGTTGAGTATAGGTTAGGATTGCACCTATCCCTGACGTCTCATAGACCAATCCCCAATAGATCGGGACAATTGATGCAGTGTTGATCGCAGTCAACACCAGAAGTTTCGGGATTGCCCTCTTGTCGAACCGGATCTTCTTTCGCACATAGACAAGGAGCGGAGACAGGGCAAGCGCCGACAGCACAAACCTCTGAAGCGCAAAGTTCAACGGATCAATATGCGCGAGCGCGAGCTTCATGACAGACCAGCCCGAACTCCAAACGAAGACCACGAAGAGAAACAGAATCCAATTCCTAGAATGCTTCAAAAACGCATTGCCTTCTATGGTAGCGCTTCTTGGTCATCCTCATACAAGCACTGAGTGCTCTTGGCAAGTGGTTCTGAAACTAAGGCTTTTCGTCGAGTCTTGAATCTCTGCAGATTGAGCATTTCGCGGAATCGAGTGAAAGTAGGACCCCTCAGATTGCAGCTATAGTAGGAACAATTCTGTTGCCTCTTTCACAACGTAAATATTCGAAGCGACGGGCTTGTTGAAAGCGAGGAGTCATACTGAATGCGCTGATAGTGCCGTTCATTGCTACAGAGGTAAAAGGCATGACATCAGAGAATGAGAAGTCCGACCTTCATTCGCATCATGAGGAGCTCGTCGGTGGACTATACAATCAAATGAAATCCATCTTCGAATCGTCTGAGCAACCGATGTACTTGTACTTGGACGATGCTCACAAGACCTGCAACCAGAAACTAGCATCTCTTCTTGGATACAAAACACCCAATGAGTGGGCAAGCGTCGGGGAATTCAGCGATCTTGTGGAAGAGAAGAGTATGAAGTCTCTGGCGGCCGCGTACAATGAGGCTATGACAAGAAGGGTAGGTTCAACAATTAACGTCGAGTGGCGGAAGAAATCCGGAGACAAAGTAGACACAAGCGTGATCCTCGTACCCATAGCCTACGACGAGCATCTGTTTGCACTCCATTTCGTATCACCGAAAGCCTAGAGGAACTTCACACGTCTTTTTCGTGCCCATTAGAGCGTACTTCTGTTTCGGTGGAAGATTCCCAGAAAGCATCCTAACAAGGCCTTTTGTGCACACGCGATGCCTAGCGGCAGCTCAGGCGTAGAGAAGCTTATTGTTGTCTCCGCTAAGTAATGACAGAGAAGGTGGAGGTTATGCCACTTGTTCTCAGCGAGACGGAAGGTCACCTTGGTATCATTACTCTGAACAACCCAGCGAAACGCAACTGTCTCAACGCCTCGCTCATTTATGAGCTGTTCAAGGTATTGGATCAGTTTGAGGCGTCTGACATCCGTGTGGTGATCTTGCGCGCCCCGCCGGGTGCAAAGGTTTGGTCCGCCGGCCACGACATTAACGAGCTCCCTCAACCTGGTCGAGATCCGCTTCCTTATGCGGCTCCGTTTGAGCGTCTCTTGCGTCGCGTGCAAGACTATCCTGGGCCGGTAATTGCCATGATCGAGGGGAGCGTCTGGGGCGGAGCGTGCGATCTGGCGCTTACCTGCGATATCCTGATCGGCTGTGAAACCGCATCCTTCACTATAACTCCTGCAAAGATCGGGATTCCCTACAACGCATCAGGCTTGATCCACTTCATCAACATCCTTGGACTCAACAAAGCGAAGGAGAAGTTCTTCACCGCCGAACCCATCAGCGCCTCCGACGCGCTTAACGCGGGCATCCTGAATCACCTCGTCCCAACCGCCGACCTAGAACGCTTCGCACGAGACTTGGCCGGCAAGATTCTGAGGAATGCTCCACTGGCTGTTCGAGCCTTGAAGGAGCAATTCCGCTTGCTCTCGAAAGGTCATCCAATCGACGCTGAGACCGGTGAGGAGATCCAGGCAATCCGTCGCCGCGTCTACGACAGCCAAGACTACGGAGAAGGCATCCGAGCCTTTCGCGAGAAACGATCACCCCGTTTCCAAGGCAAATAACTGCTATGTCGCGAAAGCCTTGCGCAATTCGGCGGCAGCCTCGCCGACAGCAACCCGACTCTGTCGCAGTTCGGCAATGTTGACAAAGTCGTGGATCATGCCATCGTAACGCGTCACCTTCACACCAACCCCGCACTCACGCAACCGAGCCGCGTAAGCTTCGCCTTCATCCCTGAGCGGATCAAACTCCGCAGTTATCACGAAGGCCGGTGGCAGGGAGCTCAGATCTGCTGCACGTGATGGCGACGCGTACGGGTTCCTTCCATCCTCCTCGTCGCGCAAGTAGTGATTCCAAAACCATCTCATGTCGTCCTTTGAAAGCCAGTAGCCTTCTGCATTGTCGCTGTACGAAGTCGTGTCAAACGCGTGATTCGTTGCCGGATATATGAGAAGCTGGAACACTATGGGCGGACCATGCTTATCCCGCGCCATGAGTGATACCGCTGCTGCTAGATTTCCTCCTGCACTGTCTCCTCCGACGGCGATCCGCCTCGGATCACCACTGAAATTAGTTGCGCTGTTTGCGGTCCATTTTGTTGCGGAGTATGCGTCCTCAACTGCTGCAGGGAATTTGTGTTCTGGTGCCAACCTGTAGTCCACGGACACGACCACGCAATCTGCTGCGTTGGCAAGCGATCGGCACAAGGAATCTACGCTGTCGAGACCACCTAGGACCCAACCGCCTCCATGGAAGTACACAAGAACCGGAAGGACTTCGCCTTCTCGGGGAATGTACACGCGTGCAGGAATTTGGGATGACGTGTTTGACATTCTCATGTTCTCTACGACTGCAACTGCTTCCGGCGGTGGCGTCAATCTACGATTCACTTCTCGAGTGAGACGGCGTGCCTCAGCCGGCGTCAGTTTGCTCACCGGTGGAGTGCCTTCGCGCACGAATCTCTCTATCAATGCTCGGGCTTGCTTGTCAAGTGGCACAATCGAGCAACCTCCCTGCTGCCCCTGAGGGCGCCCTAATGGTCATCCCACAAGAAAAAGAATCTTGAGCCAAAGGCCGATGCTAAACTTATGAAAGCCTGCGCTGAAAGCTTCCTGTGAAAGGTTTTGAGGCGCGCAAACAATGTGGCTCAAGTTATTGCTCGCGCCGTGGATGATGCTGGGTTAGGCATTGTCACAAACGTGCCCGGATTTGGCGGCACACAGGTCCTTGCTGAGTGCCTAAAGATCACTCGTTCAGTCCATCCGATTTCTCTTCATGAAGAGGTAGCCTATTCCATTGCGCATGGTGCAAGCCTTCTCGGACAGCGCTCTGCGACTCTAGTGAAAGCGCATGGATTTGCTAAGGCCGCAAACGCTGTGATAGATTCGCTTTCGGCTGGAACGACCGCAGGCTTCGTGGTGATGATATTTGACGACAAACTCGGAGAGCATTCGGACAGTATCTTCGATGTCACTGCCCTTCTACGCGGACTCGGCATGCCATACCGAGTATTGCAGCCGCGCCATGCATACTTGGATGTGTTGGATGCATTCAGGCGATCCGAGGAGCTGAGATTACCTATCGTCTTGGTGGTGGATGCGGACGATCTTGACCAAGCAGCGGAATACTCACCTGTCCGGAAGAGGGCGCCTTCACCAAGCTACGAGAGAGATGTGTCTCAGCATGTGGTTTGTCCCCAGCTAGCCCAATACCAGCACCGAGTGTTGGAGACCAAAATGTCGGAGCAAGATTGGCGACTGATCAAGAAGCCAACTCTCCCTAGGATCCCCGATGATCTTCCGGAGGCATTCCAACCGACTGCACGATCATACGTGCCTCTCTTCGAAGTCTTCAGGAAACTACGCGGCAGAATCGTAACCGGAGACACAGGCATCTCGATGCTCTTCGCGTTTCCACCGTACGACTGCATTGATGTCGGAACATACATGGGTGGCAGCGTCCCGCTCGCTATCGGCGCCTACATGGCCGGCTATCATGACGTGTGGGCTCTGACTGGGGACTTCTCATTCGCCGCCGCAGGCCACCTTGGCCTAGTGGAGGCAACCAATCGCGGGATTCCGTTGAAAGTCCTAGTTTTCGCTGACGGAAAAGCAGCGGCGACCGGCGGCCAACCATTGCAAGACCGCGTACTCGACTGCGTTCTGAGAGGATACGAGCCCTACGTGCGACGCATCAGCAACCCTCAAGACAGGGCGGAGGTTGAGGCGATTCTCAAAGAGGCAACGCACACACGCGAGATGCGCATCGTCTTGGCAGACTACCGTGAACGATAGCGGGCATGTGTCGCGAAGCTTGTTGGAACCTTGTACGTGATGATGCATCTCGGAGCGTGAAAGGACCAAAGCAGAATCTAGACCGGTATCTTGGTTCCAGGATTCAGCACGCTGTTCGGATCGAATAGCTTCTTTATCTCTGTCATGAGCGTGATCTCTTCTTTCGTGAGGGACGATTGTAGTTTGGCAGTTCTGATCTTCCCTATTCCATGCTCTCCTGTAATTACTCCACCGGCGCTGATGGCGATTTCGTATATCCGATTCCGCAACGTGTCTATGTAGTCGGATGTGTCGCCTTCTCTTTTCATTATGTGAATGTGCAGATTGCCGTCAGCTGCGTGTCCGAAAACCGGGAGGAACAGTTTGTCTCTCTTCGCAATCTCCTCTATGTTGTCTACTACGCTGACCAGTTCGGAGACTGGCACTGCTATGTCGAGAATGTCAACTGTTTCATTCTTCAAAGCGAAGTAGATGTTGCTTCTTATCCTCAGGATCTTGTCCTGATCTCTTTGTGACTCTACATAGAATGGTTCCAAGCCTCCGTTCTGTTGGCATATCTCACGTATTCTCACGCTTTGTGGGAGGAGTTGATCTCTGCTCGCTTCACCTCCGATAATGATGAGGTACTGCTCACCGATTGTGACCGGCCATTTCTCGCCGAGATGTTTCGCCGTCATCTCTAGAAGATCTCTCTCCACATACTCTATCGCAAGTGGTGTGCCCGCGTCTTGGAGTATCTTCTGGACTGTCGACATTGCATCGTTCCGGTTGGTGAATGGTAAAATGATGGTTGCGGTTGCCCCAAACTTCGGATAGAGCCGCAAAGTAACCTTCGTTACTACTGCTAACGTACCTTCGCTTCCGATTATCAGCTGCATAATGTCGTAGCCAACGTTGTCTTTGTGGAGCCTTCGGCCAAGGTTCAGTATGGCGCCTGCAGGAGTGACGATCTCAAGCGCTTTGACCTGATTCCTCATCACTCCATATCTTACTGCTCTTGATCCTCCAGCGTTTGTCGCGACGAGCCCACCCATCTGCGCGTTTTCGTCGCCTGGATGTGGTGGGAAGAATAGTCCGACTTCATTCGCCGTTTTCGTGAGCTTCTCAAGCGTTACTCCTGCCTCTGCGATGGCCATCATGTTCTCTTTGTCGATCTCGATTCCGTCTAGTCTCTCTAAGGAGAGAATGATGCCGTCTCGAGTCGGGATCGCTCCACCCACAAGGCCCGTTCCTCCACCTCTAGGGAAGACCGCTATGCCATGCTTGTTCGCAAATTGAAGCACAGCCGAGACTTGCTGGGTGTTAGCCGGCCTTACGAGGATGAGATCATTCGCCGGTTTGGGTCTTACTGGTGCGGCGGTCTCATCCGCCAGATAGTTCTGCATCTGTTCACGGTCGGTGATGACATGGGCCTTCTCCACGATACTTCTCAGACCATCTACTATGGATTCTTCCACGCTCTCACCCAGCTTGAGCCAACCTATCCTTCTGGTAGCTCGGTGTATTCATACTCCTTGGTTCAGAAGCTTGTGCATAAATCCCTGTTCGCAACCTCACAACCTACTAGATGAAGTGGAATCCAAGATGGGCCATTCGGATTTGGAGAAACTCTTCGACGAAAAGAATAGAGTTGCGAGGCTTTCACAAATCAGAGAGATAGTCTTCGGCACAGAAGACGGACTTCTTGTACCATTAGGCGTCGTTTCCGGAGTCGCCGGGGCGACAACCAACAACTTCTACGTCCTCATAGCGGGCCTCGCAGAAGCTTTTGCCGGGTCCATATCAATGGGCGCCGGCGCATACCTGTCATCGAAAGCGGAACGTGAGGTCCAAGAATGGGCGATCACGAAGGAAATGAATGAAGTAGAGACAGTTCCAGATGAAGAGAAGAAGGAGATTGCAGTACTCTTCGAGAGCGAAGGACTCTCACCAGCCGACAGTTCCAAGGTAGCCGACCTGATCACCACTTCGAAGAAGTCTTGGATCAGAACCATGGTAGAGAAAGAACTCGGACTCTCCAATGAGTCAATTCATAGTGGCCGCAGAGACGCACTGGTCATGGCCCTCTCCTATCTCGGCGGATCGCTTTTCCCGATAGTTCCATATCTCCTATTGCCTCTACATACGGCACTCCTCTACTCGGTTGGTTTGACACTGGCGGCGCTGTTCGGGCTGGGAGTCTACAAATCCAGACTTGCACATGGCAAGATGCTCAGGGGAGGACTGGAGGTCATGGGTATCGGCGCATTCTCTGGTGGAGCCGGATATGTACTTGGTACCTTAATGCCGATTCTTCTCCGCATGATAGGAATCACAATCAACTAGCAATCCCCGCAGAGGCATGAGGAGCTTGCCCGTCATCTCGAACGACGCATTTGGAACCATAGACTAACGTGTGTTGGAAGTATCATTAGGTACGCGCTTTTCTGAACTGCGGGATCGCAAGAGTATGACCAACACACCTCCGGCGAGAAACGTTTTCCTTTCCAGCAGATCGAACTTTGCCTCAAGCATTTCCAGAAGCCTACCTGTCGTCGGCAGGTTCTGATAGGTCGGCACTATCATTCGCCACGGGTTGCCTTCAAGTCTTCCTGAGATGAGGATCTTCGCAACTAGTGGCGCAATGAACCTCACATAAATCGTAGCGAAGAATCTCTTCACTAAGTTGTCTGGCTTCCCCAACTCAACAATCGCCAAGCGTCCTTCGCTCTTGATGGACCCCGCGTACTCGCCAATTGCCTGTTCGAGATTAGTTGAATCACGTAACGCGTACGCTGTTACTGCGGCGTCGAATGAGTTTGGTCTGAACGGAAGTTCTTCAAAACAGGCACGAATGAAGTGGAGCCTGTCTCGATAGTCTCTCGTTCTCTCCTTGAATCTTCCCAGAAGCTGGCTCGAATAGTCGAGAGCTACAATGTCCGCGTATGGATGCTGCTGCAGGAGGATCATGCTCATACTACCTGGCCCTACACCGGAATCGAGAACCAGTTTCGGATTATTCTCCATGAGCCTTTGCGCGGCGTACGCTCTGGCCTTGCCGGCGCGTCTGAAGCTGATGATTTCATTGACCTCATCATACAGCGGCGCTGTCTCTTCTATGGATGAGATCACGTCACGCCACAGGAGGTTGTTCATCTGCTGTCATTCCAGCGCATATTGAATGCTCAGCTGCGAGTCCTGCACACGACGTTTGGCACTCAGGTTGTCGTATGATGTTAGGTCGCTAGGGCCAGTGCCAGCTTGTATAGTCGCTCGTCTATGGGTTTCTCGACTGTGGACGCATACTCAAGATCAACCGGGACTATACGCCCGTTCTGGATTCCTGTCATATGCTTCTTCTTGCCGTCGAGTAGGAACTGGACGCTTGCTGCACCCATCTCGCATGCGACGAGCCTGCTTTGAGCCGTCGGGTGTCCTCCTCTCTGCACATGCCCGAGTCGCGTGAGCCTGACTTCGAATACGGTCTTTTCCCTTATCGCCTGAGCGACCTCTGCGGAGTCTCCCGCGCCTTCAGCCATGACTATTATTGCAGATTTCTTGCCGTGACGATTACTCTCGACAAGCGACTGGCATACCTTGTCGATATCATACTCGATCTCAGGTACGAGTATCACCTCTGCACCAGCGCCTATGCCAACCTCCAAAGCTACGAAACCTCGGTTCCGACCCATGACCTCAACAACGAAGACCCTCTCGTGAGAAGTTGCAGTATCTCGTATCTTGTCAAGGGCTTCGAGGCCGGTATTGACCGCTGTGTCAAACCCGATTGTGGTGTCGGTGCCGGCGAGGTCGTTGTCAATGGTTGCAGGTATGCCAACAATGGGGATGCCGCATGCTTCATGAAGCTGGCAAGCCGCCCTCATCGAACCATTACCTCCAAGCACTATCAAACCCTCCAGACGGTTTTGCTTCAACACCTTGACTGCCTGCGACATTCCCTCCGGGGTCTTCATCTCATCAGCCCTAGCTGTCTTGAGCAAAGTCCCGCCGAGATGAACTATGCCGCCGACCGTTCTCGCGTCTAAAAGCCGGGATTCGTTGGCGAGGATTCCTGCATATCCCCTCTCAAAACCGATTACTCGTAGACCGTTTGCGACAGCTGTTCTCACAGCCGCTCTAAGCGCAGCGTTCATTCCCGGAGCGTCCCCGCCCGTCGTTGCGATCCCAATTAGGTTCAAAGTTATCCGCCCACTCATGTCTCAAGCATTATCTGCATCGCTGTCTACTAAGCACAACTCAACCCTTTTCTGTTGAGAAGATTAGGAGGGCATGCGAGATAACAGTCATGCCGGAATCCCTGCTGAAGAAACTCCTTGAAAATTCGGTCAAAATCGAAGAGCAGTCCTACGTTCTCTATGCGAAGGCGTATGAGAAGGTGACGCTGCAATCTGCCAAGGTTCTACTGAGAGAACTCGCGCAGGCTGAACTCGGTCACAAGGAGAGACTCTTAGCGATAATGCAAGGCAAAGCGGACATCTCACAGCTGGGTTCGCCCACAGGCCGAGTCGAGGACCTCAAGATAGTGGACTTCAAGGAGAAGACTGCGCTCTCAGAGGATGCAGACTACCCTACACTATTGTTGTTCGCTGCCCAACGAGAGAAGGACACGTACGAACACTACAGATCGCTGGCTGCTGGACCTTTCGCACATTACTTCCCGAGCGCTGGCCAACTCTTCTCCAAACTCGCGGAAGAAGAACTGATTCACAAGAATAGACTTGAACGAGAATACGACCAGTGCGTGTTGAAGGAAGACTGACTTTTAAGTACGGTTGAATGCTGCTTGCGCGAACTCCTCTGGCGAACCTGGCAGTTGGCCTGTTTGATTCCAGACCAACTTGTCGAAGACTCTCACGGCCCCGAAAGATGAGCTGCTGATCCTATGAGACTCTGGGTTCGCAATCTTCTGATAGTGATCCTACTCGTTCTCCCGATCCTCATGGTCTCTCTGAGCTATCTTGAGGATCTCGCTGGAACGAGCGTCGAGGGAACCGCTGAAGGAGTGATGGCATTCGTTGCGGATGTGCCGAAACGTATCATTGGTCTGGCGTCTCAGGCTGGTTATACAGGGATATTTGTTCTAATGCTCTTAGAAGCTGCTGCTTTGCCTCTACCTAGTGAGCTCATTCTTCCATTCGCGGGTTACATGGTTTATCGTGGAGACCTAGACTTCTGGCTTGTTGTGTTCTGGAGCACTCTTGCGGCCCTCATAGGGTCCTTCATCGACTACTACCTAGGAATGAGAATTGGGGAGGCCTTCTTCTCTGGCAAATCCAAGATACCTCTCATTGATGTGACTCATCTTCACAGAGTTGGTTTGTGGTTCAATAGGTATGGGCCTGCGGCTGTGACATTTCTCCGCTTGGTGCCGGCTGCGAGAGTGCTGATTTCGTTTCCTGCAGGCGTCTATCGTATGGGGAAGTTGAAATTCGCTACGTGCACTCTCGCCGGCTGCTTGCCTTGGAATATTACTCTCGTTTACTTGGGCTGGTATTTCGGATCACTGTGGAGCACAGTCTTGGAGGCTTTCAGATACTTCAACATCATCGCATACGCTCTCCTCATTCTATTCGTGGTTTGGATAGTCCGCAAATCAACTCAGACAGTGAACGCGAAGGGTCGAAAAGGCTCGTTCTCGCCTCAATCAGGAACGACGACAAAACAGTAGAAGACTGCAAAGGCATTTATCAGTCCGGATAGAAAAACCTCCGAATGTAGTGGATTCACGGAGCTTGTGACAAGTCCCTTGTCTGATCTGCCAGGCTTCTATCTTGCAAGATTCCTCTCAGCATTTGGCATCTATGGACACGGTATACTTCTTGGTCTCGTCCTTGGAATTCCGTGGCTTATCGTGGCCTCGGAGTGCTTGTGGATCACGAGGCATGACGCATGCTACAAGCAACTAGCGTCCAAATGGACGAAGATACTGGCGATCATTTTCGGTACAGGCGCGGCCTCGGGAACGCTAATGGAGTTCGGCCTCTTCACTGTCTGGCCTGAGTTCATCAGACTTGGAGGCCAATACCTGTTCTACCCATTCTTCCTAGAGGCCTTCGCATTCCTAGCAGAAGTCACTCTGATCGTGCTGTACTGGGTATCGTGGGACAAACTCGCAGGAACTTGGACGCACGTCGCAATCGGCGTCGGCGTAGCACTCGGCTCGAACATTTCCGGATTCCTCATCACAAGTGTGAATGTCTTCATGCAATACCCGATGATTGGCGCATCTGTCGTGAATGGCCAGTTGCAGGTGGACGCAATACGGGCATTCCTGAATGAAGCATCCGTAATCACCGGTGCCCATGCCGTGCTTGGAGGATGGGTCTACTCGTTCGGGCTAGTAATGTCACTGTACGCATACAGACTGCTCCGAGCCAGGGGCGACGAACAGACGAATTGGGCAGCCTTCAAGCTGACAAGCTTAGCCTTTGCAATTCCAATTCCGGTTCTTGGTTTTCTCGGCGACCAGCAGGGCAAGCTGCTCGCAAAATACACTCCCGCAACATTAGCTGCCTTGGAGGGTGCACACGAGACCATTTCTTCTGGGTTCCCGAACTTGCTGGCGTACGGCGATTGGAACACGCCGATCAAAGGTCTCATCGAGTATCCGGTGGATTTCCAGCATCCATTACTCTACCTTCAATGGTACTCGAAGATCGGCCTCGCCGTGATTATGGCTCTGATCGCTTTGGTCATCGCCTTGAAAGTGATCAGAGGCAAGACAATCTCGAAGACTTGGCTTTCGCTTTCTGTCCTCGCGGCTTTCTTTGGGATAGTCGTCAACATTCTTGGCTGGTACATCAAAGAGGTAGGGAGACAACCGTGGGTTATCTACGGGCTAGTCAAAGTCACCGACATCCTGTCGCCCACTTTCACAATAACTCCCATTGCCGTTGCAGCGGTGGCGGGAATGCTCGTCCTAGCGATTCTCGGAATATCCTACACCGTCTACATGATAGCCCTGAAGGAGTGAGATCAGGATGACGCCGCTAGACTCCGCATTGACTCTGTTTGCATTCACAATGTTCACTCACGTGCTCGGCGCGAGTCTCGTACTCGGTTTCTCGTGGCTTGCATTCGGGCTTGAATTGGCCGGTCGAAGACGGAACGATAGAACCTGCGTTGACTCGAGCAGAGCGATCTCGAAGGCAATTGTACTGATCTACGCCACAATAGGCTCGCTCGGAACTGCAATAACGGTTGAACTGTTTGCGCTCTGGCCAGACTTCACGAAGACTCTCGGCACATTGCTCTGGTGGCCATTCGCATTCGTAGCGGCGAGCATCATTGCGAATTTCCTCATGATCGCTATCTATTGGTACACCTTCGACAGAATCGGAACGAGCTTACACTTGGCTGTAGGTTTCTTCATGGCCTTGACTTCTTCACTGATCCCCCTAAACTTCAGGACCATAATCGCATTCACAAATCAAGCGGTTGGGTTATCCGAGAACGCAGTTGAACCAATCCTGCTATACGCGAACCCGAGCCTACCGCCACTCTACGCTCACACGATCTTCGCATCCCTGTCAACCGCAGGATTCGTCATATGTGCGACCGCGGCACTGGGGATCTACATGAAACGTGGAGACGCCGCCGTCAACAACAGCCTCTTCAGGCAGGGAGTAACTGTGGGAGTTGGATTTCTTGTACCTCAGGCTCTAGCAGGCGCATGGTATCTCTGGACTTTGGGACAGAACGTGCCTAGAATGTTTGCAGCCGTCACAGGCCTATACACACAATACTCGGGCGTTGCTGATACCCAACTGTTCCTGCCTAACGTCTTCGCCCTGAAGTTGACCTTCGTGGGCTACCTTATCCTCGCCGGCATGTGGTTGAGGAGCGCAAGCGAGCGAGAAACCCTATCAAAGCTCGCCATTGCGGTGGCGGCGACCGTAGGCCTTCTTGCGTCGGGCATCATACTGATCGGGGAAACGATGCAGGAGTACAGCCATCTCCCATATCTCATCATTGACCGTTTCAAGGCGTCAGAACTCCTCAACGCCGGATTCCCATTTTCCGCAGTCGGCATCTTCATAGTTGGATTCGGAGTATTCTTCGGAATCCTCCTCACGATCCTCTATGTGGCGTACGTGAAGGAGTAGAACAATCGCCGCTGCACACATTCTGCAGTCCGCTATGTGCTTCGCCGCAGGTGCATGATCGAGCTCTCAGGTACTCTCTCAGGATCTCAAGTCCGTCTGCGTCTATGATGTGGTAGATGGTGTCTCCCGTTGCAAAATCTCTCATGACGCGAGCAGAATATTCCCCTTTTCCGGGGACGTGCGTGTGTTTGGCGACGACGAACATGACCCCGTCCCAGATCATCTCAGCCAGGCTTCGAGGAAGCATCGACGCCCATGAACCTCGTCTCGCCACAATGTAGCCTAAGCGCTCAGAAGCCTCCCGAAGCCTATCAAGATTCAACGGGTCTTTCAGAACTATCCAGAGTTCCTTTCCTGATGGAAACTGTACTACGTCGACATCCTTCACTCCGGACATTGGTCTGAGCGCAGTGGCGACGGATTCGGGATCACTGATCATGAACTTGCGAGAGAGCCGTTCGGAAGAAAAGGATTTCCAATCGCAGCTTGTGAGCGTCGGCGAACGCGCAGAGAAACGAGCTTTGAGAGTCTGCCTTAGTATGGCATGTGGTCCCTTGGAATGATGAGCCTGATGACGCATTCGAAGAAGGAACAGCCACAAGCCCGGTCGAAAACGCCCAATAGTGATTAGTACACCCCGAACTTCACTATTCCTAGTAAGGATCTGCAATTGATGTCAGAGCAGAAAGTGGTACCGTACGGTTCTTGGAGGTCTCCGATCACGTCGGAGTTGGCTGCCTCGGCAACCCAGCTTACCGAGGTGGGCTTTGCCGCGGGCGAGATCTACTGGAGGGAGCTGCGTCCAGAAGAGAAGGGACGCTTCGCAATCATGAAGCACGCGGCTGATGGTCGGATCGTGGACCTTGCGCCTGCCCCGTTCAATGCTCGGACCACTGTGCACGAGTATGGAGGCGGCAGCTTCGTCGTCGCCGATGATGCTGTTTACTTCTCGAACTTTTCCGACCAGCGCATCTACATGCTGAAACTTGGAGCGGAACCTCGACCAGTCACTCCGGAAATCAACATGCGGTATGCAGATGGGGTGATGGATCGACATCGAGGTCGGATGATCTGTATCCGAGAAGATCACAGGCTCTCCGATCAGAAAGCGATGAACACCATAGCGAGCCTTAGCCTTGATGACAAAGACAGCGGCAGAGTGCTTGTTTCTGGAAATGACTTCTACTCGTCGCCTCGTCTGAGTCCTGACGGCTCGCGTCTTGCATGGATCACTTGGAACCACCCCAACATGCCCTGGGACGGCACCGAACTCTGGGTAGCCGAACCGAACGCGGATGGTTCCCTCGGCCGAAGTCAACTAGTCGCCGGGGGCCTCAACGAGTCCATCTTCCAGCCCGAATGGTCGCCTGACGGGATATTGCATTTTGTCTCGGACCGGACAGGCTGGTGGAACCTCTACCGATGGCGCGGAAACCGAGTTGAACCGCTACGCGAAATGCACGCGGACTTTGGGAGACCGCATTGGGTATTTGGACTGTCCACGTACGCTTGGGCGACACCAGAGCGAATCATCTGTACCTACGCGACCAAAGGGACATGGAATCTGGCAGAACTGAACACGACGAGTCTCAAGTTCAGACCGATCGAGAACCCTTACAGCGACATATGGTATCTTCGAGCTGGGGGCGGACGCGCGGCTTTCTTGGCAGGGGGTCCAACGACATCTGAGGCCATAGTTCAATACGATTTCGCAACGGGGAAGTTCAGTGTCGTCTATCGTTCTCGGTCTGCGACAATCGACGCGGGATACATGTCGGTGCCGCAGACGATAGAGTTCCCCACGACAAACGATCTGAAGGCGTACGCGTTTTTCTATGCGCCGAGAAACCGAGACTTCAAGGCGCCTCAGGGCGAACGTCCGCCCTTGATGGTCATCTCTCACGGAGGTCCCACGGGAGCAACAGGCACAACGTTGAGCCTAGCGGTTCAGTTCTGGACGACGCGGGGCTTCGCGGTGGTTGATGTGAACTACGGTGGCAGCACCGGATACGGCCGCGAGTATCGGCAGCGCTTGTATGGACAATGGGGCGTGGTAGACGTTGACGATTGCGTCAATGCCGCGAAATACTTAGTCAAGGCTGGATTGGTTGACGCCAACCGGCTTGCGATTCGAGGAGGGAGCGCTGGCGGCTACACAACGCTATGCGCTCTGACCTTCCGGGACACCTTCAAGGCCGGCGCCAGCTACTACGGCGTTAGCGACCTAGAGGTCCTTGACAAGGAGACCCACAAGTTCGAGTCACACTACAACGTGAAACTCATAGGTCCCTATCCGGAGCGACGCGACCTGTACCGGGAGCGGTCGCCGATCCACTTTGCCGACCGCATCTCTTGCCCAATGATAATCTTCCAAGGACTTGAGGACAAGATCGTTACACCCAGCCAAGCAGAATTAATGGTGAAAGCATTACAGGCGAAAAGATTGCCATACGCGTATCTCACGTTCGAGGGCGAACAGCACGGTTTCAGACGAAAAGAGAACATCAAGCGCGCCCGCGACGCCGAGCTATACTTCTATTCGAAGATATTCGGCTTCGGACTCGCAGACCACGTGGAGCCGGTTAGGATCGAGAACCTCAAGGAATGAACCGCATCTCCTGAGAAAGTGAACGTCGCGAACAGGAAGGCTACTTGCTGAGTCGGATCAGCAGGAATCCGATGAGTACCAAGATGCTTCCCCGGAACAAGGTGTCCCAGGCGAGGTTGAAGGGGCCGAACCGCCAGTAGGCTGCCCCGTACGCGTTTCCTAGGTAAACTCCACCGAACGTACAAACCAAGCCTCCAAGATACTTCGCAATCCTTGACAGAGCTCGCGTCATGATCGCATCACTCATGCGACACCTAGTCTGACATTTTAGCTTCGCTCATCCGACTCCTGAGGCTACGGCTTGGATATCTAGTGATGTTCCACGTTGCCGCGAAGCATACATTCGAGGAGACTTTCATAACATTCATACGGTCATGTTGTGAAGTAGTTGTCCGTGAAAGAGCAGGAGCGTAGCCTGCTGGTTCTCCGGGCAGCTCCATGGCGAATGAACTTTCATGCGCGAATGAAATGATGGGTGGTTCGGATGGCGAATATCCATGTTCTTGACTTTTCGGGCAGCTTGCGTAAAGGCTCTTACAACACGAGATTGTTGACCGCTGCTTCAGAACTACTACCAGAAGGCATGACATTGGAGACGTTCGATCTTTCACCTATCCCACTCTACAACGACGATGTGCGTGCCGTTGGATTCCCGAAACCAGTTCAGCAATTCCGAGAACGCATCGCCGCGGCAGACGCGTTGCTGATCGCCACCCCTGAATACAACTTTTCGATCCCGGGAGTCCTGAAGAACGCCATCGACTGGGCTTCACGTCCGCCAGATCCGCCTCTGAATGGAAAGCCAGTGGCGATCATGGGTGCGAGCACAGGCAACTTCGGCACGGCCCGGGCACAGATGCATCTGCGGCAGGTCTGCGTCTTCTGCAACATGTTCCCTCTCAACAAGCCTGAAGTGCTGTTGATGCGTGCTCAGGAGAAGTTTGACGCAAATGGGCGGCTGACAGATGAGACCGCACGTGGGTTCGTCCGAGATCTTCTTCTGGCCCTAGTTGATTGGACCAGACGTCTACAGCAAAGACCTCCAGTCGCATGAGCGGCTCTGCAACAAGACGCGATAGGCGACATCCCGGTTGCGATGCCGTTATCCTCACTTCTCCCGCGCGTTACGGTCCGTGAGTTTCCCTTTTGAGAACTGTGAGTTATTGACACGAGCGCAAGTTCCGAAATGTCAACCTTAATCGCTTAATAGCCCAAAGGTCTCACTCCTCTTCGCGGGTCTTCGGTGTATGAATTACCGTCAGCTTGGCAGGACTGACATGCGTGTCTCCGAGGTCAGCTTTGGTGCTTGGGCGATCGGTGGCAGCTGGGGACCTGTCAAAGATGAGGAGTCTTACGCAGCGCTGAATCGTGCCGTCGACCTCGGAGTGAATTTCATTGACACGGCCGACGTGTACGGCGACGGACGAAGCGAACAACTGATCGGAAGGCTGCTCAACGAGCGCAAAGAAGAGATCTTCGTTGCCACAAAAGCCGGCAGAAGACTCTCACCTCACACCGCCGACGGATATAACCGAACCAACCTTGAGGCTTTTGTGGATCGAAGTCTCAGAAACTTGGGCGTAGACTGCATTGACTTGCTGCAGTTGCACTGCCCGCCCACCGAGGTCTACCATCGGCCTGAAGTTTTCAGAACGCTTGATGAACTGAAACGCAAAGGCAAGATACGATACTATGGAGTTAGTGTCGAGAAGGTCGCCGAGGCACTCAAGGCCACAGAATACGCGGACCTCCAGAGCGTGCAAATCATCTTCAACATGTTCCGATCGAAGCCCGCCACAGAATTCTTTCCCACAGCAAAGGAGCGAAAAGTTGGAGTAATAGTCCGAGTTCCGCTGGCAAGCGGTCTCCTTGCAGGGAAGATAACCGCGCAAACGAAGTTTCCAGCGGATGACCACCGAAACTTCAACCGCCAGGGCCAAGCGTTCGACGTGGGAGAAACATTCTCAGGCGTCAATTTGGAGACGGGACTGAAAGCCGTCGAGGAGCTGAAAACCATCGTTCCGCAAGGCGCAACGCTGGCTCAGATCGCGCTGCGCTGGATCCTCATGTTCGATTCGGTCACGTGCGCGATCCCCGGAGCAAAGCGACCGGAACAGGTCGACGAGAATGTGAAGGCTGCCGTTCTCCCACCGCTGAGCACCGAGACTATGAGCAAGGTTCAAACAATCTACGATCGGCTGATACGACCGCAGTTACATATTCGCTACTGACAAACGGAGCAAAGACGGAGATTCATATAAAGTGCCTACAGTGCTGTTAGAAAGGAGATGGCGGTGACCACGCAGCATTCCAAGTTGCTGATTCTCTGGACAACCGGAGACAAGGACGTAGCGCTCAACATGGTGCTCATGTACGCTATCAATTCCAAGCTGAAGGGTTGGTGGGATGAAGTGGTCCTCCTAGTTTGGGGCTCTTCCTCACGTCTAGCCTCACAAGACAAGGAGGTCCAGTCTCAAATTGCGTCAACTCTCAAGGCTGGAGTGCGAATGATCGCATGCAAGCAATGCGCCGAGAATCTACACGTCGCGGAAGCACTCGGACGACTTGGCATCGAAGTGTTCTACACAGGTCAGTTCTTGACCGATTGGCTGAAATCAGGAGAACGAATTCTCTCGATGTGAACTGAAACGACGAAGGTTGCGCAAAGTGGACGACCTCAAACAATCACACGTCGATAATCAAGGTTGGATCTACGCTAGGCTGGATGGGCCCGCTTATGAACGCGGAATGCAGCATGGAAAGCGTTTGGGCCATCTGATTCCTGATTCAATCGATCGAGTCAAGCTCTGGGCGTCGCATGCTCTCGGTCGTGATTGGAACTACTTCCGCAAGGTCGCGATGGAACTCTATCAGCCCAAGATCACAGGCGAGTATAATGAGGAATTGAAAGGGATCGTGGCCGGCGCCAAGGATGCAGGTGTGGTCCTAGACTACGTCGACTTGGTCGCCCTGAACGGTTACGAAGACAGCATCAACTACCACTACTTCTTGAGGAAGCAAGGGAACCCGCAGTCTCAAGCTGTTCGTGTTGGAGGATGCAGCGCTTTCGTCGCAAATGGATCACAAACTCGTGACGGGCAAGTCGTAATGGGACACACAACTTGGTGGCCTTACCTTCTCGGCAAGGGGTGGAATCTCCTCCTGCACGTGAAGCCAACACGTGGGAACGAGGTGCTCATGCAATCCATTCCAGGATTCATCTTTAGCGGCTCGGACTGGTACATGAACTCGGCTGGCCTAATCGTCTGCGAGACGACGATCACGGGCGTATACACGTTCAGGCCAGAAGGCACACCCACCTTCGTCAGAGCCCGAGAAGCCATGCAATACTGCAGCGACATCGACTCATGGCGCAGCATGATGCTGAAGGATAACAACGGCGGGCTTGCAAACAGTTGGCTCATAGGCGACACGAATCGCAATGAAATCGCTCTCCTTGAACTCGGTACTTACAACCACGAGTTACAGAGAACGAAAGACGGTTGCTACGTCGGATGCAACCTCGCGTTCTCTGAAGGAGTCCGCACCGAGACTGAGTTCAACTATTCGGATGGGCGGTCTTCACCCAAGGCGCGATACGAGCGTTGGATGCAGCTTCTGAGTTCAAGAAGAAAGATTGATTTTGAAACTGCTAAGTCGTACCTTTCTGACCACCGAGATGTCTCGTTAGGGCAGGATAATCCATCTCATTGTTCTCTATGTGGTCACGTGGAGACAGATAAGCGAGGAGCTCCGGAACTCGAGTGGGGAGCTTTCTATCCTGGAGGAAGCTTCGATGCCAAAATTACAACCGCGTCGCTAGCTAAGGACGGGAAGATGTGGGCTCGCTGGGGCAAACCGTGCGGAGCCTTATTCGATTCAAAATCGTTCCTGAAGGGACATCCGGAGTACTCGTGGCAGGAACCCTTGCTGGCGGAGATCAAGGCCCACGACTGGACCTTGATCGACGCTCGGTTTGGCGTGAATAACTAGCCGCTTGTGAACTGATACGATTTCACTTTCGTCTCCTCTAGAGTGACTATGACTCCGCGGAGTATACCTTCAGTGTACTCGCTGCCAGGATTGATGCAGGTTGTTCTGCCGACGTTGAAGACGCCTCGTGACTCATGTATGTGCCCATGAAGACCTAGCAGTGGGCCATGCGCCTCGATCGCTGCTCGCACCGCTTTGCTCCCGACAGGAGCCATCTGCATCTGACCCTGCTTGATAATCACGTTCAGCTTGTCATCAACCTGGGGAGCTGAATCAAGCTCAGAATCATAAGGAGGACAGTGAAAGTTGAATATGCTGCGGATCGGATTGCGAACCTCACGAATCATCTTCCCGACGCGATTCCCGAGCTCTTCCTCGGTAATGTCCCGCGGGCAATTCCACGGAGTTGGATTTGAATAGCCCGTGCTGATCATCTCGAAACCGCCTTCCAATTCGACCGACTTTCCCTCCGGGTTCTCAACCCGTTCGGATCCTGAAAGGATCTCGTCAATTTGGAATGTATCATCATTGCCAGGCTGTATGAAGCAGCGGACATTTGTTCCCTTAAGCTTCTCTTCGGCGTAGGCTACCCACTTGGCAACGGATTCTCGCATGATCTTCTCGAACAATGCATCGGATTTCGATTGATCCGATGCTAGGGCCGCTCTTTCATCTTCGGTCATTTCGTACGGATAGGAGCCGACAGATCGTATGTTGTTCTGTAACTGTTCGAGTTCTTCGCGAGATCGGATGGTCTGATGTTGTCCGAGCCAATCCACTGTGTACGATTCGTCGGATTGTTTGATACAAGGTATGATCTTCTTTCCGGTGATATCACCGCCCATTATGATTGTGTTGCACTTGTACACCTTCGCGGCGTAGATGAATTTCTTGAAGCAGCTTTCGGAGCCGTGGATATCTGTTGCGAAAAAGAGGCGAAAGGCCGGCACGGAAACCACCCAACAACGGCCTGTGCATGGTTCGGTTTTAAATAAAGCACCTTCGTCACTAGGCAAGACTTAGCCCGATTACGGATTGTCTCTCATGTCCTCAATACTGCCCAGCGCTCGCGTTGTGGAAGAAGCCAGGCGGATAGTTGACACCGCGAAAGCCCACGGGGTCACCCTGAGGACTCTTGGAGCCGTAGCATTCAGGATTCATTGTCAGAGACATCTTGGGATTCACTCTGCGACTGGACGCGAGATATCGGATATTGACCTTGTTGGATACAAGAGGCAGGGATCTGAGATCTGTGATTTGATGTCGGAGCTGGGTTACGAACTCAATCGAAAGATGCTGATTCATGAGGATCGCTACTTCTTCTCCGATGCACGGAGCAGAATGAAAGCCGATGTCTTCCTTGACAAGTTGGAGATGTGTCACACCATCAATTTCTCCGGAAGACTCGAACGGGACTACCCAACTGTTCCTTTGGAGGAATTACTCCTAGAGAAGCTTCAGATAGTAAACATAGAATCAAAAGATGTCATCGATGTGGCGATGCTGCTTTCCGATCATGAGGTCGGTTCTCACAAGAGCGAGACCATAGACAAAACCTACGTCGCGAAACTTCTAGCGGATGATTGGGGCTTCTACTATACCGCCACGACAAATCTGTCGAAGATTTCACAAGCCGTCGAGCATATGGCAACGATAGAAGCATCGGACAAAGCCCGGATAGCAGAGAACATCGAGCTGATCCGAGCAGAGATTGAAACATATCCCAAGTCGTTGGCTTGGAAACTGCGAGCACGCGTCGGACCGAAAGCGAAATGGTATCATGATGTCTCAAGTCCGACAGGCGCTTACTGAAACCCCGAATATAGAGTAAGTATCCAGTCATCCCAAATCATATAGACTTTCGACCGCACGGGATATACTCTAAGGAGATTCTAGCGATGTCAAAGTCAACAGATACAGCCTTTGCAAGGAAAGCAAGTGGACTTGTGCGCATAGCAACACCGTTCTCAGTGTTCGCATTCAATATATTCTGGACAGCGTTCGGCTTTGTGTTGGCATACGTGTTCCTCTGGGCACCGATAACATCGCCTGGCGTTGACATGGGTCTCGGCGCGCTGGTCACGGCGATCTTCGTACTGCCGCAAGTGACGACGTACGCAATGTTCTCAGTAATAATGCCAAGATCAGGAGGAGACTACAACTACGTGAGCCGAGGACTTCATCCCTCTCTCGGATTTATGGTAAGCTGGAGCTGGGTCATCTGGCTCTCTTTCTGGGCTGCTTGGGGCAGCTTTGCCTTAACTTGGTACGGATTGGCTCCCATAGTCACCACCTGGGGCGCAATCACAGGTAACAAGGCGCTCCTCGACCTCGGCGTGGCAATGGGCACTACAGAAGGGACAACGGCGATAGCTGCCGTCACCCTAGTGATCTTCACCGTGCTCGTAATGCTTGGAACGAAACTCTACTTCAATCTGCAGAAGATCGCTTTCGCCGTGACCTTGATCGGAATGGTTCTGATAATTGTGATCATGGGAACCACAGCGCCCTCCACCTTCGCTCACAACCTCAACGCGGCAATGTCCTCGTACACAAATACACCGGATACCTATGCATTGGTGATAAGCAAAGCAAAGGAGGCAGGGGTCGAGTTCAACCCATCGTTCAGCATAATGCCCCTTCTCCTTCTAATTCCACTTTTCTACACATACATGCCTTATTGCATGGGGTCGACCTTCATGGCCGGCGAAGTCAAGGATATCAAGAAGTCTCAGATCTATGGTGGGCCTGTCGCAACAATCTTCCTTGGCATCGTCTCGGCGCTACTTGCGTGGACGTATGCGTCTGCGCTCGGCAACGACTTCTATCGAGCGATCGGATATCTCTGGTGGAATGGCTCTAATCCTCTTCCGATGCTGCCGTACCTGCCTGCGTTTGTGGGAATAATGAACCCCAACCCAATTCTATTTCTCGTCGCAAGCGTAGCCTACATCATCTGGGGCGTCTGGTTCGTCCCACAGAACATAATGCTGAACAGCAGAACAATGCTCGCATGGGGTTTCGACCGAATCATGCCAAAGAAGTTCGCAGACGTTAGCGAAAAACGCCACGTCCCGATATTCAACATACTTGTAGTATTCGTTATTGCGCTCATCTTCCTAGCACTCTTGGCTACTAGCCCATGGTTGACATTGGTCTCGAGCATCTTCGCGCTAAGCATAATCGCAGCGTTCGTCGGTCTCGCTGCAATCGCTTTCCCGTACAGGCGTAAGCAGCTATTCGAAGCCTCCTCGGTCAAGTGGAAGGTTGGCGGCATCCCAGTCCTTAGCATTCTCGGCCTACTGACATTCCTCGTATGCCTCTTCTTGGGATACCTGTTTCTAACTCAGGATGTACTATTGGCCAACAGCCCCTACTCGCTCTACATGATCTTAGGCATTTTCGCGTCTGGTTTCGTGTTGTTCTTCATTGCAAGGGCGTACCGCAAAACGCAGGGTATTGATGTCGATCTGGCGTACCGAGAGATCATCCCCGAGTAGAACGCGTACCACTAAACTCCCCCTTTTCTTTCCTCCTTTTTGGACTAAGCTTGACTGTGGCTTGACGACCTTCTTCTCAAATCTTCAAGCCACTTGTTGAGCGCGTCGACGAAATGTTCCCTCCGAGCGTTGTTATCAGCAGTCCATGAAGCCTTGCGGGCCTGTACGAAATTCACACGCTCCTGAACACTCTCGTGGACTATTTCGTCAAGAGATTCGACAGCGAGTTTCGTGTCGCTGATGCCGTCCCAGCTTTCGTTGACCGGAAATCCTACACGGGCGAGCGGCCGATCCCATGTGGCGTCGACAACCACCCACTTGTTTTCGATTCTCGCCTTGCACGCCAAGTGATAGTCAACAGGGACAACTATCGCCAACTTCCTCAGTTCCGGAGGATACGCCATGGACTCGGCGTTCCATGAAAACGGATAGGTCACGTATTTGATCGGAATCTGAAGCATCTCGAACATGCGACCCAAGAGGAAATGCTTCGGTGTGCAGGAACCCTTCATCCCCTTCAGGAGCCCTTGCGGTCCGTCCTCAGGGTTGCTGATCTCAGGAATCACGGCATAGGGTATGTCACGTATGTGGTCGAAGATGCTGATCCGAGCATCTCTGCCGCTTAGGCCCTTGGTCCACTCCGCAAACGCTTTCTGTACGATATCCGAGGCCACGGCCTACCGTCACACTCCAGCCGGTTCGTAGTGTATCCCTATTAGCATATTTGGCAAAGAGACGAACATGTGAGCCATCGTCGGTTGTCTCTTGTGATGCTTTGAGGAGGAGAGTAGAATGTCGGTCTATGGAGGCGTTGAAGCCGGCGGGACAAGATTCGTATGCGCAATAGGTTCCAGCCCTGATAGCCTCGAGGCGGAAACATCATTCGCCACCACAACGCCTCAAGAGACCATCGACCGGACGATAGCCTTCTTCCAACGATATCGAGGGAGAGAACCGCTGTCGGCGGTCGGCGTTGGCTCCTTTGGCCCAGTAGATCTCAATCCCACGTCACCCAAGTTCGGCT